>Ga0079216_10000026_pt1 | contig 23605 bp, 38 predicted proteins | sample NCAS100_FD_77008 | JGI IMG/M metagenome (GOLD analysis project Ga0079216, IMG submission 77008) | Agricultural soil microbial communities from Utah to study Nitrogen management - NC AS100 | ecosystem: Environmental > Terrestrial > Soil > Agricultural land | place: USA: North Logan, Utah...
CTGGAACGTGTTCAGGCATTCGGGAGCTCCCGTTCCATCTGTGCGACTAGGTCGGCAACGGCGTCGACTGGGGTCGGCCCACCGCCGTCGTGGTTCCCGCTGTCTGTGATCGCGTGCCATTTGTTGGGACCGGGTTCGCCGGCCTCGTATGTCAGCTTCACGGTGCGGCCTCCCTGCACTCGACGCCCTGCTCCACATGCTCGGCGAACACCTCAGGGTCATGTGAGCAATCGAGGATGGTCGCCAGGCACGTCGTCCCCGCGTTTGCCATCTCCCGCGCGTCGGCCCGATCCTGATCGGTGAACGTCTCGCTCTGCATGTGGGTGGCCAGCACCTCTGCGGCGCCGAGCGCGTACACGATCCGCTCCACGTCTGGAATCTCGAATTCGTGCACTGCCCCGCACGGCCAGCAATACAACCGCAGCCCGTCGAACGTCGGAACCCACTCGCTTACGCTGATTTCCGAACCTATGTTGATCAGGTCAGCCATTGCCGTTCGCCTCCATCTCACGCTCGTATGCCAGCGCCAACTCCTCATCCGAAGGCTCCGACCGCACCGGACGCCCAACCAACTCCTCACGCGGAGAAGGGTTGTCCAGAGCCTCCCGAGCAGGATGACCCTCGGGCGGCAACGACGCCGACCGCAACGCCTCGATCACCGCCGAAATCTCCTGCGCGGTGAGCTCGTTCGCGTTCCCGATGTCGCGACCGATCACGTCCCGGCAGAACGCGAGCCGAGCCTCCTTCCCCTCGATCTTCGCGGCGTTCATCGCCCACACCAACTGATCCATCAGCGTCGGCGTCGGCGCGTCATCGGGCAACGGTTCAACCCGGTACGGGCCACGCTTGCCCTTCGTAATCGCGAGATTCGCAACGATCGGCCGATCAATCCCGGACATGTGACTGATGCGGATCCCACCAGGCTGATCCCGACCGAACCTCACCTCAGGATCCCGGTACAACGTCAACCGCTTCCCGATGTAATTGTCGGACTCCGGACCCCACGCGAGAACCATCAACCGGCACATCGTCACGTTCGGCAGATACGGGCGGCCCTCCGGACCCTCGGCCAGAAACACCCTGACCCGTTGCTCCGATGACCCTTCGCGGACGTCCGTGATCGTGAAAGTCCGCGGCCCAGTTAGAAGATCCTCGGCGTTCAGCTGATCCGATCGAGGCTCGATTGCCTTCGTCATATCCATTACCCGATCACCATCTCATCCTCATACTGGCGCTCGATCCACGCCGGAACACCCGACGTGACAACACCATTCGTGTACTCAGGCCACACCCCCGTCAGCTGCGCGCGCGCCCACAACCGCAACGCCTCCTGATTCTCAATCGCCCCGATCCGTTGCGCCGGCGTGTCCAGATCAACCGGCACCACGAAATGAGGCGCCGTCTTCGATTGCAGCAGGAACACGACCTCGGCATACCTGCCGAACAAGGCTTGGCACGCATCGACGATGGTCGCTCCCTGCCGGTGGTACCCGTAGTCGTAGATCTTCTTCCGCAGGTTGTCGTTCGGCGCGACTTCATCTGCGGTCTTGAAGTCGACTACCCGCATAGGTTCGCCAGGGTCGGTCACATTGGGGAGCAGGTCGACCATTGCCCGGCGCTGGACGGTCACCCACACACCGTCGACCTTCACTTGATCCCGCCAGAACAGGCACGCTTCCGGCCGACCAGGTTGCGTCAGTAGCTCGTTCGCGACCGGGTTCGCGTGGATCGCGTCGGCCATCGCGCGGATGGTCGCCCACTGGTCCCCGTAGATCGGGGTCAGACCAGCGGCACGGGCTGCGTCGACTTCGAGCTTCTGCGCTTTGCCTTCCTTAGTGCGGCCGTCGAGTTTCTTCGGCTCGAACACCTTGTACTCTTCGCCGCGCCCGAGGACGACGGTGTGCGCGACGTGCCCGAAGTCGAACGCGTCCGACGTCTTGCGGATCCCGTGGTCCTGGTCCCATTTGAACTGTGCGGGGCAGGTTTTCAGGATCTTCCGGCCGTCGCTGTTCGACATCCATTGACCGGTGATGGCGGGGTTGTGGTACTCGTCTGCGGTCAGGTAGTAGACGCCGGGTTCGGTGATCCGGATCGGTTCGTCCGGACCGAGCGCGGTCCGCCATGGTGGGGTGATCTCGTTCGGGAAGTCGTCATCGGCTGACCAGGCAGAGAAGTCAGCGATCAGGACGACGTTGCCCTGAAGCGCGTCATCGACCACGATCGGGACAGGACCGAACTGCTGGATCCTAGGGTCGAGGACAGTTCCCGCCACAGCTTCGGCCCATGCCTTCGGCTGGTGCTGCTGGCACGGTTCCGATTCGGTCGGCGTCTGGCAGACCGAGCAGACGTAGATCACGCCGGTGTCACCCATCACGCTCGGCGCATCGACCCGGCTTGGTGGGTCGCCCGGGTCGAACGCGCAACCGTCGATGTGCTTCCCCGGGGTGGTGCTGTTGCAGTCCCGGCACCAATAGGTGACCTGCGGCGTGTCCGGTTCGCCGCACGACGCATCGCAGTGTGCCTCATCGTGGTGACGACACGCCTGGTGGTGGCAATGGGTGGGGAACGGGTCGACCTGCGACGAACCCGGAGCGGCTTGGCCGAGTGCTGCCTCAGCGTCGATCTGCCACTCATCTATCTCAGCCCCGGGGTTGTCCTCCCGGTGCGCGGGGTCGTCCCCGGCCGCGTAGTTCAGCTGCGCTACGTCTGAGTAAACGGGCCAGGCTGTGATCTCTGGCGTGTCCGGTTCGGCGTCGAGTTCCTGGTCCAGCTCGGCCAGCAACTCGTGCGCACCAACCGTCATACCGTCGTCAGCCAACCGCTCGGCCTCGACCTGCGAGTAACCCGGGGTCGGACCGGCCCCGCCGACGATGCCCGACACCGTCGCGGTGAACAGAGCCTGCTCTGCCCCCGGTGCCTGGTCCGCCGCGTGCGTCCGCTTGTTGTGGCCAGCCTCGCCACACTCCGAGCAAGCCATCAGGACCCCTGACGCGGAATCGGGCCAGTCCGCCACGGAGGCAGCTGCACCGGCAGACCAGCAGCCATCTCAGCCGCGAGCGCCTCCTGCTCAGCACGGACCTTCGCGAGCTCGGCCAACCTGCGCGCCTCAGCAGCCTTCGCCCGGTTCCGGGACCGACGCCGAGACCTCCGCTCATCCTCCGTCAGCCCACCCCAGACACCGACGTCCATGCCCTGCTCATCGGCCCACCGATCGCACGGGGCCAGCACCGGACACTGCTGACAGATTGCCTTGGCTTCCTCAGCCTGGTCGAGAGCTTGCTTGCTCGATCCGACCGGCCACCACAGCTCAGGGTCCCTGCTGCGGCACTCCGCGCGGTTGCGCCAGTCCGACTCGTGGCCGCTGGTCGACGTCTCAAACGCCACCGTCTTACTCATCCGTAATCAGTTCCTTCCGGGATCGGGATTGTCGTACGTGCTCTCGGTCACCCGAGCTCGGCCCTGCGCAGTGGCCTGCGTAGCGTGAGAGAAACACAACCTGACCTCCGCACCCAACGGCAGACCGAACTCCGTATCCACCTGCGCATACGACCGGATTCGACCCTCACAATCGCCATACCGGTCGTGATCCGTCACCGCGCAGTCGTCCGACCGCTCCAACCTCGCCAACCTCATCACCGACCGCACAGGAGCCGGGGGCGGGGGCACAACGCGCGACGGCGGGGGCGGCATCGGGGGGCGTTCCTTCTGGATCCGCGCCACCTCAGAATCCACACCCGGACCCGCCATCGCCAGCTGCGCACTGACCTGAGCAGCTCTCAGATACAGCTCCGCGACCACCGAATGCGTGTCGAACGACGAACCCGGCTGCATCCCGTCCAGCAACCGGATCCGCTCCACCCCCTGCTTCTGCAGCCGCTCGGCCTCCAGCCAGTGCGCCGCCCGGTTCATGCCCGCCGCCCCAGATCAACCTGCACCGAACGGGCGCCGGCCGTCGACCGGGCGCTGACCGCGGCGAAGTCGATAGCACCGGTCGGCGTCGGCCCCACCAGACCCGCCAGAATCTCGCGCGTCGACCGCTGCCGGGCCAGACCAGACGGCGCCCGCCACCCGCCCGGGTCCGTCTCGCCGCGGTGCCGGGCCGGCCGGTTGCCCAGACCGAACCGCTCACGCACGTACCCATCGGCCTGACGCAGCAGCGTCGTCCCGATCGGGTTCGGTCCATCACTGAAATCGACGATCAGATCATCGTCACGTTCGTTGCTCGACATTGGGAACGCCTTCCGAATCGGTGGGATGGTGTGGGTGGTCGGTCCGGTGTGCCCCCGCGTCGGGACGGGTGTGGCGCCCGGACCGACCACCCGGAATCAGTCGTTCACGGGCCAGAACTTGATCGTGCGCACCGTGCGCGCCACCGTTCATCGAACTCGCGTGCACGGGCCGCGCCCTGCGCATGCCCAACATGCATGCCGCGAGCCCAACCGGCGCCGTAACCGAACCCGAGCCCGACCAGCAGCCCGGTCACGAACAGGGACCAGTACAGGAGGGTGGTGATCACGAGTCGGCCAACGCCTGGAGCAGCTGCTCGACTGCTTCGAAGTCAGCGCCGAGGCTGGCCAGCTTCGCCGAGACCTGCTCAACCTTGGCAACGGCACGCTCACACCTCAGGGTCGGTTGCGCACCCGGGCCGAGCAGATCAAGGCACGTCATCCCGACGTCCCGCAGCAAGCTGATCGCTTCCTGCATCCGCTGAACCTGTTCACCGTTGATCTCGACAACGGTCGTGAAAATGTCTGCTGCGTCATCTACGCCACTTGGCATTTCGGTAGTGCCCCCGTTCGGGTTCGGGTTCGGGTCATTGCTCATCTTTTACTGGACACCGGCGAGGACGATCCCCAGCTGTTCGATCTGTGCTGCGGCGGCCGTCAGCAGACCGAACGTCACCTCGGCCTCCCTGGTGCTCTCGCCGGCCGACCGGGTCACCGAGGACTGTGCGCCGAAGTCGGTCGCTAGTTCCCCTTCGATGGTCTCGAGGAAGAACTGAACCTCGCCGATCATGGCGCGGGCCTTCAGGACGGTGTCCCTGGCTTTCCTGCTGTGTTCAATCGCCTCAGCGAGAGTGCCGACGCCGCTCATCGCAACGGTGTCGCGATCAGGATCGCCACCAGAGTCGTGGCCAACGGGATGGACTGGTTCAACGCCTGATCCAGCTTCGACGCAGCATCAGCACCGGCCAGACACGCCGCCAGCAGCTCACCGCGCGCGCCCTGTGCGTTCTGCGTCGACCAGATGACCATGTCCTCGTAGAACTGCACAGAAGCCTTCGCGGTCTGCTGCGCGCGCCGCAGGTCCGCCAGCGTGTTCTGGACAGCCGCTAAGTGGTCATCGATCTCAGCCACCGCTTGCCATCCCCACGAGCGCTTCCTGAGCGTTCTCCAGGGGTTCGTTCGCGGCGCTCATCGCGGTCAACGCGAGTTCGAGAGAGTGGATCGCTTCCTGGCCCATAGCGACCGTCGCGCCAGCATCGCCGATCTTCGCGGACAACCCCGCAACGATCTGGATGACGGTCGATCGGGCCTCATCGGTCTGCTCCACGAGACCACGGAGGCTTTCGATGATCTCGCCTACCTGCTCGCTTGAGCCGGATACCTTGCTCATTCTGTTCTCCCCGTTCGGGTTTCGGGTCGGGTGCTGCGTGCCCTAGGCCCGACTCGAACGGGCTGCACACCGGGGCGGCTGACGGTGGCTAGGGCGACCAGATCAGGTCAGGTGATCGAACTCGCCGCGCTTGGCGCCGTCCACGAACGCTGCCAGCTCGGCGCGCGAGTAGTGATGCACCGGGCCATCGGGCGTCTTGCTGTCCCTCAGGTCGACACCGTCAGGGGTCTGCCGCAGCTCGACGCAGTTGCTCTGGCCCTGAGACGCGGATGCCTTGATCCATTCCTGCATTGCGTTCTGTTCCTTCCGTGAGGGGTGATGGGTGTTGCGCGCCGACCCCGGGACTCGAACCCGGATCCCCGCCGCTTCCCGTGCCCTTCGGCGCCGGTACTGAGGCAGATTCTCGCCAGTTGAACTAGGTCGGCTGGAACGGGCCACCTGCGGGATTGAACCGGTTCCCACCCGACTAGCCCAGTGGAATCCCGCAGGTTGTTACGTGGCTATCCACGCCCGTCCGGTTGGTGGGGGGCACCGTCTCCACCTGTCTGGCGTTGACCGGTGCCCCCAGCTCTAGGATGTCGCCCGGTGCAAGTCTTGGATCAGCTGGACATTCATGTCCGCAGCAACCTCAGCCTCAGCCCGAGTCAACGGCCGAGACACCAACACACGCTGACAAACACGGCACTGCATAAGGACTTTCCACCCACCAGCCTGCCCCGGCCACAACTGCGCGTGCTCGGCAGGACGCGCACGCTCCTGACCACACTCCGGGCAGTCCATCGCATACAGGTTCCCCGAAGGCTCCCCACGGGTGATCACCGACGCAACCGCAGCATCGATCTTCGACATCTGCTGTGCGCTCAACGCCCGAGCCTTCGGGCTACGACGTCGGTGCTGCCGGTGTGTGCGGGTGATCGGAAGTTGCTTCCTGGTCAGGAACGTCATCGCCCACTGAGGCATCAGCAGCAGCGAGCAGATCAGCAGCGCCATCATCTTGTCAGGGTCAATGTGCTCGAAAATGTTCATGTCGTCATTCCGGTAGTGGTGTGTGAGTCGAACTTGTGCTGGTCGTAATACCTTGCGAGAGCAGGGAAGTCCTTACGCCATTGACGTTCGGCGCGGTCAGCGAGGATCTGCGCGGTGACTGGGGTAGCGAACTGTGAGGCAGCCACCCGAACCCGTTGGATCTGCTCCCGCAGCTCCATGCACATCACCGCGTGCGGCGGACGTTGGGTGGCCATCAGTCGAGTTTGTGGAGTCGGACGATCACGAACGCCGCACCGATGATCGCCATCCCGATCAGCGTGCCAACGCCGATACAGGTACCGATGTGGATCAGCCTGTCCATCATGAGAGCAGCCACCCCACGTAGAGCAGCCCGAGCGCCGCACCCAAGACCACACACACCAACGCCACCCCGACCAGCGCCAGGAACCGCGTCCAGCGCCGCTGCTTACGGGCCTTGAACGCGGGCATGACCATCGTGCGGTCAGTGCGCGACACATACGAATAGATCCGGGTCATACCGGTCGCGGCCTGCACTCGGAGCAGGGTGCCGCCACCGTGCATCCGAGCTCGTGGGGCGACCGCGTCTGCGGCGCTGGGGGCATGTCGGTGTCGGCCGGGCGGTCGGCGAACTGCGACCCGGGTTGGACGACCCCGCCCAAGGGGACGGGCAACCGGACCGCAGGCCGCTCACCGACCCCGACGCCCTTCGGCAACGGGTCGCGGCCCTGCGTATCCCGTGCATCCCGCCGCGACTCGACCACAAGCAGCCTTGCCCGGAACCCCTTCACCACCCCGAACCACCGGTAATGAATCGAATCACGAACGAACGTCTGACCGGTCTCGGTCCACCCGAGTAGATCCGCCAACCTCTGGCCGTCCGAACGCTCGGCGGGGGTGTGCACGTGGATCGTGATGTGCTCGCCCACTGACTCACGAGCTGGATCGAACGCCAACTCGACCCGGAGCCCCTTCGCCTCGAACTCACGGAACGCGGGCACGATGTACTCCGCTGCCTGACGCATGTAGTCGAGGCGTTCCAGCTGCTTCTCAGTACTCAGCATCTTCGATCAGTCCTCTGTAGTCGGGGGCGTGTCGCCGTCGTCGGACAGCCCGTTCAGCAGCACCTCGGGAGTGCAACCGATCGCACGGGCCACAGCCGTCACTTCGGCGACCCGCCAATCCGCGCGGCCGTTCAGTCGGTCGGCGACCCACGTCCGCTCTCTGGCCGGCCTTAGGGTGAGGGCCAGCTCACCTTGGGTCATGGAGATGCGGGCGAGTTCGGCGCGGATGTTCCGGCTGACTCGCTCGTTGTCGGGGTTCTGGTACTCGGTGGTCTGAGCGGTCATGGTCGGGTGTCCGTTCGGGGTTGGAGGCTGCTGGTTCCGAAGGTCTCACCCACACGGTGTGGTTGTCAAGCATCATTTTGTGGTCCCATTGGCCTTGACAGTGTGGGCTGTCGGCATCATTCTTGATTCATGACCAGGGAGCAGATGATCGAGAATCTGATGGTGAACCCCACCATGACCCGGCGCATCGCCGAGACCATGGTCACCGATTGGGAGCACATGGGATTCCGTCACCACAACGGCCGCCCGGTCACCCTGGAAAGCATCCGCAAGATTGCTCGGCCGACCCGGCTGTGGCTCAAGGCAGACCGCAACCGGGGCCGCGCCCGGACCACCAGCCGGACCACGACAGCCAAGGGCCGCTACCCGCACGGGCTGAACTGACCTCACCCGGGCGGGCCTCGATCGTTGCCCACCGCCCACATAATGTGGGCTAAGGGCTTGACCGTGTGGGCTGACGGCACCATAATAGAGACATGAACACGACGCGAACCGCACTCACCGAAGACACCGCCACCATCGGCACCCGGGTCCACAAGGGCAACGGCGCCGCAGTCTTCATCATCCGCACCGTCACCGTCTCGGCAATCTGGAACGAGACAGTGGTCAAACTGAGCCGCGAAGGCAAGACCACGACCGGTGGCCTCGAATACCGGCTCCACACGCTGACCCTGGCGTGACCCACCAGCCCGGGGCTTCGGCCCCGGGCCACCAACCCGCCCACCAGCCGCCCCGAACGGAAGGCACCCACCATGACCACGACAGCTACAGACCCAGGTTCGGCCGTCGACGCCGGTCGGCACGACAGCACCGCGAGCAAAGTGCCAGCCTTCGCCCCCATCACAGTCGTTGTGGAGTGGACGAACACGCAGAATGAACGCTGCCTATCCGAACGCCCCAATCTGGATAACGCGCAGGGATTCGCCGAGGGGCTATGGGCCGGTGGGTATGTCTCAGCTGTGGTGACCGTCCGGGGCGGTTCGTACAACGAACGGCGCACCCCTGCTTGGTCGCGTCACTGAAACGTGGCTGTACGTGCGCTCACAGATCGGCGTACAGCACGGTCAGCCAACGAAGTCACCAGAAGGTGACCTCTCCTGCGGCTGACGGGTAAGGCAACGATCCGGAGTGCACCCGGATCGGGACCGGTTACCGCTGGTGCCAGCCCCCGTTCCATGGGGCTGCGGGTTCGATTCCCGCCCGGTCCGCGCAACGGTTAACGACGCCTCGAAAGCGCCCTATGACCGGTGAAGTGCCGTGGTGAGTTGCTAGCGCCCACCACGGGGCGAACGGGCAAGGATGAGTCAGACAGGACCGTAGTGTTGCGCGCGGTGCTGGTTGACGGTTCGGGGTCGCAACCCCCGGCATCCTTCGCCCGTTGCACCACCCACTACCCCGGGGTACCACCAAACAGGGATCGGCCCCACACCACGGACGGGGGTTCAGGGTGCGGGGCCGATCCTTGCGAGGGATTCGCAGACCAAATGCTACCGGGCAACCCCCGGATCCACAGGGGTCACCTGCTCACGGGCCAGCAACCCCAACACAGCGATCGTCGCGGCACTGATCGCACCCACGACCGGCTGAGACACATCCAGCCCATACGCACCCATCAGCGCCGCGCCGGCACCGACCAGACCGACGAACGCCGTCGGCGCGATCGGACGGACCATGACCGCGTTGACGGCACCGATACCGGCCGACAACGCCGCAATGATCAGTGACGCCTGCTCGGCCGACAACGACGGCAGACCGAGCGCCACCACGATGCCCAACACGGCCGACAACGCCTGCAACACGAGGGTCGGTTCACGACCGAAGATCTTCACAATGACGCCCTTCGGGTAGAGACTCACCACGCCCCGGTGGCGTGGTCACTGCTGATGGTCCGCTGAACTACCTGAGGGTGCAATTGAAGTCCCGGGCCAGCACCCGGAACCGGTTGATCACGTCCCGCGCCCGGTCGCCCTGCGGCCCCGGTGGCGGCGGCGCCTCATCGGGCGCCGGCACGATCCCGACGACCGCGCCGCAGAGCTGATGCTTGAGCTCGTTGATCTTCTCGTTGTTGTCGACGGAGATTACCGCCAGCACGCTGATCAGGATCGCGCCGACCGTCGCGACCATCAGCCCGACGACAATCGCCCAGAACTGCACACGCCGCTGACGGTCGACCGCCTTCCGCAGCTGACGGACTTCCTCAACGAGGACCGTGCCTTGATCGATCAGTTTGTGTGTCGACTCCTCGGTGGTGTCGTTCGGGAAGTCCGCAGGGTCAGCTACCGGTTTCGGACGGTGGTCGCTCGGTGTCATCGTCAGGTTGCCCTCTCCGCTCGGCCGCAGCCTCGTTCAGCAGCATTTGCGTTACTTGCTTGTGCTGCTCAACCCAATCATCCAGTGCTGCGAGCACGGTCAGGACCGATCGCTTACTCGTCTCGTCCATGTCACCGCTCGTGATCGTGCGTCCGGCGTGCGTAGGCAAGTTCGCGAGTAGCAGCCGTTGACTCGGTGAGGGCTGGTACGACCCGGTCAAGGAACGCGGTGACCATGAGTCGTTCAGCGGCGACGGCGGCATCCGCGCGCGCTCGTTCAGCGGCCACAGCGGCAATGGCGTTATCTCGTTCGGCGTCAGCACGGGCACTCTCTCTCCTCAATGCGACCACCAGGCCGCCGATGATGACGCCGAGCGTCCCCTGACCGATCAGCCACGTCGTCAACGGATCGAATCCAGCGCCCCCGGGGCCACCGCTGACGGTGGCCGACAGCACCACCGCCAGCAGCATCGTCTAACCCTCGGCCGGTGGGGGTGATACGGCGGTCAAGGTCTGGTCAAGCACTCCACGCTGCTCGGTCTGCTCGGCCTCGATCCGGTCCAGCTGGAGCTTCACAGCCTCGATCTGCTTCGTCCGGGCGGTGTCGTTCGCGTCGACTTCCCGACGCAGCCGGGCCACCGCGGGGGCGAACTGCAGCAGGGTGTCCATGCTGGCGGTCGGGCTGTTCGTCCCGAGCGCTTCCTTCGCGGTTGCGGTCAGGGTCTCGGCCCTGCTCCACACCGCCGCCGCAATCGCTTCGATGTCCTGGGGACTCAGACTCACTTCTACCTCCTGATTAGCGATCGGCTTCCGCAGATCGACAGAGAACACCTTGTTACGGAACGCTCCCATGTTGAACGACGGGTCTGCTTTCCGGCCGACCGGTGCGCAGGTCTCTTTGTGGCCGAGCACATCCGCGACCGTGGCCGCCTGGAACTCCTCGACCAGGGCACGGCAGAGACGCGCGTACGCGTCCATCTGCACCGGTGGCCAGTCCGACTCCGTCCCCGGCACCCCGACTGCCTCAGCCTCGATCCCGATCGCGTACGGGTTGGTGTACGCCGACGAACGGGAAACGCCAGCGTGGTTGCACCGGCCCGCCGCGATCACGAATATCGTTCCGTCGCGGCCGAGTCCGTACTGTGCGAGCGGCCCCGGAAGGCCCTTCCTGCCGTCCCGGACGACCCGGAGACTGGGGTACACGCCGGGAGCGCCACCGTTGGCGGTGTGGTGGCACGTGATCGTCTTGACTCCGAGCATTTCCCCGGGCCGGCCGCGGGTCTTCCACCCCTTCACTTCGACGACCGGGTATCCGGTGCGGCGGGCGACGTCGGCCAGCTGCGTCAGCATCATTCGGGGATCACCTCGTCAGAGGCTTGCAGGGGGTCAACCTCGGGCAGGCTGGCAGGGTCGATCAGCTGGCCGTCAGGTTCGCCTTCGGGGGTCTGGACTGCGGCCACCTCGGCGTCGTCGTCCGGGTCGTGTGGTGTCGTTCGGATCATCGGTTCACGCTCCCATCGTGTTCGGGTACCTCCATCATCGACCCGGGTCAGCTCAAGGCCACCCAGGTCGCCTCGACATACGTCCGGTACTCACCGGAGTGAGTGCTGATCGTTCCGCCCGTCACCTGGAGGATCCAGAACTGGATGTAGTCGCCGGCGTCGAAATAGCGTTTGAAGTCCATCTTCGAGATACGCGCGGTGCCGAACACCTGGTTACCGATCAGTGTGCCGCCCGCTGTGCTCTCACCGGAGTTCTCCCGGCAGTGGATGTTCGACCCTGTGAACCCGGCTCCGTTCCAGTTGACGACGCACCGGACGTCGTACAGTCCGGCTGTGTTGAACACGATCCGGGACGTCAGTGAAGCGGTCGAGTGCATGCTGTCGTTGTCGTACGTTTCGCCCGAGAGGGTCAGCAGGGTCTCGGTGTTGTTCACGGCGCTTATACCGGTGTTGTCGTACGCGCGAACACGTTTCGGGTCCAGCAGGAACGTCAGCGCATCGCGGACGCCAGCGTCGAACGCGGACGCACTGATCTTCGCGCCAGCGGTCGCGTCGTAAGGTGTTGGAACAGTAGCCATTACGTGGTCGTCTCCTCAGTAGGTATGGGTAGCAGCGTGATACACGTCCACGGCTTGCCCAGCGGCATGAACGCGCGCCACCGACGGGGCCACCCCCCGGGCAGTCACCGTCACCGTCTGCGGTGACGTCGTCCCACCGACACCCGACACCGTGATCCGCTCACCGTTCCAGTCCAGATCCATCGGGAACTCAGCCCCGACGTTCGTCAACGGGGACGTGGTCGTGATGATCACAGTGCCGGTTCCCGTTGTCCCGACACACGTTCCGCCCGTGATCGTCGAACCCGGGTCCATCCCCATACGCCCGTAAGTGGCGCTGTCGAATACCCCCTCTGGCGGGTCGTCGGCAGGGTCGGTGTCGAACTGGAACTGAGCCAACCCATACGCACCCGTATACGTCTCCGTCCACCCCGACGCGAACACATCCCGGTACGTCACCCCCGCGAACGTCGGGTTCAGGTTCGAGATACGCACCCGGTCACCGGGATTCAACCCGAACAACGCAGCCGTCTTGTCCGTACTCGTCAACGACGCCGACACCCCGAACGACGACAACCGATCCCCGGACGACGCCATCACCATCGCCGCAGCTGACTCAGCGACCGCAGCCGACCCGGCACCGACCGACACCGTTGGCCCTTCGAGCTTGATCCCGGTCAGCGCCTCAGTGGCCGTATCGATCACCGTCGCCGTGCCGAGAGGGTACGTCGCGGTTACCCGGGTCGGGCGCTCCTCTACTGTCTGCTCCCAACTCCCGGACGGGAAGTCCAGATCGAGCACCGCATCCAGCGTCAGGGACACCGTGGACGGCCGCGCGTCGACCGCGCGTCGGTACTCACGACGCCCGTCCGGCCGGGTACTCAGCTGGCCGCCCACGGTCCGCGCGTGCTCGTTCCAACGGTCCAGAGCATCCGACGTCGCGTTGGTGTACGAGACCAGCGTCTCGTCCGTCAACGATCCGATCGTGTCGACCGCCCCACCGACCAGGGTGTCAAGGTCGTCATTCGCGACGTTGATAAACCCTGCCGCTCGGCCGGCGTCGGTGGTGTAGTTCGGGACCGCGAACTCCGCGAAGTTGAACGCCGGCGACGTCGTGTACTGGATCAGGAACGACGAAATCCCACCTTGGAAGGTGTTCGACTGCTTCCCCGGCCGGTTCGGTGGCATCTGCCCACCGAGCACCAGGTACGCCACCCGCCGCGGGTCGTACGGCCACACGAAACTACCTGCGACCGTCGAGAAACCACCTTTCTCGAACAGGCCGGCACCGGACCCCGCAGGAAGGAAGCTGACCTCCCAGTAATGCCACGCATCGTCCCGGGGGGCACCTGTGTTGTAGAAGGTCTGGCTGGTCCCCGCGTCGTCGTACAGAGACCAGGTCACCAGCCCGGCAACGACTTTCACTGACCACACGAACAGACGTTGGCCCTTCGAGTTGTACCCCGCGACCATGTCATCGCCGAGCGAACCAGCCGGGTCGTTCGACAACTTGAACGACGCCTGGAACATCCGCAGCAGCGACCCGGGACGGGTCTTGATCAGGATCACCGGGGCCGGCGCGTTGTCGTCGCCCCGGGTGAACTCGATCTCGCCGTCTGTCAGGTGGCCACCCGAGGGGGAGGAGAACGTCAGCGAGCCGTGGTTCCGGGACGGCATGATGACCCGTCCCGGGAGTACGTCCACTCCATCCGACGAAATTCCTCGCACCACGGTCGAATCAGCCGGTTCGTCGAACGGGAAGTACTCCTGACCGGGCCACGTCGGGACCGCGGTCACACTCTCCCCGAACACCGACAGCAGTTTCCGGCGCGCGTACCGGGACAGCACACACGACGCCGTCAGCGTCACCGTGGACCCGGACGGGTCACCGTCGACCACATCGGGCTTCCACACGTCCGACCAGCCCCAGAACCGCACGTACGTCGACGCGCCCACGGTCACCTTGAACCGGACCATCCGGTCCCGGGTCAGGTGCGGGTGGTACGCGGCGGTCGGCGATCCGGGGGTCATCGGGGAGTATCCGGACGAGTCGGGGTGGTTGCGGATGACCGCGGTCAGCACGGTGGGTTGTGCATCGACTTGGGCCTCAGGCTTGGACCGGGGCCGGCTGATCGTGACGGACGTCGTCCGCGAGCTAATGTCCACGTACACCCCGGACCCCGGGACGAACTCCACCTCGAGAATCTGCCCGATCGTCGGCCACGCCATCTCTACCTGCTCCTCGAAATCGCGGACGCGGGGATCTTCCGACCACCGGCAGGGCGCCGTTCGAGCGCCCTCACGATGGTCTCGCCGAGCTCGGCATGGTTACCGATCGCACCACTGATATTGAAGATGTACGTGTCGCCGCCAGAGGCGCCGGCGTATGACCCGCCCGGCCCGCGGCCGGCCTTGATCCTGGACAGATCGGGGATGATCGTGCCGTTCTGGTTCGGGACGAACAGTTCCGGGCGCTTCTCGCCGACGACGTACGGCTGGCCCTTCTCGACAGGGCCACCCTTCGCCTTGAACGGCACGAACGTGCCGCCCTGGTACGACCCGCCTTTGTTCCCGTACACCGCGTAGGTGGTGTTCACGCGGATCCCGACCGTCTTGCCCTTCACCCCGGCGATCTGGCTCCGTAGGCGCCGCAGCTGAGCCTGCGCTTGGGCGATGTCGGCCCGGACCTTCGGGGTTGGCTTCTGCTGCCCCAGGTGCCGCAGACGAATCTCCAGCGCCCGGATCCGAGCACGGGCGACCTCGGTGTTGGTCTTGTTCAGCTCACCCTGCATACGGGCTATCTGCGCCTTGCCCTGGTCGGCCATCTTCTTGAAGTGGCGACCCATCGGCCCCGGCAGACGGGCGCCGGCCTCCTGGATGTTGTTCACCATCTTCGCCCAGTTGATGGCGACGGTGTTGTTCCAGCTCTTGATCTGGCCGGTGACGATCTGCCAGTTCGCGCCCAGCAGTTGGATCCCGTCAGACATCGTCGTGAACGCCCGGACAGCACCGGTCGCGAACCGCACAAACCCGTTCTTCCCGTTCGCTTCCTCAGCCTGCCGCCCGAGCCCCGCCATCTGCTCGGACAACCCCTTGAGCGACGTCGCCAGAGCACCGATCTCAGTCGAGGCGTTGATCCCGTTCCACCCGTCCTTGAACTGCTGCACCGCGATCGGGATCTTCTTCGCCAGCCACTCGCCGGCCGCGGCCAGCTTCGGGAGCAGCATCAGCCCTATCTCGCGGCCGGTGTCCGCGATGGCGTCCTGCACCCGGGCCATCGCCCCCTCGAACCCGGCGCCGGCTGCTTTCGCCTGACCCCCGAATTCCTTGTTCAGCTCGGCGAGGATGAGCTTCTGCGCGCCGATCGTGTCCCCGGTCGCCACCAGAGTCTTGATCGTCTCCTTCTGAGACGCGGTGAACGACACACCGACCTTCGACAAGGCGGTGACGCCCTTGATCGGGTCGTTCAACGCCTTGCCCACCTGGATCGACGCACCCTGTAGGTCGGTGCCGAGCGCAACGGACATGTCCAGCGCCGATTTCGTGGCCTGGTCGAAAATCTTCTCCTTCCCGACGTTCCGGATGTTCGTGAACGTCAGGAGCACGTTCTGAGAGTTGATGATCAGTTCCTCATCGACCCCGGACATCGATTCGAGCTCGGCCGCCATGTTCTTGATGCCCTCGACCGACACATTCGCGGCGTTGCCCGTGGACTTGATCACCTGAGCTGTCTGCGCCAAACGCCGCTGGTACGACGCAGCATCCTTCACCCCCTGGACCAGCCACCCACCGACCGCGGCCAGCCCCACCCCGGCCGCGACAGCACCGCCAGCGAGACCCATCTTCATCACGCCGCCGACCTTGCCCATGACCGCGCCCATCTTCGACGCAGATTTTGAGACCTTGTCGGTGGTGCTGGATAGGCTCTGGTCTTTACCGACGAAAACGGTCGTGATGGTTCTGTCAGCCATCGGTGTTCCCCATCTGCTCGGCCGCCCTTTGCTTCTCTTCCATGAGGGTCTCAGCTCGATCAGCGAGCTGACGCAGCTGACTCATCGTCAACGCGTCCAGCTCGGCCGGCCGCAGCCCGAACAGTTCCAGGAACAGAATCCAGTAGGCATCAGCTATGACGTCTCCGTCCCGGTAGTCACCTGCTCTGCCGGGACCGTCGTAGGAGGGATGTCAGGCCCGTCGTCCGACGTGATGTGAACCGAGTGCTCGAGCGGCATGGAGCACTCACCGCAGTCTCCGTCCTGGTCGTACTCCGTCACCTCGTGCTTGACCAGCTCGAAGTCGGTCATCGCGAGATCATCGAACCGGGACATCGGGAGCAACGTGTGGTCGACCATCCGAAGCGTCAGCACGTAGTAGAGGAGACGCGAGTCCAGCACATCCAGTTCCTCGACCCTGGACACCTTGAGCTGCTTCTTCGCCCACCCGATCACCCCCCGTGGGAACCCGCCGAGCAGGGCCTCACGGTTCGACGGTCCGTCGAACTCTCTCGGGATCCGGGTGCCGTCCGGGCCGACAACGGTGAACCGGGCATAGTCCAGCTCGAGGCGCTCGGCGCCTTCCTTGGTCACGATGAATCGCATCGTTCGTTCTCCCCTTCGGGTTGGGGGTCGTGCACGGTCATCCGCCGGCGGCGAACCTCCGTGCTATCTCGTCTATCGCGGTCAGGAACTCGTCTCGTGCATCATCGCTCATCGCCTCGAGCGGTCGGGTCACGAACCCGGGCGGGATCCTGTGCAGGTACCAATGATCGGTGTCCCCGAACAACGGCGCCCTCAGCCGACCGTTGTTCATCGCCCGGATGTCCGACGCCCCTGTCTTCCCCCGGTGGCTGGTCTTGACCCGGATCCCGACGTCGCGCCCCTGCAGCCTGATCAGAGGCTTGATCTTGATCCGGGCCTGCACCCAACTGTTCAACCCACCAGTCGACGGCAGGTCGCCGGCGCTCTCTCGCACGGCTTCCTCGGCGCGCTTCCCGATCCGTTTACCGGCCTCCCTCATCTCGCGGCGTAGGTCGGTGTCACCCGCCTTTTTCAGATCACGGGCCAGCTTCGCCACGTCGTCCAAACCCGTGATCCGAACCTCCACCACACGCTCCTTACAGGGTGGCGCTGGCCGTGCGATGCACGACGTACATCGCCTGACCGGTGTCGGGCTTGAGGATCCGCAACGCCAACGGGGTCGTCGGGGTTTCCTGCGACGGCGCCGGCCTGTCGTTCTCGTCAAGCTTGCACGCGGGGAACACGAGCTGCAGCTGCGCGAACCCGGTCGACAGGGCCTCGTCCGTCTTGGTGAACGTGATCGTCACCGGCACGGTGGTGTGCGCGGTCAGATACCCGTCGTAGACGTTGTCGTCGTACCGGGCCTCGATTTCCAGGGTGCCCAGACGCTTGGCCACCCGGGGCTGGTTCCGGACCGCGCCGAGCGCCCAGTCATCGGTATCGGCCTGGTTGTCGAGGACAGCGGTGAAGTTCCGGGCGTTCGTGACCGCGGTCCCACCGGTGGCGAGGGTGGTCGTGGTCGGAACGACCACGCTGCCGCCCACGGTGATCGCTGCCTGCCCGAAGTGGAACGGGGTGCCCAGACCAGCTGGGTAGGTGGCCGTCGCGACGGCACCACCGGTCGCCTGCGACTTGGCGTCCCATTCAGCGGTCGCCTTGCAGATGTCCCCGGTCGCGCACGCGATCGTGAGCTTCGGGAACGTCACGCCGGCGTACCGGTACTGGTCGACGGTGCCTGCGGCGTTCGCCCGGACCACCCCGTACTCGACCGTCCGGGATGGAAGCAGCGCACCGGTCAGTGCGCTGGTGAACAGCTCCTGATACGTGGTGCCGGACACCAGGGTCGACACCCCGTTGCCGAAGAACGAATCGATCAGGAGGCCCATGCCACGGGTCTGGTAGTCCAGCCCGATCGTGCCGCTGCCCTGTCCGACGACGGCGACGGACCGGGAAGCACGTTCGAAACCGCCGTCCCCGACCTGCATCCCGGTTCCCTGGATGACGTTCGGGTTCCATCGGTGGGTGGAACGGGTCATGTCCCATTCGTAGAACCGGGTCGGGGTGAGCGCGGTTCCGTAGGTCGCCTCAGCGACCATGCCGACCTGGTGATCAAGTGCGCCAGCCATTAGTCGTTCTCCGTTCCGGGGTCGGTGGCGTCGACCAGTTGGCCACCGCCGTCGTCAAGGGGGTCAGCAGGATCGGAATCGTCGTTCGGCTTCCGCCAGTTCGTGGGCTGTGCGAGCAGACCCGACCCCAGATCGAACACCTCAAGGTGCCCCGCACGGCGCCGGGTGTGCATCCCGTCGACGGGTTCGGTCGGTGCGCCGACGTCGTCCACCTTCACCTGACGCCACCGCGGAGCCTCGCCGGCCGCCTCGGGAGAAACCTTGATCGTCTGCCCCGGGCCGGCAGTGACCGATTCGCCGTCGACGAACAGGGTCACCGCGCCCTCGGGATTGACGTTCTGAACCTCGGTCGTGAATGACATGGTGCGAATCCTCTCAGGTCAGACGGTACATAGCCTCGACGTGGACATTGAACGTGAACGACGCGTTGATCGGGCCACCCGTCTCAGACGCTTCCGCTTCGGTGAGCTCGAAATCACCCATCACCACAGCCCACCGAACCCCCGGCACACCGACCGTCTGAGATGGGCTGGCCCGGACCGCGTACTCCGCGACGGCGTACCAGTCCATGACCTGAGTCGTGACCGCAGACTGGTCATCGATCGTGCCCTGCACCGTGTACGAGAGGATGCACTCGACGTCGTACACCTCGAGCATCGGCCGGGTGGGGCCGAGCGCCTCAGGGTTCGACGTTCCCCGAACCTTCCCGATCCGCAACCGGCCGCCAGCCCCGTACCCGTGCTGCCGGGGGCCGAGCTCCACCCACACATCGTCGGGATCGAACGTCGCCGACCACAGCTCTTTCAGAGCCGTCAGCATCAACGGCACCGTGCTCATGCGATCACCGGAATCCGCAGACGCTGGTACGCCATCATCTCCAACGGAGTCAGCGTGCCAACGGGAGTGAACAGATTCGACTCCGCCCCCAGATCATCCAGTGCAGGGTGCGGCATCTGCTGCGACTGCTGCCACGCCCGTTGAATGCCACGCAACGCCACCTGACGGGCGATAGTCGGCGGGTTCTCGTCCCCGGCGATGTAGGTGACGGTGGTGCCGTTCGGTGCGTAGGGCATCCCGTACGGGAACGTGAGCCGACCGGTGTCGTACCGGTAGGTCCCCGGGTCCTGAACGACGCCCTCAATCGACACCTCGGTCACCGATTCGAGCGGCGCCGGAAGCCACATCGACCCGCCGTAGGGGATCGTCTCCGTGATCTGACGCCGTACCAGAACCCGATTCAGATCAGCCTCGACCATGTCCGTCGCGAGCCGGCACAACCACCGCAGCTGGTCCAGATCAGCGGCCCTGGTGATCTGTGAGGCACCACGTAAGTGCGCGAGCGCCTCAGCCTGCGAGACCAGCAACCCCACCGACCGCTCGATGTTGAACGAATCATCGTGGGTGCCCGAGTTCAAACCGGTCGCGACCCACCGGACCTGGTGCAGACCGGTCACCGTCGACGGGTACGCGATCGACCAGTCGCCCGACCCCGGGGTGTGGGTGATGGTCGGGGTCGCTGTGGTGACCGTGTCCGGCAGGGTGATCGTGCACACCACCGTCGTCGGTTCCTCAGCCACGATCGGAGGCAACCCTGTCTCAGGGTCGCGGATGTGCAACGTCAACGTGACGATGTCGCCGAGCTCGTACATCGCTCACCCACCCATCATTGTCGGGGCCAGAACGGTCATGCTCATGGTCGCACTCGGCCGGGCCGATCCGGTCAGCTGACCAGCCGTTACAGCCGGGGGCACGAACGTCGACACGTCCGGGGCCGGCACCGACGCGAGCACGGCCACCGTCGTCGGCTTCACCACGATCTCGGCCAGGATCCCCACCGCGGGAACAACGGCCGCGCGCGGGATGGTCCCGGGCGTCAGAGTCGCCGACGTGATCGTGGTGACCGCCACCGTTGGCACCGTGCTCACCCTGCTCGCTGCTGTCGCGGTGACCGTCGCCCCGGTCGCCGACGACACCCCAGCAGCCGGCACCGTGGCGGGCCGGCCGTCAGTCGCGGGCGACACGACGGACCCGGACGACACCGTTGGGGCAGGAACCGCCGCAGACCGACCCACGGCCACAGCGCCGACCGATGCGCCCGTCTGGATGGTCGCTGCCGGGACGCTCGCTTGACGGGCGACCACAACCGGGCTGACGGCGGCGCTGCCACCGAGTCCAGCTGGCGGCACCGTCGCCGGCGCGGGGATGGCTACGGCCAGCACGGTTGCGCCACCCGCAACACTCGGCGCGGGGACCACCGTCACCCGGGCCACCGAGCTCGGCGTCAGCACCACCCCGGATTGCAGGGACGGCGCCGGCACCGTTCCCGCACGAGCCACCGCGGCAGGGGTCACCGTGGCGTTGCTCGCAGACGTGACGCCGGGATCCTCAACGAACGCCACCGCAGCAGCCGACGCCGGGGTAACCGTCGTGTTCGACGACACAGCTGGCACCACAGCTGGCACCGACACGACACGAGCGACGGTCGGTGGGTCGAACGTGACCGACGTCTGAGCAGTGAACCCGGGGATCCCCACCGTGGCGCTCACCGCGGCCGGCGTAACCGTCGCGTTCAGCGCCACGACCGGCGCCGGAACGGTCGCGGTCGCCGCCACCGTGCTCGGGCTGACCGTGGACTCCGGGCCGAGCTCGACTGTCCCGCCGACCTCGTACCGAACGGAGTCCAGATGGATCGTCGCGGCGACCGCGGTGCCGTTGTTGATGATCCCGGACCAGATTGTGGCCAGCGCTGCAGTGCCCAGGTTTGCGTTCGACCGGGTGATGGCGGTCGTGAGCGGTGTGGTGCCTTGGCTGGTGTAAATGTTCAGGTTGTAGAACCCGGTCGTGGTCGTCCCGACGACGGCGGTCAGCTCGAGCCGGTACACCGTGCCGGTAGTCCAGGTGGACGACGCCATTGAAACGGTGGTGCTGGCCGAGTCCTGCACCTGCACCTGCCCGGTCGATCCGTTCAGGTTGATCGTCAGAATCGTTCCTGCCGACGTATTCACGAACGACGCAATACGTTTCGTGGTCGCGAACGCGGAAGGCACGTAGAACTTCACCGAGTACGCGAACGTTGTTGTGCCCCCGGAGACAGAGAAGTCGGTCCGCGACGATGCGGCCGTCGTCGACACCGAGTAGGCCCCCGCGAGCGACCCGCCGCCGACCCCGGTCGACGTCGATACCGCCGTAGCCCCGGTGCCCACGGACATCGTGCCGCCCGTGTTCCCGTTCGTCAGGGTCGTACCATCCGGGCCAGCGGCCTCGTAATCACACGCCACGACAATCGCCACGATGTGTCCTCTCAGGGGGTCGAGTTGTTCACCATGACGATCAGCTGACCGTTCGCGTTGTTCGGCCCCTGCAGCACCGCGGTCGGGAGCAGGGTGCCTGCGAGCGCTCCGGTGTTCGCGTCCGGCAGGAACACGTTGTCATGCACATCGGCCGGTACCGGCCCTTCGGTGTTGCCCCACCGGATGATCTGGTGGCTGTACGTCGTCGGCCCCCCGTACCCGTGCTGGCCCAGATCGTGCCGGTTGTCGTACACCGACCAGGAGTTGCCGTTGTCGAAACTGCCGTTCTGCAACGGCATACAGACCTGAACCTCACCGAACCGAAACCAGTTCTTACGGATCACGATGTTCGTGATCCTCGCGTTGCTGCACGTCAGCATCACCCCGCACCCGTAGTTCCGGTTCGGGAACCCGGACGCGGTCAGCGTGCCGACGTTCCCGACCCCCGACATCGCCCGGATATCGAAGCTGTTCCCGAAGATCAGACCACCGTTGCTGCCCGAGTTCTGGATGTGGTCGTTGTGCGACCACCCCGGGTGTGAACCGTCGTTCGTGTGCTTCGGGTCGTTGTCCCAAAACGAATAACCCGCGAAGTAGCTCCCCTGAACGTTCGGCACCGATGGGTTCCAGTAGTCGATGCTGTCCGACCCGTTCTTAAAGTGGCACCGGGTGAACGACCCGAGCCGCTCGCCGACCGCGGTCACGATCCCGACGTCCGGCTGTACCGGTTCGATCCGGCAGTTCACGAAGCTGATCGTCGCCGTCGCCGGCGCCGACCCGTTCCGCGCCCGGACCAGCCCCTCGAACGGTGCGGCGCCGGCGAACGGGCGCCCGTTGATGAACGAGTTCGTCATGGTGACCGGGGTGGTAGCGGTCATGAGCACGTGGCCTTTGACCCACTTCCGGTCGATCGTCGGCCCGTTCGCGGAGACGTACGCGTTGTTCACGGTCAGATCACCGTTCACGACCGTCAGATCGGACGTGGTCAACCCGAGCACGTTCAGACCTGTGTTCGCCTCCGTCGGCTCCGTCTCGCCGAGCACGAACACGCCCACGAACGGAGCCGGGACGACCGCCGACCGGGCAACGGCGCCGGGGGCGACCCTGCAACCAGCCGAGAGACCAGGGGATACGGGCCGGCCCTGCCGGGCGGCCGACCCCGGAAACACGGTTGCGCTGACCGGATCCTGAATGGACCCGATCAGCGCAACGTCGATCCGAACTGCCACGACTCGCCTACGCGAGATCGATGTTAAAGATTCCGCCCGCAGCCCAAGTGATCAAGAACGTACCCGCGACCGTACTGAAGTCGCCGGCGAAGTCGATGAGACAGATGGCGTTGTTGCCGGCCAGCGCATCCGCGTACGCCAGCCCGCACCGGGCGTTCGTGATCGTCGACGTCGTCCACGACGTGTCGGCTGCATCCCACATCAACGTTTCCGTGGGCGACTGGCTGATCGTGGTCGACGTCAGTGCCGCACCACCGGACGTGTACCCGGTACCAGACACCTCGTTCGCGTTGTACGGCGCCACACCGTACGCGGTGTCGGTGTTGAATGCGGGGGTGATCGAGTTGGTGAACAGGGCCAGCTTGTGCGTCTCCAGATCGAGATCAAGAGCCAGCTGAGTCGTGTCCAGCACGTCCGCGAACGTGGCATAGAACAGGCCCGACTTCGTAACCGCCATCGGTTCAGCCCACCTTTCCGGGGTTGCCGGTGCCGTTGGCCGAGCTCGGCGCGACGGTCGTCCCACCGTCCCCGTCCGGCCCGGTCACGGCCAACTGCTCGGCCCGGTCGGCCCGGGTCTGTTCGCGGTGATCGGCCAGCGCCTGGCCGGCC
>Ga0079216_10000028_pt1 | contig 23040 bp, 14 predicted proteins | sample NCAS100_FD_77008 | JGI IMG/M metagenome (GOLD analysis project Ga0079216, IMG submission 77008) | Agricultural soil microbial communities from Utah to study Nitrogen management - NC AS100 | ecosystem: Environmental > Terrestrial > Soil > Agricultural land | place: USA: North Logan, Utah...
ACCCGAACCACCCGACCCCAAACCAGAACCTAAACCAGAACCTAAACCCGAACCAGTACGAGCACCTGCGACAGCAGTCGCTCCAACAACTTCACCAACGCGAAAGCGCTGCCCGCAGTGCAACGCGATCTACAACAGCGATCTCGTCGCCTACTGCGCGCATCATGTCGTGCAACTGGTTGACGCTGACGAACCGATTTTTGAACCTCCTGAAACCGTAGCGAGCACGATCACAAACACACCCTTGCTGTGGACGTTGATCCTCGCAACGGTCAGTATCGCCGCCTTCACCGCTTTCATGATCACGTCGCAACTGTCCAGCGTCATCATTCCCGACTCAGCAGCTACCGCACCACAAAAACCACTCGACTTCGTGAAAGGAAAACCGGTCGCTGCCGGAGAGCTCGCCGGAAAAGCGTTGACCCTCGCCGAAGCTGAATGTCCGATCTTCGAAAATGGTTCCCGCTCAAAAGCAAACGGAACGGTGAACGTCCACGTCAAACTCGACAAGAGCGGAAAAGTTTTCTGGGCGCGAGCAGAAGGCGGCGACGAAGCAATGCGAAACGCCGCAACCGAAGCTGCTACCCAATCAACCTTCTCACCGGATAAACTACGCGGACGCGAAACAGAAGGCACGATCACTTACACCTTTAACCATTAGCGTTTTAAGCTGCTGTTACACGAATGTTCGAGAGAAGTTAGCCTTTCGCAACCAACGACGGTCCACGCAGGACCACAATCCATTATCCCTCTTAAGTCACAAACCCTTGGTTTTCCGACGAACTCGGAGGTCTGTGCAGTGTTTTTACCGCCAAACACCTGTCCCGTCCCCGCAAGTTCATCGAACCAACGTCAGCGTGGGGCGATTGGCCCCACTGGTCCAAACGTCTTTTGGGGAATCAACGCGCGGCGGCATGAATGTGTGGTTCACCGGGGAGGGCCGTTAGCGGGCGAGAAGAGTAACGGGGATTGAGTAGTCCCCCGCCAGGCAGAGGCGCAGAGAACTCGGTTGTGTGTTACCGGTTCTCTGCGCCTTTGCATCTTTAGGATCTATTGCTGCGGGTAGTCATCGATGATCAGGTCGACGCCCAAGGCTGCAAAGCGACGAGCGTTGACCATACTCTGTTGGTCTCCGGATGATCTTGCATGATTAAGCAGGAGTGCTAGTTCAATAGTGCGACCAAGAGTCAGCGCGAAACGGCGAGCGCCGGCTTCTAACACGGATCGATCTGAAATCCGTGTATACCAACTCGTGGCATGATCCAGTGCGGGAGGAAAGTTGCCGGCGAGTTTTGTTACGGCGCTTTGAAATACGCGCAACGAATCTTCGTTCAACGCACGTAGGGTGTCGACTGCGAGCACGTTGGTAGTCCCTTCCCAAATCGGTAGCACCTGGCTATCCCGCAACAACATTGGCAAGCCAGTGTCTTCCACATAACCAGCGCCGCCGAAACACTCGAGCACTTCGCTTGCAACGGCGACTGCCTGTTTCGCCGTCGTTAGTTTCATAATCGGCGTCAGCAACCGCAGCAACGCCGCGTCGTCATTGCTGATCTCGCCAGTCTCACTGCGACCCGTCAATTCAGCGACGTAGAACGCGAGATGAAACGCGGCTTCCGCTTCAGCCTCCAGGCCTGCAAGCGTATCCATGTGCAACGGCTTCTCGGATAATGCAACGCCAAAGGCGATTCGCTTGCGCGAGTAGTCGGAGGCGAGCGCGACCCCGCGCCGCATCAACGCAACGGCGCTGATACCGTTCCATAGTCGAGTGATGTTTAGTAACGGCGCGATGTTGCGAATGCCGTCCGTCGTTCCCTTAACAAGCTGCGCCGGCGTTCCGTTCAACGTCAGCTCCGCAGTCGGCACTTTTCGTGTTCCGAGTTTGTCTTTGAGACGGTTGACTTCGACGTTGCGCGGCCGGCCCGTAGCGTCTCTTGTTTCGACGTAGAAAAGCGCGAGCCCACGTCCGCCCGGCGGATTACGTTCGGGCCGTGCAAGCGTCAGCGCCATCTGCGAACTGATCGCCGACGTGAACCACTTGCGGCCATACAAGCGATAAGCGCCTGATTCGGGATCTTGGCGCGCCACCGTCTCAGTCAGACCAACATCCGAACCGCCCGTGAGCTCCGTCATCCACTGGCCTGCGGTCCAGAACTGGCCCGCAACGCGCGTGATCAAGTGTGGCACCGCGCGATCGATCAGTGCCTGGTTACCCGAACCGAGCAGCGTTCGCGCGGCACCGTCCGTCATCGCCAATGGGCAACTGTAAATGTCGGTTGAAGGCGTGAAGAGATATGCCAGCGCGCACTGATGCACGCGAGACAAACTGCCATGCTTTTGTTCGTACGCAGTCGCAACCACGCCGTGCTCGACTGCGATGCCCTCCGCAACGCGCCACAGCGGCGTCAACTCGATCTTGTCGATGCGATTCCCCCACGCGTCCCACTGCGTCAAACGTGGTTCGTTCAAACGATCAGCCAACTGCAACTCGTAAAGCTCGCCGCCCGCGAGACGGCCCATCTCCGCAAGCGAGACCTCAATCTCGCGCAACATATCGGCCGGCAACACGCGCGCGAGATACGAGCGCAGCACACGATCGTCTTCGTATTGATTGCCGAGTTGCGGGGGCGTTTGCTGAAAAGGCATGGCAAAGGTTTACACAATCAACGCAAATCAGCAAAATGGAATGCAGCTTGTTCTTAGTGTTTTGTACTTGGTACTTTGTGGTTTGTACAACTGACCCCCGGCAAAGTACAAAGACCAAAGTACTAAGCTCAAATCTCCATGTCGCACGAAAGTAAAGAACCAGATCTGTTCCTCAAGTGTCTTCTCGAAACTAACGTCGACGGCATTCTTGCTTTCGATCGCGACTTCCGGTACACGACCTGGAACCGCGCGATGGAACGCATTTCCGGCGTAAAACGTGAGGATGTGCTTGGAAAATGTGCGTTCGAGTTCTTCGACTGCCTCGGGCAAACTGGCGAAGACCACTTCTATCGCGAAGCATTGGCCGGCCGTAGCGTCGTCGCCGAGAACCGCCCCTACCTGATTCCTCAATCAGGCCGCCAGGGTTTCTTTGAAGGCTATTACTCGCCACGCCACGACGAGCGCGGCGAGGTGATCGGCGGCGTTGCGATCATCCGCGACATCACCGATCGCAAACTTCTCGAAGCAACAGCGCTCGACGATCATAAACGGCTCGCATTTCACGTCGAGAACACGCCGCTGGCAGTCATCGAGTGGGACAACGAATTCAAAGTGTTGCGCTGGTCGCCCGCAGCACAACGACTGTTCGGCTGGACCGCGGACGAAGTGTTTGGGAAACGCTTCAACGATTGGCAGTTTGTCGTGCCCGACGATCTCGAAGCAGTGAACGAGGTGGGCCAACGACAGAACCAGGGACAGGAACATCACAACATCTCACGCAATCGCAACTACACAAAGCTCGGTTCGATCCTGCATTGCGAGTGGTACAACTCGGCGCTCTACGACGACTCTGGCAAGTTGATCTCGGTGCTGTCGCTGGTGCTCGACGTCACCGTAGCGCGGCGAATTGAAGAGGCGCTGCGAAAGTCCGAAGCGCAGTATCGATTGCTGTTTGAGTCGAACCCGCAGCCGATGTGGGTCTACGATCTTTCAACGCTGCGGTTTCTCGCAGTGAACGATGCCGCCATCAGTCACTACGGCTACTCGCGCCCCGAGTTTCTCGAAATGTCGATCATGGACATCCGTCCCGAAGACGACGTCGCATTGCTGTGTGAGTACATCTCCACCGGCAATCCCGAACTCGACCATGCCGGCGAATGGCGACACCGCAGGAAAGATGGCAGCGTAATCAACGTCGAAATTACTTCGAACCGTGTGAACTTCGCCGGCCGCGCCGCGGAGTTTGTCCTCGCAAACGACATCACCGAGCGCAAGAAAGCCGAGGACGCGTTGCGCATCAGCGAGGATCGTTATCGCGATCTCGTCGACAACAGTCACGAACTGATCTGCACGCACGATCTCGAAGGGCGCGTGCTTTCGGTAAATCCGTGGGCGGCGCGTGCGTTGGGTTATCCGCAGGAGTCGCTGGTCGGGATGAATATTCGCGACGGTTTGCTGCCGGATTATCGCAAGCAATTTGATGAGTATCTCGAGGCGGTGAAGACTCAGGGTTCTGCTCGCGGCGTGATGAAAGTACGCACCGCGACAGGGGAAACTCGACTGTGGGAGTACTACAACACGCTGCGCACTGAAGGCGTGGAAAAACCGATCGTCCGCGGCATGGCCCACGACGCAACCGAGCGACGCGAAGCGCTGAAACGCGAGAAAGAAGCGCGTCTCGAAGCAGAGGCGGCGAATCGCGTCAAAGACGAGTTTCTTTCAACGCTGTCGCATGAATTGCGCACGCCATTGACCGCAATTATGGGTTGGTCTGACCTCCTGCTCCACGACGAAGTTGAACCGGAGAAACGACGTCAGGCGATAGAAACGATTGCGCGCAACGCCAATTCGCAGTGCCAGTTGATCAACGACCTGCTCGAAGTGTCGCGCATCATCACCGGGAAGTTGCGGCTCGAGTTTGTCGCGTGCGATCTGCAATCGGTTATCCAGGCAGCAGCGGTAAGCATTCGTCCTACTGCCGAAGCGAAAGGTATTCGCCTTCAGTTGGACCTTGATCCGGATGCGGGCGAAGTGTTTGGCGATCAGGAGCGTCTGCAACAGATCGTTTGGAACCTGCTATCAAACGGCGTCAAGTTCACGCAGAGCGGAGGGTCGGTAAACGTCAGTCTGAAGAGGATCAATTCACACGTCGAGATCGTCGTGACGGATAGTGGTGTTGGTATTGACTCGAATTTTCTGCCGCACGTGTTTGATCGTTTTCGGCAGGCTGATGGTTCGACGACGCGCACCTATGGCGGACTCGGATTGGGCCTCGCGATCGTGCGACATCTGGTGGAGTTGCACGGCGGGACGGCGCGCGCCGAAAGTGCGGGTGAGGACCAGGGTTCGACTTTCACCGTGCGTCTGCCGCTAATGGCTGCGGCTGAACAGCATGTTGAGCCTTCGCTTGCGACACCGGCGATTGCCGAGGCTAGTCGCGATCGACATTTGTCACTGAACGGACTGCGCGTGCTGATCGTGGATGACGAGATCGACGCTCGCGCACTGCTCACTGCCATGCTGGAACGTTGCGGAGCGGAAGTGCACGCCGCCGGATCGGCGGGTGAAGGTCTCGAGTCGATTGAACGCTGGCGTCCGGACGTGCTTGTCGCGGATATCGGCATGCCTATCGAGGATGGTTACGGCTTGATCAGGAAAGTGCGTGCGTTGCCGAAGGAGCGAGGGGGGCAAACGCCGGCGTTGGCGTTGACCGCGTATGCGAGAACTGAAGATCGTGTCCGCGCTATTTCCGAAGGTTACCAGTTACACCTCGCGAAACCTGTCGACCGCGTTGAACTGGCGACGGTAGTCGCAAGTCTCGCCAATCGCGTCGCACAGGCCTAATCGCCTAATCGCAGCCCGCACGACTCTCATTCAATCCCAGCCAGCGATGCCCGTTACGCGCGAGTAGCTCGTCGGCCGCGTCTGGTCCATCGGTGCCCGCAGTGTAATTTGGAAACTCCGGCGGCGACTGTCTCGCCCAGGCTTCGAGGATCGGCGTGATCAGCCGCCATTGCGCTTCCGCCTCATCCGCGCGAATGAAAAGCGTCGCATCGCCGCGCATCACATCCAGCAACAACATTTCGTAAGCCGCCGGCGACTCGATGCCAAATTCACGCTGGTAACAGAAGTCCATGTGAACCGTGCTGGTGTGCATTTCGAACCCAGGCCGTTTGGCGCCAAACGTGACAGTGATCCCTTCGTTGGGCTGAATGCGCATCGCCACGATGTTTGGATCGATCTCTTCTTTCGGCGTGCGAGCAAACAGCGCTTGCGGCGTGGGCTTGAAGTGCACCGCGATCTCCGTCAGGTTGCGAGCGAGACGCTTTCCGGTGCGTACATAGAACGGTACGCCAGACCAACGCCAGTTTGAAACGCGAAACTCGAGCGCCGCATAGGTTTCGGTACTCGAACCTTTCTTCACACCCTGTTCTTCGCCATAACCAGCAACTTTTTCGCCCTCGCTCTCTCCTGGTCCATATTGCCCGCGCACCGTTCGCTGCGCGACCTGTTCCGGCGTCATACGTCGAATCGATCGCAGCACCTGCACCTTCTCTTCTCTGACTGAATCGGCATCGAAAGCGACCGGTGGTTCCATCGCCGTCAGCGTTAACAGTTGCAGAAGATGATTCGCGACCATGTCGCGCAGCGCGCCCGCTTCTTCGTAGTAGCCAGCGCGCGTGCCGACGCCGCCGGTTTCAGCCGCAGTGATCTCAACGTAATCGACATAATTGCGGTTCCACACCGGTTCGAACATCGTGTTGCCGAAACGAAACACTAGAATGTTTTGCACCGTGTCTTTACCGAGGTAGTGATCGATGCGATAGACCTGATGCTCCTGAAACGCTTGTGAGATCGTGGCATTGAGAGCGAGGGCCGATTCGAGGTCACTGCCGAATGGTTTTTCGACGACGATGCGACTCCACAAGTCGTCTTCTTTCGCAAGACCAGCCTTACCGAGCGCGTTGATAATTTCGTCGAACAATGGCGGCGGCGTTGCGAGATAGAACAAACGGTTCTTACTGCCGCCGCTCGCTACCAGTTCCTCGAGACGCGTGTTGATTGTCTGAAACGTGCGCTCGTCTTCGATTTCGCCGGCCATGTAATGAATCCGCCGCGCGAAATCCTGCCAGACGTGTTCGTCGAGCTCATCGACCTTGTCGGAGTTTTCGAGCGCCTCTCGCACGAGCTTTCGATATTCATCCTCCGGCATGGCGTGTCGACCAACGCCCAGAATTCGCACCTGGTCGAGACAGCCCAAACGACAGAGATCGAACAACGCCGGCATCAATTTGCGCTTTGTCAGATCGCCAGTCGCGCCGAAAATCACAACAACGCACGGATCGGCGTGCGGAAGCGGCGGCTGCTCCATTTTTCCGGGATCCGGGTCGATAAGTATTGCTGACATTTTCGTACTTCCTCGAGTTGATTTCCCGCAAAGACGCTAAGACGCAAAGAGAATGTCTCAGAAACCTTCGCGCCTTTGCGTCTTTGCGGGAAATCTCCCTACTTGTGACTCTTCTCGACGTGCCCGCCAAACTGCTTTCGCATGGCAGATAGTACTTTGTTCGCGAAGTCTGCCTCGCCGCGCGAGGAGAAACGCGCGAACAGTGCGGCGCTCAACACGGGAACCGGAGCACCTTCTTCGATCGCGGCATCGATGGTCCAACGTCCTTCACCGGAATCCGCCACGCGCCCTGAAAATCCATCGAGCGTCGGGTTCTCAGCCAACGCAATGGCCGTCAAATCCAACAACCACGAGGCAACTACACTTCCGCGCCGCCAAACTTCGGCGATATCGGGGAGGTTGAAGTCGTAGCGGTAGTGTTCGGGATGGCGCAGCGGCGTCGTTTCAGCATCGGCGGCGTGGTCCAACTTACCAACGTTCGCGTGATGCAATACGTTGAATCCTTCGGCATATGCAGCCATCAAACCGTACTCAATTCCGTTATGCACCATCTTCACAAAATGACCGGCACCAGCGGCGCCGCAATGCAGATAACCCTCAAGGGCGGTGCTCGCATCACTCGAGCGGCTTAGCTTGTCGGAGGGAGTATCTGAAACAGAGCCTCGTCCCGGCGCGAGTGTTTTGAAGATCGGATCGAGCTTGCGGACCACATCGTTCTCGCCGCCAATCATCTCGCAGTAACCGCGCTCGAGTCCCCACACACCGCCACTCACGCCGACGTCAACGTAGTGAAGATTTTTGTTTTTCAATTCGACCGCGCGACGGATGTCGTCAATGTAGTGCGAGTTTCCGCCGTCGATCAAGATGTCGTCGGCCTCGAGCTTCGGCGCTAGTTCATTCAGCGTGGCGTCGACGAGCGCGGCCGGAATCATTAGCCACACCGCGCGCGGGCGATCCAACTTCGCGATGAAATCGTCCAGCGATTCCGAACCCGTCGCGCCTTCACCGGTGAGTTTCGCGATCGCTTCCACGTTGCGATCGTAGACAACGCACTGGTGCCCGCCGCGCAGGAGTCGTCGCACCATGTTGGCGCCCATGCGGCCGAGTCCAATCATTCCGATTTGCATTCCCGCACTCCTTCAACTTTGTGGTCTTTGTGGTTAGTCTTATACCAGATTGAAGAACGTCAACCACAGTAAGGAGCATTTCTGATGAAATGTTTGGGCCTGCTTCTTTTTATGATTCTGGGTCTACCCGTCATGGCACAACGCGCCCCGGCAATCCCGGCGGGTCGCGTCGTCGATCTCTCGCACGCGTTCGACGCGTCATCCGTGTATTGGCCGACGGCCGAGCCATTCAAACTGGAAACTGATTTCGAAGGTGTCACAGACAAAGGTTATTTCTACTCCGCGTACCGCTATTCGGCGGCGGAACACGGCGGGACGCACCTCGACTCGCCAATCCACTTCGCAAAGGGAAGGCACACGGTCGATCAGATTCCGCTCGAACAGTTAATCGGAGCGGCTGTGGTGGTAGACGTTACGAAGCAGTGTGCCGGCAATCCCGATTACCAGGTGACGGTCGCCGACTTTCAGAATTGGGAACGCACTAACGGCCGCATCGCAAACGGGACCATCGTGTTGCTGCGTACCGGTTTCGGAAAACACTATCCCGATCGAAAGAAGTACCTGGGCACAGACGAACGCGGCGCCGATGCAGTACCAAAGCTTCACTTCCCCGGGCTAGATCCCGAGGCCGCACGCTGGCTAACCCGGAACCGATCGATCAAAGCGATCGGCCTGGATACGGCGAGCATCGATTACGGCCAATCCACGTTGTTCGAGAGCCACCGGATATTGTTCGACAAGAACATCCCGGCGTTTGAAAACGTCGCGAATCTTGATCAACTACCCGTAAAAGATTTTTCGGTGATTGCTTTGCCGATGAAGATCAAAGGCGGCAGTGGTGGTCCATTGAGAATCGCTGCGGTGATACATTAAACAGGCGATGGCACGACTTGTTTGTGCTCGACCAGTAGCTCTTCAAAAGCCGTGGCACTCAGCGCTTTGCTGAATAGGAAACCCTGAAGCACGTCGCAGTCGAGTGAACTCAGATACTGAAGCTGCTCCTGCGTCTCAACACCTTCGGCGACGACCGTGAGATCCAGTGCATGGCCCAACGTGATGATCGCGCGCACGATCGCGGTGTCGTGCGGATCTTTACAAACATCAGACACGAACGACTTATCGATCTTCAACGTGTCGATCGGAAACCGCTTCAAATAGTTGAGCGACGAGTAACCGGTACCGAAGTCGTCAATCGCGACCCTGATGCCCATCAACTTCAACTCATGAAGCTTCTCGATCGCCTGCTCGGGATCTTTCATTATCGAACTTTCGGTAAGCTCAAGCTCCAACCAACGCGGATCGAGGTTTGTCTCCTGCAATATCGCCGCTACTGACGAGATGAATGTAGGTTGTTGGAACTGTCGCGCGGAAAAGTTTACTGACAATCGCATCGGCGCAAGTCCCGCATCCTGCCACGACATGTTTTGCGCACACGCACTTCGAAGGATCCAATCGCCAAGCTGGATGATCAGACCGCTGTCTTCAGCCAAGGCGATGAATTCCGTCGGATAGAGCAGCCCGAGACTCGGATGCTGCCAGCGCACCAGCGCCTCCATGCCCACTAGCTGAAAACTCTGCGTGTCAACCTGCGGTTGATAGTGAACGATAAATTCATTTCGCTCGAGCGCGCCGCGCAGGTTGCTTTCGAGTACGAGTTGTTTGAGCGCGCGCGTCGTTCCGCCTGCGGTGTAAAACTGATAATTGCTCCCGCCCTGCTCCTTCGCGCGATCCAAGGCGGCGCCTGCGTTCTTCAACAGACTCGCAGTGTCGCGGCCGTCGTGCGGATAAACGGCAATGCCGATACTGCTTCTAACAAACACTTCCTGATCGTCAAACAGGTACGCCTGATCGAGTGCCTCCTTTACTGCCCGCGCAACATTCGCCGCATCCTGCGCACGCGGGATGTGCGTCAGCAGAATGGCAAACTCGTCCCCGCCGAAACGCGCGACGGTATCGCTTTCGCGGATGCAGCTCGTCAGTCGTTGAGCGACTGACTGCAAGAGTCGATCACCTGCGGTGTAACCGAGCGAGTCGTTGATCGTTTTAAATCTATCGAGGTTGAGCAGCAGCACCGCCTGCATCTGATCGTTGCGGCGAGACATCGCAATCGCCTGCTTGAGACGATCTTTGAAGAGAACCTGGTTGGGTAGATCGGTGAGCGCGTCGTGATAGGCGAGGTGATTGAGTTTTTCCTGCGTCTGCTTGTTCTGAGAGAGATCGACGACGAAGCATGCGATCTCTTCTTCGTAAAGCGCAGCGCCAAACAACACCGGAACGAGACTGCCATCGCGGCGGACGAGACTTTTCTCGAAGGGTGCGCAGGCGCCGAAGGCCATCAGCTTTTCGAACGCCTCGTCGTCCAGGCGACGGTCTTCCGGGGCGGCGAGATCGTGAATCCGTGGGGGCAGATCGGCGCGGGCGTAGCCGAGGGTGTGCAGGAAACTCTCGTCTACGTCGAGAATTTTGCCTGCCAAATCGACGAACAGAATGCCGATGAGATTTGTAGCGACGAGTCGTCGCAGTCCTGCGTCGAGCCTATTAATCATGGGTTTTGCCTAGTCGTGAGGAGGATGAGACGGGCAAACCAAGACTAACACAGATCAACACACGAGTGCGATATCAATTTTTGATGGTGCACTTTGGAATCTTTTGTGTTTCTCCGCCTTCCTCTGCGGCTCTGCGGTTATTGTTTTTTTATTCAATAATTTACCGCTGAGACGCAGAGGCACGCAGAGATACGCAGAGAGAAACCAGGCACGACGCAATTTGTTGCTTAACGCGCCGCGCTCGTAACTGCCGTCGCGGGACCTGGCGGCATTTTCTCGTGCAAATACCGCGTCATCGTCGCTAGCAGGTGGCGCTGCGTACCCGGTCCTTCAGCGATCGAGTGTGAACGATTCGGATACGACATCATCGAAAACTGCTTGTTCCCCGCGATGAGCGCATTGATCAGCGCCTCGGTGCCCTGGTAGTGGACGTTATCGTCGCCGGTGCCGTGAATCAGCATCAGATTTCCCTTTAGCTGGTTCGCGAAAGTGATCGGCGAGCTTTGTTTCCACTCGTCAGCGTGATCTTTCGGCAATCCGCCGTAGCGCTCCTGGTAAATCGTGTCGTAGTAGCGGAGATCCGGCACGGGCGCGACCGAAATACCGGTTGCGTAAACGTCCGGATACCGAAACATCGCGTTCAGCGTCGACGAGCCGCCACCGCTCCAGCCCCAAATGCCGATCCGCGACGGATCGACAAACGGCCATTTCGCAATCGCGCGTGCGGCGTTGGCTTGATCGGCCGAACTAACGAGGCCCATCTTGCGATAAACAATCTTGCGCCACGCGCGCCCGCGCGGCGCCGGCGTGCCGCGGTTATCAACGCTGGCGACGATGTAACCCTGCTGCGCCAGCATCCGATGCCAGAGACCGTTCCGGCCGCCCCAACTATCCAGCACCGTCTGACCCCACGGCTCGCCGTACACGTAGAAGAGCACCGGATAACGTTTCTGCGGATTGAAGTCGGGCGGCTTGATCATCCAGCCGTCGAGCTGCACACCCTCGCCTGCGTCGACTTTAAAAAACTCCAGCGGCGTCTGTTTCAACTTCGCAACTCGATCCTGTAGATCCCTGTTGTCGATCAGCGTACGCGCGAGCGTGTGTTCCGGCAGGCGCACGACTTCGGTGATCGGAACGCGGTTGAACGTCGAGTGAAAGTGAATCGCGAAGTTGCCGCGCGGCGAGATGTTGTACGAATGCATGCCCGGCGTCGTCGCCGGCGTCAGCCGTTCTTCTTTGCCGCCGCCATTGATGCGCACACGGTAGAGATAACGCTGCGTTGCATTGTCGGGTGAAGCGAGAAAGTAGACGTACCCGTTTGTCGTGTCGACTCGTTCGACAGTGATCACGTCGAACTTGCCGGGCGTGATCGTATAAACGTCGCTGCCATCGCGTGAAACGGAGTAGAGATGACGCCAACCGTCGCGCTCGCTGGCCCACAGAAAACGCTTGCCGCCGTCGATCCATTCGACGTCACCGCGCGCGATTCCGGTCTTGTCCCAATCGATGTCGCCCCACGCGATGTCTACCCACGCATCATCTTTTTCGACGAGCACCGTGCGCACTTTGCCGGTACGAACATCGCCCAGCATGAGCGTGTTCGTATCCTGGCGGCGGTTGAGTTGTTGAATGACCACCTCGTCGGAATTCGCGGCCCATTCCATGCGCGGCAGGTAGTTGTTGCGCGCATCGCCAGGAACTTCCATCCACTTCGTCGCGCCGCCATTGGCGTTCACGACGCCGACGCGCGCCGCGGAGTTCATCTCGCCGGCTTTCGGATATGGAAACGTTTGCGTGACGGGATAAAGACCTGACGTGTTGTCGATGAGCGTCATCTCCTTCACGCCTTCGGAGTTGAGTTGCCAGTAAGCAATCTGTTTGCTGTCAGGGCTCCAGCGAAAACCGTCGCGACAGAAAAGTTCTTCTTCGTAGACCCAATCGAAGGTGCCGTTGACGATGTAGCGCGATCCGTCGGTCGTGATCTTCGTGATCTTCGCGTCGCCGGAAAGGTTCTCAACGTAGATGTTGTTTTCGCGAACGTAACCGACGCGCTGTCCGTCCAACGAGAACTTCGCAAACATCAATGTGGACGGCTTTGCATCCGTGCCGCCGAGTTTGCGCAGGTTGTTTGTGGTCAGATCGAGGACCCAGTAGTCGCCGCGTGTGTTGCTGCGCCAGACTCGCGCGGTATTTGTGAAGACCAGCAGTTTTTGTTCATCGCTCGTCAGGAAAAACTCTTCGACTGCGAGTGGATCTGTTGCGCCTTGCGGAATCAGTTTCTCGGCCGCGACTTTTACGGATCGTTCACCCGTCGCTGCGTCGTAGCGGACGATGTCGACGAAGTTTTTCTTTGTCGGCGACGGCTCGAGCGCCAGATAACCGCTACCGTTTGTCTGCCACCACACTGGACCAAGCGATCTGCTGCGATAGGTGAACAGCGAATCGACCGTCAACACCGACGGATCAACTTGCGCGAATACCGGAACGAGGAGCAGGAGAATGACTGGAATGGTTAGAAATCTTCGTCTCATGATTACCTCATTCATTGTCTGAATTTCAACTCCGCGTAATTCTGGGTTCCTCTGCGTCTCGGCGGTGAATATCGTGTAAGAGCAAAAACCGCAGAGTCGCAGAGGAACGCAGAGTTACGCAGAGACCTCAATCTGTATAGTTCTGTGGCCGTCCAACGAGGCTGGCGATTGCCGCAACCATCTCAGCCTGCTCGATCGGTTTTGCCATGTGCCTATGATAACCCGCGGCCAGCGCGCGTTCACGGTCCTTGCGCGACGCATAGCCCGTGAGCGCAATTGCCGGAGTTGTTCCGCCCTTGTCGTTCGGCAGCGAGCGCACCTTGCGAATCAGTTCGTATCCGTCTTCAACCGGCATGCCGATGTCGCTGATCATAACGTCGGGCACCTCGTGTGAAAACACTTCCAGCGCCTCTGCCGCCGACTTCGTCGACGTCACTTTCGCTCCATAACGCTTCAACATAGTGCCCAGTAGCTTGCGCGAATCGTCGTCGTCTTCAACCAGCAATACGTGAAGACCATCGAGCCTGACTCGATCGCTGCGACTGCGACGCCGTTCGACTTCGCGCCGTCGCTCTTCCGCCCGCGCCGGATCCCTACGCTCCTGCGCCAACGGTAGATCGACCGTAAATGTCGACCCCTTTTCCAAACCTTCGCTTTCCGCTTCAATCCTCCCGCCGTGCAACTCCACGAGGTGACGAACGACGGCGAGGCCCAGGCCAAGTCCACCCTGTCTGCGTGAGATCGACGCCTCCGCCTGGCGGAAACGATCGAAAACGTACGGCAGAAACGCTTCCGAAATTCCTTCGCCCGTATCGCTGACCGTTAATCGCGCGGTCGACTCAACGCAGTAAAGGCTAATGTTTACACTGCCGCCGCGTGGAGTGAACTTGATCGCGTTTGAAAGTAGGTTCCAAATCACCTGTCGCAGACGGTTTGGATCGCCTTTCACCAGACATTCGTTTGAGATGAACTCCCTGCGAAGCTGGATGTCTTTGACGTCGGCTGTAGGACGCAGGGCGTCGACCGCACCTTCGATAATGGGTGTCAGGTTCAGTGGATTTAGATCCAGACGCAGGTTTCCGGTGATGATGCGTGAGACATCGAGGAGATCGTCGATCAGACGAGCCTGCGCACGAGCGTTCCGTTCGATTGTCTCGAGCGCGCGCATCGCATTTGCGCCTTCGACTTCGCCGTTTCGGATCATCGACGCCCAGCCGAGAATCGACGTCAGCGGCGTGCGCAGTTCGTGAGAAAGCGTGGCGAGAAACTCGTCTTTCAGCCGGTCGGCTTCTTCAGCATGCCGGCGTGCGTCGCGTTCGCGGACCAGCGACGCCGCTCGCTCTTCTTCCGACTTCTCGCGCGCCGTCACATCGAGTACCAGTGACAGCACAGAAACCAGTTTTCCGCGATCGTCACGGAGCACGGAGTTGTACCACTCGCAAAACAGGACCGAACCGTCGCGGGTGTAGTTGCGGTTGCGCAAAATACCCTGAACTTCAACTCCCTCGCGCTGGCGGTTCGTCACAAGGGCTACGGCGTCGACGTCATCGGCAAACACAAACTGCCACTCGTTTACGTGTTTACCGATCACCTCGTCAGCTTTCCAGCCGAACAGCCGTTCGGCAGACTTGGACCAACGCGAAACGCGAAAGTCGCTGTCCCATTCGACCACTGCCAGCGGTGAGCTTTCTACGTGAAACGCGAGTTGCCGGTAAGCAGTTTGAACGGCTTCCTCGGCCTGCTTGCGCGCGGTGATGTCAATGATGATCGCGATACCGCCGGAGATGTTGTTGGCTTCGTCGACGAGTGGCGAGTAACGACATTCGAAGGCGCCGGATTCGGCACGTCCGTACGGGTGGTTTTGACAGACTGCGTCTTTGCCTGCGAGCGCTTCGAGCAAGGAACCTTCGTGGCCTTCGTGGAGGAACGGGAAGACTTCGACGACGCTCTTGCCGAGGACTTCATTGCGACCCTTACCGGTAATCCGTTGCATCGCGCGGTTCCACGCGATCAACCGAAATTCGCGGTCGAACGCGAAGATGCCATCGACGCTGGCGTCGATAAGACGGCTCAACAGAAATGGGGAAACACTTTCCAAAGCCAGGGGGACAAGCTCACAGAATAGATTTGCGCAGGCTCAAAACGGGAGGAGATTGTCTGCGCCTATACTCTGTGTAATCTCTGGCTCACTTCCGTGTCAATAGTATTGGTTAGGTAGGTACTCAGTTATCCCTTTTAATCCGTGTTTTTACGTATCTCGCGCTCACTTCCCTGTCAATAGCATTAGCCCGGTGGCGTCGCGGACGAGGACGTTTGAGCCGAGCAGTACGGGCACTGCCCAGGTTGAGGCTTCGGCGACGTCGTAGCGCCGTTCTTCAGCAAATGCCGGGGTGTTGCGCTTGACCACGATAAGGTCGGCCCCGTTGGTCAAAAAGACCACGTGTTGCGGCGTAAGCAAAATCGACGCATGCTCGCCTGCCCGTCCTTCCGTCGCCCACTTCAACGCCCCGGTCTTCGCGTCGACCGCCACAAACTGTCCCTTCTTCTTCGACGAATGTCCGTAAATCAAGCCGTCGCCAAACACCGGCGAACTCATGTACATGGCCACATCCGGGTTTTTCCAAACCTCGGTCGCCTGCCATTTGCCATCCGCTTGCGCGAGTGAATAAGCGTGAGTGCCGGCGCGGGTACCTGAGACAACGAGATGCGCGCCCGTCCAAAGCGGCGTCGTAATGTTCTCGTGCCATTCGTCAGGAAACGGCACGGACCACAGCTCTTTCCCGTTCTTCGCATCGACGCCAACAATCGATCCTTGCGTCATCGTCACGAGATGCCGTGCGCCACCGGCGTCGATCACCACCGGCGAGGCATAGCCCGGACCGAGTCCACGCCACTCCCATTCGGTCGCCCCCGTCGCAGGATTCAGCGCGAGAGTCTGCCCGCCATGGATGTCGCTGCCGACCTGAATCACGATTCGTCCATCAACAGCGATCGGTGAAGCAGCAGTGCCGCAAAACATCTTGCTGGTATCGATCGACTTCGAGAAGTCGCGGCTCCACAGCAAGCGTCCGGTCGCCGTGTCCCACGCGTTGAGAACGGCGGTGACGCCAAGCGTGAACAGGCGATTGCCAACGACGAGCGGCGTCGAATTCGGACCTTTCGCCATCTCGACCGCGTACTGGTTTTTCTTGAAAGTGGCCTGGTACTTCTGCTCCCACATCACCTTGCCATCGGCAAGATTGATCGCGGAGATGATCTCTTCCGGATCGCGTCGACTGTGAACAAAGACGCGGCCAGCGGCGACAACCGGCGACGAGTAGCCTTCGCCAACCTCTACACGCCAGGCACGTGCGAAAGTTTCGGGCCACTTCGCCGGAACGTTCTTGCCGCTAACCGATCCATCGCGCGCCGGGCCGCGCCACTGGGTCCATTCCTGGGCATTTGTGGTTATTGTTGCTGTAAGGACCAATGTAAGAACGGGGAACGCCAGTAATATTTTCTTCATGGCGCGGATGATAAATCAGAGGGTGATATCATCCAAAACGGTTATGCGACGGCGAGCGACAAAGGTCCTGAAAATTACGATCGTCGTGCTGGTGCTGGTTATTGCCGTCACCGCGTTCAGGATCTATTCCTACAGCGACAACTCCTCTGACACGCAAGCGGACGCAGCAGTCGTGCTCGGCGCTGCCGTTTGGAGCCACGGCGTGTCGCCCGTCTTCCGCGAGCGCATCAACCACGCGATCGAGCTTTACCGCAGCGGCCGGGTACACAAGATCGTCTTTACCGGTGGCCAGGGAAACCGAAACGAGCCAACCGAAGCTGCCGCGGCTCGTAATTACGCAGTCAGCAATGGCATCTCCCCCAGCGACATTCTCATCGAACAAAGGTCGCATACGACTTACGAGAACCTGGTCAACGCGAAGCAACTCGCAGATACGCATGGGTTAAAGAAAGTCTTGATCGTTAGCGATCCCATGCACATGAAACGGGCCATCGCCATGGCCCACGACGTCGGACTCGATGCTTATCCATCACCGACGCTGACCACACGTTACACAGGCTTTCGCAGCCAGGGCGAAGAACTCGCACGCGAGACGTTTTACTATCTCGGCTACTGCGTCCAAAGTGTTCTCAACTTACCATCGTGATGAGGTACGTGCTCGGAATCATCATCGTCGCGGCTCTTCTGACAGTGACGTCGTGTTCTTCGAATCGCGCCAGCAACCGTCTGCCAGTGACGGCGGCTGCGGAAACGCGCGTCTTCACCGATAGTGATTTCGATCGTCACGTCGCCGAACTAAAGAAACGTCTTCCCTCGAAAGACTTTTCCATCGTGGTCCAACGTCCATTTGTCGTGGTTGGCGACGAACCAGCCGCACTCGTGAAAGAACGCGCTGAAGGAACCGTCAAATGGGCGGTGGAAAAACTGAAGCAGGACTTCTTTACCGAGGATCCAAAAGAGATTCTCGACATCTGGCTTTTCAAAGACGACATTTCGTACAGGAAACACGCGCGACTGCTTTTCAACGACACTCCGTCAACACCGTACGGCTACTACTCCCGCCAAAACAACGCGCTGATCATGAACATCTCGACCGGTGGCGGCACCCTCGTCCACGAGATCGTTCATCCGTTTATCGAAGCAAACTTTCCGAAGGCTCCGCCGTGGCTCAACGAGGGTCTCGGTTCTTTGTACGAACAGTGTGGCGAAAAGGAAGGTCGCATTCACGGTTACGTCAACTGGCGTTTGCCGGGTCTGCAAACGGCGATCAAAGCCGATGAGACCGTATCGTTCAAAAAATTAATGGAGATGGACTTCAACGATTTTTATAGTGAAGCGACGGGTGTGAATTACGCGCAGTCACGTTACCTTTTGTACTACCTGCAAGAGCGGGGTTTGCTCGTCAAGTTCTACAAACAATTTCACGCCGACCGGAAAACGGATCGTAGCGGTTACGAAACTCTCAAGTCAGTGCTCGGCGAAACCGACATGCACCAGTTCCAGCGCAAGTGGGAAAAATACGTTCTCGACCTTTCCCAGGACTTCACCTTGACGCTCGCAAACTAGATCACGTCCGCGAAACTCTTTCGCGTGCGGGCAAACCACCAGTAACCAAACAAACAGACCACGGCAGCGACAAGGGTGAAGTAGGCAAGCCCGCGCCAATCAGGCGCTGCGCCGTCGAGAAAGATCCGGCGGTAGCTCCGCACGAGGGGAGTAAACGGATTGATATCTATCAGTAGACGAAAACGATCGGGGATGATCGACTCGGGATAGATGATCGGCGTCAGATACATCCACGCCATTAGCAGCAACGTAATCCCCTGCGCGATGTCCCGCAGAAACACGCCGAGTGAAGCAATTAGCCACGCCACGCCGAGCGCGAACAATAACTGCGGGATCAAAAGCAGCGGCAGCCACAGTGTCGTCAGATGCAATTCCCGCTGGATCGCGAGCGTCGCGATCAGAAGGCCAACAGTCGCGAACAATTGGTTGCCGAGTGCCGCAAAAACCTGCGCCGCCGGTAACGTCTCGAGCGGGAACACGACACGTTTGACGAGGTTCGCATGAATGATGATCGTGTTGGCAGACTGTTGCACCGACTCCTGAAACATGGTCCAGGGTAAGAGACCGCAAAAGAGATACAACGCGTAGTCCCAGTGTGAATCGCTCGCGCCGAAACGCGCGCCAAAAATGCCCGCGAAGATAAACGTGAAGATCGCAATCATCACGACGGGCGTCAGCACAGCCCAGGCGATACCCAGCGCCGAGCCCTTGTATCGACCCAGCAGTTCTCGCTTCGCGAATGTGTAGATCAGTTCCGAGTACATCAGTGATTCCTAACGATAGTTCCCCGCAAAGGCGCAAAGACGCAAAGACAACTAAAAGACACCTGACTTGATCATGCCTTTGCTCGGCGCCTTTGCGCCTTTGCGGGAAACTTAAGCGATTTCGCCGAACCCGCGCCAACTATTCTTGTTGTGCCAATTGATTACGACATCCGTCGCGCCCAACTCGCGCCACCACGTTTCAAACTCATCGCGCGGAATGTAGAACGCCGTCGGCGCAACCAGATGGTCGAACACGATCAAATGTTGCTCGCGCCAACTGAACGGCGCGATCGCGGTCAGGTAGTCGTTATAAAAAAGATACTGGCTAAGCGTCGAACCGCGACGGTTTAGTGGTCCATAGATCAACTTCGTCGCCAGGAAAATTCCGGCCGCGGGAATCTTCGACAGTTGCAACAACGCGCGCTGATCGATCCGCGAGGTGATCTTCTCGCGCACCGGATTCACCAAACGTACGATCCACTCGTTGTTCTCCGCCCCGTAAATCCACGCCGACACATGCCCGCCTGGCACGACCTTCGAAGCCAGTGAAAAGAACCCCTGCCGCGGATTGGGAAGATGATGAAGCACACCAACCGAAAACGCGTAGTGGAACTTGCGCGCCAACGGCAACCGGTAAATGTCTGCTTGAATGACGTGCGCGTTGGGAAGCGAACGCGTGGCCACATACGCCGTCTCCACCGCCTCGCTTAGATCGATACCTATAACTTCACGCGCGCCCCACTGCGCGGCAAGTTGCGTGTGACGCCCTTTGCCGCAACCGCCTTCGAGCACAACCTTGTCGCGGAAAAACTCCGGCGTAACGGGAGCGATCCAGCCGAGGAACTGTTCCGCGTAGCGCTCGTCTGTCTCAGTAAAGTGCTGCCACTGCCAACCGAAGTTCTCAGCGGTCGCCTGCTTGTCTTGCTCCACCGTAGCAAGCTCGGCGAAACGCGGAATGCCGCGTGCGATCGGAAACGAGGACACACACGCGCTGCAACGCAGTTCGCCTTCGATGATCTCCGCGTCTTCCGCATGTGAGACAGACAGAGTCAGCGATCCATCGCAGGCCGGACACACCAGGTACGAGACTAGTTTCTCTTTCAACCGCTAGATGCTAACACGGATTAATTACATTCGCGGGTTGTGTGAGTGGTGAGCATGCCGAAGCGCGACTGGTACTCTTCAGAATTCACAAACGAGCAGACCATCGAACGTGCGGCGGCGGGGTCGCGTGGCGATTTGTTCTTCAATGAACCGATCCAATAGGTGAAACCGGTTTCATCCGGATCGCGTCTGAGGAAAGCGAAATAGTTGAACGTCACTAGCGTTTGATTGTAGAGCGCGTCAGCGATTGAGGCTTCAGTGGCTAGTCGAGCAATAACACCGGCACGGCCCACGTTCGGATCGTCGAACATACCGGTGAAAGAGTTTTTCTCACCAGCCAGATCGACGCCGGTGGTTTGAACAGCGGTCGCAAGAATCGCATCGACGAATTCCGCTGGCTTCATCGTCGCCGGATACTTGCGTTGAAACTCCGGACGCTGGACGAGAGCTGTAGCGAGCGCCATGCGCGTACGTTCCTGATCTTCTTTCTCGTTCATCAGTAACACGCGGTCGCTCTCAAACTCCGTCAGCTTCGGACGACGGCCAAGCGACGAAAGATAGAGACTGTTTAGAAACAGCGCGCTCGACGGCAACTCGCTGGCGAGCAGGCTCGTTGAGATGTCGAGTCGCGTCGTGCGCAAACACTCAGCCTTTGTTCCGCATTGCAAAAGCTGCGTCGTCAGCTTTTCGATCGCGGAGGGCTCTGCCGCCCTGCCTGTCATGTCAGCAAAGTGCTGGGTAACAAAGAAACGCGCATCGTCAACCGGATTCGCGATCGGCGCTGCCACTGCCGGATCGATCGTGATCGCGCCCGGCACAAACGCCATTTCACCCGAGTTTGATTGCAAACGGATCGTGTAATCGCCAAAGGGCGTGTTCGGCGCGACTTGCACCTCGATACTGATCACCGGGAACGGCGCGTTCATTTGTTCGCGAACCAGCGTCGCCGGATCGACCGTGAAGTATGGCGAGTTGACGAGGATGCTTGTGCCCGGAACCTGGTCCACGCCTTCGCCGCCGAGAAAAATCTTTACTCGCTTGCCCGGTTCGAGCGGAAGCGGCACAGTCGAGAGTTCTGAGTTCAGGCCAATTGCTTTTGGACTGAGGGCGGAAACCTGCGGAGGCACGAGGTGATAGTTCAGTGAACTAAAGTCGTCAGCTTTTACCGTCACGCGATTCGAAACTTCGAAACTTCGAAACCGCGCGCCAAGCGGAACACCTTCTGCGATGTGTGGTGAGACCATCACGCGATACTGTCCCGCCGTCAATCCTTCGAGACGATAACTGCCGTCGTTCGCTGAAACGTCACTGGCGACGACCTTTCCGGTCGTGATGCTTTCTGCCCAGACATTTACGCCGGCCAACGGTACGAGCGCGCCGGGAGTGCGGTTGTCGGCGAGTTTGCCTTCGATACGGCCGAGGCGCTGCTTTGGTCCATACAGGCTGCGAATCTTTTGCCGGTCGTCTTCGCTCAACGTGCGTTCGGTCAACGCAGGCATGCCGAAAGTGCCATTGAACGCCTGCCGTCCCAGCATCGTCGAACCAATCACCGCCGAGTGATCGAGACCAAGCAGATGTCCAATTTCATGCGTGAACGTGGCTTCGAGATCGTAAGTGCCGGGAGTGCCGTCGGTCGAGAATTGTATTTCGGCTCCATCGTCAGTGCGTGGACGAGGATTGATACTGACGTCAGCCTCCGCAATAGTTCCCGTTTCAGGATCGTAGAAAACCCGGGTGCGTCCGGCACTAGTGTCGGAATTGAACGCTTCGTTATCGATCGTGTCGGCGATCGTTATCAAACTGATGCCGTCGCCTGCGTCCGCGGGACTGATTGACGATGCCGCAGACCACACGACGATGAAATTGATGTTCGCGAGAGTGGACCACCGACCGAGTGCGCGACGCGCGGCGCCGATGACGTCGCTGTCCGGCATGATATGCGCGCCGGGAGCCATCAGCGACGTTGAAAAGGCAACTTCGATTGTCTTCCTGGGCCACTTGATGCGACGTGAAGTTGGAGCGGCGGGTTCTATTAGTTCAGAGGAATCGCGGATCTCAAGTCGCCCACCTGGACCACCGACACCGGGAGTGCCTCCTGGGCCAAGGCCCAGAAACAATGCCGCACTCGCTACTATAGCGACAAGAGACTGCATTAGTGTTTCCTGGCGAGGACTGACCAGTTAATCGAGCACCGTAGGACCGTTGGGGCTGGGGGGCCGGCAACGGGCGCATAGTAGCACGCCTTGCTGACGAAAGTCGCCAAAATCCGTGTTACGAGGTGACACGGATTTTGGCCTGATCAGTTGATTGTTATCCGCGGAGCTGTGGCTGCCGGCCGGCTGGCCGTTGTGACCCCGTTCTTGGAAATGGTCACTACAACAGGCACATCTCCCGCTCCGGCCAACGACGCCGGTAGCGTGAAGGTAATGGTGTCGAAACCGGGCATTTTGAGATTCGGCCCAACCGCAAGGATAGCTCCGCCCGTTATGGCAGTTGTTCCGATGGTCACTGTGACATCAGCCGGGATCGCACCTCGGACACCGGTCACGCCTAATTCGATAACTGTGGGAACCGTGGCCCCGCTCGCGTTGGTTGAGGTGACGCTAAATGGCTCGCCAATGCACCCCATCAGAAGAGGATTGGTAACGTTGCAGGCGGAGGCCCGTCCACCGGCATCGTTGGTAGTTGTGAAAATATCGGGTTGAACGGGAGTTATGTTAATCAACCCGCGGAAAATCGTGTCCGTATTGGCGCCCGCATCGAGCAGGTTGATGACGACGTTACGAAGACCGGTGGCTGTCGCAATCGGTACGACGAAGTTGATCTGTTTTTCGGCGTTGCCG
>Ga0079216_10000029_pt1 | contig 22317 bp, 10 predicted proteins | sample NCAS100_FD_77008 | JGI IMG/M metagenome (GOLD analysis project Ga0079216, IMG submission 77008) | Agricultural soil microbial communities from Utah to study Nitrogen management - NC AS100 | ecosystem: Environmental > Terrestrial > Soil > Agricultural land | place: USA: North Logan, Utah...
GCAATCGGAGCCAGCAGCAGAACGATTTTTCTAATTAAGGAACGACTGATGAGCGTCATAGGTGTCTCCTCTAAAACTGTTCTTTGTACTTTGTACTTTGTTACTACACGTTCACTCCTTTGAATGACGACTACGTTCAAACCACAAAGCACTAAGCACAAAGTACTAAGTACAAAAAGCCAAAACCTAAAACCTAAGACCAAACCCTTCTCATTCGTATCTAAGCGCGACCAGCGGATCGACTTTCGTTGCGCGGCGCGCGGGAATGTAGCAAGCGAGCAATGCGACAAACGTCAAACCGGCGGTCACACCGATGAAGGTCGCGGCATCGGTCGGCGTCACCCCAAAGAGCAATCCGCCGAGCAACCTCGTCAGCGCCAACGCGCCGATGATGCCGACCACTTCGCCGGCGATCACAAAAGTCATGCCCTGTCGCAGAACCAACTGCATCACGTCTTTTACCTGCGCGCCGAGCGCGACGCGTATCCCGAGTTCATGCGTACGTTGCGCGACCGAGTAAGAAATCACGCCGTACAACCCCGCGGCTGCGAGCAACAGCGCGACGCCGGCGAACACAGACAGCACGATCGACGTAAACCGTTGCTGCCGGATCGAGTTTGCGATCACGCGGTCGAGCGTGATCGTCCGCTGGAGCGGCAGTTCACTATCAAGCGCGAGCACTTTGCCGCGAATCGCCGGCACGAGCGACGCAGGGTCCGTTGACGAACGTACGATCAGCGTCATGAACTGGTTCGGTGCCTGTGCAAAAGGCTCGTACGTGTGCGGTCTCGTGTCTTTCGTTAGACCATTCTGTTTGACGTCGCCGACGATGCCGACGATCTCGCGATAACTTTCCGGTCCGGTGTTGACGTTGATCCGTTCACCGATCGCGTCGCCGTTCGGAAAATAACGTCGGGCGAGGGTCTGGCTGACGATTGCCACGGGTAGCGCCTCTTGCGTGTCGCGTTCGGTGAAGGCGCGCCCGGCGAGGAGCGGAATGCCCATCGCTTTGAAGTAGCCTGGCGAGACGGCGGAATAGTTTGTTTGCGGGAGATCGTTGTCCTTCGGGCGTGCGTAACCTTCGAAATAGAAGCCGGTAGGCAGGTCGTGCACGATCGGCAGGATCCTCGCGACTCCCGTCGCTTCCACTCCGGGTAGTGTCGCGACTTGTTGGACCAGTTGTTCACTGAATCGCGCTATCTGCTGCGGGTCGGCATATTTTTTCTGCGGCAACTGAAGCGTCACCGCGAGGGCGTTCTGTTCGTCGAAACCCGGATCGATGTGGTTGAGTCGCCAAACGGTGCGCAGCAATAAGCCGCCGCCGATTAGTAACATCAACGCCAGCGCGACTTCGGTCGCGATCAGCAGGTTTCCGATACGGTGTTGCCGAACGCTGCGACTGCGTTGATCTTTCAAAGCCGGGTCGGAGTCAAACTTGAGAACTTGCAAAGCAGGCGCGAGTCCGAAGAGAAAGGCTGTGAGCAGTGCAACGACGAGGGTGAACAGCAACGCGCGATTGTCGATGCTTACCGATGCGAGGCGCGGCAGATCGGTGGGTGCAGCAGCCAGCAAGGCTTGCAGTCCCCACGACGCGAATGGCCACGCCGCGGCCGCGCCCAGCAACGCAAGCAACAAGCTCTCGGTTGCTAACTGCCGCACAATGCGCGCGCGTCCGGCCCCGAGCGCCGCCCTTACGGCCATCTCTTTTTGTCGCGTCGTGGCGCGCGCGAGCAGCAGATTCGCGACGTTCGCACACGCAATGAGAAGCAGTAGCGCGACGGCCCCGAAGATTACCCACAGAACTTTCTTAACGTCGCCGACAACGAAATCAAGCAATGGCGTGACCTTGATGGTCCAACCCGTATTGGCTTCAGGATGCTCCTGCGCGAGTCGTGCGGCGATGGCCGTCATCTCCGCATTCGCCTGGTCGGAAGATACGTCCGGTTTTAGTCGCGCGATGGCGTCGATGTAGCGCGCGTGATGGAGCGTCCGCTCGTTGTCTTTAAAAGCGATTGGCGTCCACAGTTCTCGTTCACGCTGATCGGGTAATCGGAAATCGCCAGGCATGACGCCGACGATGGCGTAATCTTCACCGTCGAGTTTCAACGACTTGCCGAGCACATTTCCATCGCCTCCGAAACGTCGTCGCCACAGACCCTCGCTGATAACCACGACCTTCTCACGTCCCGGCTGGTCTTCTTCCGTAACAAAATCGCGACCCCAAACCGGTTGCACTCCAAGCAACTTGAACAGACCAACCGACACACGCCCAGCCAGCAACCGTTCCGGATTTCCGTCGCCCGTTAAGCTATAAGAAACGGTGCGGTACGCGGCGAGACTGGAGAACGACGTGTTCTGTCGTTGCCACTCGAGAAAATTACCTGGCGCGATCTGCGCGTCCGGTTGCGCGGGGCTTGTTGTGACGTTCGACTGTCGCAACGACACCAGTCGCTCAGACTCGGGATACGGCAGCGGCTGAAGCAACACGCCCTGGACCACACTGAAGATCGCGGTGTTTGCTCCGATGCCGAGGGCAAGCGTGATCACCGCGATCGCCGTGAACGCCGGCCGCCGCAGCAAAGAACGCAGCGCATAACGGACGTCTTTAAATAAATCATCCATCACAGAATCAGCCTTCGAGTACTTGGTGCTTTGTACTTAGTACTTTGTTCGCATTTCGAGCGACCAAAGCAAACTCAAACGTTAGTCAAGCGAGAAAAGCACAAAGTACTAAGCACCAAGCTAATGTTTACGCAGACGCCTGCACGTTGATCGTCACTTTCACTTTGCGACCGATGATTCCGCGCCCGTATTTAATCCCCAGATCGAACCGATCGAGTTCGGTCGTCGCGCTGTAGTAAACAAACTCTTCACCACTCGGCGAGCGACTGCGGTCCATCTCATTTACTGCCAGCGCAATCGTCGTGCTCTTTCCTTTGAACGTCAGATTGCCTTCCAGATCGAGTGAATCCCGATCCTTCCCGCGCGCCACTCTCGTGCTCCGAAACTCGATGTCGGGAAAGTTGTCGCATCGAGAAAATCCGCGGCCACGAGGTGCGCGTCGCGCCGCTTGTTGCCGGTGTCGATGCTGCGCGCATTAATCTTCGCGAGCACGGAGGATCCACTCGGATCCGATTCGTCCAACACCATTGAACCTTCAAGCGTGCGAAAGTGTCCGCGCACGGTGTACCAAAAATTCCTGACACTAAACTCCACCGTCGTATACGCCGGATCGAAACGCCAGATCCGGTTCGGCCGGATCGCGTCAGTCTTCTGTGTTTGCATAGGGCCTCACTCGTATCGGAGCGCCGTCAACGGGTCGACCTTCGTCGCCCGGCGCGCCGGCAGATAACAAGCCAACAGCGAAACTGCTGTCAGGAGCAACGCAATCACAGCAAAAGTAAACGGATCGGTGGCACTGACTCCGTAGAGTTGCTGAGTATCGATCAGTCGCGTCGCTATAAGCGCCGCGAACAAACCAATCACCACGCCCATGAGCGTCAGCACCAATCCCTGCTTGAGAACCAGTTTGAGCACGTCGGCCGGTCGCGCGCCGAGCGCCATGCGAATACCGACCTCGCGCGTGCGATGACTCACCATCCACGCCATCACGCCGTACAGACCAATGCTCGCGAGCAACAAAGCCACGAGCCCGAAGATCGAGATCAACGTCGACGCCAGCCGTGTCGCTGCGAGTGTGTTGTCGATCTGTGTTGATACCGCGGAGATTTCCTTGACCGACAACGACGGATCAAGGTCAAGAAGCTCCGATCGTACTGCAGGTATCAGTTCTTCGGCCGGGCCACGCGTGCGCATGACGACGTTTGTGTAACTGTCGTAACCACGTTGCAACGCGGGTAAATCGAAATGCGGCACCGGGGTTTCCGTCAGCTCGTGATGCTTGACGTCGCGAGTAATGCCGATGATCTCCAGCGGTGGACCATCGGTTCGCGTCGTTAGTCTTTGTCCGAGAGCGTTTCCACCGGGAAAGAGTCGTTGGGCCAACGCTTCGTTGATGATTACAACGCGGGGAGCGCCTTCGCGATCCTCGTCGGTGAAGCCACGTCCCTGGGCCATCTGGATGCCCATCGTCTGGTGATAATTGGGACCGACGACACTCGCATCGAACGCCATCTGTTCGTTTGGCAACGGTGCACTGCCCTGAACGAAAATACTGCTCATGAAGCGACTGCCGCTGAACGGCATCACGAGTCCGTGACTAACGGCCTCGACGCCCGGCAACGTTTCGAGACGCGCGTACAGATGATGTTGAAACACGCGGCCACTCGCTTCGTCGTATTTCTTTTCGTCCAGATCGAGCGGCACGACAAGCAGCGTTTCGGCGTTGTAACCGGGATCGATCGCGAGCAGGTTGCGCAAGCTTTTGACGCACAGCCCGGCGCCGACCAGGACCACGATCGCAAGCGTGAGTTGCGAGACGACCAGCAGGCTGCGAAATGTGAAGCGACGCTCACGCTGGCTGGATATGCCGCCTTCTTCTTTCAGGACCGGCAACAGATTGGCTCGCGAGCTCTGCCACGCGGGAAAGATTCCGAAGATGATTCCCGCGACGAGCGTCGTCAACGCCGTAAACGCGAGCACGCGGCGGTCGATGCCCTGGGCCAATACGGTGCGTGCCAGATCGAGTCGGGGCTGTGTCTTTGTAAGCAACGAGATCAACCAGGGCGCGAATAAAAGTCCGACTAACCCGCCGCTAACCGCCAGCATCAGACTCTCGGTCAATAGTTGTCGGACCACGCGCCAACTATTCGCACCCACAGCCAATCGAATCGCCATCTCCTTGCGCCGCGTGACGCCACGCGCCAACAGGAGGCCAGCGATGTTCGCGCACGCGATCAAGAGAACCAACGCAACCACCACCATTAATAATTTGAGCGGCGACGAGAAACGACTGCGAAGGAGCGAGCGTCCTTTGCCGCCGGGTTGAAACTTGATGTGCTGCTCGCTGAAAGGAAGTCCCTTCGTGATCGTTCCGGCAGGCGTGTTGGCTTCCTTGATCTGTTGGGCCAACAGGTCCATGCTCGACTCCGCCTGCGCAGCGGAAACGCCAGACTTCAGGCGCCCCAGCAAATAGAGAAAACCATCGGTGCGGCTTTCGATAAACTTCGATTGGGCGAGCTGCGGATGCATCAGCACCGGCACCCAAAGTTCCGTTGGTCGCTCAAGCGTCATGCCGGTGAAGTTTTCGGGAGCGACGCCAATTACCGTCAACGGAAAATCATTCAACGTGATCTTCTGGCCAATCGCATTCTCCGCTGCGCCAAAGTGTTTTCGACTGAAGGTGTCGCTGACTACCACCACCGGCTGACTGCCCGGAGTTTGATCTTCTTCCGGCAGGAACGTCCGTCCGCGTGCTGCTTGAATTCCAAGTACGTCGAAATAGTTTCCCGAAACGTATTCGCTGGGGACTCGTTCGACCCTCTCGTTACTCTTTAACTCCAACTCCGTGCGCGTGAACGCGAGCATCCCATCGAACACTTTGTTCTGCGTGCGAAAGTCGTTGAACAGAGGATACGAAAACGAATTGCTGACGAAGTGCGGGTTGACACTAACGGACGAGATCAGGACCAACTGGTCCGGATCACTTACCGGCAGCGAGCGCAACAACAGCCGGTCAGTGACACTAAAGATTGCCGTGTTTGCGCCGATGCCGAGCGCAAGAGTGATGATGACGATCGCGCTGAAGCCTGGATACTTCAACAGAACACGGATTGATTGACGTATATCACTCATATCTCAATGCCTTTAACGGATCGACTCGAGTTGCGCGTCGCGCCGGCAAGTAACACGCAAGCAACGAGATTACAAACAGTCCCACCGGCACTCCGACAAACGTCACCGAATCGGTAGTAGTCACTTCAAACAACAACGTCGCGAGCAGCCGCGTGACGGCAAACGACGCCGCAAGTCCAACTGCAACACCAATTAGCGCGAGCACGACGCCCCTCGTCACCACCAGCTTCAACACGTCGAAACGCTGCGCGCCAAGGGCCATGCGCACGCCAATCTCGTGCGTTCTTTGCAACACCGAGTACGACATCACGCCGTAAATTCCGACTGCCGACATCACGAGGGCGACGATCGAAAACACGGCTAGAAGCCATGCACTGAAACGCGATCTCGCAACGGAAGTCGAAAGCAAACTCTCCATCGTGCTGATCTCGCCGATCGGTTGTTGTGGATCGAGGGTGCGGATCACTTCACGGGCCGCCGGCGCCACCGCACCTGCATCGCCTCTCGTGCGCAACACTATCGTCATGCCCGGAAAGACCAGTTCCGGGTGCGGCCAGTAAGCGACTGGTTCCACCGCCGTATCGAGACCGAGATGCTTGTGATCGCCAACGACGCCGATGATCTCACTCGGCACGTTCTCGTCCTTCATGTAGATCGTGAGTTGTTTACCCAGTGGGTTCGCACCATTAAGGTTCTTCTTCACAAACGCTTCGTTAACGAGGACGACGTGCCGCATCTCCGTCGCTTCCTGTTGCGTGTAGAAGCGACCCTGCTTCAACGGAATCTGCATTGCTTCGAAGTAGTTGGCATCGGTGACACATACTCCGGTCTTCAGTTCCGTTTCCGGAGGCAGATCCTGGCCGTCAACTTCAACAGTCGTTCCCGAATACAAACCCGTGAATGGCGGTGTGTTGATTGCTCCGGCGGCCGCTACACCGGGAATCGTGCTCATTCGCGCAATCGCTTGTTTGAAAAACTCGATTCGCTTCGGTTCCTCCGGATATTTCGCGGGAGGCAGACTGACCCGAACCGTCAACAAGTTCTGCGCATTGAAACCCGGATCGACTGACTGCAAACGATTGAGACTTCTCACAAGCAGACCAGCGCCAATTAACAACACGAGGGCCAGCGCGACCTGTGAAACAACGAAGACGCTGCGCACGCGATGACCGCCGCCACCAACATTCTTGCCGCCTTCTTTCAGCGAGTCGTGAAGATCGAATCGCGTGGCTTCCAACGCCGGTGCGAGTCCGAAGATGAGACCGGTGATCACGGCGAGACCGAGTGTGAACCCGAGCACCGGCAGATTGACGCCAACTCTCTCTAGATCTATTAGTGCGGGTGGACTCAGTGCGACCAAAGCTTTTGTTCCCCACCAAGCGACCAGCACTCCGAGCGTTCCGCCGATAACAGAAAGCATCACGCTCTCCGTCAACAACTGTCGCGCGATGCGCCAGCGACTCGCGCCGAGTCCTGCACGAACAGCGATCTCTTTCCGTCGCGCACTCGCACGCGCAAGCAGCAGGTTGGCGACATTTGCGCATGCAATCAACAGCACAAAACCGACGGCGCCCAACAAGATCAACAGCGGCTTGCGAATCTCGCCAGTGAACTGCGTTCTCAGCGGAACGATATTCACGCCCCACAGTGTGTTGAACATCGGATACTGCTGTGCGAGCCGCGCGGCAATCGTATCCATCTCGCTTCTTGCTTGTTCGATCGAGACACCGGGCTTGAGTCGCGCGACGGCTGAGGCGAACCGGCCGCGTCGTTGTCGCACCTCGTTAGTGATATGCCATGGCACCCAGATGTCGGCGGGTTTATTGACCTGCGTTCGTCTTTGAATGTGCCAGCCAAAGTTTGCCGGCATTACGCCGATGACCGTTGTCGGATCGTTGTTCAACGTGATCTGGCGTCCCACGATCTGGCTATCGCCACCGAAACGTCGCTGCCACAGTGCGTGGCTGATCACCGCGACTCGTGTTTGAGCGTCGCGTCCGTCCTCGTCGAGAAAAGTGCGACCGACGACGGGGTTCGTTCCGAGTACAGAGAACAGATTGGTGGTTGCATACTGAACCGGCACTTCTTCCGGTTCGCCGTCGCTGGTGAGATTGATCGCACGGTCGAAGAACACGGCCATGTCGCTGAAGACCTGGTTCTGCTCTTTCCAGTCGGTGAAGTTGCCGAGATTGATTACGTTCTGATCGCGACCGCCCTGCCGCCTTTCCCACACGAGCACGAGCTGCTCGGGATCCGAATACGGAAAACTCCGCAGCAAAACGGCATGCACGACACTGAAGATCGCGGTATTCGCGCCGATGCCAAGCGTCAACGCCAGTAGCGCGATGATCGTCATCATCGGACTCTTAAACAACATCCGGATGCCAAAACGAAGATCTGCTAACAACGTACTCATCACTCACACCTCCCGGTCCTGGGTTCTTTGATCTTTGTGCTTTGTACTTTGTTCGCTAGCGAAACTCCGTGTCCAAATCATGTTGTTAACCAGCGCAACGAAACACTAAGTACAAAGAACTAAGTACAAAGAACAAAGACCTAAGTCCCAAGACCCAAGCCTCATTCGCATCGCAATGCTTCCATCGGATCCACTTTGGTCGCGCGCCACGCGGGGACGTAACACGCCAATAGCGCTACGATCGCCAGCAACATCGCCACCACCGCGAACGTGAGCGGATCTTTCGCCTTAACTCCAAACAACAAACTCTCCACCAGTCGCGTCAACGCAAACGCGCTTAACAATCCGATCGCAAGCCCTATCAAGATGAGTTTTGATCCCTGCTTAACGATCATCATCAGCACGTCGCGTCCCTGCGCGCCGAGCGCGAGCCTGATTCCGATCTCGTTCGTGCGTTGGGCCACCGAGTAGCTCATCACGCCATACAAACCGACAATCGTTAATACAAGCGCTACACCAGCGAAGATCGAAAGCAGCGTCGTGTTGAATCGCGGCGCTGCGACGGAGGCTGACATGTACTCCTCCATCGTCTTCACACCAAACAACGGGAGATCGGCATCCATCGACGCAACATCTTTCGTCGCTCCCGAGATCACACTGCGCGGCTCGTTATCGGTCTTGACGACCACCACCATCTGGCTAAACGGGATCTGCGTTTGCGGCACATAGAACGCTGGACGCGGGTCGGTGCTCAGTCCTCGATTACGTACGTCGCCAACAACACCGACGATCTCTCGCATGGTGGATTCGTCACCTTCAATTGAAGAGACGCCGGGATGGATACGCTTTCCGATCGGGTCTTCGTTCGAAAAATACTGGCGCGCAAAGGTCTCGGTGATGATGATCACCGGCGTCGAGCCGTGTCGATCGTTGTGATCGAAATCGCGGCCCTTGAGAATCGGAATGCCCATCGTGCGGAAGTAATCGGTGCCTGTGGTGAAGAAGTCACCCGAAGGTTCGTCTTTCTCAGGGACCGGCCGTCCCTCAATTTGAAAAGAGATACTGAACCGCTCGTCACTGAGTGGCAGCGGGTATATCGCGCTCGCCGACTTCACGCCAGGCGCTGTTTCCAGTCGCCTCTTGAGATCGATGTAGAACTGGCTTTGCTTTGCGTAGTTGTATTTGATCTCCGGCAGCGCGAGGCCGAACGTCATGACATTCTGCGGCTGCAAACCGCTGGGCACCCTTTGCAAACGCCAGAGACTCTGGATCAACAATGCGGCGCAAACCAGGAGCACCACCGCGATCGCCAACTCAGTCACGACCAACATGCTGCGAACGGGATTGCGTCGCGCGCCTTCGCCTGTTCCGCGTCCACCTTCCTTCAGCGAGTCGACCAGTTCGCTCTTCGACGAATGAAATGCCGGGACCAGACCAAAGATCAGTCCCGTTAGCACAGAGACACCGGCGGTGAATCCCAACACGCGCCAATCGATCGCGACTTCGACCGCGCGCGGAATATCTTCCTTGCCGAGCGCGATCAGTAAGTCGGACCACCACACGGCGAGTAACAAACCGGCCGCGCCACCTGCCAGCGACAACAGCACGCTCTCGGTCAACAACTGTCGAATCACGCGCATGCGGCTAGCACCAAGAGCTGCGCGTATCGCCATCTCCTTGTGACGACTCGTTGCTCGCGCGAGCAGCAGGTTCGCGACATTTGCGCACGCGATCAACAACACGCATGCCACCGCTCCCAACAAAATGAGCAGCGCCGGACGGACGTCGCCGACCATCGCGGAAAGCGCCGACTCCACCCGCAGGCTCTTATTTGTGTTTTGATCCGGATACTGTTGCTCCAAACGCGCGGCGATCGCCTTCACTTCCGCCTGCGCCTGCTCTTCGGCGACACCGGGTTTCAGGCGTCCGATGACGCGCAAGAAGTGCGCGCCTCGTTGATCAGTGACCGGAGTCTTGCCCTCAGCGTCTTCTGCGATCGTGGTCCAAAGATCGACCGGATCGTTCTGAATCGGAAACTCGAATGTCGCGGGCATCACACCGACGACGGTGTATGGTCTACCCGCGAGCGTGATCGTCTTATTAAGGATGTTCGTATCGGAGTTGAATCGTCGTGCAAACAGTTGCTGACTCAGGATCACGACACGTCCGCCGGTGGAAGGCTTGTCTTCTTCGGCGCTGAAGGTGCGGCCGTGGAGAGGCCCGACGCCGAGCAACGGAAAAAGATCGGCAGTCACTACGGCGCCCTGAACGCGCGCCGGTTCGCCGCTGCCCGTCATGATGAAGTCGCCGCTGTAATACGAAGCGACGCGTTCGAAGACCGTGTTCTGGTCGCGCAGATCGAAAAAGTTTGGATACGAATGTGAACCACGGTTGTATCCGCGCTGCTGGTCCGTTTCGAAGACTGAAACTAACGAGTCGGGATTTGGAAAAGGCAATGGCCGCAAGAGCACCGCGTTTACGACGCTGAAGATTGCGGTGTTGGCGCCGATGCCGAGCGCCAGCGCGATCGTAGCGACGATGCTGATGCTCGGCGACTTGAGCAGCATTCGTAAACCAAAGCGAATGTCCTGAAGGAGTGTGTTCATAACCTATTGCCCTTGCCCTTGTTCCAGGGTGTTTGTACTCGTTTGAACTTTGTATTTTGTGCTTGGTACTTTGTGCTCAAGAAAACATCACGCTTAAAGTTGTCTCTTACGCTAGACAAAGAACCAAAGAACCAAAGAACCAAGCACAAAGCACAAAACCTAAGCCCCAAACACCTAAGACCCTAACTTCCTTACTCGTCTCTCAGTGCAACCATTGGATCGACTCGCGACGCGCGACGAGCGGGAACGTATCCCGCCAACGCCGCAACTCCAGCGAGTAGCAAAGTAGCGAGGGCGATTGTCAGTGGATCGTTCGGTTTCAACTCGTAAAGCAGAGTTGCCGCAGTTTTGGTTAAAGCCAGGGACGCAAACACGCCGATCGCGAGACCGATCACCACAAGCACCAACGCCTCACGCAACACGAGCCAGAGAACGCTGAGACGATGTGCGCCAAGGGCCATGCGAATACCGATTTCGTTCGTGCGACGGGCGACGCCGTACGACATCACGCCGTACAGCCCGACACACGCCAGTAACAGCGCGAGCAGTCCGAAGAACGCAGCGAGCCGGGCCACCAGTTTCTGTTGGACCAGCGAGCGTCCGATGTGATCCGACAGGCTCACGACTTCGTCGACCGGAAGGTTGCGATTCACTTGCGTGATCGTTCTCCGGATCTGCGGTACTACCGAACTCGACGATCCCGAAAACCGCACGACAAGGTTACTTAGCGAGTCAGGCTGCTGGGCGTACGAGTAATATGCCATCGGCAGAAATTCTTCCGTCAAGCTTCCATACTTCGCGTCTTTCACGACGCCGATGACTTCGATCTTGTTGCTCGATTCCGGTCCACTGATACCGAACCGCTTGCCTAAAGGAGAGCCGTTCGGAAAGAACCGTTTGGCCATCGATTCGCTGATTACGGCCACCGTTTGCGACTGCGCGGTATCGCGTGGACCAAACCCGCGGCCGAGAACCAGCGGCAGACCCATCGCGGCAAAGAAGTCAGCACCAACAACGTTGTTCCGCACCTGGCGGCTTTGACCTTCCAGAAAACCCGGCTCGTTAGTGAATGCGCGAGTGGTCCAGAACCCCTGGTTGAAAGTGATGAAAGCAAAGGAGGCAGCCTGCACGCCCGGAACTGCTTTGACCTTGTCTTCCACTTCTTTCAGCAAAACCGGCAGCTTCGGATCGTCGGCTTTCAATCCTGTCGCAGAGGTGTCGACTTGGAACAGCAGCACATTCTCCTGATCGAATCCGCTGGGTATGCTCTGCAAGTTGATCAGGGTCCGGACAAACAAACCAGCGGCAACGAGTAGCAGCAGCGACAGGGCCACTTGTCCGACTACGAAGGCCTTGCCGAGCGGATTGCGCAGTGTGTTCGTCTTGCCGCGCTTGAGTGAGCTGTTTGGTTCGATTCGTGAGGCGCGCAATGCAGGGGCAGTGCCAAAAATGATCGCACAGACGACAGCGATGCTGAACGTGAATCCAAGCACGCGCAGGTTTGGTGTGACATCAAGCGGCAACGCCTCCGGACCATTCGACGCCATGAACAACAGCAACTTGCTGCCCCACCACGAAAGACCAATGCCTGCCAGTCCGCCGACGATCGCCAGCAACGCGCTCTCGGTGAATAGTTGACGAACGAGTCGCGCGCGTCCGGCGCCGACGGCCAACCGCACTGCAAACTCTTTACTGCGAGCTGCACCCTGGGCCAACAGCAAGTTCGCCACGTTTGCGCTCGCGATCAGCAGCACGAGTGCGACCACGCCCATTAGAACCTTCAGTGAAAGGGAGAATTGCTCGCGCAGTGACGACAGACCGCGGCGCATCGGAGTGAGTTCGACGCGTGCGTTTTGCAGCGCCTGCACTCGATCCGGTGCTGGCTGCGAACCGGCCCGTGCTTCCAACGATTGTTTGAAAAGCAGACTGACCGCCGCGTTTGCCTGGTCGGAAGTCACACCGTCTTTCAGACGGCCAATTAGAAACAGCGATTGAAACGATTCGTTGTTTCGTCCATCCCAGTGCATCGGCGGCAACTGTTTTTCCATCGCCAGCGGCACCCACATGTCAGGCGCCGAGCCGACGGTGGTCCCAAAAAACTCCGACGGAGCAACGCCGACGATTGTGTAAGCGACGTCGTCGATAGTGATCGTCTTGCCGATCGCATTCGGATCCTGGGCCAGTCGTTGTGTCCACCACGCGTGACTGACAACAGTCACCGGATGGCCGCCGACCGTCTGATCGTCGGCATCGTTCAGAACGCGACCGACATGAGCATTCACGCCCAGAACGGGGAAATACGTGCCGGATACAAGTTGGACCTTAAGTTGTTCGATATCGCTCGTGCCGTTCGTGTGGACAAAACCGTGTACGGTCCACTCGATGCTGAGAAGACTGGCGACGCCGGAAAATACGTCAGTTCGTTGCTGCACCTGTCGATAGAAGGGATACGCGAAGAGGTCCCAGCTCTCGTTGGGAAATGCATTCGTCACTCCCATGTTCTTGCCGTTGCCGAAGAGGACCAGCTTGTCAGGCTCGTGGACCGGCAGCGACTTGAGCATCACAGCGTCGAGCAAACTGAAGATGGCTGTGTTTGCGCCGATGCCAAGCGCGAGCGAGAGCACCGCGATCAATGTGAACGCGGGTTTTTTCCACAACATGCGAAAGCCGTACTTAATATCGTTTAGCATCGGTTTTTCTCATTCGTATCTCAACGCAACAAGTGGATCGACCTTCGTCGCGCGGCGCGCCGGCGCATAGCAAGCGAGTAACGCGGCTAGGGGTAACGCAACGATCACGACCGCAAACGTCATCGGATCCGTGGTAGTTACTCCGAATAGCAAAGCGCTCATCAGTCGCGTCAATGCAAACGCGACTACGGCGCCGATGAGCGTGCCGGCGATCACGAGTCGCAATCCGTGTCCGAGTACGAGTCGCGCGATGTCCCGCGCGCTCGCGCCCAGTGCAACACGTACGCCGATCTCATGCGTTCTCTGTCGCGTGACGAAACTCATCACGCTGTAAACGCCGGTTAGGGCCAGCATCAATGCGAGCCCGGCGAATGCTCCCAACAATGCCAAATTGAAACGTCGCGCTTTAAGTGAATCAGAAACCAACTGGTCCATCGTTGTGACGGAGTAGAACGGCTGGTCCGGACTCGTTTTCCAAATGCTTTCGCGTAGCGCAGGTATCAGGGCCGTTGCGTCATTGCGCGTACGAATGACGTATATAAGCGAACCTGAAGGTGACTGCGCATGAGGACGATAGAACTCAGGCCGCGTAGGTTTGTCTAAACCGTCCTGGCGAACGTCGTTGACGACGCCGACAATCTGCAACGTCAGCGGTCCGGGTTGACTGCGGCCACCGCTGCGCAGGGTAAACGTTCTGCCCACCGGATCCTCGTTGGGCCAATAACGCTGGGCCATCGTGTCGTTGATAACGGCGACCTTCAACGAGCTGCCGTCGTCAAACTGATCGAACACTCGGCCACGCAGCAGGCGCATTCCAATTGCCTGAAAATATCCACCCGTGGCGGTATTGGCCTGTGCCATCGGTTCTTGCCCGGCCAGCCGTGGAGGTTGGCCGTCGACGGTTAAAGGAACGGAGGTTGTCGTGCTGCTCTCCAGCATTGGGAGCGCAGTCGTGATGCCCGCCGCTTCGACGTCAGGCATTTCCTGGATGCGCTTCAAAGTCTCGTTGACATACGCGGCTCGCTTGTCAGGCGTCGTATACCTGCCCCAGATGAAGGCCTGTAACGACGCGATTCGATCGACGGCAAATCCCGGATCGACATTGACCAGAGTGACAAAACTACGCACGAGCAGACCAGCTCCGATTAACAGCACAACCGCGAGTGCGATTTCGGTTACGACCAGACCGTTGCGCAGGCGATGACCCGTTAAACTTGATGAAAACGTAGTCGCCGCTTCTTTCAAACCACGTTGCAGATCCGGCTTAGAGAACTTCAGCGCGGGAGCGATGCCGAAAAGAACGGCCGTAACGAGACCGACAGTCGTAACGAAAACGAGAGTTGGACCATCAACACCGACTTGCTCGATGCGCGGAATGTCGCCGGGGTTGAGAGCGACGATCAGGTGGATGCACCAACGGGCGAGGAAAATTCCGGCGCCACAACCGAGCAACGCGATCAGTAAACTTTCGGTTAACAGTTGGCGGAGGAGCCTGCTTCGTCCGGCGCCAATCGCGGCGCGAATCGCAAACTCACGCTCACGATCAGCGCCACGCGCGAGCAGGAGGTTGGCGACGTTCGTGCAAGCGATCAGAAGAACAAAACCGACTGCGCCGAGTAGAATCCAAAGCGCCAGTCGCCATTTCCCTTTCAAATGCTCTGGCAGCGTGATTGCCGTCACGCCGAGGCCGCTGTTGGTTGCCGGATATTCCACGCCCAAATTACGCGCGATGCCTGCCATGTCGGCGCGCGCCTGTTCGAGTGTGACACCCGGCTTCAATCGCCCAATGACGTTCAGGTAAGTCGCCTTACGTTGTTGTCGGAGATCTTCGGTGAGGGCTTGCGGCGCCCAGATCTCTTCGTCTACCTCCAGAAAGTGCAGACGGAAATCGGGTTTCATAACACCGACGACAATCATCGGTTGCTCGTCGAGCGTCAGGGTTTTACCGATGATCGAGGGATCACCGCCAAAACGGCGTTGCCATAACGAGTGACTAAGCAACACGACGTTGTTCCGGCCGTCGTCATATTCATCGGCGGCAAAGACGCGGCCGTGCATCGGCTGGGCGCCGAGAATGTCAAAGAAGCCTCTTGATACGAGCGCTGCGCGTAACGAAACGGGCTCGCCCTCGGCGACATAGTCGAGACTGTAGGGATTGGCAAAAGCGAGCTGTTCAAACGACTGCTGCCGGTCACGCCAGTCGAGAAAGTTCGCGGGAGACACATCGTCGCGCTCAATACCATCGACGGTGTTGTTTTCGAACAACGTGACGATCCGGTCTGACTCGGCAAAGGGCAGGTCGCGCAGAAGCACGCCGTTGACGACGCTGAAGATCGCAGTGTTCGCGGCAATGCCTAGCGCGAGCGTCAGGACGACGACGAACGTGAAGCTCGGGTGGCGCACGAAGATCCGCAACGCGTAGCGAATATCCTGAAGGACTTCTTTTATCATTTTGGTTCTTGGTCCTTGGTACTTAGTACTTTGTACACTTGTGCCACTTCGCCATTCCAAGAACAAAGCACAAAGCACAAAGCTCTAAGTTCATTCGTATCTCAGGGCTTCAAGTGGATCTACTTTCGTTGCACGGCGCGCGGGCAGGTAACACGCGAGCAAGGCAACGGCGACGAGTCCTAACGAAACAATCGCAAGCGTCAGCGGGGAGCTGGGTTCGACCCCAAACAGCAACGATCCAATCAAACGTCCGAACGCCACTGAAGCTCCGAGTCCGGCCAAAACGCCGACACCTACAAGCACCACACCGCGAAACATCACGAGGCGAAACACGTCGCGTCGTTGCGCACCAAGCGCGACGCGAATTCCGATCTCGCGTGTGCGGCGCGCAACTGTAAACGTCAACACACCATATAAACCGAGCGCGGTCAGCAAGCTTGCGAGCATGCCGAACGCCGACGAGAGCCACGTCACCAGTCGCTCCTGAATCAGTGACTCGTCGATCTCCGCGCTCAGTGTCTTGACGTTGTAAAGCGGCAGGTGCGGATCGAGATTTTTTAGTTGGGCGCGCAACGATTCAGCGACCGTGTCTGGTCCACTCGTCGTCTTCACGTGCAGCGTCAGGTTCGTCAACTGTTTCTGCTGCGTCACCGGCAGGTAAAAATGACGTCGCGTGTTGCGACGGAGATCGATGTACTGCGCGTCTTTGACAACGCCGACGATCGTCATGTCGGGAACATCGTCGAGCCCGATTCGTTTGCCGAGCACGTCGGTCGAGCCGAAGAAGTGGCGCGCCATCTTCTCGTTGAGAATGACGACTTTCGGAGTGCCGAGCCGATCCTGGTCGTTGAAGTCGCGTCCGTTCAGCAGGGGTATGCCGAGCACTTTGAAGTAGTCGCTGGAGACGACTGTCACGTCGCTCGAAGTTCGTTCACCTTCGCGCGGATTGTATCCCTCGATAACGAGACTGAGTTGGTCCCAACCTCCGGAGATCGGTGTGTCAGACGCGAGGCTCGCCGACGCGACTCCCGGCAACGCTCGCGTGCGCGACAACAACTCGTCGTAGAAGCTCATCGTGCGCTCGGGCGAATAACCGTTGAGTGCGGGGTTCACACTCGCAAACAGAACGTTTTCTTTACCGAATCCTGTATCGACCGCGCGCAGGTTCTGCAATGTCTTGACCATCAGCACTGCGCTCACCAGCAGCGGCAACGACAATGCGACCTGGACCAGGATCAACGCACTGCGGAAACTCAGCAGTCTTCCACCCGAAGTGAAGCTGCGTGTTTCTAAACGCAGACCCGGTACGAATCTTTGCCGCGCAACCTGGATCGCAGGGACCAGACTGAACGCGATTCCCATTACGATCGCGAGTCCCAGGATGAATAAGTACAAACGCCAGTTGTTTGGAACGTTGAGGTTGGCGCGAAAGTCTTGCGGGATGAACATCAGCAGCCCGGCCTTCAGCCAGAGCGCGATCACGATGCCGACAGCCCCGCCGACGATTGAAAGCACAACACCTTCCGTTAACCACTGTCGGAGCAGTCGCCAGCGTCCGGCACCGAGCGCGAGACGAACGGCAGTTTCGGGTGCTCGCACGGTCGCGCGCGCCATCATCAAATTAGCGAGGTTCGCGCCCAGAATCAGCAGCACCGCGCACGTCGCGCCGAGCAACAGCAGCAGCGACGTCTTCATGTCGACTTGCAACGAACGCAGTCCCTGATCGCCGGGCAATACGGCGATCCTGCCAGCGATAAAACGTTCGCGCGCAGCGTTCGAAACGCTCGACGGCAAATCCTGCGCTTCAAGCTCGCGAATCTGCCGATAGAGAACGTCCATCGACGCCTGCGCCTGTTCTTTCGAAACGTTCGGTTTGAGCCGGGCCATAACGCTGAGCCACTGGTGTCGCCGGCTGGTCAGTCGCGTGGGCGGGAGCGGATTGAAGACCGGCGTCATCATCATCGGCACGCGCACGTCTGGATTGCCGGAAAGATCGACCCCGTAGAACGACGGCGGCGTGACGCCGAGGACAATCAAAGGATGTTCGTTGACAAGGATTGTCGTGCCGATGATGTTTGGATCTTTCGCAAACCGTCGTTCCCAGAACTGGTAACTGATAACGGCGACGGGGTGCGCACCCGGCGTGCGATCATCATCCTGTGTGAAGAGACGTCCGGCCCATGGGCGCACGCCAAGCACTTCGAAGAAGTTTCCACTCACCATCTCGCCGCGGACGCGTTCGTTCTGATCGGCGTAACTGACATTCATCTGCGCGCCGCCGCGGGTGATGACGCCGGAGAAGACATCGCTGCGATCGCGCAGGTCCTGATACATCGCGTAAGAGAACGTGCTCTCGGTGCCTGGTCCTTCCTTTGGATCGTAAGCGGAGAGCACCACGAGCTGATCGGGATCGCTGACCGGCAGGCTTTGCAGCAACACCTTGTCCGTGATCGAAAAGATCGCGGCGTTGGCACCGATGCCGAGCGCGAGCATGAATACAACCACCGCCGTAAAGCCCGGGTTCTTGGCGAGCAGGCGGACCGCGTAGCGAACGTCCTGGAGGATCTGTGTCATCAGTGATCTCATTCACTCGTACCTCAACGCGACCAAAGGATCGACCTTCGACGCCCGTCGAGCGGGGATGTAACACGCAAATAGTCCGATCAGGACTAACCCGACTGAAACCACGACAAACGTCGTTAGATCCGTACTAGAAACTCCGAAGAGCAAACTCGACATCAAGCGCGTCAACGCAAATGCGCCTGCAAGTCCGAGGGCGAGTCCCAAGAGAACCAGCACCATTCCATCGCTCATAAACAACCGCAGCACGTCGCGATGTCCGGCACCGAGGGCCATGCGAATCCCGACTTCGTGCGTGCGTTGTGAGACTGAATACGAGAGCACTCCGTAAACACCCGTGGCAGCGAGTATCAGCGCCAACGCCGCGAATGCCGCAAACAACAGCGCATTGAAGCGGCGCGGCGATGCTTCGCGCGCGAGCACACTTTCGAACGTCGCGATCTCGTTGACGGGCACGTTCTTGTCGAGCGTGTTGATTGCGCGCGTCACTGCCGCCGTCAGCGCCTGCGGATCTGTGTTGTTGTAACGAACCGAGAGCGTTGAGTTTCGCTGCGGCGAACGACCAAGGGGCGTGTACATCGTGATCAGCGGTTTGGTTTGCGAGCCGTAATCTCGCACTTCCTGAACCACGCCAATGATCTCGTGCCAATGCGGACCGTCGTACGCAAGTCGCTTGCCGACCGCGTCTTCAGTGGGCCAGAAGCGGCGCGCGAGGTTTTCGTCTACCAGTACTACCGGCTTCCCTTGTTCGTCCTCATCGCGGGTGAACGTGCGTCCGCGCAGGATCGGGATTTTCATCGTCTGAAAGAAATCGGCACTGACGACGGCTTGCTCGACATTGATCTGTTCGCCGGGTTTGAGTGAGCGGTGACCCTCCGGTGCGATGTCGCTGTGATCTCCGTCCCCAACACCTGGCAGCGCTCCGGAGATGGAGGCGTTTTCAACGCCTGGCTGGGACCGCACCGTGTCCAGCACCTGTTGCAGAAACCGGCTAAGATCCGCTGGCTTGCGATAGTGGCCGCGCGACACTTTCACTTCCATCGTGAGTACGCCGTTTGGATCGAATCCATTATCAGATTTCAACAGTGTCACGAGGCTCTTGACCATGAGACCCGCGCCGATGAGCAATGCGACTGACACTGCGACTTCGCTCACAACCAACGCGCTGCGCAGTTTCTTGCCCCGGCCGTCGCTGGTTGTCGAGGCGCTGTCTTTCAACGTCTCCTGTAGATCCGTTTTGGAGAAACGAAGCGCAGGCGCGAGTCCGAAAAGAATTCCAGTAAGGATGGAAGCACCGATGTTAAAAGCGAGGACGCGGCCGTTGATGTTGACGCCGGTCATGCGCGGCACTGTATCGTGGGCCACCTTTTGCAGAAACGACATAGCCCACGAAGCAAACAACAACCCAACTACGCCGCCTGTGAGCCCGAGTAGCAAACTTTCGATCAGCAACTGTCGCACGATCCGCCAGCGTGAAGCGCCGAGTGCTGCGCGTACCGCAAACTCCTTTCTTCGCGTCGCGGCGCGCGCCAGCAAAAGATTCGCGACGTTCGCGCACGCGATTAGCAGGACGAGTCCGACCGCGCCGAAGAGAATCTTCAACGCCGTTCCGACGTTGCGGGTAATGCTGTCCTGTAGTGAAGCGACTGTGATCGTGTCAGCGCCTGCATTGGCCCTCGGATACTCGTTAAAGAGCTGTTTCGCGATCCGGTCCATCTCTGCTCGCGCCTGTTCGATCGTGACGCCAGGTTTCAAACGCGCGATTACATTTCCAGCCGTCCGAACGTCCCGAGTGTGCGTTTGCACATTCATCGGGCCCGTTAACAACCACAGCGGCGGTGGTCCCTGGTGAACGAAGCTTTCCGGCATCACACCAATGACGGTGAAGCTTCTGTCGTCGAGCATTACCTGTTTGCCGACGACATTCGGATCGCCTCCGAACCGTTGTTGCCAGAACTCATGACTGATGATTGTGACTGGCGCAGCGCCGGTCTTGTCGTCGGCTTCGGTGAAGTCGCGGCCGAGCATGGGCGTGGCCCGCATCACCTTGAAGTATTCGAAAGTGACGAGGCGAGCGTTAAGGTTTTCGGCCTGATCGGTGCCGGTAACGTTTGTGGAAAAACCGCGGAAAGCCGACATCGATTCGAAGACCTGGTTGCGTGCGCGCCAGTCGTTGAAATTCAGGTAAGAAACCCAACGGTTGGACACTTCGGGACCTGATTCCGCCATCCACACGATGCGATCCGCTTCGGCGTACGGTAACGGCTTGAGCAACACCGCATGGACCACGCTGAACATCGCCGTGTTGACGCCGATTCCCACAGCGAGGGTCAACACTGACAGCGCCGTGAAGCCCGGATGTTTCCGCAACCAACGAAGGCCATAGATGAGGTCTTGAAGCATGTTCGAGTTACTCACTTCGCAAGGCGATTAATGGATCGACTTTCGTTGCCCGCCGCGCTGGCAGGTAACAGGCGACTAGTCCAACCATCGCTAATCCCAGTGCAACGACGACAAACGTCACAAAATCCGTGCTCGAAATACCGAACAGCAAACTCGACACGAAGCGCGTCAACGCAAACGCGACGGCCAGGCCAAAAACAAGTCCGAAGAACACGAGAGTCATTCCTTGACGGATAAAGAAGCGCAGCACGTCGCCGCGTTTCGCGCCGAGCGCCATGCGCACGCCGATCTCCCGCGTGCGCCGGCTGACGGAGTAGGACAACACTCCGTACAAGCCGGCGCAGGCCAGCAACAAAGCAAGAACTCCAAACAGACTGGCAAGCGTCGCGATCAAACGCTCCTGGCCCAGCGTTTCGTCGACTTGTTGTTCGAGGGTCTTGACGCGGAACACCGGAAGGTTCGGTTCGAGCGCCTGCACCTCGTGTCTGATCGCTCCGACTACGGCAAGTGGATCGCCTGCGGTGCGAACTTGAAAAGTGGTCTCGCGCCAGGAGCTGGGATCTTGGAGGAACGGAACATAGAAAGTGCGCGGTGTTCGCTCTTTGACGCTTTCGGCTTTGGCGTCTTTCACGATGCCGACGATCTCGACCTCGCCACCGTCGTTCGCGCCGCGATCGAAACGGCGGCCGACCGGATCGTTAGATCCGAAGTAGTAACGTGCGAACGCTTCGTTGACGACGGCGACCTTCGGCGACGTTTCGTTGTCTTGCGGGCCTATGTCGCGTCCGCGCACGATCGTCATGCCGAGCGTGCGGAAGAAGTTTGGTCCAACTTGTGAAAGGTATGGCACGTCGAGTTCGACGCGATCGCCTGATCGCGACAGTTGGTTTTCCTGCGCGGGCGGAGTGAAACCGGGTACGGTGATACTTCCCTGCGTTCCGCTACCGCTTAGTAAACCCTGCCGCGACAGACTGGCAGACGTCACACCGGGCACGCCGCCAATACGCTCAAGCATTTGTTTGTAGAGGCCGCCGATCTGTTCGCGGCGGTAATTGATCAACTGCGGATCGACGGAGAAGACGAGCACGTGTTCGCGTTGGAAGCCGAGATCGACGCTGCGCAACTGGCTGAGCGTACGAATGAAGAGGCCTGCGCCCACGAGCAACGCGAGGGAGACGGCAACTTGTGTGACAACGAGCGTGCGGCCCCAACCAAACCAGCGACTACCGCCGCCCATCGAAGTGTCTTTCAACGACGGTGTGAGATCGAGTCGCGTCGCCCGCCACGCTGGAGCTAAACCAAAGACGATCGCCGCCATGATCGAAATGAATGCGGTGAAAGCGACGATGCGAAGATCGAGCGGCGCGTTGATCGAAACCGGAGCGCCGGCGCTGAAACTGTTCTGTCCGCTGGAAAA
>Ga0079216_10000030_pt1 | contig 22293 bp, 24 predicted proteins | sample NCAS100_FD_77008 | JGI IMG/M metagenome (GOLD analysis project Ga0079216, IMG submission 77008) | Agricultural soil microbial communities from Utah to study Nitrogen management - NC AS100 | ecosystem: Environmental > Terrestrial > Soil > Agricultural land | place: USA: North Logan, Utah...
GCCGACGTTCGATCACGAGACGACCATTGCGCGCCTTCATGCGGTGCTCCTCCCCTTCGTCATGGCCCACGGCCTGGGATACGTGTACAGCGGAAACTCCGTCATCACCGAGGGTGAGTCTGAGCTACTCCCGGACCTGCTCGTGAGACAGCCGGCTGCACCGAAAACTGACTGGAAGTCTGCGCCGATTCCGATTCTTGTAGTCGAGGTACTGTCGCCTTCCACGCGCCGGCGTGACCGCGAGTTCAGGGGCCCCTTCTACGTCGACGAGGTTGGCGTCCCTGAGTACTGGATCGTTGACGGTGATCGAAGGTCGGTCACGGTGATTCGGCTTGGCACATCTCCAGTCACGACGAGTGACCGACTGACATGGGCGCCGAAAGAAACTGAAGCGACTCTCGATATTGATCTCGCCGATGTATTCGGTCCGGCAACTGCGGACTGAACGACGGCGAAAAGCTATTCCCCCTCGCCAGGCGGTTGGGCCGCGCCCGCAGCCGGTTCCAGGCCCACACTCATCAGGTTGACGAACAACCTCGCGGCTCCGCCGACGGCGGCTGGTAGCTGCTGCACGAGGGCAAGCGTTGTGTAGATGTAGGTGCCCTTCCCAAGCCGCGCGATTAGTAATGCACCGCGGCTCTCCGGCTGGTCCGGATCGTGGATCTCCAACGGCGTTGCATAACGCGAGTCGATGACCCGCGGCATGAAGCTCGCGCGCTCCGAAACCCACCCGCCCCAGTCACGTTCGGTAATACGATTCGGCCAGGTCAACACTCGTTCACCTGGTGTCAGCACTCGGACAAGTGCGTTTTCCAGCGTCACACGGTCGGTGGCCCCATCCGGCCCAGGGCCTAACGGAAAGGGGAAGACATTGTACCCATACGTTGCCGTCGTTCCGCCCAGGACCAGTAGTGTTCCGCCGCGCCGGGCGAAGTCGAGCAATTTCGCGTTCGACGCCACGAGCCCGGGATGCGTCTCATACGCACGCGTTCCGACCACGATCGTCGTGAACCCCGTCAGGTCCGCGTTCAGCAACGCGTCGTAATCGAGCACCGTCAGGCGGACGCCTAACTGGCGTAGGTACGGCGTGATCAGGTCGCCCACGCCCTGGAGGTACGCCACGTTGAGCCGACTCGGCACCGTGATCTCCACGCCGTGTAGCCAGAGAGCCGACCCACGACTCAACTGTATGGGTCGAAGATGCGGGTATCGGACCGTGCGCAGCCCTCGATCGAATTCAACGCTATCAGCGTCTCGGCCGAACAGGCCGAATGGATGCCGACCGGGCTGCAACGTGCCGCGAATCCGCAGAAGAAGTTCCGTTGTCTGTTGTGGCGCGAGCGTAATCGTTTTTCGCAGTGAATCCACCCGCAATCCCGGTGGCGCCACGAGGTTGAGTGATATGGTTCGCTGGCTATCGGCGTTCGATTGCACGGAGAAACGCAGGAGCCTGTCGACCGGTTTCCCGGCGGGAACCCACTCGAGGCTGTGGTCGAAGCCGAGCGTAATCGGCGGGACGCTGGTGACGGCGCGCTCCTGCACGCCGCCTAACGGGTCGGCGGTACGATGCACGATCGGCCCCACGCTCATACCGATCAGTTGCTCTGCGATGCGAACCAGGACCGTGACGTCGCTCACGCGCCGGATGTTTTCAGGTATGGCCACGGCCGGAATGGTGACGCGGTCGGGGATCGCAGCCTGACGCGCCAGGCCGTCGAGCGCGGACTCGAACGGCTCGTAGATATTCAACACCTTTTGCCCAAGCCACCAGGGGACGGTGCTGCCGAGCACCGAGACAGGGATTGTCCATCGCGCCGTGCTGTCCGGCGGAATTATCAACGGCCTGATACGACTGTCCGTGGCGCCGGAGATGGACACCGTAATCATCTGAAGTGGAGAGCGGCCGCGGTTCGCCACCGTGAGCGTTGCGGGAACAGAATCGCCGTACGCGACTTGTTCGCGGTGCGCGAGCATCTCGACGTGGACGCCGGCCGCGATGAATGTGGCCTCGCTGGCCCGCCGCATAACGAGATCGATCGCGGCATCGAGGTCAAGACGGTCGAGCCGTCCGCACAGCCGGCCGCCTGACGAGAATGCAGAGGCGTCCGCGGCCGGATGGAGGCATCGCGGCGTTCGCCCGCGTACCCATCCCGCGAGTCGTGCCGCGCGCGCCAGATGCGGCACGACGCCGACTGGATTCCGGAGGTCCAACTGGCGGCGCGCCGTATCAGCCAGCGCCGCGATGACCGCCAGGATACGCGTGACGGTATCCGCTCCGCCCACGCCGAGCCGCGCGAAGCTCGTGTCGATACCGGCGAAGAGAGATAGGTCGTCAGGCTTCGGCGCAGAATCGCTGGTGAACGTTGCGATTGGCGCGAGCGTCAGCAAACGGGCGCTATCGGGTCCCTCGCGCAGAAGTGAATCCGGATAGCCCTGCGTGCGATGCACGGCTCGGCTCTCCGCGGCAATGGCTGTCCACGTGCGCCCGCTCACCGGGTCGAACCCGCCGATATCGATCGTCAAACCTGTTCCCGGACCATACAGCGTCATTGGACGCCATGGGAACCCGTGCCTCGAAACCGGAAACCTCGCGGTGTCGCCGGCGACATCGAACACGTCGCGGGCAAGCAACGCCGAGGCCTCGTGGTGTCCGTTGCTATCAGTTGGTGTCCCCGTGTATCGGGCGATGATCACGTGCGGACGGAAGGCGCGGACTATCGTCACCATGTCGGCCAACAGTGCCTCACGAGGCCACTGTTTGAACGTCTCTTCGGCCGTCCGTGAAAAGCCGAAGTCGAACGCTCGCGTGAAGAATTGCTGCGCCCCGTCAATCCGACGCGCTTCGAGCACTTCGGCTGTGCGCACTGCTCCGAGTCCGTCGCCGACTTCGTATCCGGCGACGTTCATTCCGCTCTCACCGCGCGTAAGGGACAGGTACGCGGTCTCGATGTTGTGTCCTCGTGACAGCCAGGCAATGAGACGGGTGTCCTCGTCATCCGGGTGCGCGCCGATAACGAGAACGCGCGCAGTCACGGTCAGTCCGCGGATCCGCTGGTCCAGGGCAACCGCGCCGGGTTCCTGTGCGACTAACCCGGCGACAGGGAGGAGCAGGGCGAGTGCCACGGAAAGCAAAGCAGTCGCAGGTTGCATGAGGCTGGTATGTTGAGGTGCCTGCGCAGTCAGCGCCCCAATCTCGCCCCCACCGTCTGACGTCGCATCGTGGTTAATGCATTCCTAATCCACGCTTAGCGCACCAAACGAGCGGTCACGTTGGTCGTAACTGTTTGTGCACAGCGTGCGCCGTCATTGCGAACCTCCACCGTCGACGTCCATGTGACGTAAACGACGGCTGAAACAGTGACCGTGTACGCGCCAGGACGATCCGCGGCGACATCAAGCGGCGAAGGAGGAATCACCAGGGACCCAGTGCGCGAAAGATACGGCGGCGACAGCTGCGCAACCGTCACCGTGGCCGCATCGGAAAGATCGCTTCTTGCCTGCATGATACTTTCACAAGTCAGATATAACGCAGGAGTCCTTCATGAGACGAGTTCGCTTCTCTGTAGCCATGAGCCTGGACGGATACCTCGCGGGCCCCAACGGCGAAGCCGATTGGATCGTCATGGATCCCGACATCGACTTCGCTGCCTTGATGAGCGAGTTCGATACAGTCGTCATGGGACGGAAGACTTACGAGGCGACAAAGCAGTACTCAGGCGCCGGCGCAGGCATGCCTGGTATGGAGGTGTACGTCATCTCACGTACCCTCAAACAGGAAGACTGCCCCGGAGTTGTCGTCTCGGACGACGCGGCTACGACAGTTGCCACGCTCAAGGCAGGCAAGGGAAAGGACATCTGGCTCTTCGGCGGTGGTCAACTGTTTCGCAGCCTGCTCGAGCTTCGCCTGGTAGACTCCATCGAAGTCGCCGTCATCCCGGTCCTGCTCGGCGATGGGCTGCCGGTATTACCACCTCCGAGCGCCCGGACGAAGCTTAAGCTGGTGAAGCACCACGTGTATCCGAAGACGGGTACGTTGGCGCTTGAGTACGCGCCGGCCTGACATCGGCGTCGTTAGGTGTTGTTCAGGGGACGTACCTCGCGATCGCCATCGCTCCGGTGGCGAGTACCAGCAACACCGTCACGATCTTGCTCGCGGCCGACATGCGTCCCTGCACCCGCCGGATCTCTGCCTGCTCGTCGGTAGTCGGCGGACCACCGCGAGCGGCAGCGGCAGAACCAATCGCCGCCAGGCGCTTCGACGCCGGCGCGTTGACCGCCATCCCAATCACGAAACCAAGAATCGCCAGCACACCGCCGATCCCGAAGGTCATTCCCGTTCCCGATCTCATCCACACACCGGGCTGCCCCGCCGAATCGATGATCAGCAGCCATACTCCTGTTACTATCGTCAACACGCTCGAGATCATCATGACCAGGGGCATCTTCCGGACCTTCACCAACTGGTTCATGACCGGGCCGGCGCCGGGGCCCAGGGCCTGAAGGGTCGGAGCGAGAAGGAGCGCGGCGAACATTGCCGATCCGACCCAGAACACGCCGCCGAGTATGTGGACGAGTCGCAAGACGTAAATCATGGTGTCTCCCGTTGAAGTACCGAGGCCAGACAACAACGCTTTACCCACGCGCTTTCAGCTGCTAACCGTAACACGTGGAACCTCCTGTTTGGGTCACCCGTAGGTTTTGATACCAATCCGCCTGATAGCGGCGTCCAATTCCCGTTAGGCCCGATGAAAAGACTCATTCTTTCCACTCTGATTCTGGCCGGCGTCGGCTGCAGTGACTCGTCGGGTCCGGACGATGCACGATTCGTATTTCGCGATCCGCTGACGCAGGACGTCGTGACGCTCGAGGTCAACAACTCCGAAGGCCGGGCGCAGGCCGAGGACCTCCTCAATTCCGGTGAAGCGCGGTGGGCGCTGGGCACGCTGAGGCGTGGAGATGGCGGCTTCAACGCACCGTGGACGTGGCACATCGATCCGGCCACGGTCACCTTCGCCGAAGTGACGATCGAAGCCTGTCAGACCGCGATGTCAGCGATCGACGATGACCTCGACTACTGGATCGACTTCGGCCAGGTCTGCATCTGGGGTGTCGTGGAGAGTCGCGCGAACTAACGCGAGCGCGGTTACCGCCAGATCGAGGTCGCCGCCAGCGCGGCGCGCGCTCTCCACTTCGCATCGTCCACGCCGCGGATGAAGAGCCAACTCGTCGTGGCGATGACGCCAATGATCGCGAAGAGCGCGACACCCATGACCACCTGCATGCCGAGCGGCGGCCAGAGGAACGTGAGCCAACCAAACCCGCCGATCATGGAGATCACACCGAGAAACTTCGGGAGGAATCCCGAATGGAATACCAGCCAGCCCTGGAGCAGGCTCTCGAAGCCAAAGAAAATGAGTGCGATGGCCGCACCCTGGTTGTTGAGGTCGATGAATGCAAGCGTGAGGGCTTCCAGCTCCGCCGGCGGCATTGCCGAGAGATACGACGCCTTCCCGAGCAGGATCAGCGGCGCGTAGTAGAAGAGGCGTGCAAACGTCTTGATGCCGCAGCCGGTGAAGCCGATGAGTGCCGCAGTGCGCGCGAGGCTCCGGTTGACTGGTTTGAGCAAGTCGTAAAACAGCGCGACGGTCACGAGCTGCATGCTCATCTCGATCATGAAGATCGTGAAGCCGAGCCGGTACAGCGAGGAATTGGCGATAATGTTTGATGCCGTCTTTGCGGCGTTGTCATACACGACCAGCTGGTCGGCAATGAATACCTGGGCAACGATTCCACAGATGATGACGGTCAGGTAGAGCGCCGCGAGGATGCGGCCTCGTGTGCTGGGTGCGGTTTCAGCCAGTGGAAGTGTCATAAGGGATTCAGGACTCCGGCTCCTCTGAGACGTTAGGCAGTGTGGGATCGAACGCGAGGAGGTCGCCGGGTTGGCACGCGAGCGCTTCGCAGATGCCGTGCAGCGTTGAGAACCGGATCGCTCGCGCCTTTCCGGTCTTGAGGATGGAAAGATTCGGGAGGCTGACGCCGACCTTTTCGGAGAGTTCCGTCAAGGTCATGCGTCGTTCGTGCAGCACGTCGTCGAGTTTCACGATGATTGCCATGCTCACACCGTCCCTTCGAGATCGGCGCGCATGCGCGCCCCGTGCTCGAACACCCGTGCGAGGACAAACAGCAGGAGCACGGCGATCCACGGCGTGATCGAGAAGCTCCAGTTGATGTCGAGCTGCTGCACCTCGGACCTGGTGCGCGCGGCGACGATCCCGATCAGCACGCTCATCACCTGCATAACGAGCAGTGTCCAGGCGATCGTCTGCATCCGTCGCGCGTTGTCCCTGATGAAGGGGTTGCCGGCCCGTACCGTGTCGACGATGTCGAGCACGCGCGTGAGGACGACGTGGACGAGCGGCACGGCGAGGATCCCGATGAACGCGACGAGCCGCATCCCGCGAACCATGGACTCGCGCTCGAGGGCCGGCCTCACACCAAGGGCGGTCATGACCCAGTCCTTGTTCAGGAAGCTCCAGGTGAGCAGCCCGGCGATGGCGAGCCCGTACACCACGTTGATCACGACCAGGGCGCTCAGCACTTTACGCGACGCCCGGAGGGCATTCTCGTGCGGCAATGACATTTCGAGTACCTATATATAGAAGAGGGTTATTGTTTATCGATAATATCTTATCGATTAACGTATAACAAGAGTACGATAATCGATATGGGGAGTTTCGAATTCAGGCCCAGAGGCCAGAGGCCAGAGCTCCGCAGACGACCCCCTAGCCTCAAGCCCGGTCATCGAAGTACTTTGCAGTACAGAGTACTTGAACAAGCAACCGGAGCATGAATGTTCAGACCAGGATCGTTCGCGGTGGCCGTCTGGCTTGCTGGCGCCCCCGCCTACGCGCAGGACCGGACCGCTGAAATCGACCAGATCTTCAGCTGGGCGACGCCGGATGCACCGGGGTGCGCGGTGGCCGTATCGCATCAGGGGAAGCTGGTGGTGAACACGGCGTATGGACTGGCCGACATCGAGCGCCGCGTTCCGTTGACGCCCACCACGATCCTCGACGCGGGATCCGTACGGAAGCAGTTCGTCGCCGCGGCGGTGCTGCTGCTCGTCGAGGGAGGGCGGGTTTCTCTTTCCGATGACGCCCGGAAGTTCATTCCGCAGTTGCCCGACTACGGCAGCACGATCACCATCGACCACCTGCTCACACATACCGGCGGGCTTCGCGACTGGCCGGCGCTCCTGCAGATGGCGACCGGAGATCCCGATGCCTTGGGCATGATCCTCGCCCAGCGCTCACTCAACTTCGCGCCTGGTGAGGAATGGTCGTACTCGAACAGCGGCTACGTCCTGTTGCCACTGGTCGTCGAACGTGCGAGTGGTATGAAGTTCGCTGACTTCATACAGAAGCGCCTCTTCGACCGGCTGGGAATGAAATCAACGACCTACGTCGAAGACATGAACGCCATCAAGCAGAATCGAGCGCTCGCATACCAGAAGGATGGCAGCGGCTGGAAACTGGGCGTGCTGCTCGGCAACGCACGCGGAGGTGCCGGCGCGCTCGCGACCACCGCAGAGGATCTCGTCATCTGGAACGAGGGGATCGCGAATGGCCGTCTTGGCAAGTTCGTCAGCGACAAGATCCAGGAACCGGCGACACTGAACAACGGCCGCAAGCTCACGTACGCGCGCGGCCTGTTCCTGGACCGTAACCGCGGTGGCAAGGTGGTGTGGCATACCGGCAGCGCCGATGCCTACAAGTCGTTCACGGGCAGCTATCCGGAACAGCGCCTCTCGATCGGCATCATGTGCAATTCCGGCGACGACACTCCCGGGAGCACGATGCTGGCCCGCCGCATTTTCGACCTGTTCGTTCCCGGCGCGGAGCCTAACGTGGCACCGCCCGCGAGTGTCCCTGGCGTCGACGTGAGCAGCAAGGCCGGGCTGTTCTTCAACGAACGGAACGAGCCACTGCGCCTCATTACGAACAATGGCCGGCTGGGCACCGCCCAGGGTGGGCCGCTCATTGCGGTAACCGGCGAACGTTTCCGCACTCCTCGGGCAACGTTGCCCTTCATGTCGCAGGATGAATTCGAACTGAACTTCACCTCGGCGGAGGAGTTCGAGCTGAAGTCCATGGAGGGGAAGATCACGCGGTACCGTCGCGCAAAACCTTTTGCGCCGAGCGCCGATGACCTCAAGGCATTTGCCGGGCGTTATGAAAGTGAGGAGTTGAAGTCATTTTTCCAGGTGACGCCTGGCACCGGAGGCCTGATGATCAGCATCAACGGCACAGCGGGCCAGAACCTGGAATTCAGGCCGGTCGACACTGACACGTTCCAGCGAGTCAACATCACCATGCGCTTCCGTCGCGACTCGGCCGGGAATGTCGTTGGACTCGACTTGCACAATCCGGTATTCAGGAGAGTCGAGTACATGCGGAGTCCCCGATAGTGCTCCTACGCGGAGACCTCCATGCAATGCTCTCACGGGAGACGCGGAGCGCGCGAAGATGAGAAATTTGTTTGCCTCGGCGGCTTCGCGTCTCCGCGTGATAACAGTAGTACTTGTCCTCACCACCGCCCTGACCGGCTGCGATTCGAGCTCCTACGACATCACGTCGGACCTGAGTTACGACTCGGCTATCGGATACGACGGGACGTTCGATCTCTACGAGCCGAAAGGGGACAGCACTCGAGCGAATCGACCGGCGATCATCGGCGTCCACGGTGGCGCGTGGATGGACGGCGACAAGGCCTGGGGTTCACGCATCGCGGAGGAATTCTGTCCGTCGGGCTATGTCGTGTTCTCCATCAACTACAGGGTCTCCAAACGGCCTAACGGGAAATGGCCAGCCCAGATCCAGGATGTGCAGAAGGCCCTGAAGTACATCCGCGCGAACGCCGCCCGATTCAGGATCGATCCCGCTCGCATCGCCTCGCTCGGTATGTCTGCCGGCGGTCACCTCGCGACTATGGTCGCGCTTCGTGATGATCCGAGCAGCCCGGACGGCAGGGTGACCGTCGCCGTCAACCTCGATGGTGAGCATGACATGACCATGCCACCGGACCAGGTCATGGACGACTTCGACAACATCCTGACCGCCGTCATGGGTCACGCCGCTCCCTGGTCTGAAGCCGAGCTTCGCGACATTTCCACGGTGACGTTTGTCCGCCCCGACGTCTCGGTGCTCACGGTCCATGGAGCAGGCGATGACAACGGGTACGTCAGGCAGGGCGAGCGAATCACCGCGGCGCTTCAATCGGCCGGCGCGGAGACCGAGTTCATCCGACTCGAGGGCAAGGAGGGTAATTGCCACAGTGATTGCTGGCGTGTGCCGCGGGCCAGGGACGCGATCCATCGCTTTCTGGACCGCAAACTCTCGCATGATGGCACCCGGTTCCGCGAAGCCCGAGGCGTCACCCGATGACGGATTTCGTTTCAGGGGATTCCGTGGTGCGGAAGATCTGGGGAGACTCCGATACGGTGCTCCTCGTTTTTGCCGGCTGTGCCGCGGAGTTCGCGCTCAATCGCGCGGTCGACTGGCTCTTTTTCACCGGGAAGCTACCTAACGATCCGATGGGCCGGTTCTTCGCCACCGCGAGTTACGCCCAGCAGATCGTCTTCGCGGACGAGCAGACGGCCGCCGCTGCGTTCGAACGGATCCGGAAAGTTCACGGGGCTGTCGAGAAACAGCGCGGGCAATCCATCCCGGATTGGGCTCACCGCGATGTGCTGTACATGCTCATCGACTACTCGGAGAGAGCGCATGAACTGCTCGCGGGGCCGCTGAGCGCTGACGAACGGCGGGAACTGTACGACGTCTTCCATCGGGTTGGAATCGGCCTGGAGATCCCCGACCTGCCGGCTTCCTACACTGAGTGGAAGGCTGATCGCGACCGCCACCTCCAGCGGGATCTCGTATACAGCGAGGGCACCAAGGCATTGTATGCCCGGTACCAGGATAACGTCGGACCATGGCGGTACGATGTGCTGCTGCAGATCCAGTCGATGCTCGCGCCTGAGCACGTGCGAGGTCTGCTGGGACTGAAGTCTGCCGAGTGGATGCGGCCTTTCGTGCGAATGTATCCGCTCCTGGGTCGCGCCGGATTGCGCTCCATAACGCAACAACTGCTCATGCCGTCACGATATCTGGCGGCGGTTCGAAGCCTGGATCAACGAGGTCCAAGCCGTCGAAGGCACCCGTACCGCACTGCCTCACCTTTCACTGCGGCGGGATGAACGAAGACGTTCGACGGCCACTGGTGGCTTGACGCACGCATTCACGGCGGAGCAAACTTGCCCCATGACGAATCACCATCTGCCCGCCGCGATTCTCCTCCTGAGTGTCCTCCCCGCAACAGGGGTGACGCAGACGACTCCACGCGCTGACACGGCATTCACTTCGCCCATCGAGGTTTCGAGCGGTGGCGCGACGCTACGGGCCACGATGCATGTCGCAGCCGGCACTGGACCGCGCGCAACCGTCGTATCGATCAAGGGCTTCCCCGGCAATAACTCGCAGGAATTTCCGAAGTTCATGCAGTCGAAGGCATTCAACGCCATCGCGATGAACCTTCGGGGCCAATTGGAAAGTGATGGCGAGTATACGGTCGGCGGATCACCCGCTGACGTTGCTGCCGTCGTGGCGTTCCTTCGCGGGGATCAGGCCCGGCGGACGTTCAACGTGGACCCGGATCGCATCATCATTGTTGGGACGAGCGCCGGTTCCTTCGCAGCGCTCCGCGCCGCCGCCGGCGACGCTTCGATCAAGTGTGTCGCGCTTATCGTCCCCTTCAATTGGACGCTCGCCGGAGTATCGGCACGCTCCGACGCCGGCCGGCAAGGACTCGAAGCAGCTGCGCAGCGCATCAAGCAGCAATCGCCATCGCCAGTCCGGCTTGCTGACACATTTGTATCGACTTTGGTCGACAGTGCCGAAGCGTTTGACCTTCGGAAGGCCGCGGCGGGGGTTACGCGCCACAACGTTCTAATGGTTGGCGCAAGGCAGGATGCCACAGCCCCGGTGTCGACGCACTTCGAACCGATGCTCAGTGTTCTGCGCAGCGCAAACGCGGTCGTGCGGGATACGATCGTTGATGATTCTCACAACCTCCCGAACACGATACCAGCGGTCTTCGACCTGTTCGCCCGATGGGCGACCGACTGTACTCGTTAGGAGAGTGCAGGTCTCTACCCAAGGCCCTCCGCGCCTTCGCGTGAAGACAATGGTAACTGGTCAGTTCCCGGCTTCGAGCACTTTTCTTGCTTCGTTTTGAGCAGCTTCCAGCTCAGCCAGCTCCGCACGCGTGCCGAGCTGTCCCTGGGCCCTTCGGGCCAGCATGAGCGTGCTGGCAGCTGAAGCGGCGCATAAAATGGGTGGAGCGATGAGGACGACCGCCCGCACCCAGAAGGGAGCGGCTGCATTCAGATCTGCTGTCGCGAGCCCGCCCATCAGCAGGCCGCCTAACGCACCAAGGCCGGTGAGTCGGGGAAGCGAGAGCTCGTCGAAGCGGCGACGGCCTTCGGAAATCCAGAGTATCACTGAAAAAAGCATTCCGCCGGCAAAACCGAGCATGGCGAAAAACGGCGGCCACATGTCGCCGATCTCGCCATGCGGATCGACTATCCCTTCCATCACGAAGCCGCCGACAAGGCCCCAGATGATTCCCCAGATCGCGCCCATACCGAGCGCAGCGCGGATACGTCTGAACCACTTTTTCATGACCTCTCCCCGGGCAGCCAGTCCACTTTATAGTACAAAGTGACTACGCCGGGAGCAATGCGCGAACGGCGTCGATTGTGTCAGCCTCCTCCGGGCTTTTGTCCGGCCGGTATCCCTTTACGCGCGCGAAGCGCAGGGCCACACCGCCAGGGTATTGGGAGCTTCGCTGCACCTCGTTGAACGCAATCTCCACGACCAGCTCGGGACGTACGAAGACCACGTGACCCTCGCGGTGTGTTTCGCGCGCCAGCAATTCTTTCGTTTGCCATTCGAGCAACTCGTCGGTCATGCCCTTGAAGGTCTTGCCGAGCATGACGAATCCGCCGGTCGCGGGATCGCGCGCGCCGAGGTGGAGGTTGGAGAGCCAACCTTGCCGGCGACCCGAACCCCACTCAACACCGAGGACTACCAGGTCGAAGGTCCGGGCGGTCTTCACCTTCACCCACGCCGATCCGCGGCGTCCGGCAGCGTACGGCGCGGAGAGGGATTTCACGAGCACTCCCTCGTGGCCGCGTTGGAGGGAGTCTGCCTGGAATCGCCTCGCTTCGTCTTCGTCTTCCGTGATAATGCGTGGTACGCGCACAGCGTCAGGCAGAAGGTGGTCGAGAATCGCGAGTCGTTCCGCGAGCGGCTGGTCGATGATCTCCTCCGCCTCATGCAGGAGCACATCGAAAAAAAACGGCGTCAGCGGCAACTCGGCGCGTAGCCTGTCCACATCCAATCGCCGGCCAAAGCGGCTCATGGTGTCCTGGAATGAGCGCGGGCGTCCATCGGATGCGATCGCGAGGACTTCGCCATCGAGGATCAGCTGGTGCGCGTCGAGTGCGCGAACCACTTCAACGACTTCGGGAAGTCGCGCGGTCACATCGTTGAGATTCCGTGTGTAGATCGCGACGCGACCATTATCGCGATGAACCTGAATGCGTGCACCATCGAGCTTCCATTCGATGGCGACTCGGCCGCCGCCGGCGGTCTGCATCCCTTCCGTAACGTCGTCCGCCGAGTCGGCGAGCATCGGCTGCACAGGTCGGAAGAGTTCCAGGCGATAGGACGCCAGGGCGGCGAGGGCCGCATCGCCTCCGGCTATCACGGCGCTCGCGACCGAGCCCAGGTCACCGGCCAACATTACCGCGCGACGAAGCTTATCGGACGCGACGTTTGCCGCTTTTGCGACGGCATCGAGCAGGACGCCTTCGAGCGCGCCGTGCCGTACTTCGCCGATCACGAGCGAGGCGAGGAACTGTTGCTCGTCAGGCGTCGCGCGCGCAAAAAGTCCGTGGAGCAGTTCCCGTCGGCGTGCGGTTGAACCTTTGCCCGTCGCCTGCTGGAGGGCGGTGAAGGTTTCGTCCACGTCGCGCAACTCCAGGGTCGCGTCGGGCGCGGGCGTTACTTCGCGTGACTCGGCCACCATCGCCCAACCGACGCCGATCTTCCCCTGTCGGGGCCAGCCGATGAGGAAACCGACCGCGATCGCGACGTCGTCGCCGCTCAGTTGTCCGAGCAGCGCGGCCAGCTTCGCCGTCTTTTCGAGGCGACGGGACGATTCGGCGACTTCAGCGGAGGTGGCGACGAGTGTCGTAAGCTTCATGACTGATGATGATGCGGCGGTTCAGTTGCGGGGAGTAGTGCAGTCGGCAGCTCGGCGTTAGCGTGAGGCGATGAGCATGACCCTGATCCTCTGGAAGTGGCCCGTTGTCGACGATGCGGAGGAGGCGAAGGAGCTTCTCGAGCGGTACTACGATCACGGAGACGAGAGCGCATTTGAGCCCAGCGCGGATCTCGCCAAGGTCGCGGACGAATTGCTTCGGCGATTTCCTGATCTCAACGATGGACCCTGGGCCGATGGTTCACCTCCCGAAGCGACCGGTCGCCTCCTGTTGATCGGGATCCGCTGGGGCGCGGACAACACGGTTATCGACGCGATCGTCGAACTTGCCCGCGAGCATGACCTGGTCCTTTATGATCCGCAGGGACCAGACGTACATCCACCAGCTGATCCGGTCGAACCCGCACCGATCCCGCCCACCCGGTTGCTGGACTTTCTCAAGATCCCGCTCATCGGCGTTGCGGCTACCGGCGTGTTCTGGATCGGCTGGAAGATCGACGTCCCTGTGCTCGATTGGGTCCTGATGATCGTGGGCGGGTTTTTCATGAGCGTGATCCTGTTCCTGCTCTGGATCTTCATGTTCGGACCCAAAGAGGACGCCACAGCCCAGGTTCCACGAAATCGCGAGTTGACGCGCCCATCACCAGCGCCTAACGTGCCAGAGAACGGATAAGACAACGGCGCCTGACGTGATGTCGGGCGCCGTTCTGGAGCCAGAGGGCCGAGCGCCTAGAAAAAGGTGAACGCCGGCGGAGCCATGTTGTGCTTGCGGAAGTTTGCCACGATCTGGCCGGCAGTCCACACAGTGTGCATGTGGAGCTCGTCCCAGATCTGCCAGCGCGGCATCTTCTGGCCGAAGAGGTCCACAACTTCGGCCCGAGCCCCGTCGGTCTGGTTCTTGAAGAGATTGGAAGCATAATCGTAGGCGCCCGTCACGTAGCTCCGCAGACCGGCGCGCGTGTTGAACGCGACGCCGGAGTCCGGCAACGACAGCGCGGGGCCGTTCATCGTCGCGCGCGAAATCTGCGCGACAGCGCCAGCTGCATGATGGATCTGCGCGGCGAAATCGCGCTGCGTCGGCGTGACCTTGTCGCGGTAGAGCCGCTCAGGCATCGAGTCCACCATCTGCAGCAGAACTTTGCGCTGGTGCTCCAGCATCTTGAGCTGGACGTCGCGTGGCGTGCCCGTCGACTGCGCGCCAGCGGCGACGGCGAAATGCAGGCCAAGGAGAAAGACGAAACGGTTGAGCATAAGTGGGGATATTGGGGTGGATGTGTTTTCCGATAATCTCATTTTAACGTGTTTTGACCAGATCCCGTCCTATTCCGTTGCCGTGGGGCGCTGCGATGGCGTGACCAGCCGGATGAGGAACGTATACGGCGAGAAGGGCACTTCCTCAGCCGAGGGTATCGCCGATATTCCATCCGCCATGAGGGGCGGGTGGAGGGTTTGACGTCTTCGCTGTTTCACTGGCGGATCCGAAGTCCGTGCGTCCACTGGCTAATGCCGACAACTTCAACGAAGTCGCCGGGTCGCTCTCGCCAGATGGGGGCTGGGTTGCGTACGCGGCCAATCCGGGAAACATCTGGCAGATTTACGTGCGACGCCTGGATGCGGAATCGGGCCGGTGGCTCGCATCGACGACAGGTGGCGGAACCGAACCGCGTTGGGGCGCAAATGGCCGGGAGCTGTACTATCGCGAGCGTGACAGCGTACACGTGGTGTCATTCCAGGGGACGGATGAGACGCCCGTGATCGGGGCCCCGCGGGCGCTCTTTGAGGCGGGTCGTTACATCGCCTGGCCAACGGAGGTGCATTACGACGTCAGTCGCGATGGCCAACGCTTCGTGTTCATCAGTGGCAGCCAGGGAAGCATCACGCTCAACATCGTCTTGAACCGACTGGATCAACTTCGGGCGCGGGATCACTGACGCGTTCCGCTCCCAATTCTGTTTCGCCTGACGAGGTCGCGCGCGCGCCCTGCACCGGTCCTGCTCGACTCCTCCCAACTGCGTGGAGGACGCCCGTAAGCGGTCGAGAGATTCACCGTCGTCAGAACGAACCGGTGACGAATCGTGACCAGGATTGCTGTCGCACCCGCGATCATCGCGCTCGCGTGTGCGCTCGAAGCCGGGGCGCAAGCCTCCGGGAATTCGGTCCAGGTTCCGCGTGGCGACGCCGTCGTCATCGATGGACGCATCGATGACGCCGAATGGCGCACGGCGCGTCGGATGGAACACCCGCCCGGGACAGTCGTGCGTCTCCTCCGCGACGCGGACCACCTCTATGTCGGTATCACGTCCGAGCGCCAGGGGTTTGCTTCGCTGTGCGTCGCCATGCCTAACGAAGTACACGTTCTGCATGCATCGGCGGCACTTGGCGCAATCGCATACCGGCCCAACGGCGATACCTGGCAGAGTCCCGACACGGCTTTTCGATACAGCATGAGAAACACGGCGCTCGATGACGCGGCCCGATCGGAGCGAGCGGCTTACCTGAGAGACCATGGTTGGGTCGCCAGTACCGTGCGTATGGGAAACGAGGGACGCTCGCAGGAGATGCAGATCGCGCTCAACAAGTTCAAGCTGCCCTTCTCCTTGGCGCTCGGCCGCTGGCTGTTTACGAATAGCACCGAATCCTGGCCGGCGACGCTCACGGACCACGAAGGCTGCATCAGCCTTCAATTGGTGCGTGGATCAGTCCCGCAGGACCTTCAGTTCAAGGTTCCGTTCTGGCTTACTATCGAGAACCGCTGAAGCGCGACGTACGTGATCGCTTACTACGGCTTCGCGTATCCAGCGACTTCCGCGCGCAGTTGCTGAAGCGGAATACTGCGCGGAAATACCGCAACGCCACGTCGGGTGGAGCGACCCGGAACCCAGTCCAGCGTAAAATGCCCATCGCTCTGCGCACCAGCCGGGTCGGTCACGACGCGAACTTCAACTTCCCGTGCCGCTTCGTCGCCAAGATTCCGCACTGCCACAGTGACGTATGCGAAGGAGCCGCGCTGTTCCTGCGACTCGATCGACGTCTCGAACGACGGAGGCTCGGAGGGTTGCCGCGCGTCCCAGATCAGAAAGGCCAGAATGGCCGCGAACAACACGCCGCTGATCCACGTGACGATCAACTCGAGTGCATCCGGTTTGGAGGCATCGCGCTTCTTCTTCGACTCGGTCATGTCAGGATCAACTCGGCCGCGGTTGCGCCAAGTACAGTGACGAGACTGAGTGCCAGGACCATATGCACCGCTGGAGCCAAACCGGTTTCCACGCTGATACGCCCGAAGATCCACAGCATGAACGCCGCCACAAGAATTGCGGCAGCATACGTCACCAGCGACTCGCGCAGGAAGAAGCCGAGCCACTTTCGTTCGAAGGGATCGATGCCAAGCCGCTGCCGCCCGACGCCATACGAAATGCCGAGACACAAGACGACCGAAATGATGACGAGGCCGGTCGCGTGCAACCACGCCAACTGCTCTCCGATAATCATCGGCTCCTCGGTATCGCCGACGGTAAAGCCGAGGATCAACGCACCGGCGACGCCGATTGCGGCCGACGGGAACAGCAGTGGACGGTGCAGCCGATCTTTCGCCTCCTCGTGCTCGGCGCCGAATTCGCTGGCAGCAATGGAAGCGCCGAGACTCACGGGCACACCCTGCAGCGCGATCTTGCGCAGGATATCACCAGGGATCGTGTCGGCCCGGACGGCGCCAATGACCACAAGAATGACTCCCGAGACGACTATGCCAATTGCGTACGCAACAATGGCGGCGCGCAGCTGAGCAGCAGGTGTCTTGCGGGGATGCAAGCCACTGAAGTGTTGGAGAACGAGCAGGACACCAAAATTCATGATGACGAGAAGGAGGATGCGAGCGCTGGGGATGGTGAACCCACCCCACCACATTTCCATGGTCATCAGCGTCGGCATGCCAACGAGTAATCCCCCCACGACGCCTCGCGCGTACGCGGCGGCGGTTTCGCGGACATGATCCGTTGATGCGAGCTTGTGCGTAGCCATATCTGTTAATATGTGCGCAGAAATCGGGGTCAGACCCCAATTTGCTACCCTCAGTCCCGGTCGAAATGGTAACCCGTCGCGAAGCACTCGCCGCCCTAGCATCAACCGCAGCTCTACCTTTGCTTACCGCCTGCATGGGAGACGGAGAGTCGTCGACACCGGATAGCAATGAGGCCGCCGCGCTCGGGCTGATAGATGAGTGCGCCGAGCACCTGCTTGCGTTATTCCCGGAAAGCGCCACGTCGTTAGGTATCGACACCGGCAACCGGGCCGCACTACGGTCGCAACTGACCGACCGATCGGACGCTGGCAAGAAGCGCATCGCGGAGCAGGTGAAGAGTGACCTGGACCGGGTGGCTGCCTTCGATGCAAGCGGTTTGCCGTACAAGATGAGAACCAGCCTCGAGGTAGTGAAAAGCGCGTACACGACCGCGCTCGAGGGCTTCGCGCTTCCGTACGGGGACATCACGGTTGGCAGCTGGCGTAACACGCCGTACGTCGTCATCCAGAACGTGGGTGCGTACCTGGACCTTCCACGTTTTCTCGACAGTGATCATCGCATCGAGAACAGTGCCGACGCGGAGGCGTACCTGGCCCGACTGCAATCGTACGCCAGACAGCTCGACGGAGAGCTCGGCCGCATTCGGGCCGCTCGGGAGATGGGGCTGGTCCCGCCGGCGTTCCTGATCGACAAGGCGTTAGGCCAACTGACGTTGTCGATCGAAAATGCACGCAGGGGCGGCTCCGTTGTCGAGTCCATTGAACGACGCGCGAAGGAAAAGAACATCGCCGGCGACTGGGCCGCTCGTGCCCGGTCGATCGCGACATCCGATATCGCACCTGCGCTGGCGCGGCAGTTGGGCGAGCTGCAGGTGCAACGCAAGGTGGCCACGAACGATCCCGGAATCTCGGCGCGCCCGGATGGCGAGGCGTTCTACCAGTGGGCGCTCAAGGCGTCGACCACGACGTCGATGACGCCTGACGAGATTCACGAACTCGGCCGAAGTGAGCTGCGTCACCTCCACGCGCAGATGGACACGATCCTCAAAGAGGTTGGCTATACACGCGGAACTGTTGGCCAGCGGATGAACGAGCTGGCGAAGGATCCGCGGTACCAGTTCGCCGATGGTGATCCTGGCCGCGCCGAGATCATGGCGTTCATCGCGGAGAGGCTGGCGTGGGTCAAGGCGCAGATGCCGCGCGCGTTCAACACCGTAGTGAACCCGAATATGGAGGTAAAGCGGTTGCCACCCGAAGAGGAGCCGGGCGCGCCTGGAGCGTACGGAGGCGCCGGTTCAATCGACGGAACGATTCCCGGCCGCTACTGGATCAACCTCCGCACCACGGACCTGCACAGCAAATACAGCCTGGCTGACCTCTCATTCCATGAGGCGATCCCGGGACACATCTGGCAGGGCGAATACACACATGAAATGCCGCTCATTCGTCAGCTGCTATCGTTTAATGCGTATTCCGAGGGCTGGGCGTTGTACGCTGAGCAACTCGCGGACGAGTTAGGCGCATACGAGACCGATCGTGTGGGGCGGCTCGGTTATTTGCAGTCGCTGGCGTTCCGCGCCTGCCGGTTGGTGGTGGATACCGGCTTGCACGCGAAAGGCTGGACGCGAGAACAGGGCGTGAAGTTCTTTGTCGACGAAAACGGTTCGAATCCGCTGGAAGTTGCGAGTGAAGTGGATCGGTATTGCTCGTGGCCGGGCCAGGCATGCGGGTACAAGGTGGGCCACAGCGAAATCAACCGGCAGCGGCAGAAGGCGCAGTCCGCGTTAGGCGCGAAGTACGACCTCAAGGCGTTCAACGACACGGTGGTGCTGGGCGGGAATGTGCCGCTCGATGTCCTGGGTAGAAACGTCGATGAATACATCCGGACCGGAGGGTGATCCGAAAGCGGTGTCCCCGTTCGATACATTGCCCGCGACCCCTGGTGAGCTGACCAGCGCTTTACGCACCTCGGGAAAGCTTCGCGAAGGCGAGATCGTCAACACCAACGTCGCGGAGCAACGTCAGACAGCGATCTCGCACCTGCGATTCCTGGAAGTGGGTTACAGTCGGGCATCGCGACCCACCCTTCCAACCCGGCTGCTTCTCAAGTGGCCGGTTGAAGCCTCGGCGGAAGCGGGTGGCGACGCGGAGACCAGGTTCTATCGCGATCTCGCGCCGGCGCTGTCGTCTCCGCCGATCGTGCAGTGTCTTGCGACGGCTTCCGCCACGAGCGCCGAACCATGGCTGCTGCTGGAAGATCTCCGGACGAGTCACCGATGTCCTCCGTGGCCGGACCGCCCAACTGAGCGGGAGCTGCATGCGGCCGTGATCGTCCTGGCCGGACTGCATGCCGGCTGGTGGGAAGGCCGGGGCGCCGAAAGAGCGTTAGGCACGCCGCACACCGAAACCAGCCTGCGGGCCATGGTTGCCGACATCAGGGCCCACTTGCCTGCATTTCTCGATGTGGTCACTGACCTGCCACGTTCGGATCGAGCAGTTCTCGAGACGGTGTTCAACTCACCGCTCAGGCCGTGGCTTCGTCTCACCGACCAGCGCGACCTGACGCTGATCCATGGCGATGCACATACCTGGAACTTCCTCTTTCCGCGAAGTGGAAGTGGCACGCCATATCTCATCGACTGGCAGACGTGGCACACAGATGTTGGGGCGCGCGACCTGGCGTACATGATGGCCTTGCATTGGGACCCGCGTGTCCGGCAGCAACTCGAGCGTCCACTGCTCGAGCTCTATCATCGGGAATTGATGCAGTGCGGCATCACCGCGTACTCCTTCGAGGAGCTGCTGCTTGATTACCGGCGCTGCGTAGTGCGAAACCTCACGTTCCCGATCATCTTCTGGTCTCGTGGATTTTCTCGTGAGCGCTGGCGGTATCGGCTCGATTGTGCGCTTGCGGCATTTCACGATTTCAACTGCACAGAACTCCTTTAGCCCGGATCCATGTCCCGACGAATCCGCGTACCGTCGGTTGTGCTGGCGGCTCTGGTCGCCGGCTCCGAAGCGCGCGCCGAGTGGCACCAACTCGTCGTCAGAGTACTGAAGAGGATGCAGCACAATCGAGCATTGCGGCATCAAATCGTAACAGCCTGAGACGAGGCCCGGATGAGTGTTGCCACGCAACTCGCGGTATACGGCACGAGCTTGCCGCTGTTTGTCTGTGCTGGCTTCGTGGCCCGCCAGCAGCCGGCTCCAGGTCCGCCGGCAATCGCCTACGCGTCGCATCGAGACGGCAACTGGGAGATCTACGTTGCCGATCGAAACGGCGCGAACCAGACCCGGCTCACCAGGCGCAACGGTCACACCCGATTCCCGCTCTGGTCACCGGACCACACCCAGATCGCCTTCGCTACGCAGCGAGGGGAGCCGCGTGACGGATGGGATTTCTGGGTCATGAATGCCGACGGTACGAACCAGCGACGCCTCATTTCCGGACTTGTCGGAAAATCTCATCGAGAATGGTCGCGAGACGGTCGTCGCATCGCCTTGACCGCCGAGGTAAATGGCAATATCGACGTGCACGTTGTGGAGGTGGCATCAGGACGCCTGACGAGGCTGACGACAACCGCCGCCGAAGATCGAGATCCGTCGTGGTCTCCTGATGGTGCGCAGATCGTGTTCACCTCGGAACGGGATGGGAACCGCGAGATCCATGTAGTGCGGTCGGATGGATCCGGTGCTCGACGCCTGACGAGTAACACGGTCAAGGATGCGAGCCCGATGTGGTCGCCGGATGGTTCCCGGATCGCCTTTGTCTCGGATCGCGATGGCAGCGGTGAGGTGTACGTGATGCACGCGGACGGCAGTTCAGTCGAGCGACTCACCACCGGTGCTCATGCGTCGAGCGACCCACCGCGATGGTCGCCGGACGGCTCGCGGATCGCGTTCCAGATGGCGGAACAGGGGCGCTACGATATCGGCGTTGTGACGGTTCGCGACCGGCGGCAGCGGGTGGTGGTGGCGACACCGCATAACGATGGCAGCTACACCTGGTCGCCAGACGGAAGCGAGCTGGCGTATGTATCGGGACCTGCAGGCCGCGAAACACTGCATGCCGTCAACGTCACGACCGGCAGGAGCCGTCAATTGACGACGACGTGGTCGCTCACGCCGGATTGGTTGCGGTGATGTTACGACAGGCTCGAGATTCGAGGCTCGCGCGAAGGACGGAGGCTTGAGGACGACGGAAAGACTCCTTGCGACGCGTGCATTTGGCTTGCCACGTTTGTACACGCCCTCCTTCACACGACTGCCTGAATGTTTCCTGAAAACCTCGCGCCGGTCGAAGTGCGCGTGCTTGGCTCCCTCATCGAGAAAGAACTCTCCACTCCGGATCACTACCCGCTCTCGCTCAACGCGTTGACGAGCGCGTGTAACCAGTCGTCCAATCGCGATCCCGTCATGTCGCTGGATGAGGGTACGGTATCGCGGGCGATCGATACTCTTCGCCGGCAGGGCCTCGTGCGCTCCATCCAGGGGATTGGGTCGAGAGTGCCGAAGTACCAGCACCTCATGGCGGAATTCTTCAGCCGGCCGGAGCTGGCCGTGCTCTGCGTGTTGGCCGTGCGTGGCCCTCAAACCCAGGCCGAGGTGAGAACACGCGCGGCGCGACTCATGCCTGGCGACGATTCGGCGGCGCTCGATGCCGCTCTGGAAGCGCTGGTTACGCGCGACGCGGAGCCAGTCGTGGCACGACTCTCACGACGCCCAGGGCAGAAGGAAGCTCGTTATGCGCACCTGCTGTCCGGTGCCGTCGCCGAAGCCGCCGACGATGGACAGGTCGCGTCGCCGCCCCCGTCCAGCGACCGCCTGGCTGCGCTCGAGGAACTTGCGCTGGAATTACGGAACGAAGTCGCCGACCTGCGCGCCCAGTTGGCGTCGTTCCGGAGGCAGTTCGAGTAGGGATCTGCC
>Ga0079216_10000031_pt1 | contig 21836 bp, 21 predicted proteins | sample NCAS100_FD_77008 | JGI IMG/M metagenome (GOLD analysis project Ga0079216, IMG submission 77008) | Agricultural soil microbial communities from Utah to study Nitrogen management - NC AS100 | ecosystem: Environmental > Terrestrial > Soil > Agricultural land | place: USA: North Logan, Utah...
CTTGGGGGCCCTCCTGGACCGGGCCAGACTTGTACCCAAGTTAGTCTGCAAGAGCGTTACGAATATTTTTCTTATTTGTGCTCTACAGTACTGACTCTGCGTATCTCTGCGTTCCTCTGCGACTCTGCGGTCATACTTTGGCTCCACATTTAACCGCCGAGACGCAGAGAAACGCAGAGCGCGGGACGAAGGCGTCCGGGGTCACGCTACGTGTCACGTGGACTGAAGCCCTGTGAGGATCTTTTCGTGAATACCGCCGAAACCCCCGTTGGACATTATCGCCACCACGTCGCCTTCACGAAGCTCCGGCAGGATGTGCTCGACGATCTCATCGGCTCCAGGCAGGGCCAGCGCGGGCTTTCCCTGTCGCGAAATGGCCTCAATTAATTCTTCGGTATCAAGCGCCCGTCCCTTTTCTGTCACCTTCTGGCTATCGAAGACGCTTGCGACAACCACGTAATCGGCGGCCACAAACGCGTTAGCGTAGTCGTTTTGGAAGACGGCGAGGCGAGAGGACCACGAGCGCGGTTCGAAAATGGCGATCAGACGGCGATCTGTGTAGCGTGCACGGAGGGCGCGCAATGTTTCCCGAACCGCCGTCGGGTGATGAGCGAAGTCGTCGATAACCGTGATACCGCGTTGTTCGCCCCGGACTTCCACGCGCCGTTTGACGTTTTTAAAAGTAGCCAGCGCGTCTTGAATCCTCTCGCGGCTCACGTCCCAAGCGTTCGCCGCGATGATCACGGCGAGGCAGTTAAGAAGGTTGAACTCTCCCAACAGCGGAGTTTGAAACTCGCCCCACGGTTGTTGATCGCGAAAGACTTCAAATCGCGACAGTCCGCCTGTGAAGTCCGCGTTGCGAACCTGCCAGCGTGCATCTTCACTTGTGCCAAATGTTTCCAGTTGGGTAAACAGCTTAGGTCCGAACGACTCAACCACCGCGCGCACGTTGGGACCATCCCACCCGGCAATCAGTCGCCCATTCTCAGGCACGAGGTTCATGAAACGGCGAAAAGCGAGCTTCACCGCGTCAAGATCTTTGTAGATATCGGCGTGATCGAATTCGATGTTGTTGACGATGGCCAGCTCAGGCAGGTAATGCATGAACTTCGGACCCTTGTCGAAGTAGGCAGTGTCGTACTCGTCGGCCTCGACGATCACGTAGTCACTTTGCGTCACACGAAAGCTGCTGCCGAAATTTTGCGCCACGCCGCCGATTAGAAAGGTGGGGTCAAGGCCGCCCTGATCAATCACCCAGGCGGCGATGCTGGTGGTCGTCGTTTTCCCGTGTGTGCCCGCGACGGCAAGGGAGTGCCGGCCACGAATAAACTCCTCCTTTACAGTCTCGGCCTGCGAGCGATAGAGCAGTTTTCGTTTTAACGTTTCTTCAACTTCAGGATTACCGCGCGGGATGGCGTTTCCGACGATCACACAATCAGGCGCCGGCGTGAGGTGCTCGCGATTGAAGCCTTGCAGGACGTTGATGCTGAGATCGCGCAACATCGTGGACATCGGCGGATACACGTTTTGATCAGATCCGGTGACGTGATGCCCTCGAGCCTGGAGCATCCCGGCGAGGGAAGCCATCGCAGTGCCGCAGATGCCGATCAGGTGGTAATGCATGTGCTCAGACTTGTGCTTAACAATAGCTGATCCTCAGGCGCGAGCTGGCGGCCAGACAGTCGCCGGTAGTGCGCCCTGAAAATACCAGCCGTGTGTTCCCATTTAACACTACTGACACGTTTTCGCGCGCACTCTGCTAAGTGTTCACGTAACGCGTCATCTGACCATAGGCGAAATAAAGTTTGGGCCATCTCTTCGGTATCCTGAGGATCGAAGATCAATGCCGCGTCGTCCGCCTGTTCAGGCAACGAGGTTACGTTGGAACAAGCAGTAGGGGCGCCCATGACAAATGCTTCCGAGATCGGCATGCCAAAGCCTTCAAACAAACTCGGAAAAACCATCGCGCAACACAGCCGATACAAACACTGCAACTCTAATGGACTGACAAAATCAAGAAACTGGACCTGGTCGCGGAGGTTTAATTCGGCGATTGCATTTTCGAGCGTTGGAAAGTAGTCGTTGCGTTTTCCTGATAAGACGAGTGGGATCTTCACGCCCTCACGATCACGAACAAGCGCGAGTGCTCGAAACAGGCCGACGTGGTTTTTGTGCGGCCAGGTTTGCGCCGGATAAAAGAAAAACCGCGGCGGCAAATCGAATTTCTTTCGCACCTGTTCGAGATCTGCTTCCGTCGGCATTGGATAAAACTCGACTACGGGCGCGGGCGCAATCACCTCCACCTTTTCGGCCGGCAATTGGTATTGCTCGATCAGGTCTTGCTTTTGCCAGGACGTTGGCGCAACGACCATGGCAGCCTGCGCACAGAATGCACGATACTCACACTCCCTTTTCTGTATGACTTCAAGAGTGAAGTATTGCGGCAAATGCAGGTGTTGCAGGTCCCATGGATGGTAGATAGAAGGTACTTCTGTAAGAAATGCATTTTGGGTCGGAAAGTGCATCACGTCGAACCCTTCACTCTCGATCAGACCATCTGACTTCGGAGGAGCAAGAGGAACCGCATCGTGTTTCTGCTTCCGCTGACGAATGGGATTTAACAGTTTGTAGACCGCCGCACGCACGAATGGCGCTTTTCGTAAAGCCCGAGACCATCCTGGAAGTCGCGTTGCCCCAAACCCATGAATTATTCGACACGTGCCGCCGATATATGGCCGCAGCCATTCGTCCCTGTTGGCATAGGTAAGAAATGAATACTCGATCGTTTCGTCCGCGAGTTGCGACAAGCCACGCGCGAGTCCAATAATAAATTGCTCAACACCGCCAACCACGCCACTTCCGGTCAATCGCGCATCGATGCAGACGCGCAACTTCGCATCTGAACGATCCGGCCGCTGCGTTTCTTCAGTCAACGTTCTTGTGCTCCGCCTTGCCATCCAACATGTCGTAGAGAAAAACTTCCAAACCTGTGCGGGGCGCCCATCCGAGCTCGCGACGCGCGCGCGATGAATCAACGCTGATCTCCACCGGATCCGCAGGACGAAGTAAGTCTCTATTCACTTCCACGGCCGTTCGGCCATCGGCACGAAATCGCGCCTGCCAGTTTACCGGGTCCGCATCGTCGAGCTGCCAGTCCAGGGGATAGCCGCCGAGTGCAAACGCGGCGTCGATCAATTCCCAAACTGCGTAAGTGCAACCAGTGCTCAACGTGTAGTCGCGATAAGCGTGCCCTTCGTCGAGCTGAGACGACGAGTTTTCCGTTCCTGTTACGCGCGCTGCCCTTGCGGCGACCTGACGCAATACGAGTTTGATTCCGTCTACATAATCTAGCGCAAAACCCCAGTCGCGCCGAATCTTCAGATTGCCAACCTTCAGTGGCGCCACTGACGTCCCGCTTGTACGAATTGCCCAAATTTGATCGACGATCTTCCGTGACAGAAAATGCTTTCCGCGCCGATGTGATTCGTGGTTTGCGAGAATGCCGCACGTGATACGCAGGTTGTAGGCCTCACGATACGAGCGACAAAGCAGGTGCGCCGCGACTTTCGCACTGGCATATGGGCTCTGTGGATGCAGTGAGGACTCCTCGTTATAGACGACCTTGCTCCCGGACGCGCCACCAAACATATCAGTGGATGAAGCCTGGTAGAACCTGCTCAACGGACTGCGCAGGCGGAGAGTCTCAAGGATCACGGACACAAACTCGGCATTCGTTAACCACGTCAAACGTGGCTCAGAAAAGGACCGCGAGACACTCGATTGACCCGCGAGGTTGTAAACCTCTTCAGGTTGGACTTCGGCGATTAGATCGAGGAGTTTCGCCGGTTGAGCAACGTCCACTTCATGAACGTGCATGGTTGTCGATGCGTGTCTTAAAGTGGAAAGCTCGTTGCGCGCTTCAGGCCGTCGCAGGATCGCATGGACCAACTTTCCTTCCGCCAGCAGAGAGCGGGTAAGAAAAATACCCGTCCTGCCCGGATGCACCGATCACGATAGCTGTCCCCGGATGAAGACTGGTCATCGTTACACTTTGATTGCCAGGAACGAATATAGCCTTCCGGGCTCGCGATTAGCGCGAATTCGTCGCCAGGTCAGGGAGTGAATACCGGGAATGAAACGAATCAGAGTTGCGAGATGGCTGAAGCGCTCTGCCAGTAGCTGTTCAGGCAGTCGACTTAATTCTTCGTTGTTGCGCGCTTTTGGAAAAGCATTGATGATCGAATCCCACGGTCCCAGAACTTTTGTGAGCCGCAAACCAGCTCCCGAGATCGCCTGCTGATACGTGTCTAATGAATAGGCATGTTCACCTCCGGCGAGTTTGTGAACAGGATGTTCGTGCAGGAACTGATTCAACTGTTGTTCGTCATCAACCACGTGTTCGCGGCAGATCAGGACCATCCCTCCCGGCTTCAATACCCGCTCACACTGCTGCATGACTCTGTGCAAATCTCTGGTGTGATGCAGTACCTGGCGGCCGTAGATGATGTCAAGCGACTGATCGGGAAGCGGAATTGCTTCACCAAAAGCATCCAGTAACTCTACCGGCATGCCGTTCACTATCTGACTGATAGCTCCTCTTCCGATATCGCTGTCGTCAGGTTCGAGCGCATACACATGCGCGCCTGCGCGTGCAAACGCATAGGATGCGATGCCCGTCCCGGCACCAAGGTCAAGTATCCTGGCGCCATTGATTTGCCCACCAAGCAGTTGGCAAACCTCACGGAATTCGGCGGACTCGTAGAAGCGTTGCGCCGCAGCAAGCACATCCCGATCGAGATACGAATCGCGAATCAGGTCGGCGTAACGGGAGTCGCTCCTGAGGCATGAAACAGCCGCCGCGGTAGTCATTTTGTTCGGCTGGATCATTGCGAAGATACCGTTCCGTGTGAGTTCGCGACCGTATTTAGGATTCGCGACACCTTTCCACGTATCCTGGCATAAAGTGTCCGGTCGCCCTGCGAGAACAGATGGCGCATTTCAAAATCGTCTGCCTCGCGATTGCGCTCGACAGAGGGCGGATGCGTGAGCGGAAAACCGATGTCTGCGACTGGTAGATTGGCCACGTCGTGGTTTATCGCCGCCGTATGAGTGGCACTGCTACCGAAACCAATGTTCGACACGAGATTGATTTCGGGAGTGATGCTGAGCCCCCGTTTGGTCCAACATGAAAAGAGCCACTGGAGGTCCCAGGTATCGATCTCGTGAGCAGCTACTTTGTCGAAGAGTTCGCGCCAGTACGCAGCGTCCTGTTCCCTTTGGAACATCCGGTTGAGCCAGTTTGTGTCGCGCAGCGTGGGCCACTGCTTCATCTCGACGTCGTAATGTTTCCACGCGCGCCGCCATGACGCCCATCCCCAAATATGTACAAAGCGCGAGAAGAAATAACTGGAAGGAGTGTACCTGCGGCCCACGTGAAAGTTATCGCCGCTGATTGCCATTACCTCTTCGTTGTCGCGATATTTCTTCAGCAGAGACTCGCAAAACGAAAAGAAACTTGGATGCGGCAAACAATCGTCTTCGAGGACGATTGCCTCTTCGGCGTTATCAAATACAAAATCGAGACCGCTCGACACCCGCGTCCTGCAGCCGAGGTTCCGATCTGAAAAATCTGTTACCACTTCGCATTTCCAGTCGACGGCTTTAATCACTTGGCGAGCGCGAACACACAGTTCTGCTTCCCCGGGTACGTCCGTTCGTGGTCCATCGGCGACGACGATCAACCGGGAAGGACGCGCCCGCGCGATCTCCGCAAAAACGCGCGCGGTCGTCTCCGGACGATTGAAAATGATGAAAGCAACCGGGACCTGCAAACTCATTTAATGCCTTCCATGTAGAGAGTCTCAAAAGCTCGCGCCGGTGTGTCCAACCGTCGCAGCCGCTCGTGTGCGGATTCACTGAACTTTTGCTCGACAATAGTTGAGAATCCGGCCCGCCTGAGCGCGAGCGACAGCGACTCGCGATCGTAAACCCACAAATGTTGCCCGTGTTCGCGCATCATCAGGTTTATACGATCCAACGCTGTGTCAATCGGTTCCGCGAATCCCGGATCGCGTAAAAACTCGCCGTTGCCCGCGTATGAACGAATAAATCGCTCTGCGTCCGGCGTTGACACGCGCATCACACCGCCTGGTTGAAGTACGCGAAAACACTCGCGCAGGAAGCCGGCGCCGTCGGCTCTCGATAAATGTTCGATCACGTGTTCGCAGTAGATGACGGCACAGCTTTCATCGGGAAACGGTAAACTCTTTGTCAGGTCCCAGACGACATCGATCTCCGGCCCACGAGCGATGTCGACGTTGATCCAGCCAGGCAGAGTTTGTGGGCCACAGCCGAGGTTCAGGCAGAGATCCTTTGCGGGTAATGTTTTCAGCCGCTCCTCTGTACGCCTGCGTGCTTGCCGGTCGTAATAAGATGCAGTAATCCGGTTTGCTCGCTCGCGACCAATAATTTTAACGGTCATCCGTTTCAGCGACTGAGTCAGACTCATGAGCGGAGATGAAGACGTGCCTCTTTGATGACTGCCGCGATCCCTTCCTGCAGGGAAACGCGCCGGGTCCAGTCCGAAAGTAAGTCAGTTGGGTCTACTAAGAACTCCGAGTCTTTCATAGCCCCAAAACTGTGTTGAATCTCAAACCAGCCTTGGGTGCGTCCAGTCTGATGTGAGCCTCACAATACCTCCGACGCCATCCAGCCAGGCGTTCTGGGTGGAATCACTATAAACTTCAAACGTCATCGCGTGCACAACGAAATCCAATGGCTTGCTCGCACATCCAGTACCGATATTCAACAAGTAAAGACCGGGACTAAGGATATTCTGCTGGATTCGACACTTGATCGAATAGTTTCCGCGCTCAAGCCGTTCAATGGCGCCGTAAGAATGACTGCTGCGCCACTCGGTGATGGCCACGTTGTCGGCCGATAACAAGCGCACGCCGACGACAACCTCCTCGAGTGGATCGGAGACTGTGAAGTCGATCTCGAATTCCATCGGGTCGTCAGTGCGGACTAATGGGCGTCCGTCCCGGGACAACAGTCGGAGTTTGCAGAGCTTCAAAGTTGTATCAACACCGCGAGCCCGGCGAATGCCGGTAAGATCGACCTCGTTCGAAGCGTGTTGTGTGACTTCCGCCAGATAACGATCGACACATTCACCCGCCGGACCTTCAAATACTTTTGTGCCATTCGCCAGCAGGATCCCGCGGTTGCACAGGCTTCGTATCGCTGCCATGTTGTGACTTACAAACAGGACCGTACGTCCTTCAGTCGAGATATCACGCATGCGGCCCAGACACTTTTTTTGGAAAGCGGCGTCACCTACGGCCAGTACTTCATCTACGACGAGAATCTCTGGATCCAAATGTGCGGCAACGGAAAAAGCGAGACGCATGTACATCCCGCTTGAATAGCGTTTCACTGGCGTTTCGAGAAACTTTTCCAGCTCGGCGAAAGCTACGATCTCATCGAACTTTCGCCCAATCTCCGGCTTTGTCATGCCGAGGATTGCGCCGTTGAGATAGATGTTCTCGCGCCCGGAGAGCTCAGGATGAAACCCCGTTCCTACTTCCAACAAGCTGCCGGCGCGTCCATACAATTCAACGCGGCCCTGAGTAGGTTGAGTAATACGCGAGAGGATCTTGAGCAACGTCGATTTGCCCGCGCCATTCTGTCCGATGATTCCGAGGGCCTCGCCGGCCATCACCGTGAAGCTCACGTCGCGCAGCGCCCAAATACTCTCATTTGTCTCTGACTTCCTTCGCAGGCTGCTCAATGGCCTGCGAAAGGCGTTCGTCAAAGACTCCCGCAAAGTCGCGTAAGCTGCCGGTGCGGCGCCGATTTGATAATGCTTGCCGAGGTTTTCAACTTTGACGATCGCTGTCACAGAAAGCAGTCTCGCTCCTAATTCCGAGCTCTAGTTTACACTCATTGAGGATTGATTAGACGGTCGTCCCCCAACTGGCGTTGGGCTGGGGCGAACCCTCAAGCTTTCGCAGGCTTTCAAGGCGAGCTAACTCGAGATCATGGTCAACCATGAGCCGCACCAACTGTTTGAAACTGACCTTTGGTTCCCAACCGAGAACACGGCGTGCTTTTGAAGAATCGCCTAACAATAAATCAACTTCAGCAGGACGGTAATATCGCGGGTCAGTTTCGACGTATTCTTCCCATTCGAGATCCAGATAACCAAATGCTTCGCTAAGAAACTCACGCACCGAATGCGTCTCACCGGTGGCGATCACAAAGTCGTCGGCTTCATCGGCCTGTAGCATCAACCACATTGCCTCTACATAATCCTTTGCGTATCCCCAGTCGCGTTGGGCTTCCAGATTTCCCAGGTACAGGCGTTTCTGGAGTCCCAGCTTAATACGAGTGGCGGCTCGAGTGATCTTACGAGACACGAACGTTTCTCCGCGCCGTTCGCTCTCGTGATTGAACAGGATGCCGTTGCAGGCAAACAGACCGTAAGACTCGCGGTAGTTAACCGTAATGTGATAAGCGTAGGCCTTCGCACATGCGTAAGGCGAACGTGGATGGAACGGAGTTGACTCGGTTTGCGGCACCTCACGTACGCGGCCGAATAGTTCTGAAGAAGATGCCTGGTAAAACTTGGGTTTGATACCCGTTTCGCGTATCGCCTCGAGAATGCGGACCGTACCAAGCCCAGTTACTTCTCCAGTGTATTCGGGTACATCAAAACTTACCCGGACGTGGGACTGGGCGCCGAGGTTGTAGATCTCGTCAGGCTCGGTCTTGCGCAGGATCGTATTCAAGGAACTTGAATCATTCAGGTCGCCATAAAACATACGCAGCCGAGCGCCCGGTTCGTGAGGATCCTGGTAAAGATGATCTATGCGGTCGGTGTTGAAGGAAGACGAACGCCGGACGATTCCGAAAACTTGATATCCCTTTTCGAGGAGAAGTTCAGTTAAGTATGATCCATCCTGGCCTGTTATTCCTGTGATCAATGCGCGCTTCATAAGCGGTATACCTTACCTTATGGCCGTATTTCTCGGCAACGAGGCAGTTGTCAATAATATCCGTGTTACCATCACCTCAAAATTCATTATCTACACGAAGGACTCGCATGCAGTCGCTCGACGCAGTATTCCCATATAAAAAGGTAGTCGTAACTGGCGGGGCAGGCTTTTTGGGCCGCTTCGTGGTCCAACGGTTGAGAGATTTTCCCGGTGTCGAGATCGTCGTTCCTCGCGCTCAGGAGTACGATCTCGTCAAAGAAGAGAATGCGAAGCGGTTGTTGGCAGATGCAAACCCTGACCTCGTCATTCATCTGGCGGCTGTGGTGGGTGGGATAGGACACAATCAAAAGAACCCGGGCCGGTTCTTCTACGAGAATTTGATGATGGGCACTCAGCTCATTGAGCAATCCCGACTGCACGAAGTAAAGAAATTCGTAGCTATCGGAACTGTCTGCGCCTATCCGAAATACACGCCCACGCCGTTCAGGGAGGATGACATTTGGAACGGTTATCCTGAGGAAACCAATGCGCCGTATGGACTGGCGAAAAAGATGATGCTCGTGCAGTCGCAGGCTTATCGCGAGCAGTATGGCTTCAATTCGATCTTCCTGTTGCCGGCCAATCTTTATGGACCGGGTGACAATTTCGATCTCGAAACATCGCATGTGATCCCGGCACTGATTCGTAAGTGCATCGAAGCGCGTGAGCGTGGCGAGTCGTTTGTCGAGGCGTGGGGATCTGGTAGCGCTTCACGCGAATTTCTGTACGTTGAAGACTGTGCCGAAGGGATCGTGCGCGCCAGTGCTTTGTATGACGAACCGTTGCCGGTCAATCTCGGCTCCGGAAACGAGGTGGTCATCACAGACCTGCTTCAATTAATCGTTCGGCTCACTGGCTTCGAAGGAGAAACCCGCTGGTGTTCGGATCGACCGGATGGACAGCCGAAGAGGCAATTGGACACGAGCCGCGCACTCGAAAAGTTTGGCTTCCGCGCGCGCACCAGTCTCGAGGAAGGACTCAGAAAGACTATAGAGTGGTATGAGCGAACACGTCTCAAGCGATGATACTCAGATGATGTCGGCGAAACTTCGTTCTGCCTTGCTAAAAGAATAGACCGCGTAGAACAGCATCACGATCGTCAGCACGCCGGCGATGCCGAGGGCGGGCCAGTCAAACGGAAGTCCGAAGAGTGCGGAGCGATAGCCTTCGATGATTCCAGACATTGGATTGAGCATCAGTATCCAGCGGTATTTCGCCGGCAATGAAGACGATGGGAGGATCACGGAAGAAACGAACATCCACAGTTGAATTAGAAACGGCAGCGCGAAGCGCACGTCGCGATACTTCACGTTCAGCGCTGACATCCAGGTTCCGACTCCAAGTCCGAACAACGCCGTGAACAGGACCAGTATCGGAAGGAAGAGAACCTGGACCGTCAAAGGAACGCGATAGTAGATCATCATGATAACGAGCAGCATGAACGCGAGAATGAAGTCGACGAGTCCCGCCATCATCGCCGCGGCCGGAACGATCAGACGCGGGAAATAGACTTTCGTGATCAGGTGAGCGCTGCCGACGAGACTGTTTCCACTGGCCGTGATCGTGTTTGAAAAAAACGTCCAGGGGACCAGCGCGGCAAGCGCGAATATCGGATACGGGAGACCTTTCGAATCAATTCCGGCAAGCCTGCCGAAGAAGATCGTAAAGATGATCATCATGAATAGCGGTTGGAGGATGGCCCACGCTGCTCCCAGTATCGTCTGTTTGTAGCGCACCTTCACGTCGCGCCAGGTCAAAAAGAACAGCAACTCGCGATACGCCCAAATGTCTCGGAGGTTGATTAGCTGCCATTTGCTGCCTGGCTGAATGACAACCAGTGGCTCGTCGGGCAAATGAAACGTCTTGCCTGATGCTGGAGAGTTCTCGGCCGAGATCGTCGTATTGGCGGGAATTGTTTGGGTGGACTTCATTCCAGAATTCGTCAGTCTAGCATGCTTTAACACGGATTTCTTCCAAACGGGCTTGGATCTTTTTCCCGACAGCTTCCGCGGAAAAGTCGGAGTTGATTGTTTCGCGGGCGCGAGCACCGATGCGATTTGCGAGATCCTGGTCGTGTGCGATTTTTTTCATCCAGTGGGCGGCTTGGTCGATGTCTGGCTCCGCCCAGTGCTGATGCGCCTTGTACGGACCGAAGTCCCTGCCTAACTGAACCAGCTCGTAATCTACGGGCAGGCAATTATCAGCGGTCATGTAATCGGTATTGCCCGACCAGTTGGTGATTATCGCGGGCTTGCCCAAACTCATCGCCTCCGCAGGTCCGAGACCAAACCCCTCCGCGCGATGCAACGACACAAAGCAATCAGACGCGTTAATCAGCGAAGTTACTCCATCGCGATTCATAGAACGGTCGAGCACAACGACGCGATCGTCATCTGCGATTTCTTTTCGCAGGTTCTGGAACACCAAATCATTAATGTCATGATTGTTGAAATTCATAACGAGTGCCACACGCGAGGTATCGTCAGCGAACGCAGTTTTGAACGCGCGTAGGACGCCGAGCGGATTCTTTCTCTGCAACACGCTTCGAGTATCGAACATTGCGAGGAACAGGAAGCGACCTTCCGGTAGACCAAGCTCGCTTCGCGAAAGAGTTTTTCCCGGAGTCAAACGTACTACGGGCGGCATCGGTACTACCGGCACCGAAGCTTTACGCGAAACAGCTTCACCGATGAATCGCGACGCGGCCCACACCTCGTCGGTAAACGCAAAATCGGCTAGCCACTCATCGGGCAGTTCGGGTAACTCCCAAAACCAGTACCCGATCACATATCGCTCGCTCAGCACGTATGGTGGGACGTGCGTGCGAAGATGAAAACTCTGATCGGGATTTACGCAGACAACCGTGACGTCGTAATCGGAACTACGAGCTTCTTTGTGTGACCACGAACGGTCTGTGTGGCGTGAATAGTTCCCGCTTTCCAGATTGATGATGTTAAAAGGAATGCCCGCCGTTTCGAGTGCCGACGCCATTCCACGCGCGGCCGCTCCGAGGCCGCTTTCCGCACGGATGTAACCGATCAGATTGACGCCGTGTGGAATTGCTGAAGAGGCAGGTTGGCTGCGAAAGCGTTTCTTCGCGGTGACGAGTTTATTGAATCGAGCTTCGTTCAGTCGCTCGAAGATTCTTCGCTTGAGCGACAGGGGTAGGAGCAAGCCAACTGTACGTCTGATTGCGCGAAACTTCGATGAATGCTCCACGCTGCTGTAACCCTTAACGAGACTAATTTCAACTCCACGCGGAGAACTTCAATTTAGGTTACCACCTGAAAGTGGACGAGCTGCGCTACGGCCCGCTGGGCGCCGCGGCGTCCTTCGAAAGTGGTTTCCTGACGAAGTGGACGTCGTGCAGCGAGTAACTTTGATCGCCGCCGGGAACGAAGTCCACCACGATGAGATTTTGCGCCAGCTTCTCCTGTACGTAGCTTACCGGATGGAAGACAGCGCAAATGTTTTCACCTGACCGGTGTTGCTCGCGGATCGCTAGTTTGCCGCTAAGGAATTGCTCGCTCTCCTCTTTACTCAGATCTGGAAGGTAGTACTCGCCATGCGTCGTAAAGTAAAGATAGCCGCCGGGCCTGAGTACTCTCGACAATTCATTGATCCAGAAGAACTGTAACGGCTCATCCAGGTGCGTAAAGACTGAAAACACATAGATGAAATCAAAACTCTCGGCGTCGTAAGGAAGTTGGCCCGAAAGTTCGTTGATTCGAAACTCCGCAAACTTCAAATTGTTCCTGCACCAATTGATAAGTTCCGGGTTGTAATCCGTCCCGTTCCATTTTGGACCGTGCGTCTTATGCCAATGGCGCATGACACGGCCAACGCCGCAACCAAAATCCAGTACGCTGTCGAATTGTTCGATCTTCAGGCCATGCTTGTTTAGTAAGCTGCGAATTGCTTCGTTCGTTGCGCGACCCGATCGAAGAAACTCGCCAACGTCGCGATCGCCCGCGACTAAGTAGATTAATTTACCCGGAGGGATCGGGAGTTGAGCGTCTAACCGGTTCTTAACTCGCACCGCCAGATACTTCGGAAATCGCTTATGCTTGTGGAACCCGACTTTCCATTGCAGCGGCACGGCGCGTTTCAATGTTTGATACAAACCCATTCTCACCCCTACAGCTTAAAATCCGGATAACTTCCATCTCGCGTATTGACCGTGACGCCGTCCATTGCGGGCCACCGAATTCCGAATGCCGGATCGTTCCAACGTACGCCACCGCAGCTTTCGGGAACGTAGAACTCCGACACCTGGTAGAACATTTCAGAGTTGTCTTCAAGAGTTTGATAACCGTGAGCAAAACCTGTCGGCACGTAAAGCATAAGGTGGTTTTCTGCGGTTAGTTCCTCGCCGAACCATTGTTTGAACGTTGGAGAGTCGCGGCGCAGGTCGACAATCACGTCGAAGATTGCGCCCTGCGTGCAACGAACGAGTTTCGCCTGGGCGTGAGGATCTTCCTGAAAATGGAGACCTCTGATCGTGTAGCGCGTTTTGTTGAAAGAGATATGCGACTCCGCCATTCGCAAGTTTACTCCGTGGTCCTGAAACTCCTTCTCCGAATAGCTGCGAGCGAAGAAGCCGCGCTCGTCCTTAAATATCTCCGGCTCGATAACGAAAGCCCCGCGCAGTTTTGTCTCAGTAAACTTGATTGCCATTTTTTGATCTCGATCCGCGATTTAGCGCTTGCGAAGACGCAACCACCAAAGTCGCGCAATCCTGCGCGCCAGCACCGGAGTAAACCAAGGATCTTCGCGCCACGCTCGACGATACTGCGAGAACGCGACTCCGCGAATCGGTTCAGGTTGGGTCGATAATATATCTCCAAGCCAGCGAAACCCGAGTGACCTCTGCAATTTTGTTGCGCTGTCGCCATGCTCAGGAAACAGCTCTTCAAATGGAGTAGAAGCCAGCCGGCTACCGAAGAACATGCGTACTTCACGCTTCCAGGCATCGCTGTGGATCGCACGCGTAGCATGTTCCCTCACTTGTATCAAAGGCTCCGGGACATGCAGGAGCGGAAAATGCCGAACCAATCGCGAAAGCATGTCGACATCCTGCGCGTATCGCAACTCGACTGCGTACGCACCAGCTCGCTCCACACAGCGCCGGTCGTACATGAGTGAATAGCAGGCCCCGCAAATTGGGCCACCGGTAAGAACATGCCTCAACGTTTCGCCCCGCACGTACTCGGGCAGCTTGTGTTCCGTTACGACTTTTCCTTCTGAGTCAATGCTCTCAATATCTGTATAGCAAATCCCCGGTGAGTCTAACTTGCTTAGTGCCTCTAATTGCTTCTCCAGTTTTTGCGGATGAAAGATGTCGTCGTGACTCAGCCAGCTGATGTACTTCCCGCGGGCGAGTTGCAATCCGTGGTTAAAGGCACCGGCAACGCCTGTATTTTCCTGCTTTACGTATCGTACTGGCGGCCCGTAGCTTCCAATAATTTCCGGCGTTGAGTCAGATGAACCATCGTCAACTACAACCAGCTCCAAATCTTTGACGGTTTGATTGAGAACGCTTTCCACCGCGAACCGAACGTAGTTCTCACCGTTATAGACGGGAAGGATTACAGTTACTGTCGGATCACTCATGCGCCGGCAAATTCGGAACGAATCCAGTTCATGTATTCAAGCAGTCCTTCGGACAGCGCAACTTTTGGTTCGTAACCCAACGTTGCACGCGCAGCAGAAATGTCGGCCTGGCTATCGCGCACTTCACCTTTGCGCGCCTCTGTGTGTTCTATTGTAGCCTCCACATCCGACATCTCGGACATCATCGCAGCTAGACGATTGATGGTAGTTGCAACGCCCGACGCTATGTTGAATGCGCCTGACACGCCACTCGAACGCGCTGCGAGGAGGTTCGCGCGCGCGACATCATCAACACTAACGAAATCACGCGTTTGCTCACCGTCGCCGTAGATCGTCAACGGCTTACGACGCAGAAGCCGATCCGCAAAAATTGGTATGACGTTGCCGTAGGCGTCGTAGCGCTGATTGACACCATAAACATTGAAATAGCGAAGACAAATTGCGTCTAAACCGTAGATTCTGCCGAAAGCCAGGCACTGCTTTTCTTCCGCAAGTTTGCTAACTCCGTAGGGAGAGTCCGGCTCTGTGGGATGCTCTTCGCCGATTGGCAGATGTTGCAACTCTCCAAAGATCGCAGCCGAAGATGAGCAGACTATTTTCTTTACTCCAGCGCGGCGTGCTGCTTCCAGAACACGAATTGTTCCGATCACATTGATCTCAGAATCTTCGACGGGTTGCTCGATTGATCTAACATTACCAACTGAGGCTGCGAGGTGAAAAACAATCTCGACGTTTTCCATCACCCGCGTGATCGTTTCAGCGTCGCGCACATCACCAATCTGTAGGGAGACTTGCTTGAAAGGCCCCAGATTCTGGCGGTAGCCGGAAGAGAGATTGTCCAGCACAACGACGTCATACCCTTCGTTGGTCAAGAGTTTAACCAAATTGGAGCCGATGAAACCTGCGCCGCCTGTTACCAGCACTCTACTCATGAATAATTGGTTCGATTAGTGGAGATTGTAGACTTCCCTCATCCAATTCGCGGTAATGCTCATGCCCTCGTCCAGGGAATAAGAGTTTTTATGGCCCAGATCCTGAACAGCTTTGGATATATCCACGCGTTTGATCTTCGTCGTAAGTATCTCGGAGTCGCGATACTCGACAAGCTTCGAATCCACACCAGTGATTCTTACAACGATTTCAGCAAGCTCTTCAATAGAATGATGACTGACACCGCCGATATTGTAAGTTTCACCAGGTTTAAAGTTCTCAACTATGTTCGACGCCGTATTCACAGTGTCAGCGAGGAACGTCGATGTTCGATGGTGACCGCGAAAGACAGTGAACGGCAGCCCCTTAAGAGCGCAGTAAAGGAAGCGGACGTTAACCGAGCGATAAGGGCTGTAATATTCTCCCGGCCCATACGTATTAAAAAGCCTTACCACCACTGATTCAGTACCGTACTGGATCGCAGAGTTCCGGATCTGCATTTCGTTAACCCACTTGGTCATCGCGTAATCATTCATCTGCTTGATTTCGTACTCGTCCATCACGGTTTCAGCCATCAGGTTGGGCCAATCTCCGTAAACTTCCGAGGACGAGAAATGAATTAGCTTGAACTTAAGTCGCTCCTGAAGGCGAATGATGTTTTTGGTACCGATCGCATTCGTGCGCCAAAGAGTTTCGTAGAAATCCTCGCCGTTCCAGCGTCCGAATTCGGCTGCGCAATGGTAGACGTAGTCGAACGGTCCCATCCGCTCGAACACGCGTTCAATCTGCCTGAACTCTCCGACGTCGCACCGCGCATAGAGCGGGTTCTGAACGTCCGTGGGGAGGCTGAAGCCCACTTCGTCCGGACGATGGTAAAGGTCGCAGGACACGACATGATGCCCTCGCTGGCGCATTTCCGTTATTAGACCGGCACCGACTGTACCGAGACCACCAGTCACCAGAATATTCATTGAGTTCGTTCTCCCAAAGAATCCGCAACGCTAAGATCTGTTTCAAGCTGTGTCAAGCATGGTTACCATGCAACAGCTGGGTAAACCTCGCCTGCTCCTTGACCTGATCGAAATCTGCTTTGGCACGATCACGCGCGCGAGCGCCAAGGCTCTTTCGGAGATCGGCGTCGTTGATTAATGAATCGATCGCACGAGCTAGTTGCGCAGGGTCGCTTTGATCTATGACGAGCCCGCATTCGTAATGTCGGAAGTACGACGCAACGAACGAATCAGGCGGTGCGTGGACCAGGATGGGACGACCGGACGCTAGATATTCACCCATCTTGCCGGGCATTGCAGTCCTGACGATATCCGGATGCTGAGAGTTGAGCGCTAACGCCAGGAAAAGAATGTCAGCTCCTTGCTGGATTCGCGGCATGGCGGACACCGGCTGGTGCTCGTGAAAAACTACCTGTGATCCCGCGATGCGTTCTTTCTCAACGCTGTCGCGGGGTTGAGGCGTATACAGGTGCAGCCGAACGTTTTTGCCTTCCAGTAATTTAATAGCGGTTAGTAGATTGCGAAAAGCATCGTAGTGCAATGGTCCAACACCGCCGGTATAGACTATTTGCGTCTCGCCAGTTTCATTTGTCTCGTCTTCGGGTGCCTGTTCGTAGGGTCCAAGGTCACACATGTTGTGAATTACAACCGCTTCGACGTTGAACCGCCGGCGAAGTTCATCGCGCAGGAACTCGTTCGGAACAATCACCCCCGTCGCGCCTTTTAAAATCCGGGATTCGAGGTGCCGTAAGTAGCTGTTGCCGAGGACGTACGAAACCATGTGGGAATATTGGTCCAACAAGTATGCGTAGAATCGGACACCGGTCAGCCGGCTTGCCAGATACGCTGCCGGAAAGTCGAGGATTTCACGACCGCCGGTACATACAATTACCGTGTCGCACCTTTCGCGTTTCAAGATGCGGCTGATGGTCCTGCTCCGAAGCACGACACCGATCGCGAGATTCACTTTTTCCCGCAAGCTTTGCAGCCCGAAACGATGACCCCGAGTGAACTGAAAATGGGGCGGCAGATGATAGTACTTGCCTGGAAGACGTCCGCTGTAGTTTGGACCGTTATTGTTTGTGTAATCAGCCGACGAGAGCAGGCAGTACGTGTCAGGATCGAGATCTCGCAGTAACCGGCAAATGATCGCCGCGTGTGCAGATTCTGAGGGCGGCAAGACGTTGGATATGAGGGCGAACTTCATTCGGCGACAAGGAATTTAATAAATCCGTGTTTCACTGACATGGCCGCCCGGAATACCCATCACGATCTTGACGACGGTTTCGCTGACGTGCGGCACGAGATATTCGGGAGGAATCGTCCAATTAGGTTCCTGGTCCAATACGGTGCGTACGCAGCGCAGAATGGTCTCTCGTTCCACACCGCTCAATATGTTGCTGCCACACTCGATCGTTTCCGGTCGCTCCGTCACGTCACGCACGGTGACGTTCGGGACGCGAAAGATACAGCACTCTTCCTGCACCGTGCCGGAATCGCTAAGCACACAAAAGGCGCCTCTTTCGAGAGCTATGAAATCGAAGAAGCCAAAAGCGTCCTCGAAGTGGACTCCTCGCAACGTCTCGGGCGCGAGATTGAACCGCCTCATCACACCACGCGTGCGTGGATGACTACTCACAATAACCGGCAACTGGTACTCGTCATGTAACGCCTGAAGTGCTTCGACTAGCGAACGCAGACGATCCTCAATGTCAACATTCTCAGCCCGATGCATCGTAACGAGAAAATACTTTCGCGGCTCCAGCGCGCGACTCGTAAGCGCCTCCGATTGCGCGATCTCGTCCGCAAAGTGCTCGATAACTTCATGAATCGGATTGCCCGTGACGAAGATACGCCGTCCCTCAATCCCTTCGCGCAACAGGTTCATCCGGCTCCGTTCCGTATACGGCATTAGTACGTCGCTACTGTGATCCACAATGCGACGATTGACCTCTTCCGGCACGCGATCGTCGTAACACCGATTTCCAGCCTCCATGTGATAGACCGGAATTCCCAATCGCTTTGCGACGATGGCTGACAGCGCGCTGTTAGTGTCTCCAAGAATCAACAACAGATCCGGTTGTTCCTGGACCATCACGCGTTCAGACAACGAAATGATCTGCCCGATCTGCTCACCAAACGACTCCCCGCGCGCACCGAGATAGTGATCTGGTTTACGTATCTTTAACTGTTCGAAAAAGAGGTCGCTGAGATTTGGTTCAAAGTTCTGACCCGTGTGAACGAGAACATGTGGGTCAGCAAGGCGGTCGAGCTTTTCAATGATGCGACTGAGGCGGATGATTTCGGGCCGCGTACCCAGGATGGTCATTACCTTCATGCGAGCAGGTCTTCCTCATAGACAAATCGATCTCCGACCATCAGTTTGTGCCGTTGCAAGAGTTCGGTTACCTGCGCGCGCGACATCACATTGTCAGCGGAGCTGTATTCACGACCGATGGGATTGTCGATCTTGTCGGCCGGGAGCAGCTCAGGCAACATCGGCTGAATAACATAATAGTCGCCGCGCTCGACAGTGCGATGTGCTTCTTCCTCGGACACGAGAATCTCGTGAATCTTTTCCCCCGGGCGTATTCCGGTTATTACCGTTTCGATTTTACGATCGCCGATCAGCGCAGCGGCAACGTCTGTGACTTTTGCTGACGGTACACGCGGAATGTAAATCTCACCTCGCGCAGCGTCACGTAAGGCCGCAAAAATCGTATCCACCGCTTGGTCCAAACTCAGTAGAAATCGCGTCATGTCGGAAGTGGTGATCGTAATCGGCCTGCCGTGGCGAATCTGTTCGTGAAAAAGCGGAATGACCGATCCGCGCGACGCGAGCACGTTGCCGTAGCGAACACCGATGAAACGCGTCTCGTCTGCGTCGAGATTTGCGCGAACGAACAACCGCTCCTGGATCGCTTTCGTCATTCCCATTACGTTGACCGGCTTGCACGCCTTGTCAGTTGAAACACCGACGACCGTCTCAACCGGGATCCTGCTCTCGCGGATTGCACGGATTATGTTCTCCGCTCCCGTGATGTTTGTTTGCACCGCCTCGTAAGGAAAATATTCGCATGAGGGCACTTGCTTCAGCGCCGCGGCATTGAAGACAACGTCTGCATCCTTCAGCGCGGTCGTGACGCTATGAGGATCGCGCACGTCGCCGATCCGAAACTGAAGCAGGCGTTCAAAGTTGTGATAGATAACTTCGTCAGTCGCGATTCGCAGTCGCTCAAACGCAAGACGCATTGAATGCTGTTTGGCTTCATCACGCGAGAACACGGTAATCTGCTTTGGCATGCCCATCTCGCGGGCGAGAAGCCTGCGCACCAGCACTTTGCCAAGCGAACCGGTGCCGCCCGTTACCAAGACTCTCTTACCGTTCAGCATTGAGTTCTCCTGATCTCATCATAAGGAGTGGTATCGCGTGCCATGCGATCGATCATTTGTTGCCAGGACGGGGGCGTAAATCCCGTATGCGCGCGGAAGCGACTATCGTCAAGACTACGGTCGCAAACAAAGCTTTCGTCCGGCTCTATCTCAATATCCACTTGAAACGCTTGCTTTACCAGCGAAAGCAAATCGAACTTATTGATGGCGTCGGCGGCCACGTGCCACACGCCGTGTAACCCGTCCCCGTTGGCGATGATGTTTCCGATCGTTTCGCTTAGTGCGACAGTCGTGAAACCACTAAAGATCGCTCGTTTGAAACCGCGCACTCGTTTGCCACGCTGGCTGAGAAACCATTCGATCAGACCATGGGAACCTTTAAGCTCGCGGCCGATCATCGACGTGCGGATCGTTAAGCAGTGATCGTAATCCAACTCGCCTAGCCACTTTGAACGCCCGTAAATATCTTCGGCATCAGAGACGTCGTCCTCTTTATACTTACCATGCCGGCCACTGAAGACGCAGTCGGTGCTCAAATGAATGAGCCGGATGTCGCGCGCACCGCACGCCCGGGCCAACTGATGCGGAAAGAGCGAATTGATGGCAATGCTCTGAAAGCGATCTTTCGCCGCCTCGTCTTGTTTGACGATCCCGATGCAGTTGACGACTACGTCAGGCTCGTATGCGGTCAGAGCTTTTTCAACGGTTTCGAAATCTTCTGCGGATACACCACAAACAATGTGTCGAGGATAGTACACTCCAACAGCGGACGAGCTTCGGAAGGTGGCCAGGGTATCGAAGCGTTCGCCCAGGACTTGCGATAACTTGTGCCCCAACATGCCGGAGCCGCCGAGAATTAAGACCTTCATCAGTTGATGCGTTTGGGCATCTGGGTGCGACCAATTCGCGGTAGTCTGCGCCACACCGAACTCAAACCCGTATAAGCAGCTTGTGGTAGACCACGTTCCAGAGTCTTTTTAAAGTGCGCCCACGCAGAGACATCTTCCATCACGAGGTACCGCGGAGCGCGCGCCGGGCCTAGATTACGAATCGCCCAAAACGCACCCATCGGTTCGTCCAAAAGCTGATTGTCCTCGTCGTGATGGATGTAGTCAGAACAAATCACAAACTCCCACTGCTCGCCGAAATCCTGCGTGTCCCAACCGGAACGGTGCGTTTGCCATTTGCCCCCGTCCATGCCCCAGCGGTCGGGCTTGTCCGGATCGTCGTAGCTTTGCGGAAAGAAACCAAGCGGCGTATAGACAACAACCTGACAGCGAGCTACACGTTCCGCTTCCCGAAGCATCCGGAAACCATCGGCCTTTTCCAAGTGTTCGATGAAGTCGAGAGCGAACACCGTGTCCACGGATTTGTCCGGGAGCGTTGAAATAACCTCATCCCAGGGAGCGTTGATAAAGACGAATTTCGGATCGTCAGCGACCTCACGTCTTAGACGCTCCACGTACGGACCGTGCGCTTCAACGCAGATATGCGCGTAGGGTTTCTTGATAAATGGCTGCGGACAAATGCCTGGGCCAAGATCCAGTACGACCTCTACGTCGGGGATCTTCTTACCCACGGCTGCCAGAGCCTCAATTCGTGAGACGTAAGTCACCACCATCGGAGTGTCGTGCTGGCGAAGCTGAAGACGAGACTAGTCGCGATGCGTTTCAGATGCTTCGAGGCACTGCGTTTCCCAATCCAAGAGTGGACGCACCACACCTGACCAATTGCCAAAATAATCGGCGCGTGCGTCGACCGATTCGTGCATGTCAAACTCTACAACATAATCTTCGCGATGCGAAATTGTATAGTTGTTTGCCCACACCAAGACTGAAACGTCGAAGCGCCCTTC
>Ga0079216_10000034_pt1 | contig 21250 bp, 21 predicted proteins | sample NCAS100_FD_77008 | JGI IMG/M metagenome (GOLD analysis project Ga0079216, IMG submission 77008) | Agricultural soil microbial communities from Utah to study Nitrogen management - NC AS100 | ecosystem: Environmental > Terrestrial > Soil > Agricultural land | place: USA: North Logan, Utah...
ATGCGATACGTGAATTCATCGCTCGTGGGACCGAGGCAGCAGTCACGTCTTTGGAGAAACGCGGATTGAACGCGGAGACGACGCAGCCGTTGTTCGCGTTGCTTGAACAAGTTTCTACGAAGCTGCAAACAAACACGGAAATCGATTCGCTGGTTCGCGCGTTGCGCGGCGAGTTTATCGAGCCTGGACCAGGCGCGGACATCGTTCAAAACCCCGATATTCTGCCGACCGGTCGCAACACGCACGCGATCAATCCGTACGGAGTGCCATCAGCCGTTGCTTTTGCGCGCGGGAAGATCGTCGCGAACAGTCTCCTCGACCGCTACAAAGAGGAGAACAAGCGCTATCCGGAAGCAATGGCCCTCGTTCTGTGGGGACTCGATAACATCAAGACGCAAGGCGAAGGCGTAGCCCAGGCGCTGTGGCTGCTCGGCGTGCGCCCAGTCCGCGACGCATTGAACCGCGCGACAGGCGTCGAAGCGATATCGCTCGAAGAACTCGGCCGTCCCCGCGTCGACGTCGTGATGACCGTGTCGGGAATCTTTCGCGATCTGTTCAGTCCGACTGTGCAACTGTTGGATAAAGCAGTTCGCCTCGCGGCGAGCCTCGACGAGCCTTTAGACCAGAACTACGTTCGCAAGCACGTCCTCGAACAGATCGCACAGGATAATTGCGATACGGACGAAGCAGCGACTCGCGTTTTTTCAAATGCGCCCGGCAACTACGGCACTAACGTCAATTTCATGGTGATGGATTCGCAGTGGGAACGCGAAGAGACGCTGGGCGATCTGTTCGTGACGCGCAAGTGCTTCGAGTACGGGCGCGATTCGAAAGGACGGGCGATCGAGGGCAGGGAAGCGCGCATCGCGATGGACCGCGCCCTCTCGCGTGTCGAAGCGACCTATCAAAACATCGACACGTTTGAAATCGGACTCACCGACGTCGACCACTATTTCGAATACCTCGGTGGCGTTTCCAAAGCGGTTGAGAAGCGGGCACGGGCACGTCCGGCGATTTATTTGTCTGACAGTCTTTCGCGTGACGTAAAAATTCGATCGCTGGAGGAGACGGTCCGGCTGGAGACGCGCGCGAAGACATTGAACCCGAAGTGGTACGAAGGCATGTTGCAGCACGGATTTCGAGGCGTCGCCGAGATCGAGAACCACGTGTCAAACACGTTTGGCTGGAGCGCGACGGCGGATGCGGTTGACGATTGGATCTACTCCGAAGTGGCAAACACGTTCGTATTTGACGAGTCGATGCTGGAGCGGTTGAAGGATCTAAATCCACATTCGGTGCACTCGCTGGTCCAACGGCTGCTCGAGGCCAACGGGCGCGGTTACTGGGAGACTGACGAAGACGTGTTGGAAAAGTTGCGTGAGATCAGTAGCGATCTTGAGGACCAGTTGGAGGGCGTCGCGCCATAGAATGTCGCTGAAGATCACAGTCCTATACGTGGGTTCAAGTTTGCTGGCCCCGCTCAAGAATGCGGAGCGCGAGATCAATCGCGCGCATGGTCTCGATCTGCAAGTGGCGGCCTACAACTTCGGCTCGCCGCTAAGCGATCGCGAGTGGCAGGAAGTCGATCGCGATCTGGCCGAGTCAAATATCGTCTTCGTGATTCACGTGATGGACGGCGAGAACGCGTCGCGCCTCGTCGCTGCTCTTGAGAGTTATAAAGATCGTCACGATGCAGTCGTCGTGATCAACTGCATGCCCGACTTAATGCGACTGACTCGCATGGGCAAGTTAGACGTCGGCAAGTTTGCTGGTTGGATGGGTCGATACGTTAGGCAAGGTAAGACCAACAGCAAACATCGCCACCACCACTATTTGAAGTTGGTCGATCGCTTACCAAGCATTCTTAAGTTTGTACCAACAGCCGGCGCGCTTACCGATGCCAAGAATTACCTGTATCTCTTTTGCTACTTCCTGCAACCAACGCCGGCGAACATTCAGTCGATGCTGCTTTACGCGCTGAAGTATTACGTTCGCGACGATCGGCTCAGATGCGTCAAAACCGCGACGCCGCAGCAAGTACCCTCCGTGGCGATTTATCACCCGGATGCGAGCGAGCTGTTCGAAACGTTTGAAGATTATAAAAAGTGGTATGGAGCGAAAAAGAAAAGGCTGCTCAATCCTGAGTCAACTCTTGGACTGCTGTTGATGCGGCCGCAAGTCGTTAGTAAAACCACTAAACATTACGACGCCCTCATCCACGCAATCGAAAATGAAGGCCTGGACGTAATTCCCGCAATCGCGACATTGATGGATAACCGCGAAGCGGTCACACGTTTCTTCAACCACGGATCTAAAAAAATAAGTCAAATAGTCTCGCTGACCGGATTTAGCTTTGTCGGCGGACCGGCGATGAACGACAGCGCCGCTGCCGCGGAGTTCCTACGCGAACTAAACGTGCCGTACCGGTCGGCTGTGAGTCTTGATACGCAAACGATCGAAGCGTGGCGCGAATCGCTTACCGGATTGAATCCTATACAGGCGGGAATGCAGATCGCGATTCCCGAAATCGACGGCGCCACCGAACCGTTTATCTATGGCGGTATTCCAATCAAAGGTCAGGAACCCGCGCCGTTGGACGATCGCTGCGCGAGACTGGCCCGTCGTCTGAAACGCTGGAACAATCTGCGCAGCGCTCGCCGCGACGAGATCAAACTCGCGCTCGTTTTGTTTTGCTTCCCGCCGAACAAGGGAAACATCGGCACTGCCGCCGACCTCGATGTCTTTCCCAGCGTGTGGGATTTATTGAAGCGTCTCGCCAACGAAGGTTATCGAGTCGATGTACCAAGCACACCGGAAGAGCTACGCGAACGATTACTCGGCGGAAACTCGGAACAGTTTGGCGTGGCTGCCAACGTCGCGCATCGAATGACCACGAGCGAGTACCTGCGGCTATGTTCTTACGTGAGAGACGTCGAGAAAGACTGGGGCACGGCGCCAGGTTCGATCAACTCATTTGGCCGCGAGTTGTTGATTCAAGGTCTTACACTCGGCAACGTCTTTATCGGCGTGCAACCAACTTTCGGCTTCGAAGGAGACCCGATGCGCTTGATGATGGCTCGCAGCGGATCGCCGCATCACGGGTTCATGGCCTTCTACACTTACCTTTCACAAGTGTTCAAAGCCGACGGAATAATTCACTTCGGCACGCACGGCGCGCTTGAGTTCATGCCGGGCAAACAGATTGGCCTCTCAAGTGAATGCTGGCCTGATCGCCTCATTGGCGAACTGCCAAACTTCTACGTCTATAGCGTCAACAACCCTTCCGAAGGTTCGATTGCCAAGCGCCGCTCCTACGCAGAACTGATTTCGTATCTAACTCCGCCGATCGAAAACGCCGGACTATACCGCGAGCTGGCACAACTCAAGGATCAGATAATGGCGTACCGGCAGTCGCAGAATGAAAACGAGCGAGAGAAGTTATTCGAATCGATCCAGGCGCTCAGCCAGGAGCTTCATTTTGGGTAATGCGGATTTTGAACTGCTCCGGGTCGACGCGGTGTTTAAACGCTTCAACACCGTCGATTGTAATTACGGGGATGTCGTACTGATATTTCTTTAGTAGAGCGTTATCAGATTCGATATTGACCTCTTCGAGTGTGTAGAGGGCGGGGCAGTTTGATTTTTCGATGGCTGCTTTCGCCTCGTCGCAGAGGTGACATCCGGGGCGCGAATAGACGATCACACGAGCTTTGCGCAACTGAGCAACTCCTTAATAACTTCTTGCCAGTTAATCGAGAATCAGGTTATAAATAGCGCGCCGACCACATTATATTTTGTTTGATAGGTGCGGCGCTCTTCATGTTTAAGCAAAAAATTGGCTTCACTGCGCAGAGAGTGATCCCTGTTCGTCGGGGAGTTGTATAGTTCGTCTCTGTAGGTAAAGTCGAAGTGTACCCTTGGGAAGTTCGCAACGCCTAGCAATCTGGATTTGAATCGACGGAGGTCTCGACTTGGATAGTCAAGCCGATCAAATCACGCCTGCAAGCGCGGCAGCGGTCAGCGCCCCGCCGCGGGCGTCTGCACCGGCGAAACCAGCAGCGGCGGCAGTTGTAGAGACATCCGCGGATCCCCCGGTCAACAAGATGCGACGCCGGATCGTCTGGGCGTCGATTGCCGGTGCTCTCACCACCTTCTTTCTAATGTTTGTCCGGTTCTTCCTGCCGCGGTCGATTCTCGAACCGTCCCCGCTGTTCCGGATTGGATCGCCGGCGGACTACGCGCTGGGTGTTGATACGAAGTGGCAGCAGCAGTATCGAATCTGGGTAACTCGGACTTCTGATCGTTTGTTTGTGATCTACGCCGTTTGTACACATCTCGGCTGCACACCCGACTGGAAAGCCAGCGAAAACAAGTTCAAGTGCCCGTGCCACGGCAGCGGTTACGACAGCGAAGGTATTAACTTCGAAGGACCGGCGCCGCGTCCCATGGATCGTGCGAAGGTCACGCTCGATCCGGAAGGACAGATCGTCGTCGACATCGGCACTCTTTATAAGTGGCCGAAAGGTGAGCCGACCGAGTTTAACGAAGAGAACGCATATATCAGCGTCTAATGCGAGGCATGAATCGTAGTGGCAGATAGTCCTGAGGAAAAAGAGCCAAAGCAACTGACCGCGGGTGAAGACGGCGACAAGAGCCTGGTCGCGAAGGTCAAGGACACCGCCGGTGCGCTGAAGGACCGCGCCATCGACGAGGCGAAAGGCTATTCGGATCCGCAGGATACGCAGCTCTGGAAGTCGATCTTTCGTGTTTCTCACGATCGCTCGGATCCGCGCAATCGTTCCCTCGCGATCCTGTCAAACGTCTTCCTGCACCTCCATCCGGCGAAGATCAATCGCGATGCCGTTCGCTATCCTTTCACGTGGGGCATGGGCGGCATCACGTTCTACTTGTTTATCGTGCTGACCTTCACCGGCGTCCTCTTAATGTTCTATTACCACCCGACGAAAGCCGACGCCTTCCGCGACATTCTTTATCTCGAGCACGACGTACCATTTGGAAAACTGCTGCGAAATATGCATCGCTGGGCAGCGCACCTGATGGTGATCACGACCTGGCTGCACATGTTTCGCGTGGTTTTGACCGGCTCGTACAAGCGGCCCCGCGAATTCAACTGGTGCGTCGGCGTGGTGCTGCTCGTGTTGACGCTGCTTTTGTCGTTTACGGGTTACCTGCTGCCGGACGATCAGCTCGGTTTTTGGGCGGTGACCGTGGGAACGAACATGGCACGCGCGACCCCGATGGTTGGTCACGACGGTCCTTTCGGTCCGCAGCTCGGCATGACGGCGTATAACGACGTGCGTTTCGGTTTACTCGGCGGCTCGATCGTGGATGCGAATGCGTTACTGCGTTCGTACATCTGGCACTGCATCGGCATTCCGCTCGTCGCGTCGATCTTTATGGCGGTCCACTTCTGGCGCATCCGGAAGGATGGCGGCATCTCAGGACCGGCGCCAGTGATGCTCGAATCCGAGATGAAAGCACTGGCCAAGAAGAAGTAAACGGTTTTTGACAGAAATTTCCCGCAAAGACGCCAAGGCGCCAAGAGAAGCCATGGTCAAAGCCGGTTGTGCTTTGCGTCTTTGCGCCTTTGCGGGAGATGGCTTCGGTTCTGATGAAAAGATTCATTAACAAATGGACGATTTGGGGCGCGCTTCTCGTTATCGCCGCGATCTGGGCGATCAACGTCCACGACTGGCATCAGCTTTGGAAGATTTCGTCAGCGCCTGACAACGTACCGATCGTGGCGATGCTGTTTCTGGTCCCATTCTTCACCTGGATGGGCATCAAGCAGGCGGTCGCGAACGATCGTCTGATCGTGGATCTCGAAAAAGATCCGAAGGCGGCAAAGGCGCATCACCGGAAAGTCGAACCGTGGCGGCCGGGATGGGCGCGAGAGATTCACGTGTGGCCATATCTGGTGCGCGTTGAATTTCTCGCAACGGTGATCGTTACAGTTATTCTGTTTGTTTGGTCCATCACGCTCAATGCACCGCTTGAAGAACCTGCCAATCCGAACCTGACGATGAATCCTTCGAAGGCGCCGTGGTACTTCCTCGGTCTTCAGGAAATGCTCGTCTACTTCGACCCGTGGATCGCGGGCGTGGTGATGCCGTCGCTCATCATGGTGGGATTAATGGTGTTTCCGTACGTCGATTCAAATCCACTCGGCAACGGTTACTACACGCTCCGGCAGCGACGATTTGCGTTATGGATGTTCGGCGCTGGATTTCTCCAGTGGATCGTTCTGATCGTGATCGGAACGTTTATTCGCGGACCGGGTTGGATCTGGTTCTGGCCGGGACAAACGTGGGACCACAACGCGGTCGTGTTTGATAAGAACGTCGACTTGCACGACATGATCGCGCAGAGTGCCGTTGGAAAAGCGATTGGTTTGGGCTTCCTGGCACACAATCCCGCAAAGTTCATTTTCGGGTTGCTTGTGGTCGGCGGTTTTTTCATCGTCGGCGCGCTCTTCTTCCATTGGCTGATGACAGTCGACTTCAAGCGGATCAGGTTCCGTCGTCCGTTCAAAGAAAATCTGTTTCCGAAGAATGAGTTTGAGCAGAAGCTTTTGGCGCGAACGAGTTTGCTTCAGTACCTGACATTTCAATTCTTTGCGGTGAGCGTGTTGTTGGCGTTGCCGGTGAAGTTAATTTTGCGTCTAGCGTTAACGATCAAGTACGTCTGGGTAACTCCGTGGTTCAACATCTGAGAATTCTGGAGGAAGAATCGTAGTGGCGGATTCACCAGCGCCTGGCGAGTCGCCTATCGGCGAATCATTAGCGAAGAGGGAACCCGAGTTACCTCAGCAGGATCCAATCGTCAGTCGTTCCAGCAGCGGCTGGATGCTGGTTTGCGCGCTGCTCATGACGATCTCCATCATCTGGGCGCTCTACGATGAAGCGTTTGGACAACGACCGTGGAAGTCGATGCAGCGCGAATTCGTCAGCCGCTACACCCGCTACCTCGACAGCATTAAGTCCAGAGCCGGCAAGAGCGAAGCGGAGGTCAAGGAAACCCCTGAGTACCAGCAACTCAACGACGAAGCGAATGCCGCCCGGCGGGAAATCGAGCCACGCTCAAAAGAGATCGACGCCAGCGTTAATCGCATCCAGGCGAAACTTGATGCGATCACTGAGCCTTTTCAAAACCAGCGCGGCCGCCTGACCGTCATCAACTACTACGTCGAGACTCACGAAGGGTCCGCAAAACAGAGATACCAGCGGCAGGCAGATGAAAAACGCGCCGAAATGATCACGGTCGACATGCCTTCGGATGACGGAAAGTCGACCCAAACCCAGCGCTTTAACTATGCAACGCTGGAGAAAATGTATGACGATCTGCGCGAAGAGAAGGCGCGTAACCTCGCAGAAAAAGCGGAATTGCTCAAAGGCCCGGCCGAACTCGCCAAGAAGCGCGACGACTATCTTCGCAATTATCTTATCGGCGCATCGCCGAGCGCGATCGACGGGCTGAAAGCGAAAGCTGCCAACTATGATTATTCGATTCTCGGTCACCAGATCAGCGTCGGCGCATACGAGATCGTCGATCGTTGCGAAGTATGTCACGCCGGCATTCGCGAACCGGTAGACATGGTTGCCGCAGACCTCGCACCCGATGGACCAGGTAAAACGCCCGACAGTCTGGCGCGTGCGTTTGTCAGCCATCCCAATCGCGAGGTGCTGCGAGTTCACAACCCTGAGAAGTTTGGCTGCGCTAGTTGTCATTGGGGTAATGGCCGCGCCACTACGAGCGACACTAAGGGCCACGGGCGTCATCGTTTCTGGCTGTGGCCGATGTTTGAAAAAGAGAACACCGAGGCCGGATGTCAGCAGTGTCACGCACGCGACCGCGTCACGCAGGGAGCTGACACGCTAAACCTCGGACGCGATCTTTTCGTCGAGCGTGGCTGCGTAGGTTGCCATCGTTACGAGGGTTTCGATCGCGAAACCGACTCGTTGGCGGCCGCGCGCCAAACGATCGGACAGCTTCAGGACCAGATAACCGCAAACGAGAAAGAGATTCGCGCTCTCACGCTGAAATCAGGTGACGAAAACACGCCCGAGGAAGAAGCTCCAAGATTACTGGCCCAGGCTGACACTGTTCGCGTTACGAACAGTCTGCTTGCTGCACGCATCGACCAGTTGAACCTGCAAGCAAAGTACATGATGCAGGATCAGAAGAAGGTCGGACCAAATCTAAAAGACGTTCGCGTAAAGTTGCGCAAAGAGTGGCTACCGATTTGGCTCGAGAATCCACAGGCATTTCGACCGGGTACCAAGATGCCGACGTTCTGGCGTTTCGCCGCGCACACTGACGAAGGTCCGGACATGCGCGACAAAGACGCGGGCGATCAAATCAAGGCGATCTCCGCATATCTGTGGCAGGACAGTTTCTCTAACGCTTTGCCAACGCAGCCACGCGGAAATGCCGGCCACGGAAAAGAGTTGTTTGAAACTCGAGGTTGTATGGCCTGCCACTCGATCGGCGAGGGTACGAGCGCCGCGGGCGGTGATTTCGCCGCAAACCTTCAGAAAGTCGGTGAGAAGGCTAATTTTGATTACATCGTGCGCTGGATCTACAACCCGCGCGATCGCGTGGCTCCTTATTGTCCGAAAGAAAAACGTGACCTTACTCCTGAAGACTACGCGAAGAAGAATCTGCCGTATGTTTTTGACACTGACTTGCATTCACGCTGCCCGAACGACGGCGCCGAACTGCAGGTGCAGAACATGACGGTGATGCCAAACTTCCGTCTCTCGGAATCTGACGCACGCGATATCGCGACCTATCTGTTTTCGCTTTCGTCACCGCCGAGTTACGCCGACGCCTCTTTCCTGGACGATACAAACCTGAAAGAGAAAGGCCGCGTGCTGATCAAGCAGTATGGCTGCGCGGGCTGTCACGAAATCAAAGGATTCGAAGAGGAGCAGCGCATCGGCAAAGAGTTGACGGTTGAAGGCGCAACGCCGATCGAACGACTCGACTTCGCCCTGCAAACGCACAACGCTGAAAAAGGTCACGACCCGCTACATCTCCGTAAAGACCAGGCGGAAAAACCCTGGTACAACCACAAAGGTTTCTTCGAACGAAAGATCGAGGAGCCGTCGATCTACGACGTCGGCAAGGAGAAGGATCCGAAAGACAAGTTGAGGATGCCTGAGCCATACCTGACGGAAGAATGGCGGGTTGCACTCACGACGTTCCTGTTGGGTAGCGTGGGTCAGGAAGGCGCGAATGTACCGAGCACGCTTTTCTACACGCCTCAGGATCAGCGGCGGCAGGATATTCAGAATGGCTGGTGGGTGATCAAGAAGTATAACTGCCAGGGTTGTCACCAGCTTCAGATTGGTGAGCGTTCGGTCGCGCAAGGTCTGCCGATGTTTCAGACGCCGGAAGGGAAGGACCTGCTTCCGCCGCGGTTGACGAGCGAAGGCGCGCGTGTCGATCCGACGTGGTTGTTGAAGTTCCTGAACGATCCTTCGTTGAGCGGCGAGAAAACACCCGCGCAGCAGCAGGCGATCAATGCTGCGGCTTCGCCAACCCGCCAGGCCCCCTTGCAAATAGGGGCGCAAGCGGGCGCGCAGGCAGTTGCGCAACCCGGTGCGCAGCCGACCGCGTCGCCGGCGAGTCCGGCCGCCGGAGCAGCGAACCAGGCAATGCGATTGCGACCGCAACCGGGACTCGATCGCAACGGCGTGCGTCCGTATCTGAAGTTTCGCATGCCGACGTTCAACTTCTCCCCCAACGAGTTGCAGATCCTTGTACGGTTCTTCATGGCGATGTCGGGCCAGCAGGATCCATATATCAAGGAGCCGATGCCGCCGCTGACAGCGCAGGAGAGGATTGCCGCGCGTGACATGTTCACGTCCGGAACGCCGTGTTTGAAGTGTCACATGACGGGCGATGCGGCACACGACGAAAGAGCGATCGCGCCGAACTTCCTGATTGCGGGCGAGCGGCTTAAACCCGAGTGGACGTTCCGCTGGCTGCTCGATCCGTTACAGATCAGTCCTGGTACAGCGATGCCGGGGGGATTGTTCAAGAAAGAGGGTGAACGGTGGGTGGTCAATCTGCCCAATCCACCAGCGACCGCGGCTGCTTATCACGGCGATCACGCGCGTCTTCTAGTGCGTTACATGTTTCTGATGACGCCCGAAGAGCAACGGGCCTTGTCGGCTACCGGTCCTGCTACAACGGCGGCGCCAGCGGCGACGACGCAAAACCACGCGCGGGCGAAACGAAGAAGATCGAGTCAGCACCACCGGCGACCTCGCGGACAGGCCGCGTTAGGCCGTCGTGCTGCGCGCGCGATAAGCGCGATATAGGTTTTAGCAAACGGGATTTCAATAGCTTGTGGCGCGTTCCGCTTTCATGCGGCTTCCGTGCTACAGTTAACGCGAAAGTCATCTTATTTTGGAGGAATTGATCATGAATAAGCAGACAAAAGTCTGGCTTGTGTTATCGATTGCACTGTCGCTCCTCGCGCTGGGCTCTGCCTGCGGAGGTTCGAAGGATTCCGGAACGAATGCGCCCGGTAGCGCCGGCACTGAGTCAGCCGCCGGTGGGCCATACAGCGGTCCGACCGGGACAATCGCGGGTGTGGTGAGTTACGAGGGAACTCCGCCAGCGCCGAAGAAGATTGATACGACGGCGGATGCCGCTTGCGGTAAAGCGAATCCCAACCTCGTGACCGACGACACGATCGTCACCGACGGTAAACTGGCCAACACGTTCGTTTACATCAAGGACGGGACGGCGGAAGGCGGCAAGAAGCTTACCGACTATACATGGTCAACTCCCGCGACGGCTGTTCAGCTCGATCAAAAGGGTTGCCACTATGCGCCGCACGTATTCGGTGTTCAGACAAACCAGAAGATCAGCATCACGAACAGCGATCAAACCCAGCACAACATTCACTGGATTCCGAAAGGTAACCCGGAATGGAACCAGTCGCAGCCCAATGGCGCACCAGCAATCGAGAAGACCTTTACTCGACCGGAAGTGGTGATCCCCGTGAAGTGCAACCAGCACCCGTGGATGAAAGCCTACATCGGCGTAATGAGAACGCCATTCTTCGCAGTGAGCGGAACTAACGGCGCGTACGAAATCAAAGGCGTACCGCCGGGCAAGTACACCGTCGTGGCGTGGAGAGAAGGCGGCGCGAACGGCACAGAGAAGACGTTCGAAGTTACCGTGCCCGCCAACGGTTCCGGCAAGGCTGACTTTTCGTTCGGTTCAGGCCCTGCGACGACTTCAACCAAGCCGTCACTGACGATGATGCCGGCGATCGAGTTCCCGATGTTGCACAAATAGCCACTTAGTGCTCGTTTTAGGAGAGGTTTCCCGCAAAGGCGCAAAGACGCGAAGCAGACAACAAGAGAAGTGTTTAGCTCAAATCCAACTCTTTGCGTCTTTGCGCCTTTGCGGGAACCTGCCAGTTTTTAAGAAGCTTCATGAGTAAAGGCCTTAATCGTTTCGCCATTCTCGTCGCAAGCGCGACCTTTTTCCTGATCATCGCCGGAGCGCTCGTCACCAGCAACGACGCTGGACTGGCGACGTCTGATTGGCCGCTGTCGAACGGCCAGTTTCTTCCGCCGATGGTCGGGAACATGTTTTACGAACACGGTCACCGCATGATCGCGACGACCGTTGGTCTGCTGACGATCGGGCTAGCGATTTATATTCGCTTTAGCGACAAGAGATTCTGGGTTTGGCGGCTGGGGTTTTTTGCTTTGTTCGCCGTCATCGTACAAGGGATACTTGGCGGATTGACTGTAAAGATGATGCTTCCGCTTGGTGTTTCTGCCGCTCACGCCACACTCGCACAACTGTTTTTCTGCACGACAGTCAGCCTGGCGGTTTTTACTTCCAGAAGCTGGATCGAAGCGGGCCCGTTACGGGAAGAGCAGGCAAGTACTCCGCTTCGTCACATGTGCACGATCGCGCTGGTGATGATCCTTGTGCAATTGGTGCTGGGCGCCTCACTACGTCACTCGGCAAAGTGGGACCAGCATCTACCTGTCCAACTGATTGTGGCGCACATCGTTGGCGCATTTGCCGTTACGGTCGCACTTGGCGGCACTGCGTGGAGCGTGCTGCGCCGTCATCCAGGCGTGACGTTTCTCACCAGGCCGGCGACGATCGCACTCGTGCTGCTGGTGGTCCAACTATTTCTCGGCGTGGCCTCGTACCTAACGCGACTGGGTTCGCCGGGCGATCCGCAACCGTTACATCCGATGATTGGAATTACTGTCGCGCACGTGGCCTGTGGCGCGCTGCTTTTCGCGACGACAATAGTTTTGACTTTAAGGACGTACAGAGTGCTTCCGGCTTCGGAAGCGCCGATGGAATTGGCTGCCAGGCCTCAGGAGTCGTAGCTCAAGAATGGAAGAGTTTGCAATCGATCTGCGTAGTCCGGCAGTCGCGGTGATGGAGCGGCCTCGTTTGTCGTCCCGCGAACGCGTCTCCGCCTACGTCGAACTCACAAAACCTCGAATCACGTTTTTGATCGTGTTGACGGCCGCGGCCGGGTTCGCGCTCGCTTCAGCAGGAAGCATCAATTACACGGCGATGTTGAGTGCGATGTTCGGCATTGGTCTGCTGTCCTCGGGAATCGCAACGCTCAACCAATACGCGGAACGAGATCTCGACGGGTTGATGCGCCGCACGGCCACCCGACCGCTGCCCGCAGGCAAGCTTGCGCCGTGGGAGGCACTGGCGTTCGGCGCCGGCATAACAATCGCCTCCGAGATCTATCTCCTCGTTTTCGTCAACCCGTTGACGGCATTACTCGGGTTGACGGTGATCGCCGGTTACGTTTTTGCCTACACGCCTTTGAAGACCAGAACATCGCTTTCGACGATGGTCGGTGCGTTTCCTGGCGCTGTACCGCCGTTGATCGGTTGGACCGCAGCACGTGATTCATTGAGTCTCGAAGGCTGGGTGCTGTTTGCGATCCTGTTTCTGTGGCAGTTCCCGCATTTCCTGGCGATCGCGTGGATGTATCGCGAAGATTACAGCCGCGCGGGAATTCTCATGCTGCCCGTTGTCGAGCCTGATGGTCGTGTGACGGCGCAGCAGATCGTGGTTTATACGCTGATGCTCTTACCAGTCAGCCTGTTACCAACGATGCTCGGAATGGCGGGCCGGATTTATCTTGTCGGCGCCGTGATACTCGGATTGCTCTTTCTCTACAGCAGTCTGCGTGCGGCGTTCTCAATGTCACGGCAACAAGCGCGCAGGTTGCTGTTGGCATCGGTTCTCTATTTGCCGCTTCTGTTTATCTTAATGGTTCTGAATAGGTAATGTCCGGGCATTTGCCCCCGACAGACACCAACTAAGGAGAGGTAACCGATGGGACGAGTTCTTGCGGTTATTATCTGGATCATCACACTACTATCAGTCGCCCTGTTCTTGAAGAAAGAGTGGTGGTTTCCCGAAGGGATTTCCGAACACACGCCAGCCTACGATCGCCAGTTTTTGATCACGATTCTGATCGTCGGCATTTCTTTCACGGCCGCGCAAGTCGCCCTGGGCTGGGCCGTTTGGAAGTTTCGCGACACAGGGAAGCCCGGCGATCGAGCCGTCTACACGCACGGCAGCAACCGGCTTGAGGTGCTGTGGACGGTTATCACTGCGGTTATCTTCATTGGTCTGGCGGTGATGGGACAAAGCGTTTGGGCTTCGTTGCGACTGCATGATGCGCCGCCGGGATCGTACACGGTCGAAGCTGTCGCACAGCAGTTTCAATGGAACTTCCATTACGCCGGCGCCGATGACAAATTCGGCCGCACTGATCCCAGCCTGATCGACGATGGCGCATTGAACTTCATCGGCCTCGATCCCGAGGACGCCGCTTCCAGAGACGACTCGGTAACGTCAGCGCTCGTGATTCCCGCGGGCCGCCCAGTTGAGTTGAAACTGCGATCGAAAGACGTCATTCACAATTTCTGGGTGCCGCAACTCCGCTTCAAACAGGATCTCGTTCCCGGCATGGAAATCAAGGTCAACTTTCAGGTCCAGGCCGACAAGGTAGGGAAGTATGAACTGGCCTGCGCCGAGCTGTGCGGCCAACTGCACTTCAAGATGAAGAGCTACATGCTTGTGCTGCCGGAACAGGAAATTACTGCGCTCAAGGCGATGTCGCAGGAACAGTATCAGGCGCGCGTAGCGGAACTGCTGAACCAGTATCAGTTATCAGCAGACTAAGGACGGCGGGGCCAAGCCGCCGCCGCACATTAGGCGGCAGAGCCGATAAGTATCTAGCACTTTAACGTTAGAGGAGACGACAGATGTCAGTTGAGACTCACGAGGGCGTACACAGGCATCCGGCGCCAACAGGCTTCATCCGCAAGTACATCTTCAGCATCGACCATAAGATCATCGGCATTCAGTACATCATGCTGGCACTCGCTGCGGTCGTTGTGGGAATGGTCATGTCGCTCCTGATGCGCCTGAACTTGTCATGGCCGGGAACCAGTTGGCCCATTCTGGAAACGCTGTTTCCCACAGGTGCGCCCGGCGGCATCATGACGCCCGAGTTTTACCTGTCGCTCGTGACGATGCACGGTACGATCATGGTGTTCTTCGTACTCACGACGGCGCCGCAGGGTGGCTTCGGCAATTACTTTCTGCCGATTCAAATCGGCGCCGAAGACATGGCGTTCCCATATCTGAACATGTTGTCGTTCTGGGTGACGCTCGTCGGCTTCATCGTGATCCTGATGGCGATCGTGGTTGAGGGCAATACATCGGTTGGTGCGTGGTTCGCGGGGCTCGGTCCGTCATTCGCAGGCGGAAGCGGCACCGTTGGGCCAATCGGCGGCTGGACTGGTTACGCGCCGCTCAGCGCGCTTGGAAAGATCGCCGGTCCGGGCCAGGGCGCCGGCATGAACCTCTGGGTAATCAGTATCGCGATCTTCTGCGTTGGTTCATTACTCGGAGCGCTCAACTTCATTACCACCCTTTTGAACATGCGCACGAAAGGCATGTCGCTCATGCGCATGCCGCTCACGTGCTGGGCGTGGTTCACTACCGCGGTTCTCGCTCTGCTTTCGTTTCCGGTGCTGCTTGGCGGCGGAATCCTCTTGCTGCTCGATCGTATCGCGAACACCAGCTTCTTCATTCCCGGCGGACTTTACGTCAGCGGTCTTCTTTCCGGCAGCCACCCGAATTTCCCGCTGCACACTGGCGGTTCACCGATCTTGTGGCAGCACCTGTTCTGGTTCTTCGGACACCCGGAAGTCTACATCGCGATTCTTCCCGGAATGGGAGCGACATCGCACATTCTTTCGACCTTCGCGCGTAAACCGGTGTTTGGTTATCGCGCGATGGTCTTCGCGATCTTCGCGATCGGCCTGCTCGGCTTCTTCGTGTGGGGCCATCACATGTTCATCAGCGGTATGAGCCCGTATTCGTCGATAGCGTTTTCGATTCTGACGCTTTCGATCGGCGTTCCCTCCGCGGTGAAGACATTCAACTGGCTTGGCACGTTATGGGGATCGAGAATTCGCTTCACAACGGCAATGCTGTTTGCCCTCGGCTTTGTTTCGCTGTTTGTTTCGGGCGGCATCACGGGGTTGGTGCTCGGACAGAGCTCCCTGGATCTGGCGATGCACGACTCCTATTTCGTCACAGCGCACTTTCACCTCGTAATGGGCGTGGCGTCGATCTTCGGTATGTTCGCGGCCACATACTTCTGGTTCCCGAAGATGTTTGGACGCATGATGAGTGAACGTCTCGGCAGAATTCACTTCTGGCTCACGTTCATCGGCGTCTATGCGATCTTCGTCCCGTTCCATACGATGGGAATCCGAGGCATGCCGCGTCGCTTCTCGAGTTTTGCTGAGTACGAGTTTCTGAGGAACGTCGATCCGCTGGTGCTGCTGGTTTCAATTGCGGCGATTATTACCATTGCGGTCCAGTTCCTCTTCTACTTCAACGTCTTTTGGAGCATGTTCAAAGGCGAGAAGGCCGGCGACAATCCGTGGGAAGCGACGACACTGGAATGGAACACCACGTCGCCGCCGCCGCACGACAACTTCGCCGGTGTGTTACCAACTGTCTATCACGGCCCCTACGAGTTTGCGGTACCTGGCGCGCCGAAAGACTTCGTGATGCAGTCTGATATAGAAGCAGAGGTGCCAGACGAAAATGGCCACAATGGTCACAAGCACTAGACCACCGGCAGTTAAGAAAGGCGCCGGCACGGGCCCGGGAATCCCGGGACCAAACGGAAACGGATCGAAACGCGGCAGCTTCCGCGATCCGGAGTCGCATGCCAATCGTTATCGTATCGGCATGTGGGTGGCGCTTGCGTCGGTGACGATGATGTTCACCTCGCTGAGCAGTGCTTATATCGTGCGCGCAAACTCGTCGAACGACTGGGCTTCGTTGCCGATGCCGCGCGTGCTGATCGTTAGCACCCTACTAATTCTGGCGAGCAGCGTCACGCTTGAGTTGGCGCGGCGCAAGTTGAAGGCGTCGCTAACGAAAAAGTACACGCAGTGGGTTGTAGTCACTGTGATTCTGGGCATTGGCTTTCTTGCTTCGCAGTTATACGCCTGGCAACAACTGAAGTCGTGGGGACTTTATCTCCAAAGTAATCCCCACAGCTCTTTCTTCTACCTGTTGACGGGCGCGCACGCGGTACACCTCGCTGGAGGTTTACTCGGGCTCAGTTTCTTGTGGTTGCGTTCGCGATCAGTCACGAGCGAAGCCGCCGTGCTGACAAAACGACAGGCTTCGACAGATGCAGTGACGATTTACTGGCATTTCATGGACGCTCTTTGGATTTACCTATTCCTACTCCTATTCCTTTGGAGGTGACAGGTGAGCACTGAAGCACGTGCAGAGTTTTTTCCGGCAGCGGATTGGGAAGGCGGTACCCTCCCGTATCGAGTCGGCCATCGCAAGTTGGGGATGTGGTTGTTCATCGTCTCCGACTCGCTGACGTTTTCGGCGCTTCTCATCGGCTACAGCTACCTGCGCGCGTCGAACGTATGGCCCACGCCGTTTCCGTTCTACCCAAGCATCGTTTTTGCCTCCGTGATGACGTTCTGCCTCCTGTCGTCGAGTTTGACGATGGTGTTCGGTGTATCGGCTTCGAGCAAAGGCGACAAGGCGAAGGCGCGAAAGTGGATCCTGGCGACCATAGTCTTTGGAACAGCGTTCATCGTGCTCCACTTGATCGAGTGGAACCACCTCATGCACCAGGGACTACGCCCGTTCTACCTGCCCGAAACATGGGTGCAGGCGTTTACGACGACTGAGGGCGTGCCGCCGAGTCCGCTGTTCGGCGCGACGTTCTTCGCGATCACCGGCTTGCACATGTTTCACGTTGCTACGGGCGTGATTTACCTGTTGGTTGTAACGGCACGCATCAAGAAACTCAAACATGAAGACGTCGAGATCAGTGGCTTGTACTGGCACTTCGTCGACCTCGTCTGGATGTTTGTTTTCCCATTGATCTACATCATGTCGGTTGACATCGGTGGACATCTGCCGCACTAGGCCACGGAGGGAATGCGAAAATGAACGCTCACGCGGAAGAACATTTTGCCGGCAGCAACAAGTTGTTCATCTCGATCTGGATCTGGTTGGTGGTCCTGACGCTTATAGAGATCTTTCTGGCGTACAAGCCGATGTCCACCGTGATCATGCTGACGATCCTGCTCGGCTTGTCGATCATTAAAGCGGCGCTAATCATCGCTTACTTCATGCACTTGAAGTTTGAGCGGCTGAGCCTGATTCTCACAATAGTGCCGATGCTGGTAGTCTGTATCTGTCTGTTGTTTGTCTTTTTCCCCGACAGTATGCGATCGGCTGGTTTGCGGTACCAGTTCAAGCAACCGCCGCCGGTCGCACCACCTCCGGTTGAGGAGTTTTGATGAATTTGCGTGGATGGCGATTGTTGGCGTTGGTCGTTTTGGCAGCGGGCATCATCCTGCTTTTCACGGGTGACGTGGAAGCGCAGTGTTCGATGTGCCGCGCGTCGTTGACTAACTCCGCTAATGGTCGCCTCGTGCGTGGACTCAACCTTGGCGTGCTGGTGTTGCTGGTGCCGCCGGTGACGATCTTCTGTTCGATCTTTATAGTGCTGAGGCGTTATCGAGGAAATGGCTGACGATAATCCGCTCGGTATCGATGTTGAAAGGCAGACGACGCGCGGCCGCGCGTGTCCGCGTTGCGGCGGGAAGATCATTCCGTCGAACCGCGCGGTCTATGAAGCGACCGCGAATCCGGAAGGCGCATTTCCCATTTGGCAGTGCGAACGGTGCGGCTACGAAGAGGTTAACGAACGAAAGAAGCCCGCTGGAAAAGCGCGACACTGATAAACACACCTGATGAGCAAAGAAGTTGGACTGCTGAATCTTATCTGCATCCTGGCCGCGCTGGGTTTTTTGGTGGTCATCGTTATCAGCGCCGTTCTGTCCGGTGACTTTTTCACCACCGACAACCTGTTTGTGATTACGGTTTGTCTAGTGATGGCGTTGATGTTTGCCGTCAACCCGCTGCTCTATTTGAAATCTGAAGGCAAGTTGCCGATACCGTTTGTTAAGCGTTCGCCTGCAATCTCGGGTGGTGGCCGCGGCGATTGGGGCCAGCTCAAATCAACTTCGCCGGCAATGCTTGACGCCAAAGGCCGCGCCGTTCCTCCTGACGTAAAAGCCATGGTCAACCGCATGAACCAGGCTGAAGTAAAGGAATAAAGGGGCTTTTATATCTTCTCCGCGAGCTCTGCGTTTCTCCGTACCCTCTGTGTTAAATGAGTCGTGCGATTGCCGTTACACAGAGCTCACCGAGATACGCAGAGAGCAGAGAAGAAAGAGAATCGTTTTTTAATTGTGGACGAGCTAACGAGGAAGGTTTTAGGGAGTTTCGCGCACTGGCGTAAGGAGACGCTCGATCTGCACGAGTTGTTTGAGGCTGGTGGAAACGATCCCGACGCGCGCACGGCAGTGTTTGATATTGTCGAACGGTTGGTTCGCGAAGGTCTGCTGAACGAAGAGGGAAACGACTTCTATTCGTTGACTGAACAAGGCAAACAAGCCGCGGCGCAAAAGTAGCATCTGTGTTGTCCCCTGAGTTCATTTCTTACCTGCCGCACGTCAATGCCTGCCTGAACGGTACCAGCGCGCTGCTATTATTTACCGGTTACACTTTCATCCGAAAACACAACGTAGCCGCGCACCGGACCTGCCAGATTCTGGCGCTCTCCATTTCGATCCTGTTTCTCGCTTCTTATCTGACGTATCACTTCCATCACGGCGCAACGCGTTTCCAGGGGACTGGCATAGTTCGTCCGATCTATTTCACTGTTCTGCTGAGCCACACGATCCTGGCGATCGTGATCGTTCCCCTCGTCATCCTAACGTTCTACCGCGCCTTTCGTAACGACTTCACACGGCACCGGCGAATCGCACGCATCACCCTTCCGCTGTGGCTCTACGTATGTGTCACCGGCGTGATCGTTTATCTTATGCTTTATCAGATTTATCCTTCCTGAGTTTTTAGATGACTGAAGACGGCAACGGCAATCATCCGGGGATTCGTGCGGTCGAGGGACGCAAACGCGCTCCAGGCTCGCGATGGATCCTCGCGCTCGCGGTGCTCTTCGTCATCGCTACGTTTCTCGCCTGGTACTTCACCTGGTTCGGACGCGAACTGTCCGACGCAGACATCTCGAAGTACTTGAACGACGACAAGAACCCGCGGCGCGTCCAACACGCACTGGGCCAGATCCAACAACGCATCGAACGCCGCGACGCCAGCGCAAAGAACTGGTACCCGCAACTCGTAACACTAAGCGGAAACCCGGAAACAGAGTTCAGACTGACAGTCGCGTGGGTGATGGGTTTCGACAACCAGTCGCCGGAGTTTCATGAAGCGCTGAAGAAGCTGGTACAGGACAACGAACCGATGGTACGGCGAAACGCGGCGCTGGCGTTGGTCACGTTCAACGATCCGAGCGGACGGCCTGAAGTGCTGGCGATGCTGAGTCCTTATCCGGTGCGAGCGCCTTCCGGCGGTGTGATTGCGAGCAGTTTGAAGGAAGAGTCGGACGTTGCGCGCACTGCATTGCTGGCGCGTATTCAGCAACCTGACGGAAAACTGGTTGAGTTGCGATCGCCGCTGCCCGGCAAGATTAATAAGATCCTGAAAACAAACGGCGCTCAGGTTTCAGCGGGTGACGAAGTGATGAACATTAATTCGGATGAAGCCAGCGTGTTCGAAGCGCTGCGCGCGCTCGCGTTCATCGGCAAGAAAGAAGATCTACCGCTTATTCAGAGTTACACAAATAACTCGTCGAATCGTGTTCGTGAACAAGCGGGGCTGACAGTTAAGCAGGTGGAGCGGGCGGCGCATCCGGAAGAGTGATTCCGTGCAGTGCTTCCCAGTCGTCAGTTGGGACCATCTCGATCGCGTCCCAGGGACAGCCATCGAGAAACGCACCGTCCGGACCCTTGCTGGTGCACTTTTGGCAGCCGATGCAGAGGTAAGGATCAACTTCGATACGTCCAAACGGCGGATGGTCCTCATCCGGCACCCAGAACATACAGGCTTCGATCGGACAATACTCGATACACGCCGGCGATCCGGAACAACCCGTGCAGCAGTCCGTGGTGATCGCCAGTATGCGTGGCCGTTTCTTGCGCGTGGCTTTTCCGTCGCCTTCAGACATCGGCCAGTGTTTGTCTACGATATCGAACATTCCGATTCTTTTTTCCTCGTGTTCCGGTTGCTAAATCGTGGTTCGACTCTAACATAGCTTTGTGATTTTCCTCAACGATTTGTGTCGATTAGGGTTCCGGCTTGGATCGTTCACGCTACTCGCGTAGAACTTAAGCTGAGACCGACGACGGGAGGAAACGAACATGGAAGTAGTGACAGGTGTTTTTGAAGCGCGTGAGGACGCCGAGAGGGCAGTAAATCAGTTACGAAAATTAGGAGTTGCGCAAGACAAGATCGGATTGATTGCGCCTGGTTCGCAGCCGGACACGATTGAGCGAGGTGTGCCTGTTACGGACACCGAAGAACCCGGAATGGGACGAGCAATGGGCGCTGCGGTTGGAGGCGCGATGGGAGCTGCGGGCGGCGCGACGCTGGGCCTTGCGGCAGCCTCTTTGGCGATTCCGGGTGTTGGGCCGGTGATCGCTTTCGGAATGATCGGCGCGGCGTTGCTCGGAACATTGGGAGCAGCAGCCGGCGCCGCGGTCGGCGATCA
>Ga0079216_10000036_pt1 | contig 21060 bp, 12 predicted proteins | sample NCAS100_FD_77008 | JGI IMG/M metagenome (GOLD analysis project Ga0079216, IMG submission 77008) | Agricultural soil microbial communities from Utah to study Nitrogen management - NC AS100 | ecosystem: Environmental > Terrestrial > Soil > Agricultural land | place: USA: North Logan, Utah...
ACATCAAGGCTAACCGCAGAGACGTAGAGGACGCAGAGGTTACACCGAGAAAGATCGATTTCGGGGAAGCAAATAAAACGAAAGACTTTCTATTGCGCAAAGCATACGAGCGTTATACGAAGACCACGGACACTGCACTTCGCAGCGCTTTTGAAACGTTTGCCCAGGAGCAGGCCGGTTGGCTTGAAGAATATGCGCTCTTCAGAGCACTGAAAGATGAACATGGTGGCGCTGCATGGAACGAGTGGGAACCGTCGTTGATTCGTCGAACAGAAACTGCATTGACTCATGCGCGCAACGAGCTTCGAGAAGAAGTTGAGGCGCACATGTTCTATCAATTTCTCTTCTTCCGGCAGTGGTTCGCGTTGAAGAAGTATTGCAATGACTCGGGGCTCAGGATCATCGGCGACCTGCCGATCTTCGTCGCGCAGGACTCGGCTGATGTTTGGACAAACCCGGAGCAGTTTAAGTTAGAGAAAAACGGAAAACCGCTAGTCGTGGCGGGGGTGCCCCCCGACTACTTCAGCAGCACCGGCCAGTTGTGGGGCAACCCTTTATACAACTGGGAACGCATGGAGGCGGATGGTTTTAAGTGGTGGATCGAACGGGTGCGCGCGACTTTGACAGTCGTCGATATCGCGCGGGTGGATCATTTCCGAGGATTTGCCGCGTGCTGGGAAATTCCGGGTGGTGATAAGACGGCCGAACGTGGCCAATGGGTTGAAGCGCCGGGAAGGGCGTTGTTCACAGCCATTCGCAAGACACTCGGCGAGGTGCCGATCATTGCCGAAGATCTCGGCGTAATTACTCCTGACGTCGTTTCTCTGCGAGAAGAGTTTGGCTTTCCGGGCATGCGCATTCTGCAGTTCGGTTTTGGCAGCGACGCGAAGAATATCGATCTGCCGCACAACTACGTGCCGAATGTTGCCGCTTACACCGGTACTCATGATAACGACACGACGGTCGGTTGGTTCAAGAGTGTCGCAGGTGAGGGTTCGACGCGGACTGCAAAACAGATCGAACGTGAACGCACGTTCTGTCTAAACTATCTGAACACGAAGGGTGAAGAGATTCATTGGGACTTTATTCGCGCCGTGCTGGCGTCAGTGGCGAACACAGCGGTCGTTCCGCTTCAGGATCTGTTTGGGTTGGGAACTGAAGCGAGGATGAATCTCCCGAATAGCACCGAAGGGAATTGGGCGTGGCGCTTTAAAGCGGATGATCTTGAACCTGATCTGGCTTCGAGACTCAAAGAACTCTCAAACTTGTACGGAAGAAACCACGGATGAAGCGGATCAAAAAGCTCGGATTTGTAATCGGTGTTGTCTGTGTAAATCTCTGGTCCATCGCCGAGGTCGGGGCCCAGGCACCTGAGATTCTCAAAGTAGATCCACCAAGCTGGTGGACCAGAAGCTCTGTTAATCCTATCCGCCTGATGATTCGTGGCCGCAACCTTCAAGGTGCCCGCGTACAAGTGCCCGGCCTCAGAGTTGGTGCGCCAAAAATCAACGACCGCGGCACGTGTATCTTCATTGATGTCTTCGTCGGACTTCCCACCGGTAAACGTACGCTCACAGTGACGACCGCGCGCGGTCGTGGGAGAGCATCGTTCGAAGTGCTTCCGCCGCTGAATCGTCCGGGAAGGTTCCAGGGCTTCTCACCTGACGATGTGCTTTACCTGATCATGATCGATCGTTTCGCTGATGGAGATCTTGCGAACAACGATCCGCCGCAGTCGCGCGGCATCTATGATCGGTCGAACAAGTTTTACTACCACGGCGGAGACCTTCAGGGCGTGATTGATCGCTTGCCCTACTTGAAAGAACTCGGCATCACGGCGATTTGGCTAACGCCGTGGTACGACAACTACGATCGACTCAATCAGATCGAGTTGAAGGAAGACAGACCGAGTACCGGCTTTCATGGCTACAATCCGCAGGATTTCTACGGAGTTGAAGAACACTTCGGCACACACACGAAGGTCCGTGAGTTGGTCGAGGCCGCGCATCGTTCGGGCATCAAGATTATCCAGGACCAGGTCGTGAATCACACTGGTCCATATCATCCGTGGGTTGAAGATCAACCCACGCCGACCTGGTTTAACGGGACCAAAGAGAAGCACTTGAAGAATGTCTTTCAAACGTGGGTGCTTCACGATCCACGTGCCGTCGAAGGCCTGAAGCGCGAGACCATGGAAGGTTGGTTTCTCGACTTCCTGCCGGATCTCAACCAGCACGATCGGGAAGTGTCCAGGTATCTCATCCAAAACACCTTGTGGTGGATCGGCACCACCGGTCTCGACGGAATTCGCATGGACACCTGGCAGTACGTGCCGAATTCATTTTGGAGAGACTGGACCACCGCAATCAAAAAGGAGTTTCCGAGTTTCACAGTCGTCGGTGAGGTCAAGGATGGCGATGCGGTTCATACATCGTTCTTTCAGGGTGGCCGCGTTCGATTCGATGGCGTTGATTCAGGTCTCGACTCGCTTCTCGACTTCCCGCTCTTTTATCCGATTCGACACGCTTTCGCTGAAGGCAAGGCGATTGACGCAATTCCGAAAACGCTTGCCAAAGATTATCTCTACCCGAACTCAGAAATCCTCGTAACGTTGCTCGGCGGACACGACGATGGACGTTTCATGAGCGAGGCAGGTGCGACGATTGCCGGGTTGAAATTGGCAAACGCCTTTGTGTTGACGACGCGTGGTGTGCCGCAGCTTTACTACGGCGACGAACTCGCTATGGAAGGGCCGGACGAACCGACTACTCGCGGGGACTTTCCCGGCGGTTTTCCCGGTGACAGGCGCAACGCCTTCACTGCTACTGGTCGAACCATGGATGAGCAGGAATTGTTTGAGTTTATTCGTCGCCTCACGACTTTGCGGCGGGAACTCGAGCCCTTAAGAAACGGCAAGCTCGTCAATCTTCACGTTGCCGAGCAGCACTACGCTTTCGCGCGAACGATGAGAGGCAGCGCAGTGGTTGTCGTCTTTAACAATGACAGCAAAGAAGCTGAGATCGAGTTTGATGTTGCAGCCGCAGTTTTACGCAATGGCGAAACACTGCGCGACGGTCTTGATGTCAGTCGAAATGTGAGTGTTGCAAATGGCAAGCTGCGTGTGAGTTTGCCGAAACGTTCAGTAGCAATATTAGTCAGCAAGTAAGTCTTTACCTCGTCGAAGGAAATCCTGTTATGGAAAAGCCACGCCTGAGTTTCTGGCAGATCTGGAACATGAGTTTCGGGTTCCTTGGTATTCAGTTTGGCTGGGGATTGCAGCTCGGTAACATGAGCGGCATCTACGAGAAACTAGGGGCAAACCCTGACCAACTGCCAATTCTTTGGCTGGCTGCACCACTCACCGGTCTTATCGTTCAACCGATTATTGGTTCAATGAGTGATCGAACGTGGGGTCCTCTTGGGCGGCGCCGTCCATACTTTCTGGTTGGAGCGATCCTCGCGAGCGTGGCTCTCTTTATCATGCCAACATCCTCAACATTGTGGATGGCGGCAGGACTACTGTGGATTCTGGACGCAAGCATCAACATCAGCATGGAGCCATTCCGAGCTTTTGTCGCGGACAAATTAAATGCCGATCAGCGAACAACAGGTTTTGTTATGCAGTCGTTCTTCATTGGTGTGGGGGCGACACTTGCGGGTTGGCTGCCGCTCGCATTCCGTCGCTTCGGCGTTTCAGGCACGACGGAAAGCGGCATTCCACTAACAATAAAGTATGCATTTCAAATCGGCGCGGTGGCGTTCCTTATAGCCGTGCTCTGGACCGTTTTCACGTCGAAAGAGTATCCACCTGACGACATGGAAGAATTTAACCGCATGCGACGGTCGAAGGCAGGTTTGGCCGCAGGGCTTTCAGAGATCGTGACGGCAGTCTCCGAAATGCCCCGCACGATGCGACAGCTTGCCCCGGTGCAAATATGCACGTGGCTCGGGCTTTTCTGTATGTGGTTGTTTTACGTTCCTGCAGTTGCTCGTCGTGTATTCGGAGCAGTTGATCCGCAGTCAGAAGCGTATACGCATGGCGTTGAATGGGGCGGCTTTGCAATGTCGTTTATGAACATCACCTGCTTCGCGGTTGCCTTCCTGTTACCTAAGCTTGCGCGCGCTACCAGCAGGAAGACTGTTCACGCACTCAGTTTGTGCTGTGGCGCGCTTGGCTTGCTGTCCGTTTACGTCATCCGTGATCCGTGGATGCTCGTTGTTTCAATGATCGGAGTTGGCATAGCGTGGGCGTCGATCCTCTCAATGCCTTATGCGATTCTTTCGGGCGCGCTGCCGCCGGCTCGCATGGGTGTTTACATGGGTGTTTTCAACTTCTTCATCGTCATCCCCGAGATCGTACAAGCGCTTACCTTTGGACCATTGATCCGTGGTGTCTTTGGCATGAACAATCCTCATAGTTCACTTTACGTAGTGTTGATAGGTGGTTGCTTCATGCTAATTGCCGCATTGCTCGTTTTGCGAGTAACGGATAAGGCTGAACCAGATGTTCGAGAAGAGGCAGTCTTGAAAGCTGAGGAAGAGGTGCTGTTTACACTACCGGAATCTGCTCAGCCAGTTCCGAGTTCTGGATTGGACAACAAGCGGTGAGCGAAGTCGTGTTAACTCGTTTCTTAATAGTCTTAATTATCCTGGCGCTGCTCGTCGGCTCGGGTGCAAGTCAGCAACCGTCGCGCGACGTTTCGAAAGAATCTGCGCGTCCGGTTCGCGAGTGGATTCGCGATGGTGTCATCTACGAAATCTACCCGCGTGCTTTCTCTCAACAGGGAAATTTCAACGCGATTACCGCACGCCTCGACAATCTGAAGGACCTCGGCGTCACGATCCTTTGGCTGATGCCGATTCATCCCATCGGACAGGAAAAGAAGAAGGGGACTATCGGCAGCCCATACGCAGTGCGCGATTACTACGCAATCAATCCGGATTACGGCACTGCTGACGACTTGAAGCGTCTAGTTCGCGAAGCTCATGCACGTGGACTCAAGGTCATAATCGATATCGTCGCCAATCACACTTCCTGGGACAGCGTTTTGATGAAGCATCCCGAGTTTTACAAACGCGACGCTCAAGGCAACATCACATACCCTTACGACTGGTTCGACATCGCTGCACTCAACTACAGCAATCATCAGTTGCGTCGCTACATGATCGACATGCTCAAGCACTGGATCCGTGAGTTTGATCTCGACGGTTTTCGGTGTGACGTCGCGGGAGAACTGCCGACCGACTTCTGGGAAGACGCGCGCCGCGAGTTGGACCAGCTTAAACCTGACATCTTGATGCTTGCTGAAGCACACAAGGCGGATCTGCTCGTCAAAGCATTCGACCTCGACTACTCCTGGCCATTGCATGGTGCTTTGACCAGTGTCTTGCAGGGTCGCGCGCGGGCGTCGATTCTGCGTGATGAATGGGAGAAGGAGCTGAAGGCTTGGCCCAAAGGTGCTTTACACATGCGTTTCTCCGACAACCATGATGAGCGACGCGCAGTCGCACGTTTTGGTGAACCGGCAGCGCTTGCCGCTTCGGCGTTTGCGTTTACGCTTGATGGAGTGCCCATGATTTACAACGGGATGGAAGTTGGCGACACGACGGAGTCGGGCGCACCAGCGTTGTTTGAGAAGTTGCCGATCTTCTGGTCCATCGCTGAACGCCGTCCGGAGTTTCCACGTTTTTACAAACAGATCATGGCGTTGCGGCGCTCTAGCCCTGCGCTGCGGCATGGGAGTTTGCATTGGTTGAGAAACTCAGACGAGTCGCGTGTGGTGACGTTTGTGCGCGGTGCGGCGGGTGAGGAGATGCTCGTCGCGATCAACTTTTCGAACCGGCCGTTCTTTGGATCGGTTGAAGTTTCGACTCCAGTGGGCTACGTCGATGTAAACGGTGGCGCGGCTGGTTTGCCCGCGCTCTCGCTTGACGCCTGGGGCTGGCGAGTATTTCGAAAGAAGTAAAGCTGAGATGATTCGGATTGGTCTGGTCATTGTGATCGCCGCTCACACTGTGATAGCGCAGGGTGCTGATGCGCACTGGCCCCGTGCAGCAAAGACTGGATTCGGAACGTCAACAACACTCAATTCGAAAGTCTGGTTCACGCTCGCAAACGGTGTAATGACAGAGGTCTTCTATCCCACTCTCGACACACCAAACGTCCAAACGTTGCAGCTTCTCTTCGACGTGGACGGCAAGATGCGGAGTGAGCTTGGCGACCTGAAGCAGAGTAGTACACATACCGTCGCGGGTACACTAACCTTCCTTCAACATACAGGCTCCCTCAGTGAGAAATTGCTCGTTCAAAAGACTTTCGTCACAGATCCGCAAAGAAACACGGTCCTGATTAACTTCGAAGTCTTTAGTCTCATGCCCCGACTGCGTTTGTTTGTCTATTACGATCCCTCACTAAACAACAGCGGAATGCACGATTCTGCGTGGGCTGAGCGTGATGCTTTACTGAGCGTCGATGGAAATGTCGCATCGGCGTTGATGTCGAGTTGCGGTTTGTTTGAGCCGAAGAATGGTTTGCTTGGAGGAAGCTTCGGCAAGGGGCGAATAAAAGGCAACGTGGTCCAGATCGCGGAACTGCGGGCCACCAAGTGTACGCTCGCGCTTGGATTTGGTGAGACTCCATCTCAGGCGAAACAAGCAGCGCGTCTATCACTCGGCCGAGGATTCGACTTGGTGCGACAGCATTATGAAGCCGGGTGGAAGGCGTACACGGCAACACTGCCTTACGATCACGATTATCCGGGGCAGGTTACGATGGCTGCGATGGTCTTGAAGGCGCTTGAGGACAAAACTTTTCGCGGTGCTTCGATTGCCTCTCCATCAGTGCCGTGGGGCGGTGGACCAAACGCAAACGAAGCGACAGTCACGGGCTATCATGGGGTTTGGGCACGCGATCTCTATCACGTCGCGACTGCGTTCGACACGATCGGCGATCGTGAAACGGCAAGGCGACTCCTCGATTACCTGTTCAGAGTGCAACAAAAACCGGATGGCAGCTTTCCGCAAAACTCACACGTCGATGGGCGCCCAATCGGCAACGCTTTGCAGATGGACCAGGTCGGCTTGCCGCTGGTGCTCGCTTATCAGCTCGAGCGCAACGATCGTCAGACGTGGTTGAAACACATTAAGCCGGCGGCTGACTTCATTGTGCGTCATGGTCCACGCACCGAGCATGATCGCTGGGAGGAAGAAGCCGGCTACTCGCCGGCAACGATCGCCGCGCAAATTGCGGGTCTGGTTTGTGCTGCCGAAATCGCGCGTACGAACGGTGATCAGTTGTCTGCCGAGACCTACCTGATGACCGCTGACACATGGGCGAGTAACGTGGAGAAATGGACCGTGACAACAACTGGGTTTAGAAGTCGTCCTTACTACCTTCGGATAACAGCGAATGCAGATCCAAACGACGGCGCGAAGATGGAGATCAACAGCAGTAGTCTTGAGATTGATGAACGTAACATCATCGACGCAGGATTTCTGGAGTTGGTCAGGCTTGGTATCAAAGATCCAAACGATGAATTGATTAAGAGTTCCCTTGCTTTGGTTGATGAAATGATCAGGGTCGCAACTCCTTCGGGCGCCGCGTGGTACCGATACAATCACGACGCTTACGGTGAGACGTCGAACGGCGGCAATTACGATGGACGCACTGGCGTCGGTCGTTTGTGGACGTTGCTCTCCGGTGAACGCGGTGAGTATGAATTAGCAGCAGGAGATCTGAAGGCCGCGCAGACGCGATTGGCTGCGATGGCCGGCTTTGCGAACGAATCATTCATGATTCCAGAACAGGTGTGGGATTTGAAGCGAGTTCCGAGCGATGAGTTTGAGTTCGGTGAGGGCACCGGATCGGCGACGCCGTTGGCGTGGTCCATGGCGCAGTTCATCAGGTTGGCAATGAACATTAGAAAAGGAAGAAACCTTGAAACACCGAAAGTGGTTTTGGACCGTTACGTAAATGCTTCACGCAAAGCGCAAGGAAAAGCCGCAAAAGAGTTGTGTCCTGATCTCAACTCGGCTGTTCTCGGTGACCTCTGTGGCTCTGTGGTTTCCTTTGGTTTTCCGAGCGTTTTACCACAGAGGCACGGAGAACACAGAGAATCACAGAGAAACACTTTTAGATTAGGGCACCACTCCGCAAAAGGATCGAATGGATGTTTTAACTTCGAGTCTTCGCGCCTGTGCGTGAGCTGTTTTGGTTGCTGAAATAAGTGACTACAGAATCTAGCAATGTGCGTGACCTAATCTTCGCTGCGGATCTCGGCGGCACACATCTTCGCGCCGCCACAGTCGATCGCCACGGAAAAATCCAGTTCCGGTTTAAGCAGAACACTCCGCAAGCAAAAGACGCTAACGCAATCGTCGATGCGATCGTCGCCGCTGTTCGAGAAAGTCAACAGCAGAGTGGCAGCGTCAATCACATATCGGCGGTCTCGCTCGTCGTGCCGGGAACCGTGAATGTTGCCGGAGGTGCGGTTGTGAAAGCGCCGAATCTTCCGTGTCTCGACGGATTTCATCTCGCGGACGCGTTGACTGAGCAACTCGGTGTGCCTGCGTTCGTTGAGAACGATGCGAATGCCGCAGCGGTTGGTGAAGTGTGGCAAGGCGCTGCTGTTGGTTGCAATACGATCATTTGCGTTACGCTCGGGACGGGTGTCGGTGGTGGGATCATTCTCGACGGCAAACTCTGGCGCGGTGTCGATGGCGCAGCCGCAGAGATTGGACATATGTGCGTCGATCCATTCGGTGGGGTGGCGTGCACCTGTGGCAGTCGCGGATGTCTCGAGGTCTTTGCTTCCGCGACTGCGATTGTTCGCATGACCCGCGAATCGAGTCCGCGGTATCCGGATTCGATATTGCAGGGTAAGAATGATCGCACCGCGGAAATGATCTTTGAGGCTGGAGAGCAAGGCGACGACCTCGCGCTCGAGATCTTCCGGCGTATGGGCGTCTACCTCGGAATTGGTCTGGCAAACCTCATTAACATTCTCAATCCCGAAATGATCGTGATCGGTGGCGGAGTTGTTAACGGCTGGAATTTGTTTGAAAAGCACATGCGCCAGCAAGTTGAAGAGCGTGCGTTTCCGTTACTGGCCGCAAGAGTTAAGATCGTACGTGCGAAGTGTGGCGACGACGCCGGTTCACTTGGGGCGGCGCGACTAGCTCTCAGTCGGTGTCAGTTTTGAACCACAAAGACACTAAGAACCAAAAGAATACAAAATGAGTCAAATATCGGTAAGAACTTCGGGCGTTCGTGCCTTTGTGGTTGGTCTTTTCTTATTGTTGATTGGCGTTCATGCGGTTGCGCAGGACATCACCACACTCGAAAAGATCGGCCCGGTGGTTCGTTTTGAGAGAGCTGGCAACGCAATTACTCTGCACTGCCAGGACAACTCGCAGGTGCGCCTCACGGTCCTCGCTCCGGATCTCATCCGCGTTCGAACGGCTTTCGCCAAGCCTATCCCAGCCCGCGATCACTCCTGGGCCATCGCGAAAGAAAACTGGGATACACCGCGTTGGAACGTCAACGAATCATCCAATTCGATCATGATCACCACGGACGAAGTGGAGGTCGTCATCCATCGGTCACCGTTGCTAATCGAGTTTCGCGATGCGCAAACACATCAAGTGCTCAATTCGGATGAACGCCCGATGTCTTACGACGCCAAGAGTCAACTCGCGGGCATGATGTTCGATCCGAAAGCTGGTACGTTCGTCGCCGCCGCAAAGAAGCTTCATTTCGATGAGCACTTCTATGGTTTGGGTGAGAAAGCTGCGCGTCTTGACAAGCGTCGCGGTTATTTTGTGAACTGGAATTCCGACACTCCCGGTTATATCGAAGGCAAAGATCCGATCTATCAAACGATCCCGTTCTATATCGGTCTGCGGCGCGGCAGCGCCTACGGAATATTTTTCGATAATAGTTATCGCAGTTATTTCGATTTCGGCCGCTCGTCACAGCAGCGCGCGTGGTTTGGCGCTGAAGGCGGCGAGATGAACTATTACTTCTTCCATGGTCCATCGATCAGAAAGATTCTCGGCCGTTACGCTGACCTCACCGGTCGCATGCAGTTGCCGCCGATGTGGGCGCTTGGCAATCAGCAGAGTCGTTGGAGCTATTATCCCGACACGATGGTTGAAGAAGTTGTGAGTGAATACCGGAAGCGCGACCTGCCGCTGGATGTGATCTATCTCGACATCGATTACATGCACGGTTACCGGGTCTTCACGTTTGATAAGGAGAGGTTTCCCGATCCGAAAGGATTGACTGACAGACTGAAACGCCAGGGCGTGAAGGTCGTTACGATCGTTGACCCCGGCATTAAGCATCAACCCAAAGAGAAGGGGTATCTCGCCTACGATCAGGGTTTGGAGAAGAACTACTTTCAAAGGCGTCGCAACGGCGATCTGTTTGTGCCGAGAGTGTGGCCAGGTGACAGCGTTTTCGTTGACTACACTCTGCCGGAAGCGCGGCGCTGGTGGGGCGATCTCCATCGCTTCTACACCGACAACGGAATCGCGGGGATCTGGAACGACATGAACGAGCCGTCTGACTTTGTGGATCAGACGGGCAAGAACCAGCTCGATGTGGTGAGTCACGATGAAGGTGAGAAGTCCACTCACGCCAAGAACCGCAACACGTTTGCGCTGTTGATGTCGCGTGCAACATACGAAGGACTTGAGCGTTTGCAGCCTGCTCTTCGTCCTTATGTCATCACGCGTGCAGCGTACGCGGGAATTCAGCGATACGCGACGATGTGGACCGGTGATACGAACAGTACGTGGGAAGCGCTGGCACTGAATATCCCGATGTTTACGTCACTTGGTTTGTCGGGTGAACCCTTCGTGGGCAGCGACGTCGGCGGATTTATTGGGCGCGGCAACGGTGAGTTACTCGTGCGTTCTTATCAGGTGAGTTTCCTGGCGCCGTTCTGCCGTAACCACAAGGTGATCGATGGCTACGATCAGGAACCCTGGCGCTTCGGAAAGTCTTACGAAGACGTAATTCGCAAGTATCTTAAGCTCCGTTATGCGCTGATGCCTTTCCTATACACGACTCTGGAAGAAGCGCATCGCACGGGCGTGCCGCTGTTTCGTCCATTGATGCTCAACTATCAAAACGATTCGAGCACTTACAATCTCGACGATCAATTTATGGTGGGTGAGGATCTTCTCGTCGCGCCGATCGTCAAACCTGATGTGACCCACCGGCTTGTCTATCTACCTGAAGGCACGTGGTACGATTACTGGACTAATAAGAAATATGCAGGCGGGACGATGATCAGCGTCGATGCGCCGTTGGATGTGGTGCCGATGTTTGTGCGTGGCGGAGCGATGATTCCGACCGTGCCGCCGCAAAACTACATTGGCGAGAGGTCTAACGATCAAGTTACGTTCAACATCTATCCTGACGATAAAGGCACAGCATCTGCGGAACTCTACGAAGACGACGGTCTGAGCCCTGCTTATAAACGCGGCGAATTTCGACGGACTAAGGTGAGCGTTCGTCGCGGTCAGCGCGGACAGATCGTTTCGATTAGCGCTGCGGAGGGCAGCTACAAACCCGCACCACGCAGGTTCAGCTTCGTTCTGAGATCGTCTCCACGCAATAATTCGGTCTCCGGCGTCCTCACTGACGCCGCACATGAACTAATTTTGCCACTCTAGGAAAAGAGGCCCTCACAATCTGCAAGCGAATATTCATCTAATCGCAATCTCCAATTGCGTCTGTGCATACAAACCTCAAGTATTTCTCAACCAACCTGGATAACCTGTACACGGTTTCAGCCCGTTTTTGAAAACGACAAGAATCGCACACAGTTGCGCAAACGTCTGGCAATCCCACGCGCCGTCGTGTCGATCCTGTGCCGGAATCAGGGAGGCAAAACGATGAGAGCAGATTCCATATATCAAAACTTAGTGAGTAAGTTTTGCGGAACAAGACGAACTACGAAGAACCGAGCGGTCGGATTGCTTAGCGTCGTAACGATGCTATGTTTGATATTGACGCCGGTGAGCTTTACAGCGAGCGACTTTGACATCTCATTAAGCCAATCCCCTACGGATCCTGGGCGCTATATAGTGCAACTTTCCGCCTCCCCGCTGGCAAGCTATCGCGGCGGCATTCTCGGTCTGGCGCCTACCAACCCAGCAGTACGTGGCGAGTTGAAACTGGATTCGAAGAGCGCTGCCAGTCGCGCGTATCTCGATTACCTGTTGCAACAGCAGAATTCTTTTCTGGTGAACGCACAATTAACTCTCGGTCGTCCGGTCGAAGTGTTTGCTCGTTATCGTTATGCCTTAAATGGAGTTGCTTTGGCCATGACCGCCGCTGAGGCTGCGCGGATATCGCGCTTGTCAGGTGTAAAGCAAGTTATGGCGGAAAGGATTTACCAGCTCCAGACAGATGTTGGACCAGCCTGGATTGGCGCACCAAGTTTATGGAATGGCTCGGCGACAGGTGGTGCTGCGGGCACAAAAGGCGAAGGTGTAGTGATTGGCGTTATCGACACGGGTGTCAACCACGATCACCCGTCATTCGCGGACATAGGTGGCGATGGCTACAACCATTCGAACCCGCGTGGCACCTTTTTTGGGTTGTGTGATCCGATCACGGGGTTACCTTTCTGCAACGACAAGTTGATTGGCGTCTGGGACTTCACCGGAACGACACCAGAAGACGACAATTTGCACGGCAGTCACACAGCGAGCACGGCGGCGGGGAACGTGGTCGCGGCAACCATTGTGGCCCCGACGATTACTCTTACGCGCAATGTCTCGGGGGTCGCGCCACACGCCAATTTGATCACTTACAAAGCCTGCGATACAGCTTCCGGCGGCTGCCGAGGCATTTCTCTGGGATTGGCGATCGACCAGGCGACGGCGGACGGAGTCGATGTTATCAACTTCTCAATCGGAGGTGGCTCCAGTGATCCCTGGGCCGATGCAAACGCCCTTAGCTTCCTCGGGGCACGGGACGCCGGAATTTTTGTGTCGGCATCCGCAGGGAATGACGGACCCGGTGCGTCAACGGTCGGCTCACCGTCAAATGCGCCATGGCTCATGAGCGTGGCCGCAAGCACGCACAATCGCAAATTTGTCAACTCAGTTGTAAACATGAGCGGAGGAGCAACCGCTGCGCCCGCTAACATTACGGGAAAGAGCGTGACCTCAGGATACGGTCCGGCGCGCATTGTCTATGCAGGCGACCTCGGCTTTCCACTCTGCGGGGACGGGCCGGCAGACGCGGCAACTGGTAAGGCTGCAATTAATCCGTTCCTTCCGGGAACTTTTAATGGCGAGATCGTTATCTGTGACCGTGGTACTTATGGCCGTGTGGAAAAGGGAGAGAATGTGAAGGAGGGTGGCGCTGGTGGCATGATCCTCGTTAATGATGCGGCGAATGGCGACTCGCTCGTCGGCGACGCCCACGCCTTGCCGGCCGTTCACATCTCGTATGCAAATGGCAACGTGCTCAAAAATTGGGTAGCAAGCGGCGACGGACACACGGGAACGATCACCGGAACAATCACCGACCTCAACTCGGCAAATGGCGACGCTATGGCTTCGTTCAGCTCGCGGGGTCCAGACAAGTCGGCACCCGGTATTCTCAAACCGGATGTAACAGCGCCGGGCGTCGATATTTTGGCTGCATTCAATACGCTGGGTAATACGAGTCAGGTTGGTGGCGTTGAGTGGGGTGTTATCAGCGGAACTTCCATGTCAAGTCCCCATTCGGCGGGCGCTGCGGCGCTTGTCCGTGCTGTCCATCCAAATTGGACACCCGCGCAAGTGCAGTCAGCTCTTATGACAACTGCCGTCACCAGCAGCGTGAACGTGGGTGGCAAGATAGCGACGGCGTTTGATCGTGGCGCTGGACGGATTGATTTAACACGGGCCGCCCTGGCGGGACTGGTGCTTGGAGAGACGCTGAGTCAGGGACAGACTGTGACCGAGTATTACGAAACCGGCCAGGCCAATCCCACGGGTCTTAATCGAGCGAGCATGGCGAATGCCGATTGCAAAGGCACGTGCACGTGGACCCGCGTGGTCACCAATACGCTTACCGCAACCGCCACATGGTCCGCGAAAGTAAGCGGACCAAAAGGAGTGCGGGTGACTGTTAGTCCAGCTAAGTTCACGATTGCACCCGGCGCCTCCCAGGCACTCACGGTCACGGCCGATGTCGCGGACGCGCCGGTGGGCCAGTGGAGTTTTGCGGAACTGACGTTGACGTCTAAGAGTGCACCCGCCGCTCATTTGCCGATTGCTGTTTTTCCTGGCGGGACGCCACAGGCAGTCAACATCGTTACCACCGCGACTACGGGCTCAGACACGAGGACGGTAACCTCCGATCTTGAGATCCAACGCTTCAGCTCTGTTGTTTCGGGGCTTGCGAAGGGACAAGTAATTCAGCGTCAGCTCGAGCAGGATCCGACTTCCGGCGGCATTCCTGGAACGGGTACCGGTCTTATCGGAATTCTCACTCCGTACGAGGCCGTGGCTGGCACTTTCTTCACGACGATCGACGTTTCGCAGGGAGCGCGCTTCCTGATGAGCGAGATCACGAACTCGACCGCACCTGATGTCGATCTTTTTGTCGGTCGCGATCTGGATGGCGACAACGCGCCGGATGAGTCAGAGGAAGTTTGTCGAAGCGCGTCGGGCGTGTGGCAGGAGAAGTGTACGTTGAAGAGCCCTGCGGCCGGCAAGTGGTGGATCCTGGTTCAGAACTGGGCCTCGAGCCCTGCTCTCATCGACAATATTGAGTTGACGGTGGCGGTTATTCCGGGCACTAACAACGGCAACCTGTTTGTAACCGGACCGTCGAGCAGCGTGCCTGCGGGTCAACCGTTTGACATCATACTAACTTGGAACGAGCCAACATTAGGGGTAGGCGAGTACTGGTTCGCCTTAGTCGAGTACGGTGCAGACGCGAGGCACCCGAACAATGCCGGATCGCTGTTGATGAGGATTAATCGAACCGGATAGAGTTTACGATGCGCGTAGTGGGTGCAGTTTCAAGCGCGATCTCGTCGTTTCTGCGGTCGAGTTTTCAAGCCAATTCACGGCCGTCGTTACCGATGTGGCCCAAGGCATAGTCAACAGGACGGGAGGAGGTGTTCTCGACTCGTGACTCAACCAGCACGGTGTCACCGGTGTGATAAACGCGAGAGTCGGTCGAGAGCATTGAGACGCCTTCGCGAACGGTCTTGGCAATTTGCTTTTCTGGCAGTTTTTGAAGCGCTCCTCGAAGAGAACAGGAATCTTCTTAGTTGTGATATGGGGAGCATTCCTGGGGCGAAAGCGCAGTGCGTTGAGAGTCAATAAGGAGATGCAAGTACTCTCGTCGATCTTCACGTTAGCTCTGGAAAAGCAACCCATCTCTTCAAGGCCCAGGACAACGATGTTTCCCGTCTCAAGCGAACGCATTCGCTACCCGCCAGACGAAGAGCAGAGGCTTTTTGAACAGCTTGATATCTGCGAATGGCTTAAGCCGATTGTGCTGATTGCTTTGCACACAGGCATGCGACGCGGTGAGATTTGCAACCTGCAATTGTTCGATCTCAATTTCGATCGCGGTTTGATTCACGTTCGGAATACGAAGAATGGGAAGGACCGAATCATTCCCATGAATGCCACTGTGCGACAACTGCTCGAGGCCCAAAGAGTATTACGAGTTCGAAAAGCACAGGAGAATGCCGACAAAGGGAAATCCAAGGTTCCCAGTCCGTTTGTGTTTCCAAGTCCACCAACTGAGGAGCGGCTTGTCGAGATCAAGTACTCATTTGTACGAGCTGTGAAACAGGCGAAGATCACCGACTTGCGCTTTCACGATCTTCGCCACACCGCAGCGACGCGAATGGGTGACGCCGGCGCAGATGCTTTTACGCTGGCAGCGATCTTCGGTTGGTCTGACATTCGGATGGCGATGCGTTACACGCATGCGATGGAAGATGCAAAGCGCAGAGCCGTGGAAGCAATCGCAGTCGGAGTAACCAGAGCCACACGTGAAAATGCAGCGATTGAAATTTCACGTGACAGGAGCGTGACAAACGAAAAACGGCAAGCCTTTGGCTCGCCGTAAGTCGTTGAAAACATTGGTAGCGGGGGGCGGGATCGAACCGCCGACCTTGGGGTTATGAATTAGACGACCGGCAAAAATGTAAGTAATTGCCTTTTCGAAAGTTGCAGCCACCTAAGAAATCAAGGGGCTTACAGTTGTTTCCCATTCGCTGCTAGCGCCTCACGGTGCTGTGCTGGAAATTCCGTCCACAAATTGGCCACAAAATTTTCCGTTCGCGTTGTCCCGACGATGCACACTAGGTTCAACGGAACGCACACGCATGCAAACTACTATGAGACCGATCGATCTGGATTCCTCTATCGTTCGTTTGGGCCAATGTCGAAAGTAATTGAGTCAGACCGGACCCACTCGCCTCCCTAAACGAACCGCCGCTTCACTGTGAGATGATAGTGACCGGGTAAAAGAGTTTTATACCAATCCGAGAGATCTATCCGCTGAAGCGAATAGACTTTGTCACGAAGAAACTGAATCGGAGCAGAGCTGCCGTTAGGAGGCTCGCTGAGAGCCCTGTCAACTTGGTCTGTGCTTCCTTCTTGTAAAGGACAACGTCTCCGTCTCGCAGTAGCTCGAGTTGAAGATTCGTATATTGGTTCAGAGATTCAATGATTGTGATTGGGCCATTAAAATAATGACTCAGCATTACCCTAATGGTGATTCTATCCGCAGACTTATAAGCCGGGGCTAGGTCACTTGTTTCACCCGTGTTTGGATTCAAGAAGACTAATCGAAGTCTGATAAGAGTGGGACTTCGCAGAACTTCAGCATCCGCTTGTTTGCTTCTATCTCTTCCTGGGTAGGAATGTATCGGCCATGTTTATCTATGGTGCTTTGTGCGAAAACAGGAAGTGCGAAACTGATCGTTATCGCCAATGAGACAAATTTCATCATACTTAAACTCCACACTACTGAAGCTCGATCGGCGAAATTTGTTTTGCAAACTCTTTCCCGATTCTTTGGTATGCGTGCGGTGAAGTATCTTTGGACATGCTTGTGGCCATGGAGTATTAGTGGGATCTGGCGACGCGCGCACCGATTTTGGTAAATTTCTCTTGGACACTCGACGGGAATATAGACGACTAGAAGAAAAGATTTTCTTCCTCATTCGGAAATTCAGCAAAAGCGATGACCACGACTGCAAACGAACATCCTTATGGCATGAGTTTGAAGGTTTAAAGGACGTTCGAAACAAAATTGCTCATCCCAAATGACACGATGGCTTAAATCTATCGATCGAGAACGTAGAAAACTATATTCGCACCAGTGAGGATGTCATCCGATTTGTTTCGCGTCACGTTTGGGGCAAGCCTGATACGATCTAACAGGAAAATAGCAAAACGATCTAACGGATCTTTGTAAATTTCAAAGCGGCAATCAATCCGCCGCACTCTCCGCCTACGCAACGTTAATTGATCAGTGGAAACAAGCCGCCGCCAACTTGATCGAGTTGTGAGAAGCGCAGGATTTCCTTATGAGCCACAAGAAAGTACAAGCAGGACAGTAGCCAGAAAAAAGCACCAACGGGAAGCTGACTTTGGGAGACCTATTGGGCAGCCACTTTTCCTTTTCCACTTTTCGTATCCCTTTTTACTGCCGCGATTAGTTTCGTCACATCATGGTCAAAGTCTGTTTCGTCCATGTGCAGCGCCTGCCGTCTTGCTAACGATTTCAACACATCCGGCAGATCTTTTTTATCAGGCATCGAGCTACCTCGCAGTAACACCGGGATCACTCGAATCTTCCTCTCAAGAGCCGTAGCCACCTCAAGTCGAACAAAGTCCTCGGGGTCATCTAACCTATCCGTGCTTTCTAACCAACCACGGCCAATCAGTGCAATCAACACATCGCAAGCCGACACTTTTTCTTGTATAACTTCGACAAACTCAAGGCCCGGTTCGAGTTCGGCGACGTCCATAAAAATATTGGCTTTGTGAAACTGCTGACAAAGTCGATCATAAAGCAGGTTGGCCCAGCCGCTGCCGTCATTACGCCGGTAGCTAATGAAGATCTTTGGACCGGTCGAGGCCTGATCATCTGCCTCTGCTTTCATCGTGCTCACCGATCTTTCTTCGTCCTCTGCCGACCCCTTCACAATGGGAAGCAGATCTTTGCGTAAAGATTCAGTGCTGATTAGTCCCCAATGCCTGGAACTATCGTGGATGATTCGAGCTAGCTGATTGTCGACTAACAATGTAAGCAACAGATGGCTTGAGCGGATTTGGTTGCTTTCAAAATCAATCGAGGCAACCAACCACGCTCCTTTGACTAATTCAGGAATGCGCGGGCTAAGACTCGGGGTCCTCGCATTCCCCGTCTTGAGCCTGTTTATTGCAATATTGAGGTCGTTTATTAAGCGAGACTGATCTATTTCGAAATGGTGAAGAATGCGCTGAAAGTCTGTATTCGGCAGCTCGTTCAATTTCAGTAACCAGTGTTCGAGCTCAACGTCATAATTTGTCTTCGACAAACAGAGCCCGGCGGCGCCCTCAAGTGTCTGGCGACAAGTAGGATTTAATTTGCCGATCAGAGACTTAAGATTTACGTCCATGCGAATCTGTTGGTTCAGACCTCATCTATTTACTGAACCGCTTTTCGCCAACGCTCGGTAGGTTCACAACTGTGACGCACTCTTGTCCTTCCAATTGAAAATGTGGCTTCAAAGAGATCGTGGCCGTAAATGTCTTAGCTCTGCCAGGCACTTCACTGACTCCGATGTGCGCCTCTCGCAGTGGACGCTGCGCTTGCTCTTTTGATGAGGCACTGTCGTTGCTCAGGACATAGCCGGCAATCCAAGCGTTGAGATAGTCCTCACACTCTTCGCTATTGCGAAAAGCACCGACTCTGTCTCGCACAATCGCGTTGAGGTAATGGACAAAACGGGCGGTTGCAAAAACAAATGGCAATTGAGTTGAGAGATGAACATCTGCCTCCGGGACGTCGAACGAGCTAATCCGCATCCGCAACTTGTGGCACGATTGCATACTAAAGAAAGCTGCATAATCAGTCTCTTTACAATGGACCAGCGGAATGAAGCCCAACTTCGATAATTCATTCTCAAGCCGATCCGTGATGGCAATCTCGGTGGGGCATTTTGATTCTACCTGCCCGTGATCCGTTTCGTGGTAGTACAGCGGAAGACAGGGCACCAGTCCTCCCCCTTCTGGTCCTACGAGCCCACCACACCAACGATCGTTTGCGAAGTCCGCCGTAAGACATGTGCCAAAGGAGTAAACAGCGTTACCCCACCAGAAACTTGCTTTGGTCAGTCTCATCAACGTCTTCGATAAAGCGAAACGTTTCGGCAGGATGAGTGTCAGGTCCGTAAGGCAGTCGCATAAGCACGCGCGGCAAAACCAGTCCCGCATAGCGAGCTTCTTCTGATTCTTGGAAAGATCGCCACTTAGCGTACTGGGTAGCATTGAAAGTTCTGGACAAGTCATGTGACCTGCTCAATTCCGAAAAGCTCTTCACTTCAAACAGTTCGTGACTGGCAGCGGCAATGAAGGGTGCGTAGGCTGCCGCAGCAACGCGGGCAATCTTCTTCAAGAGTGCCATGTCTCGCGGATCGTTTCTGAACTCATAATCGCCGATAAGGACACAATAAGGGGTTCCACCAAAGCTACCAAACTCTTCCTCACAGACTCTCTTGAAGAGAACACTCGTAGGGAATGCATGGGTCTCTTGATCTTTAAGTAGTTCTCGCTTGGAAACATTGCACACCCGGATCTTGAGTAGAGGGCCCGTTTTACTCCGGTGCACCAATCTGTGAAGTCCTCGCCAGGTTCCCTCCAATCGTTGGAATTCCGACGTGTGTAGAATCTCGTTGAGTTGCGCTGAAACAAGGCGGTCAATCTCGGCGATCCGAGCGTTAATCGCCGTCTCGAAGTTTTTCGACATTACAAGACTTCCTTGCATTACTTCTTCGACAAATGTGGCGATCTGATCACGGGATTGGTCACGTTGGTATTCATCGCCGTTGCTCTGATAGTCACGGAAAATTTGATCGAGGAGACTCAAGTCTTCGTCACTCGTTGAGTCCTGTTCCGCGGGTCGAGCATCTCTAAAAGAGCCGAGTTGTTTAACGTCTGCAATTGTTTGGTAGCGGGTGTTTGATTGCTTCAATTCTGCCTTGAGAGATAATCCTGGGCTATTGATAACTTCCTCCAACCGCTCTCGAAGCTCGACTTTACCCTCGGTTTTCGCAAGCAAGGCTGTAAGACTCGCGCGGGCCTCAACTAATTTTCTCAGTGGATCGATTTGGTATACCAGTCCGTCGGGCTCGAAATCCTCCGGGGTGTAAAAGCGCAGCTCCATTGCGATGTTCCCACCGTCACAACTGAGCTTGTTTTCAACTTGAAGTGCTAAGCGCGGAGAGATGCTTCCCATGAATAGCCTAAAACTGTCCTGATCGACTTGGACAAACTTGCGTTGCTCGAATGGCGGCAAAGGCTCCGCAGGACTGCCTGACAGATCCGCGAGCACACCCAAAACGAATGGGAGTTCCTTTGTCTCAACGGAACCATTGAGTTCTACGTCATAAGCAATGCGCGTCTGGAGGAGACGCGCATCGCCAGGCTGGCGTTCGGCATCTTGGGCCATGGTGTTTCCCCGGGACCGGTGTGAGGGCAGATTCTACGCTATGAACCAAATCAAGCCAAGAAATGTCTGGCCGTTTATCTACATTCGGCTATTTCTTCTCCTGCACGTCGAAAGCGTAGAGTCTTGCCAGACTTGGACAGGCCAGCTAATCATCGTGGAACCTCACAGCACAGAGTGGAAACTTTTACACCCGGATTTGCTAAAAATTCGGACACGGGCGTGGGAGATATGACCCCATGGTCGGTTACGCTCTTAAGTCTTTAATTTAGCGCAGTTGCCATACCGCTTGAATCATCGAGCATTTCACATCCTTTCCCATTCCTTAGCACGCGCTACAGTTTGTATGCGTCCTCTGCTGTTTG
>Ga0079216_10000037_pt1 | contig 20859 bp, 16 predicted proteins | sample NCAS100_FD_77008 | JGI IMG/M metagenome (GOLD analysis project Ga0079216, IMG submission 77008) | Agricultural soil microbial communities from Utah to study Nitrogen management - NC AS100 | ecosystem: Environmental > Terrestrial > Soil > Agricultural land | place: USA: North Logan, Utah...
ACGATGACCGCGCCCGTGGAAACCGCGAACGCCACAGGATCGCGGCCCGATGTGTTGAACAGCAGCGACTCGATCCGCGTGCCCATCGCCAGGGCCAGTGCGGAGCCGGCGGCAACGCCCGCAACCGAGGCCACCATTCCGCGCCATATCACGGTGCGCATGACATCACCCGGAGAGGCGCCTAACGCCGCACGGACTCCGATCTCCCGGGTGCGCGACGCGACCACGTATGAGACGACGGAGTACACGCCGACCGCCGCCAGCAACAGGCTGAGTGCGCCGAATGCGGTCAGCACTGAGGCGCCGAGTCGCCAGGATCGCGCCTTGGGATCGACCCACTGTTCATAGGGCACGATAGTCGCGTACGGCTGGGACGGATCGATGTCCAGCAGGACGCGCCGGATCACCGGTTCGGCGCGCCTGACGTCTCCACGCATCCGCACGAGGATCTGGGGGGAGCCGGGCGGGATGTCACCGCCGACGCCCATGGGCCAGAAGAACGCCATGAAGGGCTGTTCGCGAAGATTCTGCCGCCGGAAGTTGGCGATCACTCCGACCACGGGTGCGCAGGCGCGCTGCGACACGATCAGGCACTTCTGCAGCGGATCCTGCCCCGGCCAGACGGCGTCGGCCATCTGTTTCGTGATGATCACGGTGGGTTGGCTGGCCGAATCGAGGTCGGCGTCAGTCCAGAGCCGGCCCTGGAGGAGCCGGACCTCCAGCGCACGCAGAGTCCCAGCCGTCGCGGTGTAGATGTATGGACCACCACCCGGAAGCCGCGGCATGGAGTCCAGGCCGGGTGCATTCACGTTCACTGAAATCGTCGACAGGAACGGGCCGCCATGCAGCAGGCCCACCGACTCGACGTCAGGCAGCGCCGTTAGGCGGCGGACCGCTTCCAGATGTAGCTGTGGGATGACGGTGGTTTCTCGAGCGGGAAGGTTCGGCCGTGCGTACATCAGGCCCTTTGGATTGAACCCGAGGTCGAGCTTCCGCACCTGGTCCAGGCTCCGCACAAACAGGGCGCCGACGATGAGAAGTGTGGTCGCCAGCGTGGTCTGCACGAGGAGAAACGCCTGTAGCGCGACGAGTGGGCGCGCCGCGATGTTCCGCGCCCCGGCACGAAGCGCTTGGGAGAGATCGGCCCGGGTTGCACTCCATAACGGCAGCAGCGCTGCGCCGAGGGCCGCCAGGACAGTGCAGGTCACGGTCACCAGCAGGACGCGCATCGTGGTGAAGTTTCCCGACCACTCCACGCCGGGCAGGAGGAATGACCGCGTCACGGTTCCAGCCACTCGCATCAGGAGCAATCCCGCGACGAGTCCCATTGCCGTGACCAGCACGGATTCGGTAAAGAGCTGCCGAACGAGTCGGCGCTCGCCGGCTCCTAACGCCCGCCGGACGGCAAATTCCGGCCGCCGGCTGATGCCGCGGGCCAGCATCAGGTTGGCGACGTTGGCGCAGGCAATGGCGAGGAGCACGAGCGCCATGAAGAAGAGCCAGGCCGCCACTCGCGGTTCCGCGGAATTGCTGTCCCGCTCACGGCCAGCCACCAGCGCACCGAGGCTGCTGACCGCCTTTGCATGGAACGGACTGAGATGCGCGTGGGAAAGCTGGTACACGCGCCTGACGTCCTGCTCGGCGGCCCCACGACTCACGCCCGGCTTCAGCCTGGCGATGGTTTCGATATACTGACCACCGCGTTGCTCGTGCCACCCGGGCGGCATTCCCTCGAGCGTGCTCATCGTCATCATGGGCAGCCAGATGTCGAGCGGCGCCAGGCCTGTACCCGTAAAGCCGACCGGTGCAACGCCGATCACCTCGAATGGCGATTCATTCAGCCGAATGCGGGCGCCGATGACGGAATCCGCGCCGCCGAACACATTCTGCCACAGCTGATGACTGACGACCGCCACGTTCGATCCGGCGGGAAGGCGATCTTCGGCGTCGCCAAAGAACCTTCCGCGGGCCGGGCGCACGCCCAGCAGCGGGAAGTATTGTCCCGAAGCGTACACCGTGGCGACGACGCGGGCATTGGCGCCCGAGCCGAGCGACAGTTCGGCGTCGCTGGCGCCGGCGACATGCGAGAAGGATGTGGTGCGATCCCGGAAGTCGGCGAAGGCCGCATAGGACATCGCCGGGGAACGAGGGAAAAATCCGGACTGTTGCCATCGCGCGACCAGGACGCGGTGCACCTGCTGCGGTGCGACAATATGCGCGGGTTCGCTGAAGAAGAGCCGGTCGGCGATACCGAACATCGCGCCGTTTGCGCCTAACGCGATTCCCAGCGTCGCGATGACGGCGAGGGCAAAGCCCGGCGACCGGCGCAGCGATCGGAACGCGACCCGGATGTCGCTTAACAGTTGCAGCATGATTCCCACTCCTCCCATCGTCGGTTGTCGCCCCGGGCGACGTATGCGTCCCACGGTTCGAGAGACCGCGAGGCTGGCGCCGGCAAAGACGCGTGAAGTCCCATGCGCCGCTTCCTTCAGCTCCCTGGTGAACACCACCGGATTGGGCGGTCGCTGCTCTCGCGGGACCGCCATCGCGCGTTCGAGGACCGAGCTCACCGCGGCCGGCAGTTCAGGGGCAAATTCCTGGATCGGCGGCGGCGGGACGAGGAAGCGGCGAGTGACGATCGCCTGCGTCGTGTTGCCCGTGAACGCCGGCCGGCCGGCCAGCATCTCCCACGTCATGCAGGCCAGGCTGTAGATGTCCGACCGTCCGTCCAGGTTCTTCTCGCCTAACGCCTGCTCCGGGCTCACGTACGCCGGGGTTCCGGCCGACAGGTCCATCTCGGACCTGAACGACCACTCGTCGACTTCGGCCCGCAACTTCCGCGCGATGCCGAAGTCCATCACGAAGGGATGGTCATCGAAAAGCAGCACGTTCTCCGGCTTGACGTCACAGTGCAACACGCCCTCGTGGTGGGCATGGTCCAGCGCGTTGGCGATGCGGGTGGTCAACGCAACCACGTCGGCAATGCCTAACCGCGAATGTGTCTCGAGCCGGGCGCGGAGCGAACCACCGCGAATCCAGGGCATCACGTAGAACGGTTGCCCTGCGGCGTCGCCCGAATCGAACAGGGGAAGGATGTTCGGGTGCGTGAGACGTGCCACCGTCGAGATCTCGCGCTGGAACTGGTCAAGGCCGATACCGCTCACGATCTCGGGCGAGATTACCTTGATCGCCACCGTGCGACCATGCCGGGCATCACGCGCCAGATACACGCCACCCATGCCGCCCTGGCCAAGCTCGCGATCTATGGTATAGCGGTCGGCGATGGCACGACGGAAATCGAGGTCAGCCCACGGCTCGCTGCCGCTTTCGACCTGGAACAACTCGTGGACGCCGACACCGAACGCCTCGAGCATCCGGATCCGTGTGCGAGCGGACGGGAACGGATGCTTGCCGTTGACGATCTCCGACCAGTGACCGCGCGAGAGCCCGAGCTTGAGAGCCCAGTGGTTCTGGCTGAGGGCGCTCCCGGCAATCAGGTCGAGGAGAGCCCGGTGCTTGAGGCGGACGCGCAAACGATGCGGCTGTGGGCTGGCGACGGTGAACCGGCGAGGTGACCCCTCAATCGGGCAAGGTTAGATCGCGGCTTCGTGCCGGGAAAGGCAACCTGCCAAGAAAGTGTTCGATGTCGTTCGATTCGTGATCAACGGACGGCCCTGCGGGGTTGGCACCACTTTGTCTCACACCTTGTTGACGCTGCTACGCTTGCGGCACTAAGCTCGGCTGTGGACCTGCGTAACCGACTCACGACAGAGCTCAATCGTCGACTCCGGCGAAATCCGCGCTATTCTTTGCGCGCCTTCGCTCGCTCGCTGGCCCTGCACCACACGACTGTCGCCCGCCTGGTGAATGGAACACGACGCGCCTCGGGGCCGATGCTCACTCGAATCGGCCGGCGGCTTGGCCTGTCGGACCCTGCACTGACATCGATGCGGAGGCACGAACATGCGGCGCGCGTCCTCGACGCGTCGCAGCTCCCCGACTTTCGCGCCGATTGTCGTTGGATTGCGATGAAGACCGGCGTGGAGCTCGACGACGTCAACCGTGCCTTGCACCTGCTCATTCATGAACGACGTCTCGAGATGAGCAGCCCCTCGTCCTGGACCATTATTCAGCCATGAGCAATCCCGTCGTTCGATGGCAGGTGATTTCACCGGACCCGGAAGCGTCCAGCGCTTTCCTTACGAAGCTCTTCGGTTGGCGGACGACGCGCGACAATCCGCTCGGCTATCGCGAGGTCCAGGCGGGCGAAGGCGGCATCCACGGCGGCGTGTGGCCGGCACCCGCCGGAGTGAAGCCATTCGTCCAGCTGTTCGTGCGCGTGGACGATATCGACGACATCGTCGCCAGGGCCGTTGCCCTGGGAGCACAAATCATTGTACCAAAGGCGGTATTGCCGGGCGGTGACGAGATGGCAGTGCTAATGGACCCTCAAGGACTTCCGATCGCAATCTCCACGGCTCAATGAAACGCTGCGTTGTTACTCGGCGCTGGCGAGCGCGCTGGCTTCGGTCACTGTGGCCTCGAATGTCATCTCGCGACCGGCACGTTCCGCTGCTTCGGTCCCCACCGGTCCGAGTGCCGCACGCGCCGGGGCGACGAATCGCTCGAGCAGTGCATCCCAGAAGCGAATCTTCAGGTTGATGCCCAGGCGCGCGCACTCGGCGCGTGAAGCAGCGATCAAGCGGATCCCATCAGCATGACGGCCTAACGCGGCCAGTGACATCCCGATACCTTCGATCTCGAAGGCGGTCTCCATGCGGTCCCCAATCGCCGCTGCCAGGAGAAGGCTTTCGCCGTAGAGGCCAAGGCTTTCGGCTGCATTTCCTTCGATGAGCGCACAATCGGCGAGAAAATGGAAGCCGGAGTGTTCGGCGCGTCGATCGCCGGCCCGCCGCGAGAACTCGAGGATTTCGCTTGCGAGGCCCCGCGCTTCGTCCACACGCGAGAGCGCGACGAACATCTGGCCCAACGCCACCTTCCCCCGATTGATCAGATTCGGATCACCCTGATTGCGCATGATCCCCAGCAACTCCTCGAAGGTGGCGCAAGCCGCTTCGTCTTCACTGGCCAGGAACTGTGACCACCCCAGCGTTTCCAGCGATGCAGCGATCTCCATTTGATCACCCAACTGTCTCCACATCGCCAAAGTCTGCTCCATCAGTTCACGAGCAACCGTGTGGCCGCCCTCATACGCCGAAAGCATCCCCTGGCCGCGCACGGCACGGGCGTACGACCGCCGGACGGGATCGGGTGACGCCACGGACAGGGCCGCGTTCAAGTGCGTGCGACCCTCGATGATGTGGGAACGCGCCCACCAGAAATAGGCCAGCGCGCCCACCATCGTCAGGTAGCGCTCCGCGTCGCGGTCGCGCACGAACGACAGCGCCGAGCGCAGGTTGTCCATCTCTCTCGTCAGGCGCTCGTTCCAGGGTTCTTCCTTGAAGAGTCGTTCGGCGTAAAATCGTTCAGTTAATGCTGCGAACTCGTTCAGGTGACGTTCGCGAACAGCGTCGGCTTCCCCGGATTCCACGAGTTTTTCCAGCGCATACTGCCGCACCGTTTCCAGCATTCCATACCGCGCCTCTCCGGCAACCTGCTCTACCTGGACCAGCGACTTGTCGATCAGTCGCGTGAGCAGGTCGAGGACCTCAAACTCGTCGGTGCTGTCCGCGATCGCGGTCGCGGACTCCAGCGTCCATCCACCTGAAAACACCGAAAGCGCACGGAGCAGGGACTGCTCTTCCGCCGATAGCTGGTCATAGGACCATTGAATCGTCGCCAGCAGCGTTTGCTGGCGCGGCACCGCTGATCGGCCGCCCGTCAATAACCTGAAGCGATCATCGAGCCTGGAGCGGATCTGCTCCACGGAGAGCGCCTTCACGCGAGCGGCGGCGAGTTCGATCGCGAGGGGAATACCGTCGAGACGCCGGCAGATTTCAGCGACCGATGCGGCGTTGTCAGGGGCAAGCGTAAAATCCCGGCGCGACGCCTGCGCACGATCGACGAACAGCTTCACCGCATCGGACTCCGCGAGCGCCCGCAGATCGCGGGCATCCGCGGTCAACGTCATGGAACGCACCGCGAGGACCCGTTCTCCTTCCAGGCCAAGGCCCTCTCGACTCGTGGCGACGATCCGGATGCCATCGTCGGCGGTCAGGAGTGCGTCGACCAGCTCCGAGACGGGGCCTAACAAGTGTTCGCAATTATCCAGCACCAGAAGCGTGCGCTTGCCCGCCAGTGCCCCCAGCAATGCGTCGCGTGCCGGGGCATCAGCACTCTCCTTTACGCCCAGTGCCGCGGCGGCCGTTACCATCACGCGGTCGGCGTCGACCAGTGGCGCGAAGTCGATGAACCAGATCCCATCGGGAAACGTCGGCAGCATCACTTCCGCCAGGCGTAGCGCGAGGCGGGTCTTCCCGGAACCCCCGATCCCGGTCAGCGTGAGCAACCGGGTTTCGCCTAACACGCGGGCGCATTCCGCAAGTTCGCGCTCACGGCCGATGAACCGGGTGCGTTGGCGAGGAAGGTTGTTCGGTGTGTCGCTCCGGGTGTCGGCCGTTACGGGCGTGAGGACTCCGCCACTCACCGCAGTGGCAATGGCCTCGGCAAAAGATGCCGCGGTCGCAAAACGATCGGCTGGATCTTTCGCCAACGCCCGGGCGGCGATGCGTGCAATCGACAGGGAAACGGTCGGCCGCAGGTCGCTGAGCGGCCGTGGGTCGGTGGTCAGGTGCATCCGCAACAGGGCGTCGAGCGAGCCGGTGAACGGCGGCTGTCCGGCGAGCATCTCGAACAGCACGCAGCCGAGCGAGTAAATGTCGGAGCGGGCATCGACGTCATCGGCGGTGAACTGCTCGGGACTCATGTACGTTGGTGTCCCGAGCGCGAGCCCGATCGCCGTAAGCGCGGTGTGGCCGCCGTCACCATTCTCGCGGCTCGACCGCACGGCACGCGCAATGCCGAAATCGGCGACCAGCGCGATACCGTCGGCGAGCAGGATGTTCTCCGGCTTGATGTCGCGATGCACGATGCCGTGCTGGTGCGCAAATCCGATCGCCGATGCGACCTCTCTCGTCAGGCGCAGCGCATCGTCCACCGGCAACTGCCGTTCCCGCACCAACCGGCTGCGCAACGATTCGCCCGGAACGAAGGGCATCACGTAGTACAACAGGTCCCCGGCGGCGCCGGAGTCGAACAGCGGCAGGATGTGCGGGTGGCTCAGCCGGGCGGCGATTTCGATCTCACGCAGGAATCGCTCGCCGCCGATCGTTGCCGCGAGTTCCGGCTTCAGCACCTTGATGGCGACCTGGCGACGGTGCTTCAGGTCCTCGGCGAGATACACAAGGGCCATGCCGCCGGAACCGATTTCACGCTGGATGTCGTACTGTCCGGACAGGGCGTCGCGGAGGCGATCCGTAGAGGTAGACACGTGACAAAAGTGCGGTCTCGCGCGCCGTCAGGCGAGCGCTTCCGGCAGGACTTGCCTCGGCGCCGTTGACGGTCCCGGGTTCCCCAGGGGATCTTGGAACGTGCCAGAGACGTCGCTCGCATGATCGGATCCACGGTCTCCCATTACCTCATCCTCGACAAGCTCGGTGAGGGTGGGATGGGAATCGTGTACAAGGCCCGAGATACGCGCCTCGAGCGCCTCGTCGCGATCAAGTTCATGTCCCTCGAGCAGGGTGGCTCCGACTCGGTCAAGCAACGTTTCGTGAACGAGGCGCGCGCCGCGTCCGCGCTCAATCATCCGAACGTTGCCATCGTCTACGATGTTGGTGAAATCGAGTCCCACTCGTTCATCGCGATGGAACTGGTCGAGGGGCAGTCGCTGCGCGACAAGCTCCGCGCCGGGCGCCTCACGATCGACGAAGTGCAGGACCTGGCGCTGCAGGTGGCGGAAGGGCTGCAGGCGGCGCATGCGAAAGGCATCGTACACCGCGACATCAAGCCGGAAAACATCCTGCTCACACGCGATGGCCATGCCAAGATCATGGACTTCGGGATCGCGAAGCTGAGCGGCGAGTCACGCCTGACCCAGACCGGCACGACCCTGGGGACGCTTGGCTACATGTCGCCGGAGCAACTGCTCGCGGACCAGGTGGACCACCGCAGCGACCTCTGGTCGTTAGGCGTGCTGCTGTACGAGATGCTGGCGGGTGAGCTGCCGTTTCGACGCGATCGCGAGGCGGCGATCCTGTACGAGATCCTCAACCGCGATCCCACACCGGTTGAGGTGCAACGACCGGAGACACCGGCGCATTTGCGGTCGCTGATCCAGCAGTTACTCCAGAAGGACCCGGCCAGGCGGCCGGCATCGGCCGTGGACGTCGCGGCGCAGGTACGTCGCACGACTGCGTCGGGAACGTCGGACGTACCGGCGAAGTCGATCGCCGTGCTCTATTTCGAGAACATGAGCTCCGACCGGGAAGGTGAGTACATCGGCGCCGGACTCACGGAAGACATCATCACGGACCTGTCGAAGCTGAGCGAGCTGCGCGTCGTCTCCCGCACCGACATGCTGCCATTCCGCAACAAGGAAGTGAACATCCGCCAGGTGGGTGAGGCGCTGCGCGTCAACTACGTGCTGGAAGGCAGCGTGCGCCGGGCGGGGAACAAGATCCGCATCACGGCGCAGCTGATCAGCGCGAAAGATGGCTACCACCTCTGGGCCGACCGCTTCGATGGCTCGATCGAGGACATCTTCGACCTGCAGAACGAAGTCGCGCACAAGATCGCCGAGGCGTTGAAGATTTCACTCACCGATTCCGAAGAGGCGTCTCTGGCGAAGAAGCCGACCGACGACCTGCGCGCGTATGAGTTCTACATGCGCGGGCGCGAATTCCTGGCGCGACGTGGGAAGAAAAACACCGAGAGCGCGATCAGGATGTTCGAGAGCGCGATCGCGACGGACGATCGGTTCGCACCAGGATATGCCGGACTCGCCGAATCGTGTGGGTACATGTACGAGTGGTACGACGGAGCCGCGTCGTGGCTGGGCCGCGCGATCGAAATGAACCAGAAGGCGCTCGAAAATGATCCGGCATCGGTCGACGCGCGCTTCGGCATCGCCATGGTCTATTACCACCAGGGCCGCCTGCCTGAAGCGAAGCGGAACCTCCTCGCCGTGGTCCAATCCGATCCGATGCATGTCCCGGCGCACCTTCGACTCGGCATGATCGCTGAACGGACGGGCGACCTCGAAGAGGCGCGCTCCCGTTACCAGGCGGCGGCAGAGCTCAAGCCGCAGGACGATGACCCCTGGCGGTTCCTGGCCGCTCTGCATCAGAAGATGGGGAACAAGGACGCGGCACAGTCGGCAGCGATCAACGTGATCGAGATTGTCTCGCGCAAACTCGAGGCAAGTCTCGACGACGTCGTACTCATGAGCCGACTCGCCGAAGCGTATGCCCGGTTTGGGGGAAAAGAGGAAATGCACGCCATCCTGCGACAGGTCCTGACCCAGGATGCGTCGGACCCTCAGGCCCTGTACTACTCGGCGTGCGCGCATGCCCTTCTTGGCGAGACTGCCCCAGCCATTCACCTGTTGCACCGAGCCTACGACAGCGGCTTTCGCGCCGTGGCGCACTCGGCGAAGGCCGACAGCGCCTTCGCCGGTATCAGGGAAGCCCCGGAGTTCACGCGTCTCGTTGCCGAGTTGCAGGGATAGGGTTATCGTGGCACGGACGACCATGGTGCCCGCATCTCCATCCCGACGATGCCCAAATATGTCATAGAGCGCTTCATTCCCGGCGCTGGCAAGCTGACTTCCGACGAGCTCAAGGCCATCTCGACGCGCTCGTGCGAGGTGTTGACCGAGCTTGGACCACAGATCCAGTGGATCCACAGTTACGTCACCGACAACAAGCTCTATTGCGTCTACATCGCGCCTAACGAGGAAATGGTGCGTGAGCATGCCCGCCGCGGCGGGTTCCCGGCCAACCACATCTCGCCGGTCAAGACGTTGATCGACCCGACGACGCCCGAAGACCACGCCGCGTAAGTCGCGCCGCACGCACACTCGTTCGCACTCGTCAGGCAGTCCGAAGCCGGCGATACACGAGCAGATGGCCCAGGAGGGCCGCAAACACCATCACGGTGGGCAACCAGACCCACGGTGCACTCGTGATCCAGGTATTCGCCGGTTCGTTCATGAACACGCGGAACTTCGTCGGGGCGGATAGCAGCGCGACCACAAGAATGTTGAGGAGGAGGACCACGCCGAGCGTGTTCCAGGTGAACACGAGCGGTCTCCAGTTGCGGCGGTCTCCGGTGGCAAGCCAGAACCCGACGACCAATGCGGTGACGCCGCTGATGATGTCAAAGTTTCGCCCCGAGTAGCTCATCTGCACGGGCATGAGGCCCTCGTTGTAGGCCCGGTGCATCGCGAGCTCGACAAGCACGCGAAAGCCCTGGTATGCAACCAGCGCAGCGACAGGAACGCCAAGCGCGAGCCGCCGGCCCAACGAGGATGCGGCCACCCCGATCACCAGCGCGAGCGTCACGAGCAACAGGAGGATCATGGTCGGCGGTGTTCCGTCGAACGTCAGGACGCCGCGCCTGGCGGTGACGGCGGTGACTGCGATCCAGGCTCCGCTCGCCAGAGCCGCCACGGCGGCGTGACGCACGGCGGTGGAACGTGCGATACCGGTCCGGATGGACGACCAGTACACACCGGCGATGAACAGCAGCGCCAGCAACGTCGTGATACCGAAAAATGCGAGACGTAGCAGCGCGGAACCCTCAGCACCCGAATCAGGCAGGGAAGCGGACTGCGCGAACATGGAACGGTTCCTCAGGACAAGGTTGCGATGGACGCTATTATATTTTAAAGTACGACGTACAAATAATATTAGTTTCAATCTCATGTCCAGACGTGTGTACCGGCAATACTGCGGCCTCGCCAAGGCGCTCGACGTTGTCGGCGAGCGCTGGACGATGCTCATCGTCCGCAACCTGCTTCTCGGACCGCTTCGCTATTCCGATCTGCTCAACGGCCTGCCGGGAATCACCACCAACCTGCTCGCCAAGCGGCTGCGCGAAATGGAGGAGGCGGGCCTGATCGAGCGAGCGCGCAGTTCGTCAACTGGCGACGCCTCGACCTACCGGCTTACCCCAACCGGCACCGGTCTGGAGCCGGCGGTGCATGCGCTGGGAAGCTGGGGATGGCAGTGGATGGGCACGCCCGGTCGTGGCGAGTTCCGGAGTTTTGACTTTCTGCTGGTCGCGCTCCGCCGTCGCTATTTCGGCGGCGCGGGCCTTCGCGCGGAACTTGTGGCGGATGACGTGCCCTACCGCATCACCCTGAGCCCGGGGAAGGCAGAAATCAGTCGGGGTGAGGCATCCGATCCGGAAGTCCGGATCAGGGGACCGGGCCCCAGGATTGCCCGGCTGTTCCTTGAACCGACGCCACGCCGACGCACCGTGCCAGATGGCCTGGCGATCGAAGGGTCGCTGGACGCCTTGTGGGTATTAATCGACGCCTTTGCCAAGGACGAGCGGCCCCGCGAAGCAACTCGCGTGTTGGCGACGGCGCGCTGAGGGCGTCAGAACCAGCCTAACAAACTCCGCAGCATTGGAACAATCCGGGACCGCTGGAACGCCGCCGGCTCCCGCCAGTAGGTGCGGCCGGCGTTCGTCACCGTCAGCCGCACGTCGAATCCGCCGACGCCGTCCGGTTGCGTGAACGGGTACGACGCATCGATGCGGATCGTCTTGCGCGAGTTGCGTGGCAGGGCAACGAGAAACCCCACGCCGGCGCTGAACTGCGGATCGGTCGTCACGCCTAACGGGGCGTCACCGGACCACAGCTTGGCCGCGTCGACGAAGGCTGCGCCGCCGAATCCCACCGAACCGCCGAATCCTCCCAGGCGCAATCGGCGCTCGAATCGTCCCACCGCCAGCCGGCTTCCCGACGCCACCGAGCCGTCGAACCCACGCGGTCCGGTCAACCGGTCGTCGAGAAAGACGGCGCCCGGCACGTCTTCCCGCCAGATGCCGCTGAACTCGGCGCTGACTTCCTGTGTCTGTCGGTCGCTCACACGCCAGTACCAGGCGAGCCGGCTGCTGACCAGGCGCGCCGCGTGCTGCGCTTCGGAACTGCGCCGTTCGGCCACGACACGGGCGCTGGCGAAGGACTTGGGACCACCCACGCCCGCATACACCTCGGTGGCAATGAAGGGGTGATCGTCATCTGACGAGACTCCGCGGCCGACGACCGCGGCGGCCTGCACACCCCGCGCGATGTCGTGCACGCCGTACACCGTCTGCAGGCCCTCAGCGGTGCTGAAAGACAAGGCGCGGATGCCTCCAATCACGCCGGCACGAGCGCCGCTTTGTCTCACGTACCGATCGGCGAGAGCCGGTGTCGTGGGCGACTCGAGACCCGTCGCCGTGATGATGACGCCCGAATCGGCCGGCGAGATGCGTTCGTGCGTGTACAGACCGCCGGCGAGGAGCTGGATGGAGCCTAACGAAATCCGGCCGAGCGCGCCCGCATTGAAGGTGCGCCACGCGGTTCGCCACGCCGAGCGATCGGCGACATTGCGATCCAGCGGGATGTATTCGGTTTCGTCTCGAAGCGAGAGCTCCCAGGCGATCGATTGGAATCGCGTCAGGTACGGCTCGCTCAACGAGATGAACGTGCGGTTCCCGAGCGGCCGCGTGTCAACGGAAATGCCGAACAGCGCGCGACGGCCGAAGATTGTCTGATTGCCGGCACGGACGCCGTACCCATCGCGGAACGCGCCGCCATCATCCCAGTGTCCCTCGATCAACGTGCCGGTGCCGCCGAGGTTCACCGTGCCGAGCTTGACGGATTCCGGCGTATTGTCGTCGAGCGTCATTCCAACGATCGGCCGAAGGTCATCGCTCGTTTCGACGACGATGCGCACGCCGTCGCCGTCGGTTTCCGGGCGAAGTCTCGCGCCTGCCACGTATTTCAATCCACGAAGGAGTCGCTCGCCTTCGCGCCGGCGCGCCTCGGTGCAGACCGAACCAGGTTCGAGCAATACGTAGGGACGCAAAGCACTAGCCTTTGTGCGCGCTCCTCCCAGCACAAGGTTCACGATCGGCCGGAACAGTCCGGGCACTTCGTCCCCTACTGCCCGGATCCCTGATCCCAATTCGATGTTCGTGATGCGCCGACCTTCGCAAAGGAGCGAGTCGGATTGTGCAACGGTGCTGGTGTCCTGACCACGCGAGGTCGCCGACGTCAGGAAGATCAACAGCGTCGCGAACGGCAGAGTCCGGGAGAAGATCGCAGTAGTCAGCACGAGGGATGACCATAACGCCGGCTCCTTCCCCCGGCTACGCTCCGACGGGAGAGGATACGCATGTACCAACGGGGCTCCGCAAGCTGAGGCGGACGAGGGTGCCCGGAATCCTCGCCCGATGCGGACCGATTCATGCCGATGGACCGGGTTTCACCCAGACGTCCTCAGATCCTTACGGGCGCGCTCCGCGTTGCGACGGGCCCCTCGCGACGATTTCCACCGGCAACGCGACACGCTGGCCCCCTTCGATCCACACCTCCAGCATCATGCGCCCGATCCGGGTCGGCACATAGGTGAAGTCCGCGGTTTCTCCGGGGCCCATGCTCAGCCGGGCCGGCGTTAGGCTTCGAAGCGCGGGCGGGAGGTCGGCCCCATCGCGCGCCAGCGGTCGCCAGCGGGCGATGCTGGTGTCGGTTCCGAACCGGTAGTTGAGCACCACGTCGGCGTGGATGCTGACGATCCGTACGCGATTCGTGTCGCCCACGGTCATGCGGAGTGGTCGGGGTGCCGTACGCCCGTTCACGAGGAGGAGATTGGGTCCTTCCTTATGAAAGATGGGAAGGCCCCCACCACCGGCGACAATGAGATGGTCACGCGTGAGGTCGCGTGCCTTGTCGGTCACAAGAATCGCTCCGTACATCCCCGATCCGATCTGCCGCAGTTCGTGCAGATGCGAGTGATACGGAAACGTCCCGGTGCGCGGAGGGGTGAATTCCGCGGCAAAGGTTCCACCCGGTGGAATCGGCGGCATGATGCGGTCGCCGATCCCGCTGAAGCCTGGCACACCGTCGGGGTAACTCTCGATCTCGAGACCATGCCAGTGCACGCCACTCGGCTCATCGAGGTTGTTCTTTACCACGATGCTGACCGGTTCTCCGCGCCTGAGTTCGAGCACGGGCCCGGGAATACGCACCGAGTCTTTCGCCGGAATGGAGTCACCCTGCTGGAGCACAAACCCGTACGCCGGCAGCCCGCCCCGGAGTGCGTTCTGCTTCTTCTGAATCAGCAGGTCGAGCCGTCTCCGGTTCGCGACAACCGGTTCCACATAGCCGGGCGCCGGTGTGATGTGCATGCCAATCACCAGTCCGCGCATCGTGTGGCCACCGGGGCGATCATGCTCCGGCATCTCGTGTCCGGCGGAGGGAAGATGCGCATCGGTGGCGCCGTGCAGGCTGACATGATCGCCGACGTGCCCCGCGAAGTGGCAGTGAAAGACCCAGTTGCCGGGCGTGGTCGGCACGAAGCCGAACGTCGCCGACCCTCCGATCGGCATGAGGTGCATGTTCTGCAGCGCCTGACGAGACGCCGGGTTCACGGTGTCGGCGCGCGCGCCTCCCTGGCGGAGCACCCGGAAATAGAAGCCGTGCAGGTGCAACGGATGTTCGACGGCCGCGGCATTGATCACGCGGAAGTGGATCGAATCGTTCTGGGTGAACGTCAGCCGGTCATTGTATGGCCACGCCTTGCCGTTGAAGACGAGTGCCGATTCGAAGTCACGGTGACCCGGTGGCTGCAGGAACCACTCGGTGATCAGCCAGATTCGTTCGTTAGGTGATGGCGTTCCACCAACCGGGTCGACGATGAACGCACCGGTCAATTGTGAGTCGAGCCAGAACCGGTCCGGGAAATCCGACAGCCCCTTCAAGACGGCCCAATAGAAGAAATTGCCGACCGTGTTGAGCCGGAAGGTGATGTCGCGACTGGCGCCGGCAGCGATGTGCACGGTGTCCTGGCTCAAGGGCAGCGCGTGGCGAAGACCGCCTAACATCACGGCGGAGTCGGACTTGTTCCGCACGGTCAGGCGAACCGTCGTGCCGACTGGCGCACGCAGGAGTGGCCCGGGAATCGTTGGCGCTTTCCCCGGTTCGGCGAATGCCAGCACGCGGACGATCGGGTCGTGCGCACCTTCGGGCTGCCAGGCCGCTTCGACGACATCGAGGGCCAGGGTCAACGTCATGCCCTCAATCCGGCCCGCCGGCGTTCGGTTGTCGTTGACCTGCGCCATCGGCGCGTTCGCATCCGGACGCGGGAGGGGGATGCGGGGTGGCGGAGCAACGACGGATTCCTGTGCAGGCACGGCCAGGAAAAGGGCGACGAGTACCGGAAAAGCCATTTCTGCTCCATTGCGAGGTGCGTGCAAGCTCGCCGATCCCGTCGCCTTGTCAACAACGGTCATTTGTGACGCAGCACGCAACCCGGTCTATCTCTCAGCTGTCAGAAGGGCCCCTTGACGAGTCTTGCACATGCAACGCATGACGCTCTTCACCGGCGTGGTCGCAGCCGCACTGACGCTCGAGGCGCAGACAAAGCCGTCCTATCAATTGCCCTTTCCCGCCGGTGACAGCGCCCGGCTTATTCAAGGCAATAACGGCCCTTACGGCCATGAAGGACACGCCGCGTACGCATTCGACTTCATCATGAAGATCGGCAGTCCCGTCGTCGCCGCACGCTCCGGCATCGTGGTCGCGACCGAGGAGCGATTTCGTGATGCGACTCGCAAACCGGGCGAGGAGAACTTCGTGATCGTCCATCACGGTGATTCGACGTATGCCCGCTACTACCACCTGACGACCGATGGTGCAGTGGTCGATGTTGGAGACAGGATTCGCGCAGGTGACACGATTGCGCGGAGTGGCGACAGCGGCGCCAGTGCGGGCGCACACCTTCATTTCGACGTCACCCGCGACTGTTTTCGCTGGGGATGCACCACCATCCCTGTCACGTTCGCGAACGCGTCGCCCGACAGCCTGGTACCGGGTCGTTACTACCACGCGAGGGCAGTGAAATAGCGAAACGGGAATCGCGTCGCGGCGTGATGCGCCTTAGTTTCTCAGGAGCCTCGACACCTCCGACCATGACTGATCCCTCCACGTTCACCGCGGAACACAAAGCCTGGCAGTGGGAACTCGTGTTGCAATACGAGGACGGGTCACTGCCGGCATCCGCGTGGAGTCCCAGCACGCTCAATACCATCGCGACCTGGTACGCGTCAAACCTCACGCGTGAGCAGGCGACCACGCGCTACGAGCAGCACTACCGCCGCAATCATCAGCGCCTGACGCATCGTCGGGACAACGCCCACGTCGCCACCGAGGCGATCGAATCGGTAGATGCGGTGTGGCAATCGCTGTTGGCGAAGGCGCTCGAAAAGGCCGGCAAATAGGCTGTTGACGCGTCAGGCGCGAATCCTGCGGGCGTGACAACCTTCCTGACCGCCTCCGGCGACTGACCATGGCCCCGTCGTCCCGAGTGACCACCAGCAAGCGGGTGTGGTGGAGCTTTCTCGTGGTCGCCCCCGTGCTGGCGTTTTTTCTGCTGACGAAGGGGCAGTGGGCATTGCCGTTGAACCTCGTCGCAATGGCGGTTCCGATCTACGTTACGCACCGGTTATTGCGGGACGAATGGAAGTCGCGACGAATCGTCATGCCGCTCTTCGTGTTCTCGGTCATCGCCGGTGTTATTGTCGCCTTCACCGACCCGTCCCAGTCAACAGCTATGCACATTCCAGCCTGGGTCTCCAGCATTTTCGGCTTCTACTTCATGGGAGCGCCGCTGCTAATGACCGCCTGCGTCCTGGTGGAGCTGCATGAGGTGAAGCTGCGAGGCTGATCGCGGCCGCTCCGCTGACTTGCGACCACGACGTACCATTGAACTCCCAGGTATCGGAGAGCAACGGGCCGTTTGGCATCGCCTCACCTCCGTACAGCACGACTCGGTCCCGGTCGCGGTCGTACGCCATCGCGTGTGAACCTCGTGGTGAGGGATTCGTGCCCGCTACCGACGTCCAGCTGGTGCCGTTCCACACGTCGCTGCGGAACGCGTTCAGCGATTGACACCAGGCCGCCGACACAAAACCACCACGAATCGCGCCGAGTGAAACCAGGTTGCCGATACAATTGGGCGCTGACGCTGCCAGCCGAACCAGGGACGTGCCGTTCCAGACGTCCATGTGCACCGCCGAAGTGCCGGGGTCTTCGCTTGCCGAAAAAAGCACGAGTGCGCCCGCCTTCTCATCGAAGGCTACACCTCGAGCCACCGTGTTTGGCGGCCCGTTCACTGGCTGTTGCATCCACGACGTACCATTCCACTCCCAGATGTCGCGCAGTTCGGTCATGCTGCCAAGTGAAAACCCGCCGTACAGTACGACCCGGCCGCGCGCGCGGTCGTATCCCATGTTGAGGTGGACTCGTGGAGTTGGTCCGGTATCGGCGACTTTGCTCCAGGCCGTGCCATTCCACTCCCAGGTGTCGCTCAGGGTCTGCTCGTTAGGGAACGAGCCGATGATCCCACCATAGAGCAGGATGCGCTGCCTGGCGGCGTCATAGACCGCAACCGCGTTATGGCGTGGGGAGGGGCCGGTGTTGGCGACACGCGACCACGTCGAGCCGTTGAGCGCCCAGGTGGAACCGCGATCGCCGGGTGGCGCGCCTTCTTCCGCGCCCCAGCCGCCAAATAACACCATCTGGTGCCGCGCTTCGTCGAAAACCATGACGTGTCCCCGGCGGGCTTCGAGTGTGACTTCAGGCGAACCGGGATCCGTTACGTTGTCGCCGCACGCGGCAATCATGCACAGGAAAAGGACGTACGAGATACGAGAGACGTCGAACAGCACCGGAGGGCCTCGGACGAAGAAGATGCCCGAGAATGATGTGTTGGGCCTCGATACGAGAACCCCGAGTCTGTCAGGGCGCCGTCTGGTGCAGGGAGACCTTTCGGTGGTGCAGCAGGATCGGAAGCGTTACGGTCGCGGTGCAACCGCCGGCTGCATTTCGTGCGATGAGCATGTTGGCAGCCTCACCGTGCAGTGCGGCAAGCCTGGCCGAGGTATTCCGCAGGCCAACACCCTGCGACTGAAGCGACCATTGCAGTGGAAGCTCACCGGCGTCGTCGTAGACTGCGATAGATAGCCTCCCATTCTCGCGGCGGGCCGATACCGATATACGGCACGGACGGCTCGTACGACTGGCACCGTGGCGGACGGCATTCTCGACGAGTGGTTGCAGGATCAGGTCCGGTACTGCGACGTCGAGCGTATCCTCCGATGCGTCGATCTTTACGCTCAGCCGCGAACCAAGCCGGGTCTGTTCGATCGTGAGATATTGTCGCACAAAGTCCAGCTCTTCGCGCAGGGTGACTTCATGAGAGCGAGGTTCCCGAAGGATGCGCCGCATCAGGTCACTCAGCGAAGTGATGGTGCTCAGCGCTACGTCTTGTTGTCCGGCGCGCACCAGCATGGCGATCGCGTTCATCGCATTGAACAGGAAGTGCGGCTGAAGCTGCGCACGGAGCGCCCGCAGGTGTGCCGCGTTCAAATCGGCTCGCAACCGCTCGGCGGCGAGCGTTCGGTCCTTCGCCTCAATGTGGCCTAGCCATGCATGGACGCTGCCAACGATGAGACCGTAGGTAATAACGTCCAGATGCAAGTAGTACAGGAACAAGTCCCGGAACCTGTCCCGGAAAGATTCGGGAGTACCGAAAAACAGCGAGTGCAGAGCCGAGAGCAACGCATAGTGGCTGGCAGTGAAGGCGAGTGCGGCCGCCGCATGGACTGGGACTGCCACGTACGTCGCGGCTCTTCCGAAACGAACGCGCTTGGCGACGAGCAGCACGCCAGGTACGAAGATTCCGCCGCTCACCCAGGCGATGAGGAGTCGGGGAAACGTCCACGCGAACGTGTTTTCCGGCAGCCGGAGGAGCTGACTGATCGTGTGGAGCAGCGCGATGGCTGTGCACCCGGCGAGGGTAACGGCTACCAGGCGGAAGAAAGCTCGTTTCGACACGCTTTCAAGATGCCACGGCTCGCGTCCGTTCGAAGCGGGTTTCCCTGCACGGTCACTGGTCTTGACTGCAACCCGCTGTGGGCTGACGACGTTCGACGTATAGTCCGGGCGTGTCACTCCGTTTCCGCGTGTTGGTCGTCGACGATGAACCCATCGCCAGGGAGGGGCTCGTTCGACTTCTCCGTCATGATCCCGAGCTCGAGCTCTTGACGCCCTCCGAGGATGGGGAACGCGCGGTGAACGCCATCCTGGAACAGCGTCCGGATCTGGTCTTGCTCGATGTGCAGATGCCGGTGCTGGATGGTTTTGGCGTCGTTCGGACCGTCGGCGCTGCAGATATGCCCGCCGTCATCTTTGTCACCGCATACGACGAATACGCCATTCGCGCGTTCGACGTGGCCGCCGTGGATTACGTGCTGAAGCCGATCGACGACTCTCGGCTCCACGAGGCGCTCCGGCGGGGCAAGGATCACGTGCGCCGTAAAGCGGTTGGCGACGTAGATAGACTGAATCAAGTCCTTCGCGCCCAAGATGATTCGCCAACGCCGTCGCGCTACGCCCAGCGACTGGCAATTCGCGAGTCGGGCCGGATCATCTTCATCGCGGTCAGCGACATCGACTGGATCGAAGGGGCGGACTATTACTCGAGACTTCATGTCGGCGCGCGGACATGGCTGATTCGCGAGTCAATGACGACGCTGGAGCATCGACTCGATCCATCCCGATTCTTCCGTACGCATCGATCCTCGATCGTGCAGCTCGATCGGGTGCGCGAACTGAAATGGTCTACGGCCGGTGAAGGCAGTGTCATTCTTCAGAGCGGAGCGAGGACGCGCCTTGCCCGTGGACGCCGCGATGCCCTTGCCGGAATACTCGAGGGCAGGACGAGCCATTGATCAAAGCGGAGGTTGGCTCGGTACCTCCCTGGTCGATATGACACTTATCCTCGAGCACGCCGCGATGACGTGCAATGGTTGAGTTGACCGCTGTGCGCCGGCTTAGTGAACATTGAAATGCCCCTGCACACGGCCGCGGATATCTCACCGAAGTCGTGAACGTGTCTGATCACGCCCGCGCCTGGTGATTGCACCAGGCGGGACATCGTGCCGCCGGCCTTCGCGCCGGCGAAGGAGTCAGACATGTCGATTGTACGGCGAATGTGCGCCGGTCTTGTCAGCGTCATCGCACTGGGGGCCTGCAGCGGCGATCCCGTGAGCGAGCCGGTCAACGCAACACAGGTGATGAATCAGGGGGCGTCAGCACAAGCAGTGCTGAACTCGCGCGACCAACATGGCAGTCGACACGTTGCGATCATGGACGACTGCGATCCTGATGATCCAGGTTGGGCAGCTACAGGCGGGTGCGTGCTGAGGAATGGCGCCGTGACGAACGCGGAATTCGGTGCGTTCCTGGCATCACCGCTGTCACTGTCGGTGATCGGCCACCCCGCATGGCGCATGGAGCCGTCGTATCTGCGCGTGAATTCCGGGCAGACGGTCATGGTGAGCAATCTCGGGGGTCGGCTGCATAGCTTCACGCCGGTTGCGATGTTCGGTGGCGGACGAGTGCCACCGCTGAATATCGGACTGACCGCGGCGCCCGAATGCGCCTCGACCGCTCACGATGTATTGCCCGGCGGTCGAGTCGAGCTGAGTGGTCTTTCCGCCGGCAACCATCGCTACCAATGCTGCATCCATCCATGGATGCGAGCCCTGGTCAAGGTTGAGTGAGAACAACGGGACCGGAGGTGGGAGATAGACGATCTCCCATCTCCCATCTCCCATCTC
>Ga0079216_10000040_pt1 | contig 20699 bp, 16 predicted proteins | sample NCAS100_FD_77008 | JGI IMG/M metagenome (GOLD analysis project Ga0079216, IMG submission 77008) | Agricultural soil microbial communities from Utah to study Nitrogen management - NC AS100 | ecosystem: Environmental > Terrestrial > Soil > Agricultural land | place: USA: North Logan, Utah...
CTCGAGGAAGCGGGTGTCCACGTTGCCGGCCACGAAATCGGGGTGGCGGGTGACGCGGGCGAGGAACGGAATGGTCGTCGTGACGCCTTCGACGATGAAGCTGTCGAGCGCCTGGCCGATGCGGGTGAGCGCTTCCTCGCGGTCGTTGCCGTGCACGATGACCTTCGCGAGGAGTGAATCGTAATAGGGCGGTACCGTGTATCCGGCGTACACGTGGCTGTCCACCCGCACGCCCGGCCCGCCTGGTGGGTGGTACGCCGTGATGAGTCCCGGGGACGGCTGGAAGTTGCGGTACGGATCCTCCGCATTGATGCGGCACTCGATCGCGTGGCCGCGGAGCCGGCGGCCGTCGCCCTGGAACGAGATCGGCTCGCCGGCGGCGACCCGGATCTGCTCCTTCACCAGGTCGAAGCTGGTGACCATCTCGGTCACCGGATGCTCGACCTGGATGCGGGTGTTCATCTCCATGAAATAGAAGCTGCCATCGGTGTCGAGGAGGAACTCGATGGTGCCGGCGCCGACGTAGCCGATGTTCGCCGACAGTGCGACCGCCGCCTCGCCCATGCGCGCGCGCAGATCGGCGTCGAGCGCGGGACTCGGGCTCTCCTCGATGAGCTTCTGGTGCCGGCGCTGCACCGAGCAGTCGCGTTCGCCCATGTGGACGACCTTGCCGTGCTGGTCGCCCATCACCTGGATCTCGACGTGCCGCGGATGCTCCAGATACTTCTCCACGTACACCGCGCCGTTGCCGAACGCGCTCAGCGCCTCGTTCTGGGCGAGGTTGAAGAGCTGCGGAAACTGATCGGGGCGCTGGCAGATGCGCATGCCCTTCCCGCCGCCGCCCGCCGTCGCCTTGATGATGACGGGAAACCCGATCGATTCGGCGAAGGCGAGCGCCTCATCCACGTCCTCGATGGTGCCGGGCGACCCCGGCACGGTCGGAACGCCGGCTTCCCTGGCGAGCCCGCGCGCCGTCGCCTTGTCGCCCATGGCGCGTATCTGCTCGCCGCTCGGCCCGATGAACGCGATGTTCGACGCCTTGCAGGTATCGGCGAACTCGGCGTTCTCGGCGAGGAATCCGTAGCCGGGGTGGATGGCGTCGGCGCCGGTGATCTCCGCGGCCGCGATGATGTGGGGGATCCGAAGGTAGCTCGCGCGGCCCGGTGGTGGCCCGATGCAGACGTCGTCGTCGGCGAACCGGACGTGCAGCGACTCGCGATCCGCCTCGCTGTAGACCGCGACGGTCTGCACCCCCAGCTCCCGGCACGCCCGAATCACCCGCAGGGCGATCTCCCCGCGGTTGGCGATGAGCACCTTCTTGAACATCAGGTCGGCTGGTCCTGCGATCGCGCGCCCTGGCCGCCGGTGATCTCGGAGAAGGTGCGGTCGGACGCCGAGTCGATGCCGGAGACCCTGAGCGCGAACTCGCTCGGGTTCGTGGAGTAGAAGAGCGCGCTCTCGTACGAGATGGCTCCCTCCTTGTACCACTTCATCAGCGACTGATCGAACGACTGCATGCCGTAGGAGACGGTCCCCTCGGCGATGAGATCGGGAATGTTGAGCGCCTTCTCGATGTCGCGGATGTTGTCCGCGACGGCCGCGGTGTTGATGAGGATCTCGGCCGCCGGAACACGGCCGTGGCCGTCCGAGCGGGGCACGAGCCGGAGCGAGACCACCGCCTGCAGCGCGGTCGAGAGCAGGGAGCGGATCTCCTGGTGCTGGTGCGGCGGGTAGAAGGAGATCACCCGGTTGATCGTCTGCGTCGTGTCGGTGGTATGCAGCGTCGAGAACACGAGATGGCCCGTGTCCGCCGCCTTGAGCGCGGTGTCGAGCGTCTCCATGTCGCGGATTTCGCCGACGAGGATAATGTCGGGGTCCTGGCGCAGCACGTGCCGCAGCGCGGCGCCGAACGACAGCGTGTCGGTGCCGACCTCGCGCTGCGAGATGTTGGCGAGGTTGTCCCGATGAAGGAACTCGATCGGATCCTCGATCGTGATGACGTTGGCGCGGCGGTGCTGGTTCACGTGGTTGATGAGCGCCGCGAGGGCGGTGCTCTTGCCGGAGCCGGTGATGCCGGTGACCAGCACCAGGCCGCGCGGCCGGAGCGCGATCTCCTCGAGGACCGCGGGCAGCCGGAGCTCGCGGATGGTCTTCACTTCGTAGGGGATGGCGCGGAACGCGAACGCCAGGGTGCCGCGCTGCTGGTAGATGTTGGTCCGAAACCGCCCGACGCCCGGCACCCCGATCGCGAAGTCGGCTTCCTTCTTCTCGGCGAACTCCTTCACCTGCCGCGGAGTCATGATCTGCTCGGCGAGGAGCTTCAGGTCCTCGGGCTTGAGCGGCGCCACCTCGAGCGACACGAGCGCGCCGTTGAGGCGGATGGTCGGCGCGCGACCGACCTTGAGCAGCAGGTCGGAACCGTTCCGCTGGACCATCTGCGCAATGGCCTGCTTGAAGTTGAATGCCGGTGCCGCGACAGGCTCAGCCATTGGGATCCACCCTGAAGAGGACCTGTCCGAACTCGACCGGCTGCGCATCCTCGACGCAGATCTCGCGGATGACGCCGGAGACTTCCGACTCGATCTCGTTCATGATCTTCATCGCCTCGATGATGCAGACGGTCTGGCCCGATGCGACACGGGCACCGACGCGCACGTACGCATCGGCCCCCGGCTCCGGGGCCATGTAGAATGTGCCCACCATCGGCGACTTGACCTCCTTGAGATGCGAAGGCGCCGGCGGGGCCACGGGCGCCGCCGCACCGGGGCCCGGCGGGGCCGCCGGGGGGGGCGGCGGAGCGGCGGCGTAGTGCGCGGGCTGCGCCGCTGGATGCGGAGCGGCCACCGTCAGGTTGATGACGATCCCTGTGCCGAACAGCCCGGTCACCTGGATCGAGCCGATCTCCGGCGACTCGCGGAGGAGATCGGCGAGCCGCTTCACGTCCCTGAGCTCGACCGCCTTGATGCCCGGCATTGCCTGCAGCAGCTGCGCGAGCTGCTTCATCTCGTCTGGGGTCATACGCGCGTGAGATACTTGTCTTCGCGGCGGTCCACCCGGATCACTTGACCCTCCTCGATGAAGAGCGGCACCTGTACCGTTGCGCCCGTCTCCAGCTGCGCCGGCTTGGTTCCGCCCGTTGCGGTGTCGCCCCGCGTCCCGGGATCGGTCCGGGTCACGGTGAGCTCGACGAAGACCGGCAGCTCGACGAGGATCACCCGCCCGTCGTGCACCAATCCCTCGCACTCCATCCCCTCCTTCAGGTACCGCAGCTGGTCGGCGCCGATGACACCCTCGTTGAGCATGATGTCGTCGTACGACTGCATGTCCATGAAGTGGTAGAAATGCCCATCGACGTAGGAGAACTGGATGGGCCGGCGCTCGAGCCGCACGTCGGTGACGCGCTCGCCGGCATTCCAGGTCCGGTCGATCACCGCGCCGGTGAGGATGTTCTTCAGCTTCGTGCGCACGAACGCGCCGCCCTTGCCGGGCTTCACGTGCTGGAAGTAGACGATCTGGAACAGCGTGCCCTCGATCTCGAGCACGAGTCCGTTCCGGAACTCCGCGGTCGTTGCCACGTCGGCTCCTACACCAGTTCGAGCAGTTCGGTGCGATTGTCGGAAAGGCAGCGGGGTCCGTCCGGCGCGAGGTACACATCGTCCTCGAGCCGCACGCCACCCCAGCCCGGAAGATAGATGCCCGGCTCCACCGTGACCACCGCGTGCAGCGGAAGCGTGGCATCGGCCGTCGGTGACAGGCGCGGCGCCTCGTGCACCTCGAGGCCGAGGCCGTGGCCGAGCGAGTGGCCGAATGCCTCGCCGTAGCCCCCGGCGGCGATCGCATCGCGCGCGAGCGCGTCCCCCTCGCGCCCGGTCATCCCGGCCGAGAGGTTCGTGATCGCGCGCAGCTGGGCAGAGCGGACGAGCTCGTACACCGACCGCTGCTTCTCGTCGCCGCGCGCGCCGACGACGACCGTGCGCGTGAGATCGGCGCAGTACCCGTCCACCTGCGCGCCGAAGTCGATGAGCAGCCAGTCGCCGCGCCCGATCGTGCGTGTGGAGGTACGCGCATGCGGAAGTGCCGCGCGGGGGCCGGAGGCAACGATGGTCTGGAAGGGATGCCACTCGCTGCCGCGGCGCCGGAGCGCGCCTTCGAGTCGTGCGCTCACGTCGAGCTCGGTCTCGCCCGGCCGCACCGACGGCAGGAGCTCGGCGAGCGCGTCCTGGGCAAGCGCCGCCGCGGCCTGGATCGCGGCGACTTCCTCGGGCGACTTCGTGGCGCGCAGCCGCTCGACCACATCCAGGGTCGGAACGACCTTGAAGCGGCCCAGCGCTCCGAGGCGCTCGGCGTCGCGCACGGTGAGCGTCGCGGATTCGATGCCGATGGCCGACGCGGGGCTCGCGGCGATCACGCGGCCGAGCCGCTCCCAGACGTTCCGCTGATCAACGGCGACCGCGGCGCTCGAGCCGACCTCGAGCGGCGCCTGCACCGCGTAGCGGAAATCGGTGACGAGTACCGCGTCGCCCGGCCGCATGAGCAGCAGGCCCGCGGTTCCGGTGTAGCCGGTGAGGTAGCGGATGTTCGGCAGGTGCGTGACGAGCAGCGCATCGAGCCCGTCCCGCGCGAGCACGGTGCGCACCTGGTCCTGGCGCTCGGCGCGCCGGTCAATCGTCACGAAGCCGGGTCACGAGCGCACGCACAGCGAGGACGTAGCCGTCCGGCCCCAGGCCCGCCACCACCCCGACAGCGATGTCGGCGAGGAGGGAGTGCCGGCGCGACGCTTCGCGCGCGAAGATGTTCGACAGGTGGACCTCGACGAAGGGCACCCGCACGGCGAGCAGCGCGTCGCGCAGCGCGATGCTGGTGTGGGTGAACGCTGCCGCGTTGACGATCGCCCCGGCCGCGCGGCCCTGCAGCGCCTGCACCGCGTCCACGAGCGCGCCCTCATGGTTCGTCTGCATCCATTCGAGCGTCGCGCCGAGACGGACGGCCTCGGCGCGCGTGGCGGCTTCGATCTCGGGAAGCGTCGTGCGGCCGTACAGCTCCGGCTCGCGAGTTCCGAGCAGATTGAGGTTCGGGCCGTTGAGAACGGCGATCAGCATTCAGCGCTTCAGATTCTGCAACCAGGCGTGGAACTGGTCGAGATCCTCATCGTCCCGCGAGCTGCGCGGACGCGCCCCGGCGCCGGCCGCTTCGCCGAAGAAGCTGTCGAACGACATCCCGTCGTCTGTCGCCGGCGCACCGGCGGTCGCGGCGACCGCGGGAGGAACCGGCGAGCCGGTATCGCCGAAGACATCGCTGAGGGACAGGTGATCTGACGCCGGCCGCGTCGGCGCGGCATCACCGCTTTCGGACGCAGCCTCGATCGCGGCCGGCGCAGGCGCCGGCGGCGCGGGCGCGGCCACCCATGCGGATGGAGCGTCGGCCGGGCGCGCGGCGAAGATCCCGGAGAGGAATGCGGCAACGGAGCGTCCGCGTTCGGGCGCCGCGTAGCTTCGTCCCCGCGGCGACGCCGCCTCCTCCGCCGCGAGAGCCGTCTCAAGCGAATCGACCTTCTCGCGGAGCCGGAGGTCGTTGCGATTCCGGTGGTACAGCTCGCGATACACGAGGAGCGCTTCGGTGCGATGGCCCTGTCGGAGGAACAGCTCCGCCATCGATTCGGTGACGACGAGGTCGTCCGGAAGCGGCGGCGGCGCGGGCTCGTCCTCCGCATCGTCCTCCTCGTCCGACGCGCGCCGGCCGAACGACGGCGGCGCGTGTGCCGCGAAGGCGGGGGCCGGCTCAGGCTCCGGGGCCGCCTCGGCCGCGGGGTCCGGTTCCGCGCGCGCCTCGGACTCTGCCGGCTCGTCGAGCTCAGTGAAGGGCTCGGCGGCCTCTGCCGTCGGCGCGGCGTCTTCGCTCCGTTCCGGCTCGGCCTGCCGGAAGTCGTCGTCGAGCAGCCCGTGATCCGAGGCCCGCGCCGAGAGCTCGTAGGAACTCTCGGCGCGCTCGAGATCATCGAGCTCCGGATCGCGGTCCGCGCCGAGAGCGCCGGCGGCCCAATCGTCGGCCGCACTCTCGAGCTGGAACTCGCTTCCCCCGCCCGGCGTCAGCTCGATCTCGGCGGAGCGCTCGAGCTCACCGATCGGCTCCGACGCCGTCTCCGGCGCGGAGGCATCGGCCGGCTCGGCGCGCGACGGCTCGTCGTGCACGCGCTCCGGCTCCCGGACGTCATCCAGGTCGCGGAACGAGGCATGATCGCCGATGGCGGCAGTGCCGGGGGCAAGATCCGCCATCGGCACGACGGTCGCACGGTGCTCGGGAAAATCCTCACCGACGAGCCCGGGCATTGGCCCGGCGCCGGCGGCATGCTCATGGATTGCCGGCGGCTCGTCGATCACGATGTCCTGCATCGGCGCGATTTCGCCGACCGGTCGGAGGTTGTCCTCGACCACGAGTCCGGCATCGGCGGGCACATCCGAGGCCTCGACCGGCTCATCCCACACGTAGTCAGAGGGAGAGAGCGCCTCCGGCGCCGAGGCCTCGGCGATGGGTTCTTCAGCCGCCGGAGCCGGTGCGCTCGCGGCGGCTTCGACCCGCGCCAGCTGCGCCCGGGCGTCATCGTTGCTGCGATCGACGCTGAGAAGCTTGTGCAACCGGGGGACGGCGTCGGCAGGGCGGCCGTGGCGCTCGCTGATGTCGGCGAGTGCCTTCAGCGCAATGACATTCTCGTCATCGAGCTCGAGCACGCGCGCGAACGCGGCTTCAGCTCGCGCGTCGTCGGCAAGATCGAGATGACAGCGGCCCAGCACGATGCTCGCCGGGATGTAGTCGGGGTGGCGCGCGAGCCCTTCGGCGAGCACCGCAAGCGCGCGCTCGGGCTCGTGCTGCTTCCGGTACGCTTCGGCAAGCGGGGCAAACGTCAGCCCGTGCGGGTTTTCACGCCAACGCGTCTCGAGCTTCGCGATCTCGGTGTTGGACATCCCGATCCCGGGCTCTGGTGGGAATGGAGTGATATACGGGGTCGTAAGTCGTTGCGGGACTTGCCGGAACGTTAGCAAAGCGCGCTCCGGGTGTCAACCGTCCACCGGTCCGATCCGCTTCACTTTTCGCGTTGTCCGGCTTAGTCTTATGCCTCTTTTCGCCCCGGCACCGGGCGGTCCCCGAACAGTCCTGGAGTCGCAGCCGCACCTATGATCCAATTGTTCCGCAGCAAGCTGGCGAAACAGGTCACCGTGGTCTTCTTCGCTGCGCTGATGGTCGTGTTCCTCCTCACCAGTGTGGACCTCGGATCACTCGGCGGCTCCGGTGCCGTGGGGAAGATCAATGGGCGCACGGTCGACGCCCGGCGTTACGAGTCGCTCGTGCAGCAGCAGACCCAGGCGGCGCAGCGGCAGTCGCCGGCGTCGCTCTCGCTCGAGGACGTGAACACGATCCGCGACCAGGTCTGGGAGCAGTTGATCCAGCAGCAGGTGCTCGAGGCCGAGTACCGGCGGTACGGGATAACGGTGACGGAGCAGGAGGTAGCGGATCTCCTGCGAACGAACCCCCCGCAGGATCTCATGCAGGCCCCGGAGTTCGCGACGGACAGCCAGTTCGACCTGGCGAAGTATCAGCGCTGGCTCACGTCGCCGGCAGCCGCGCCGTACGTGGACGTGCTTGGCGCGCAGATGCAGGAGCAGGTGCGCAGGAGCAAGCTGCTCACACTCGTCACCGCCGACATCTACATCTCAGACGCCGGCCTGTGGGAGCAGTACCGCGACGCGAACGAGATGGTGAAGATCGCCCTCACGGCGATCGTTCCGCGGAACCTCGTGCCGGACGCGGCCGTCACCATCACTCCCGCCGAAGTCGAAGCGTACTTCCGGGCGCACCGCGACGAGTTCACGCGCAGCCGTACCGCCTACGTGAGCGGCATCGCACTTCCCCGCACCATCACGGCGACGGACAGCGCGGCCGCGCTGGAGCGGGCGCGCTCCCTCCGGCAGGAGATCGCGGGCGGTGCGCCGTTCGCCGAAGTCGCGACGCGCGAATCCGCGGACAACGTATCGGGTCCCCGGGGAGGCGACCTGGGCGAGTGGAAGCGGGGGGACTTCGATCCGCGATTCGACAGCGTCGCCTTCCGCATTCCGCTCAACACGCTCTCCGAGCCGGTGCTCACGTCGTTCGGCTATCACCTGATCGAGATAACCCGGCGAGTCGCGGACACCGCGAGCGGGCGGCATATCCTCGTGCGCATCGAGCCGAGCGGCGCGAACCGGGATCGGCTCGACGCGCAAACGGACAGTCTCGACCGCATCGCGGCGGGCCAGACGGATCCGGCGCTCCTCGACACCGTCGCCAAGGCGCTCGGCCTCCGCGTGCGCCAGGCGCTGCCCCTGCAGGAAGGGACCCGCCTCCAGCTCGGCGCCGTCGTCGTCCCCGACGCGGGCGTATGGGCGTTTCAGGCGCGGGAGGGCGAAATCAGCGACGTGGTCGAGACCGACGACGCCAACTACCTCTTCCGGCTCGACAGCATCGTGGAGCCCGGCGAGCCGACACTGGCGAGCGTGCGGCCGTCGGTGGAGGCGGCCGTGCGCGACCAGAAGCGGCGCGACGCGGCGCGGAAGATCGCGGAGGATTTCCTGAAGCGCGTCAACGAAGGCAGCACCGCGGAGCAGGCGGCGAAGGCGCTCAACCTCGCGCACCGGGAATTCGGGCCCTTCAGCCGGATCTCGCCGGCCATCGACAACCCGGTAATCGTCGGTGCCGCCTTCGGACTCGAGAAGGGGGAGCAGAGCGGCATCCTCGATACGGAGGAGGGCCTGTACGTCATCAGGAAGCTGGAGCACACGCCGGCAGATTCCACGGCCTTCGCGAAGGAGCTCGATCAGGTGCGCGCCCGCGCCATCCGGGAAGCCCGCGAGGTCCGCGTACGGAATTACCTCGCCTCGCTCCGGAGCGGTGCCACCGTGGTGGACAACCGGGCACGCGCGCTGCAGCGGGCGCGGGAGATGGTGGTGCCTGCCAGCTAGGCTTGCGAGTCGCGAAGGTCGCGGGGTCGCGAGGGTCGCAAGAAACTGATCGAGGGGGTCGAGACGCCGGACTACCGGCTCTCGACCCCCTCGATTCTTTTCTCCCTCCCGCGACTCGCGACCCGCGACCCGCGCGACTCCTACTGCGACAATCGCTTCGGCTCGCCACCCGTGGGCGCGTTCTCCGGCGGGGCGTCCATCTGACGGGGCGGGAGCTGTGATTTCTGCCGGTCCTCGGGAGACATGATCGCGTCTGACGTATCGGTAAGGCTCCGCTTGAACTCGCGGATCCCCTTCCCGATCGACGCGCCGACTTCGGGCAGCCGCTTGGCGCCGAAGAGCAGCAGCACGGCGACCATGATGAGGAGAATCTCCCACACTCCGAGATTTCCGAACACGGTGACCTCCTAGAAGAGCGAGCGCGCGATCAGGTACGCGACGAGCACGCCGACGAGGCTCAGAAGCGAGACGTGCAACCCGATCGGGCCCAGCGTGAAGTTTACCACGAGGAGATCAGCGGAGATAGGTCCGAACGTCGGCGTCCAGGTGCTGGTGAAGAAGGCCTTCGGCGGCCCGTCGGGCAGCCACTGCCGCAGGAAGGCGGTGAGAAACCCGCCGGTGATGAAGCCTGCGATCAGGACGCCAAGGTAGAACCGGGGCCGGCGCGGTCCGCTCGCCATCGTCAGCGCCTCCGCTCGAGGACGTAGGTGATGCTCGCCCGCAGGGACTCGCGGGCCGGTGACGGCGGAAGGCGGTCGAGGTCGGCATCGGCCGCCTCCGCGAAATGCATCGCGCGTTCCCGCGCGTACTCGAGGCCGCCCGCGTCGGAGACCAGGGCGATCACGCGATCCACCTGGTCGGCGCCGGGCTCCTCGGTGCGCATGAGCTGCGCGACCTCCCGCCGACCCGATTCCGGCATTCGCGGGAGCGCCGCGATGAGGGGCAGCGTAACCTTGTGCTCGCGCAGATCGAGGCCGGACGGTTTTCCAGTCACCGCGGCGTCCTCGGTGTAGTCGAGGAGATCGTCCACGATCTGGAAGGCCATGCCGAGCGAGTCGCCGAAGCGGGCGAGCGTACGCCGGTGCTCCGGGGCGCCTCCGAGCGCGCCCACCTCGCAGGCACCGGCAACGAGCGATGCCGTCTTCGACCGGATGAGCAGGTCGTACGCTTCCTCGTCGAATGAGAGCCGGTCGTGCGAGAGCAGCTGGCGCATCTCGCCGATCGTCATCTCGTTCGTGACCCGACCCAGCACACGCAGCGGCTCCAGATCGTCGAGCCTGACGAGCTCGATGACCGCGCGCGAGTACAGGTAGTCGCCCATGATGACCGACACCTGGTGACTGAAGATCGAGTTGACCGTGGGCAGGCCCCGGCGCAGCACGGAGTGATCCACGGAGTCGTCGTGCACCAGCGTCGCGAGGTGAACCAGCTCTACTACCGCTCCGAGCGTGACGGCGCGGGGCTCGGGGCCACCCGTCGCCTCATCGGCAAGCAGCACGAGGGTGGGCCGGAACATCTTGCCCTGCATCCGGAAGAGGTGCGCGTTCACCTCGGTGATCAGCCCGAAGTCCGCGGCCACGATGCGCCGAAGCTCGTCTTGCACCGCCTCGAGACGCGAGCGCAGCGGCGCCTGCAGGTCGTCGAGCGTGACCGGCGCCGCCTGACCGGGCTTCACTTCGGCGCCAGCTTCCGGATCCGCTCGCTCACATCCATGAAGCGGATGTCGACCGCGAGCGCGCGCTCGTAGCTCCCGCGCGCATCGGCGCTCTTCCCCTGCGCCTCGCAGGCGCGGCCGAGCCAGTACAGGAGGCCGATCTTCTCGTCATCGGCCCCCTCGAGGCTCTCCACCCCGCGACGAAGAATCGTCTCCGCGATGGCGAACTGCTCCTTTTCGAAGAAGGTGATGCCGAGGGCCTCCGAAGTCCGGAGGCGACCGTTCGGGGCGCGAAGCGCCTTCTGGAACTCCGCGATCGCCTCGTCGAGAAGCCCCATTTCCTTGAAGGCGACGCCGAGGTCGTAGTGCGCCTCGTAGTCCTCGCTGCCGAGATTCGCTTCGATTCCCTTCTTGAACTGCTCGAGCGTCTCGAGGAAGTCCTTCTGCTCATCGCCGGTCGGCCGATCGTGCTGGAACTTCATCCGCGTGTCGCGCGGGCCTTCTTCGTCGACCACCATCGAGCGCAGGTCCACGAAGCCGACCGGCGGAGGTGCGGGCGCCGCGCGGGGCGGCGTGACGGGCGGCGGCGGTGGTGCCGCGGCGGCGGCCGGCGCGGTCGCACTCAGCGTCCGCATGGCCGAGCGGGCGCGTGCGTTCTCGGGGTCGTGCTCGAGAATGCGCGAATAAACCGCGATCGCCTTGTCGACCGCTTCGGCGCGCACCAGCGCGTCGGCGAGCTCGGTATACGCCGACAGCAGGCGATCCCGATCCCCACTCCGATAGGCAAGCTCGACCCGCTTCTGCTGGAACCGGATGGCGTCGGGCTCGAGCACGAGGATCGCGTCGACCGTGTCGAGCGCAGCTTCCCATGACGACGCGGCCTCGTGGCCCGCCAGCGCCAGGACGTACTCGTCGATGGCGCGCGCCGGGTCGCTCGGTGCGACGGCCTCGGCGAGTTCGCTGTGGAGCGCCGGCTCCTCCGGCTGCTCGAGAATGCGCTCCTCGAGCTCGACGACGTGCGGGTCGGGCTCCGGAGCCGTGAACGGCTCCGGCGTATAGGGCTCGGGCGGGGTGAATGGCTCGGGTGCGAATGGCGCGGTTCCCTGATCCACTTCGATGAAATCGAGATTCCCGCCAACGCGCGACTCGAGCTCGATGGGCTCGTTCACCTCGAAGTCGCCGGAATATCCGCCCTCGAGTCGCAGCTCGTCCGGCGTCTCGAGGTCGGCGTCCGGAAGAAGATTGAAGGAGCTGGCTACGGAAGCATCCAGCTCGGGTGCCGCGTCGGCGAACGACGGGTCCAGGTCGAGCCCCGCGGTGTCCACGGTCGGCTCCAGGGCGAGGTCGGCCGAGGTGTGCTCGACGAGCAGATCGTCGAGCGGTGCGATGCCGGCCCCGTGCGAGAGGTCGTCGATGGTCGGGTCGAGCGAGAGATCGGCGGCCGCGGGATCGAAAGCCGGGTCCGGAAATGCAGGCTCGAGGAGTCCCCCCTGGCCGAGCGGCCCGAGATCGAGAGGCGGCGCGAAGCGCTCGATCTCGGGCCCGCCCGCATCGGCGGGCACCGTCGTCTCGAGGCCGGCGAGCGGTTCCACCGGCGGACGCGCGGGTGGAGCTGCGGTCGAGCGCGAAGCGGGGGGCGCTGTATCGAAGCCCGTCGCAATGAACACGAGATCGTTGACCCCCGGGACGGGGCCAGCGGGCCGCTCGCCTTCGCCCGCGATCGCGGACAGCCGCTCGCGTGTCTTGCGCGCCCCGGCGCGGTCGCCTCGGGCCTCGAGCTCGCCGGCCATCTTCTCGAGCTGTTCGCGCGCCTCATCGGTCCGCGACGCGGCGCGGAGCAGCTCGACCAGCATCATGCGGATATCGTGATTGCCGCTATGCTGATCGGCGAAGGTTTTCACCTGCTTGAAAGCGTCGTCGAGCTTGCCGAGCGTGTTCATGCGCTCGATGTACTCGATGAGGTTGCGCTTGGTCTCGGAGACGACGGTCTTCCGGGCGTGCAGATGCGCGAGCTTGAGGTAGACCTGCACCCGCCCCGGGTTCACGCGGAGGACCTTGCCGCAGAGGGCGATCGCGTTGTTGAGGAAACCCTGCTCGCCGTACAGATCCGCGGCCCGCTCATACGACTGGACCGCATTGCCGGGGTCGTTGAGCTTGAGGTAGAGGTCGCCGACCCGATTGTAGAGGGAAAGGTCGGCCTCCGCCTCGCGGCCGGTCTCGAAATGCTGGATGGCCTTCTGGTAGACGTCTATCGCCTTCCGCCAGTCCTCCTTGAGCTCATGCTTCCGCGCCGTGTCCTTGAGCTTTTCCAGGTTCATTAGGCCAGGCGTCGGGACGGGGGAAACAGAATGTGCGGCATGGGGTTACGAAAGATAGAGAGTGCCGGGGCTCCGGAGCAAGCTGATCACGTCATGGCCCACCCTCGAGGATCGAGCGATCCGTCGGCGATCGCGGCGGCGAGGCGCTCGAGATCGGGCGCCGGCGGACGATCGGCGACGAGCGGCTCCACGGCCGGCCGGAGCCCCCGAATGCGCCGCAGGAGCTCCCCCACCCCCTTCCCGGGTGCGAGCGGACGCAGCAGCTCCAGGCCTTCGGCGCCGCAGAGCAGCTCAGCCGCGACCACACGCCGCCCGTTCTCGAGAATGCGCCGCGCCTTGAATGCCGCCGCCATGCCCATGGGCACGAAGTCTTCCTGGTTCGCGTCGGTGGGAATGGACCCGATGCTCGCCGGCATCGCGAGCGAGCGCGACTCCGCGACCAGCGACGCCGCCGTGATCTGCACCATCATGTAGCCGGAGGACAGCCCGGGATCGCGCGTGAGGAACGCGGGCAGGCCCTGCGACAGGTCGGGATTCACCAGGCGCTCCACCCGCCGCTCGGCGATCGCCTGCAGCGTGGTGAGCGTGAGCGCCAGCAGGTCGAGCGCCTGCGCGACGGGCTGGCCGTGAAAGTTGCCGCCGGAGACGACCTCGCCGTCGCCGAACACCAGCGGATTGTCCGTGGACGAGTTGAGCTCGACGGCGACGGTCTCGCGCGCGAAGCGGATCGCATCCGCGACGGCGCCGAGCACCTGCGGGGCGCAGCGGAGACTGTATGCGTCCTGCACGCGGTCGTCGCCGACGCGGTGCGACTCCCGGATCTCGCTGTCGGCGAGGAGTGCGCGCAACAGCGCCGCGGTCTCGATCTGCCCCCGGTGCGGGCGCGCATCGTGAATCCGGGCATCGAACGGCGCCGGCGTACCGCGCAGCGCCTCGACGCTCATTGCCGCTGCCGCAACCGCCGTGCGCCAGAGGACTTCAGCGTCGTGCACCAGGAGCGCGAGCAGCGCCGTCTGCGCCTGCGTCCCGTTGATGAACGAGATGCCTTCCTTGGGCCCGAACTCGTACGGCGCGAGCGTGCGGCCGGCGCCCCCAAAGTCGCCGAGGACTTCGCCCTCGCCCATGAGCACCATAGCCACGTGGGCGAGTGGAGCGAGATCGCCACTCGCGCCAACGCTTCCCTGCTCCGGCACCCGGGGCACGACCCCGGAGTTGATGAGGGCAACGAGCGCGTCCACCAGCGCCATGCGAACCCCGCTCGTCGGTCGAAGCAGGACGTTCGCACGGAGAATCATGAGCGCACGCACCACGTCAGCGGGGAGCGCCGCGCCGACGCCGGCCGCATGGCTCCGGATCAGGTTGGTTTGGAGCTGGCCGAGCCGGTCGGGGGCGATGCGGACGTTCGCGAGCTTGCCGAAGCCGGTATTGATCCCGTAGATCGCATCGCCCCGTTCCATCGCGCGCTCGACGATCGCGCGACTCGGACCGAGCGCGTCGCGCGCGGCGGGATCGAGCACGACGCGGACACGGTCATCGCGAGCCGCGCGAACGACGTCCTCGATGGACAGCGAGCATCCGTCGAGGGTGAGCGGTGGCAGCATGGGGACACAAGATAACGGCGACTGGAGCTACCTGCCGACGCGTCGGAGCTCCGGATTCCCGGGGTCGGTCTGGTACGCCCAGTCCAGGATGAGAAGACCCTGCCCGACGTGCGAGACGCGCACGGCGCCGTAGCTGAAGAACGCCCCGCCATCGTCGATACGGAACACGTACGCCCACCCCGGAAGCGCCTCGAGCCCCGCGGGATCGAAGCCGGTCTCAGGCGCGATGTCGATCGCGGTGAGATCGTCGACCGGCGCATCTCCGTAGAGCGCGACGGTGACTCCGGCCCGCTTCGGCGTGAGGAAGAGCCGCCCACTCACGTCCCGCTCGACGGTGAAGTCCGCGGCGAGCGAGCTGCCAGCGGTCACGAGTCCAAGCTCCGCGTCTTCCGCGATGCCGTTGCCGTTGGCGTCCTGCCAGAACCGGAATCCCGACTCGGCGTCCTGCGCCTGGCGCGCGAAGAGCACGATGTTGCGCGCGTCGGGGCGCGGCGTGTCATTCCGGAGCGGCGACGCGGCGCTCTCTACGCCATCGATGCTGACCGCGGTCACGTAGAAGCAACGCGGCACGCCGTTGGTCAGCGCGCCCGCGATGAACTCCGGTGCGACCGTCGTGCCCTCGAGACGGAACGTCTGCCCGCACCGATCGGCGTCGAGGTCGTAGCTCGTGCTGTAGACGGCATAGGACTGGAAGAGATCGGGATCGGATCGGAAGGGATTATCGGACCAGACGAGCGCCACCGCGCCGTCGAGCGTCGTGCTCGAGAGCGATGAGGGGCTCTCGAGCGTTCGGCCGGGTCCGACGTTGTCCGAGCTGCAGGCGGCGGCGGCGGCGAGGACCGCCACGATCCACGAGCGAGGCATGGGAACGGCTCCGATCAGGTTGGGTGACGTCGCTGGAAGCAGAGGTCGTGCCAAGGAAGGCGGAACGGCGCTTGGGCGCTCAGGCGCTCAACGCACGTGCGTGCGAGCCAATGCGCCTGGGCGCCGGTGCGCCCGTCCGCCGCCGACCTCTCGCTTGTCTCAACGGACGGACACTACTGCACCAGCGACGACTGGTTGAAATCCAGCTTGAGCTCGGGCAGGTCGGTGAGGAAGATCGAGAAGTAGGCGGCGACGTTGCCGTTGGCGTTGCGGACGAAGTTGAACGCCGCGCGCCATTCATGGAGGTCGCGCTCCAACCGGACGACGTGCGACTCGAATCGGCGGTCGGTGACGTTGTACTGGGTCTGCCAGGAGACGGCCCAGTAAGGGGTAGGCGTGAAGATGGTGCCGAACCCGATGCTCTGGCGCGTCGGCTGGAGGATCGCGGCGCCCGGGATCGGGCGCGTCCGGGTCAGGGCATAGTTCACGTTCGCGGTGAAGCGCCTGCCGGTCCCCGCCAGCGGAATCTGGTCGGTCCCGTAGAAGGAGCCGGGACTCTGCGGACGGACGCCGAAGCGACTGGTCGGGTCGGAGGCGGGCTTGCCGGTGTCGTCGGGCTCGCCCGGCTCGCGCTGCTCTCCACCGGATAGCCCGAAGAAGGAGCCGATCGCGCGGAACGTGGCGCTCGAGAGTGAGAAGTTGGCGCTCACGTTCTCGAGAAACGGCGAGAACGCGGCGGTGTCGGTCCCCACGGCACCGCGCCAGAGATCGTGCGTCACATTCAGGTTGAAGCCCGGCAGCAGGTCGCTCAGCACCGAATTGGTGATGGAGCGGGTGACCCATCCGGTACGTCCGGCCTGCCTCGCCTGCTCGAAGTCGTAGACCAGCGGGCTGGTGTTGATGCTGAGGAGGCGGATCTTCCGCGACGATGCGCCCAGCGAATCGCCCGGCGCTGCGCGCGTCTTCCCTTCGAACGTCTGCGAGAGCCCGGCGCTCAGCGTCTGCCGCGCCTCGCTTCGCAGCACCGGTGCCTGGCCGGGCGCCGCGATGGCACGCGCGAACTCCTCGTTCACGCCCGCCGCGGGCGAATAGTCCCACCGGATGATCGGCGAAAGGCTGTGCCGGATCGCCACCACCGGGCCGATGCCGCGGTTGATGCGGCCGAAAAACGTCGGCGTCAGCGTGGCGCTCAGCTGGAAGCGCTTTCCCTGCATCACGAAGTCACCGCCGGTCCGCGCGTTCCGGATCGCGAACGGGCCGGCGGGACTCGCGTTCGCGACGCCGAGCGCCGGCTGCAGCTTCCAGGTATTGCGGAAGACTATCGGGAGATTGAGCGACGTCTCCCAGTTGACCCCGGTGGAGAAATCGCCGCCGGAGACTCGGGTCACGTTCACCGAATCGTCGACGGCAGGCGTGGTGAGATCGGGCAGCCGCAGCGTGGTGACCCGGCGGCCGGTCTCCTGCCGGTCGATCACGTTGAGGCTGTTCCGCCAGTTGAAGGATCCGAATCGGATCGGCGTGTCGAAGTTGAGGGCCGTGGCCCGGGTGACCTCGCGGAGGTCCACGGAGTCGAGCACCCCGCCCGGCTGGGCGAGTCCGAAGCGCACGGTCCGTCGCGAATCGTCGTTGGTGAGGCTCAAGCCCGGCGACCAGGTGACGTCCCGCGAGATGTTGAGCGGCTTCGGCGAGATCGTGAGCGACGGAAACTGGGTCGAGGCGCTCTCGTCCGAGAGATCCTGTCGGCGATTCCCGCCGATGGCGACGTTTCCCCACCCGAACCGGCGAGAAAAGTTGACCGAGCTGGCGATCTGCTGCGTGTTGAGCAGCGGGTCGAGCGCGTTCCGGTCCACGATGCGCGAGTTGCTGAGGTAGTTGACGTCGAGGTTGAGATCGGTGCTGAGATTGAAGGCCTGGCGATGCGTCCAGCGGAGTCCGATGCCGCTGCCGCCGCCGCTCTCGAACTGGCGGTTGACGCCGATGGTGCCGTCGAGGAACCGGTCGAGAAAGCGGTACTGGCTGGTGACGCCGAGCTGGGTGTAGCGGCCCGAGTACCAGTCGAGACGCGCCGTGAAGTCGAGGTAGTCGCTCGGCGCCCAGTAGTAGCCGATGTTCGTGATCTGGCGGTTGTACGAGCTCGAGGTGCGGACGATGTCGTTGATCCCCACTTGGGGAACGAGGATGCCGGAGCGCCGCCCCGGCCGGGTGTCCTGGAAGATGAACGGCAGCCACAGGATCGGGACGTCCGCAACGTAAAGCACGACGGGTCGGGCGACGATCATCGACTGCGACACCCACTTCACCTTGCCCGCCGCGAAGTAGTAGTGCGGCGTCGGCAGCGGGCAGCTCGTCACGGAGCTCGATGCCGCGAACACCCGCGTCGAGCTCGAGTCCTGCGACACGTTCCCCCGGATGAACCAGATCGCGCCGCCCTCCTCGAACTGCGTCTCTCCGCCGCGGACGAGTCCGCGCTCCCGACACGTGTCGTAACGGATCGAGTCGCCGACCAGCGTCTGGCGATCGTCCACCAGTCTCGGCCGGCCGGACGCGGTGAGCAGGCAGTCCGCCTCGCGATACGAGATCTGCCCCGCATCGAGCGTCATGCCCTCGCGCGCGGTGTGCGCATTCCCCCGCAGCTCGATTCGCCGCGGATCGCCGAACAGCGTCGCGGAGTCGGCGCGGTACCGGGTGACGATGAAACCGGGGCGCCGGAGGAGCGCGTCGAGCACCGAATCGCCGGTCGCGGCAGCGGGCGCCGGCGCCCCGGGCTTTGCGGCGCGCGCACCGGTATCCGCCACGCCGTTCGCCGGCGGGCGCAGCGTGTCCGGGGCGGCGGGAGGACGCTTCACCGGCGTCTGCTGCGCGGAGAGTGGTCCCGCCGCAAGAAGGGCGAGCACCACCGCCGCGATCATCTCGCGGCGGCGCCGCCGCCGGTGAAGGAGCACGGCGCCGGCATATCCGATCTCGTAGAGCACGAGCAGCGGGATGGTGAACATCACCATCGTGATGAGGTCGGTACCTGGCGACAGAATCGCGCCGCCCAGGCAGGCGAAGATGATGGCGTAGCGGCGGAACCCCGAGAGCCGGGCAGGGGTCGCGACACCGAGCCAGGCGAGGATGAAGATGAGCAGCGGAAGCTCGAACGAGATGCCGAGGGCGAGCACCACCTGGACCAGGAAATCGAAGTAGGCCTGGTAGGTGATCATCGGCGCCAACGCCTCACTCTGAAAGCTGAACAGCACCCGCAGCGACTGCGGAACCACGAAGAGCCAGGCGATCGCCGCCCCGATGAAGAAGAGCCCGCTGCCGACGAACAGCGCCGGCACGATCACCCGCTTCTCCTTCGCGTACAGCGCGGGGGCGAGAAACGCCCACGCCTGCCAGATGAGCACCGGCGCGGCGAGCACCAGGCCGACGACGAAGCTCAGCTTGAAGACGATCATCACCGCGTCGGTCGGCGCGAGGATCACCAGCCGCCCGCCCGCGGGCAGGTACGGCTCGATCGGCCGCTTCATGATGGCGACGAGCTGCAGCTGCTGAACGATGAAGAAGCCGGCCACGAACCCGGCGAGGAGGGCGATGATCGAGCGGATGAGCCGGACGCGGAGCTCCTCGAGGTGATCGAGGAACGGCATCTCCCCGCCAGGAGCGGTCATGGGGCCTGCGGCGCCCGGGCTAGCGCCCGAGCGCTCGCAGACGGTCGCGCGCCAGCGCCGCCTCGTCGGAGTTGGGATACGACGACACTACGCGCTGGTACACCCTCCGCGCGTCGTCCAGGCGATTGGCGCGCTCGCGGATCAGACCGATGTGATACAGCGCCGATGCCGCCCGCGGCGACTGGGAGTGCGTGGCCGCCACCTGCTCGTAATACACGAGCGCCGAGTCGGCGTTCTCGGTCTCGAAGCTCTGTCCGATGTAGTAGATCGCGTCGGGGATCCGCTCGCTGGTCGGGTGCGTCTTCATCAATTCGCGGAATCCGGCGCGTGCGGTGCTCGCGCTTCCGAGCCGGAGCTGGCCCAGGGATGTCTCGTACATCTGCTCCGCCGATGGCGTCGCCGCCGCAGCCGCGGCCGCGGCGGTATCGGCTGCCGAGGCCTGCGCGATCTCCTCGCCCCGGCGCTCCAGCTGGGTGCGCAGCTCGGAGAGCCGACGCTGGCTCTGCCCAGTCATTTCGCCGAGCTGCACGATCTGCTGCTGAATGCCGTAGAGGTCGTTCTGCACGTCGCCGCGGAGCGCGCGCATCGCCGTGCGCGTGCTCCCCAGCGAGTCGAGGATCTGCTGCTGCATGCGCATGACGTCGGCGAGCTGGCGCGCCCGCTCCCGGTCCTGTCGCGCCTGGATGTCGCGCACCTGCGCGATCTCATCCTCGAGGCGCCCGACGTCGCTCCGGAGGGCGCAGCCCGCGAGGGCGACGAGGGCGCAGGCGAATGCCGCGATCCTCATTGCGGCGCGACGAGGGTGTCGCCGCCGGAGGTGACTTCGAACTCGTCGCGCCGGTTCTGCGCGAAAGCCGACTCGTCGGCGCCGGCCGCGACCGGCCGCTCCTCGCCGAACGAGATGACGTCGATGCGCGAGCCGTCGATGCCCTTGTTCGTCAGGTACATCTTGGCTGCCGCCGCCCGGCGGTTGCCAAGTGCCAGGTTGTATTCGTCGGAGCCCCGCTCGTCGGCGTGGCCGCTGATGCGAAGCCGCACCGACGGGTTGGCCTGCAGGATCGCGGCCTTCCGGTCGAGGTTGGCGCGGTCGTCGCTCCGGATGTCGGCGACGTTGTAGTCGAAGTGAATGACCGAAGTCAGGTCGGTGCGCACCTGGCCGGCCCGCGCGGCAGCTTCCCGCGCCAGTCGGTCGGCTTCGGCACGCCGCGCCTCTTCTTCCGCGCGACGGCGGTTTTCGGCGTCGATCGAATCCTGGCGGGCACGCATGGCCGCGCTGTCTACGCCGGCCTGCGGCACCGGCTGCTCAGGATCGGGCGTGCTGCCGCACGCGGCCGTGACGAGCACGACGGCGACGAGCGACAGGAGGGAATGGGTGCGCATCGGTTCTCCGCTCTCAGTGTTGAATTCGGTTACCCGCCGAGGAGGCGGGACCACGAAGGCAGGCGCGCCGCGCCCGCGGTGTTCAGCTGCCGCACGCGGCCCGTCTCGGTATCCACGATCCAGACCTGGCGGCGGCCGGTGCGATCGGAGATGAACGCCACATGACGCCCATCGGGTGCCCACGTCGCGTCCTCGTTCCGGCCGACCGAGGTGAGCTGCTTCACGCGGCCCGAGGCGAC
>Ga0079216_10000044_pt1 | contig 20551 bp, 15 predicted proteins | sample NCAS100_FD_77008 | JGI IMG/M metagenome (GOLD analysis project Ga0079216, IMG submission 77008) | Agricultural soil microbial communities from Utah to study Nitrogen management - NC AS100 | ecosystem: Environmental > Terrestrial > Soil > Agricultural land | place: USA: North Logan, Utah...
GGAGGTGGGAGGTGGGAGGTGGGAGGTGGGAGGAACCTGATGGGCGCAGAACAGATTGGAAATGGCGCGGAGGTTACTCGTCACTCGGTCGTTTTTCCCGCCACGGCGCGGCTATCTCCAGTTCCGCAGCCAACCGAAAGAGCGTTGCCTCGTCTGCGTAACGACCGGTGAAGTGAACGCCGATCGGCAGGCCAGCTTCATTCCACGATAGCGGCACGGACATCGCTGGTTGACCCGTCGCATTGGCGATCGGGGTAAACGACATCCACTCGAACACGGTGCCGGCGGCGCGTTCGAGTGCGCCCATCGCCTTCATCACTTTCGACGCGTGCAGCGCGCCGAGTACTGACATGGCGGTCTTTTCACTGGCGGGCGGTTGCAGCGCGCCGTGTGGGAACGGCGGGCCGGCGACGACCGGAGAAAGGTGAACCGGATACCGCTCAAAGAATTCCCCGATCTGGCGGCCTGTTTGCTGCAGGTACCGAACCGCGTTCGAGTACTCGGGACCGGAGACCGAGTGACCGATGAGCGCCAGCGCCCACGTGCCGACCTCGACGTCGTTCCGGCTGATCTTGTGACGGAGCATCTTCGCCGCGACGTCCAGCTCAGCGGCGGTCTCGACGCTGACGACGGTCAGGAACGCGGTGTTGAACGATTCACGATCCACCTCGAATGTGTCTTCCACGACGTCGTGTCCTAACGACTCGAGCAACGTGGCTGCGTCCACCACCGCCTTTGCGCAATCGGGATGAATCGTCAGGCCTAACGTCGGATCAACAGTGAAGGCGATCCGCAAACGACCCGGCGGTGTTCGGACGTCGTCGAGAAACGGACGGTCCGGTGGCGGTGCGTAATAGGGCGCACCGACATCAGGACCGGATACCGCATCGAGCATGGCCGCGCTGTCGCGAACACTCCGAGTGAGGACGTGCTCCACGGTGGCGCCACGCCATATCTCCCCCTCAATCGGCCCTGTCGGTGTGCGGCCGCGCGTCGGCTTGAGCCCGAAGACGCCGCAACACGATGCTGGAATCCGGATCGAACCGCCCCCGTCGCCACCACCAGCGAGCGGCACCATTCCGCTCGCGACGGCGGCGCCCGATCCGCCGGACGAACCGCCGACGGTGACGTCCGGATTCCATGGATTCCGGCAAATGCCTAACAACTCCGATTCGGTGAACGGCACCAGGCCAAACTCCGGTGTGTTCGTCTTGCCGACGACGATCAGGCCAGCCCGCTTGTACCGCCGCACCATTTCGGAGTCGACTGGGGGCCTCCAGTCCTTGAACAGTCGACTGCCACACGTCAGTGGCTCTCCCGCGTACCACGAGACGAGGTCCTTCAGCAGGAAAGGCACGCCATGGAACGGACCGTCAGGAATAGCGCCGTTCGCCTCGTCCAGCGCGCGCTCGAACATGCGGTGGACAACCGCATTGAGTCGCGGATTGACCGCTTCGATCCGGTTGATCGCCGCCATCACTGCGTCTCGCGGCGAGATCTCCTTCCGTCGGATAAGCTCAGCGACACCGAGCCCGTCGTGCAGTTGGAAGTCGATCATTGGTTACCTGGAAAGAGCCCGCTCAAAACTGGCTCGTTGTGGACAGTTTGGCGATGAGGTGCCAGCTTCGAGAGGGTCACGCTGACACCCGCAAACTGCCAGTAAACGATTTCAGTAATGTCGATGAAACGCATCACTCTCCTGCTTCTTGGCTTGTTCGCAAACTCGGCGTCGGGACAACAAGTCGCCGATCCTGATCGAGTCGCAAGTACCCTGATGGCGCGCATGCAGCTGCAACGCGGTGAACGGGTCCTCCTCGCCGCGAGGCCTGGCCGATCCGAAGCGCTCATTACCTCGTTGCGCACCCGGATTCGTCAGGCTGGCGCGATCGACCTCGGCGTGATCGCCGGCGGTGGCGAACCAGATGCTTCCTGGTTCACGGAATTCACCCGAGCGGCGCCAAGCGATCGCCCCGGACTCGCCACCTACCTCGCGTCAGTCGATCTGGCCGTCATGATGCCCGGTGTCACGGTGCAGGATCCGGTATACGCTGCGATGCAGGATGTGTTGCGAACCGGAAGGGGGCGGACGATTCACTTCCACTGGGAGGGCGCGTACGCCCTCGATGGGTCCGTGCTGCCGGTGACGCCGGAACGCGGCGCCGTGTACGAGCGCGTCCTCCACGCAACCGATTACGCCGCCCTCGCTGCGATCCAGGCCAACTTCGAAAGCGCGGCCCGGAACGCTCCGATCCGCGTAACCACTCCTGCCGGAACGGACATCACGTTTCGCGTCAGCGATCGCCCGGTGACGAAGCAGGATGGTGATGCGAGTGCCGCCCGGGCGAAGCTCGGCAAAAACCTCATCGACCGCGAGATCGAACTGCCGGCCGGCGCCATTCGCGTGGCGCCAATCGAAGAATCGGTTAACGGACGCATCGCGTTCCCTCCAGGGATGTGGGGCGGGGAACGGGTCGAAGGACTCGTTATGCGCATTGTGTCGGGACGGGTGACGGACTTCACGGCGACAAGCGGCACTGCCCCTGTTGAGCGCGAGTTGTCGCAGGCAGGCGATGGCGGCCGTTCGTTCCGCGAGTTTGCACTTGGCTTCAACCCATTGCTGGCAATTCCTGACAGCGGCGAGCGGTGGATCCCGTACTATGGCTACGGGGCCGGTGTTGTCCGGCTCTCGCTGGGTGACAACTCGGAGCTCGGCGGCAAGGTCACCGGCGGCTATGTCCGGTGGAATTTCTTTATCGACGCAACTTTGCGAATAGGTGACGAGGTCTGGGTAAACAACGGTAAACTTGTGAAGACCATTTCGAGGTGACGATGCGGTTCACAAAAGGATGGCGGATGTCGGATGGGGGATGGGGGGCACGGCATTCGAACGTTGGAGCGCGGGTCTGTTCCCCCATGCGCCATCTCCCATCCGCCATCCTGCTTGCGATTGCGGTTCTCGAAGCACAGCCCGCAGTTGCCCAGACCTACGATCTCGTCATCACTGGCGGGATGGTCATCGATGGCACGGGCGCGCCCGCATACCGGGCCGACGTTGGTATCACTGGCGACCGGATTACGATGGTTTCGCGCACGCCGATCGATGGAGCGCAGGGCCGGCGACGCATCAACGCGACCGGGCTCATTGTCGCGCCCGGGTTCATCGACCTGCACGCACATCTCGACCCCATCCTCACCATGCCCGACGCGGAGTCACACGTCAGGCAGGGCGTGACGCTCGCGTTAGGCGGGCCGGATGGCGGCGGGGCGAACCCCATGGCGCCGTACCTGGCGCGCGTCGAGCAGCAGAAACCCGGGTTGAATGTCGCGTTTCTCACGGGCCACAACACGATCCGCCAGGCCGTGATGGGAACCGCCAACCGGGCAGCCACGCCGCAGGAGCTGGCGCGCATGCAGCGCATGGTGGCGGAGGCGATGGGTCAGGGCGCGTTCGGCTTGAGCACGGGTCTTCGCTACATCCCTGGCTTCTATGCGAACACCGACGAAGTCGTGGCGCTTTCGCAGGTCGCCGCCGACTCCGGCGGCATTTACACGTCGCACCTTCGCGAAGAAGCGCTTGGCCTCATCGGCGGGGTTGCGGAAGCACTGGAGATTGGACGGCGTGCGCGCATTCCGGTCGTGCTCACGCATCACAAGGTCGTCGGCCAGAAAATGTGGGGGAAGAGCGCGGTCACCCTCGCCATGGTCGACTCGGCGCGGCGTGCCGGGACTGATGTCATGATCGACCAGTATCCCTATGCCGCCAGCCATACCGGCATCGACATCCTCATGCCGCCCTGGGCGATGGCGGGTGGTGATTCGGCGCTGCGCCGGCGGCTCGAGGATCCGGTGCTCAATGACAGCATCGAGAAGGATGTCATCGACGCATTGATCAATGACCGTGGCGGCGGTGACCTCAAGCGCGTGCAATTCTCGCGCGTGTCCTGGGACTCGACGCTGAACGGGAAAACACTGTACGACCTGGTGACGCGATTGAACGTCGAGCCGACGATCGAAAATGCGGCACCGATCGTGATCGACGTCGTCCTGAAGGGTGGCGCACGGACCATCTTCCACGTGCTCGATGAAGGCGACGTGAAGCGCATCATGGCGCATCCACAGACGATGATTGCCAGTGACGGACGGCTGAACCGGCTCGGCGACGCCGTTCCGCATCCGCGTGCGTATGGAACGTTTCCGCGCGTGTTAGGCAAATACGTACGCGAGGAGAAAGTCCTGACGCTGGAGCAGGCAGTCCGGAAGATGACTGCAATGCCCGCGACCCGGCTTGGGCTCGCCGATCACGGCTGCCTGCGTGAAGGGTGCGTGGCAGATGTGGCGATCTTCAGCGCCGAACGTGTGCGCGATGTGGGCACGTATGCCGATCCTCACCACTATCCGGAAGGGATTCCGTGGGTCATTGTCAACGGCGTGCCGGTCGTGGAGAATGGCGCGTTCGGCGCGGCGCGCCCAGGCAAGGTCCTGCGCCGCGAACCAGGCAAGCGAGGAAGACCATGATCACGCGGAGACTCCCCGGCGTTCTGTTCGCCACCGCAGTGCTGGCGCCTATCCCGGGCACGGCGCAGACCAACTATGACACCGTTCAGGTAAAGACGGTGCCGATCACTCCCACGGTCTATCTGATGCAGGGCGGCGGCGGCAACATCGTGGTTTCAACGGGCAATGACGCCGTGTTTGTGGTGGATGCCCAGTTTGCGCAGCTCACGAAGAAGGTTCAGGCCGCGATTGCCGAACTCACATCGAGTCCGGTCCGGTTCGTGGTGAACACACACTGGCATCCCGACCATGTCGGAGGGAACGAGAATCTGGGGAAGGCAGGTGCGACACTTCGCGCGCACGAAAACGTCAGGCGCCGAATGAGCGCGGAGCAATTCATCGCGGCGCAGAACCGCCGAATCCCCAGGTCACCGTCGGCGGCCCTCCCAATATCCATCAGCGATACGGCGTTTGTCCTCAACGACGACTCGATCATGGTCTTTCACGCTCCGAACGCACACACGGACGGCGACCTGATCGTGCATTTCACGAAATCAAACGTGATCCACATGGGCGACGTCTTCAGCAGTTCCAGCCTGCCCTTCATCGATGTCACGAGTGGGGGATCGATCAATGGAATCATCGACGCCGTGGACAAGGTGCTCGCGATATCGGGCGACAATACCCACATCGTCCCGGGACATGGGCCGTTGGCCAACAAGGCGCGGCTCAAGATGTATCGCGACGTGATCGTCACGCTCCGTGACCGCATCCGCACGCTGGTCTCGACCGGAAAGACCATCGAACAGATCCAGGAACTGAACATCGCGGCGCCGTTCGCCAGAGAGTTTCCGGGCGGACACAAGATATTCGTGTCCGAGGTGCATAAAGACCTGACCAGAAAGTGACGTGGCAGGGTAGACGGGGTAAACGGGTAGACGGGTGAGAGAACCGCGATCCAACGTTTTCCGAAGCCCCGTTTACCCGTTTACCCGTTTACCCGTTTACCCGTCATTTATTGACGTTAGGCGTATACGCGATGCCATCAGGCGTCTGTCCAGCCGGGATATGGCCGACAACCGCCCGGGTGCGCATGTCGATGACCACCACCTGCCCTTGTGCGCTGAGCGACTCCAGCAGGTAGCGGCCGTCGGGAGTCATGATGACGCCTTGTGGTCCCGCGCCCGGCATGGAAAGGCGCGACAGCTCCTTCCGGGTCGCGCGGTCGAGGAAGCGCACTTCGTGATTGCGTAAGTCCGGGATCACCACAGTCTTCGCGTCCGGCGTGAACAGGATGCGATAGGGCCAGCTCACGCCTTCAGCGGCGGTGGTTACCGTGCCGGTCGCTGGATCGATCACACTGACCTTTCCCGTCTGGTTGCTGCCGACCCAGACTTCGCGGCCATCGGGCGTGACGTTGATCGCTTCCGGCTGATTAGGCACCGGGATGCTGCGGAGGTAAGTTCCGGCCACGACGTCGAGCTCTGACACCGTGTGGCTGCCCATGTCGCCGGTCCACGCGCGACGGCCGTCGCCGGTCACGCCGACCATATGTGAGCCCGGATTCCGCGTGGGAATCGCCTTTCGAACCTCACCCGCATTGACGGCGACGATGACGACATGATTCGTCCGTTCAGAAGTCACCGCCACAAGAGAATCACCCGGTAGCCAGGCGATTCCATGGGGTGCGGTGTACTGGCCGAGGCTGATGGTGCGGACGACACGTTTGGCTGGGACGTCGATGACAGTCAGCGTTGGTGAGGCGCCGGTTCCGTAATCGGTGATGACAGCGGTTCGGCCGTTTGACGACAGCACGACCTCGTGGGGATTGTTGCCGGTGGGGAGCGTCGCGAGCGCCTGCCCGGTTGCGACATCGATGATCGTCGCGGTGGACGGCGCCTTGTTGGTGACGATGAGGGTGCCGGACAGGCCCGGAACCTGGGCGCCGGCCGTTCCCGAGATAGTCACTGCAAGCGTTGCGTGGAGTAGCGTCTTCATGGCTGTGGGGAAATAGGGGTCAGACCCCATTTTCGCTGAAACCGGTGTCGCGAACAAACATGGTCATGAAGATGGGGTCTGACCCCTGTTTCGTGATGAAGCGTAGATTGCGATCAGTCACCTGTCGGGCTGGAGGAAGGATCGATGCGGAAGGTCTTCACAACATTTGCACTCGTGACGGTCAGCGCTGCTGCTGGCGATGCGCAGGGTCTATCCGCTCCAGAGCGCCGAATCGTGGCGAGCGTCGATGCGGGCCACGAAGCGGGTATTACGCTCCTCGAGCGCCTGGTGAATATCAACAGCGGCACGCACAACTTTGCTGGCGTGAAGGCTGTAGCCGACGCACTGGCGCCCGAGTTCCAGAAGCTTGGATTCACGACGCGGTGGTCTGAGGGCGCGTCGTGGAATCGCGCCGGACACCTCATCGCCGAATGGAAAGGAAACGGGACGGGGCGAAAGCTCCTGCTGATCGGACATCTCGACACCGTGTTCGAGCGCGACTCGCCGTTCCAGAAGTTCGAGCGCGTTGGAACCGATTCTGCTCGCGGTCCGGGGATCGCGGATATGAAGGGCGGCACTGTCGTCATGCTGCTCGCGCTCAAGGCGCTCAAGGATGCCGGCGTGCTGGATCAGCTCCAGATCACGGCTGTCTTCACGGGCGATGAAGAAGACAGCGGTCGGCCGATTGAACGTGCCCGCGGCGACCTCACGACGGCCGGGGATTGGGCCGACATCGCGTTAGGCTTCGAGAATGGCCCCGAAGCCCCGCACGTCGCCGTGATCGCGCGGCGCGGATCGACGACGTGGTGGCTGCGGACGTCGGGCACACCGTCGCACTCGTCGCAGGTCTTCCGTCCTGAAGTCGGCAGTGGCGCGATCTACGAAATGGCGCGCATCCTCGCCGCGTTTCACGATTCGCTGTCCAACGATCCACCGCTCACGTTCAACCCGGGCGTGATTGTCGGCGGGACGACGGTGACATTCGACGCAGTCCAGAACCGTGGGACTGCCTTCGGAAAAACGAACGTGGTGGCCGAAAGCGCGTATGTCGCGGGTGACCTGCGCGCGCTGACTCCGGAACAGCTCGCGCGCGCCAAGATGACCATGCAACGATTGGTGACGCGCCACTACCCGCGCACGAATGCCACACTGACAATCGATGACGGCTATCCACCGTTCGCACCCACGGACGGGAACCGCCGGCTCCTCACGATACTGGATCAGGGAAGCCGCGACGCCGGCCTGCCACCCGTGGGTCCGGTTGATCCGGCGCGCGCGGGCGCAGCGGATATTTCGTTCGTCGCCGGACGAGTCGAAGCCGGACTCGATGGACTCGGCCTCAAGGGACGTGCTGATCATACCGTGAACGAAACGGCCGACCTGAACATGCTTGCCATTCAAGCCAAGCGCGCCGCCATTCTCATGTCACGACTAGCCGCAGGTCGCGAGAAATGAGCACAAATCGACGAGAGTTTGTCATAACGAGTGCCGGTTCGCTGGTTGCGCTGACTGGCGCGCCCGCGTTCATCAGGCGCCAGGGCACGCACGACCTGGTGATTCGTGGCGGGACGGTCTTCGCCGGTCCGCCGAATCCGGCCGCCGAGGGTGACGTTGCGATCAGCGGTGGCAAGATCGTGGCGATCGGGCGCGTGACCGCGCGTGGCACCGACGAGATCGACGCTCGCGGATTGGCGGTGTCTCCGGGATTTATCGACATCCATTCGCACGGCGACGGCTCGATCGAAGACGACCCGCGCATGGAATCAGTCGTCAGGCAGGGCATTACGACCATTGTGTGCGGGCAGGACGGCTCCTCACGAGGAGCCTCGAGGCCAGAGGCCACAGGCCAGAGGCCAGACAGCGACGTGCGAGGAGCGTTTGCACAGGCGCTTGCGAGTATCGAGGCAGCGAAGCCGGCGGTGAACGTGGCCTCGATGATCGGGCTCGGCTCGGTGCGCGGGCGTGTGGTCGGCAACATGGACCGGCCGGCGACGCCTGACGAGTTGGGCACGATGACACGCATGGTGGAAGCGGCGCTGGCCGAAGGTGCGTGCGGCGCGTCGTCGGGACTGGAATACACGCCGGGGGCGTTTGCGTCGAGAGATGAACTGATCGCGTTATGCAAGCCATTGGCTGCACGCGGCCTGCCGTATGCAACGCATATGCGGAACGAGGACGACCGACTGCTCGATTCGATCGACGAGTCGATCGCGGTGGCGCGCGGCGCCGGATGTCCGTTGCAGATCTCGCACCTCAAGACGCAGGGCCCGCGCAACTGGTCCAGGCTCGATACGGTGTTTGCGCGCATCGAAGCCGCGTCGCGACCGGGTCTGCAGATCACGTTCGACCGATATCCCTACATCGCGTACGCGACCGGGCTGACCAACCTGTTCCCGGTGTGGAGCCGCGATGGCGGTACCGACGCTTTCCTGGCGCGCCTCGCCGATGCGGCGGTGTCCCCTCGCATCAAGGCGGAAACACTGGCGAAAGTCGACCTGATCGGCGGCTGGGAGAACGTGCACATCTCGTCGGTGCGCGACTCAACCGATCGTGCTGCCGAAGGAAAACGACTCGGCACCTACGCCAAGGTGGTCAGCACCGACCCCTATGATCTCACGGTCGCAATGCTCAACCGGAATCGCGGCAGTATCGGGATGGTGGGTTTCGCGATGAGCGAGGAGAACCTCGATCGCATCCTCGCGCATCCCAACGGCATGGTCGCAAGTGACGGCGGCGCGTTTGCCATCGAAGGCCCGACGCGCCGCGGGAGCCCACATCCGCGCGGGCTTGGGACATTCCCTCGTGTGCTCGGTCGTTATGTGCGCGAACGGAAGGCGCTCACGCTGGCGCAGGCCATCGCGAAGATGACCACGTTTCCGGCAACAGTGCTCAAGCTGCACGACCGGGGAAGGCTGCGCGTCGGCGCCGCGGCCGATGTGGTGGTATTTGATCCGGCGACGGTTGCCGATCGCGCCACCTTCGAGGAGCCGTTCCAATATCCAACGGGCATCAAGGTGGTCGTCGTCAACGGCGTGGTGGCGCTGCGAGACGGGCAAAGCGGGAGCCAGATGACGGGCAAGATTCTTCGTCAAGCTTGACCGCCTTCGACGAGCGCGCGCGATTCATTACCGACTTCGCCCGGCGACTGCACCTCGCCGGTGTCTCTGCTGCGCGTCTCGAAGGAGCGGTGAAGACGACGGCGAACAAACTGGGTGTCGACTGCGCCATCTGGTCCAGCCCCACCGGCATCCTCCTTTCCCTCGGCGACCTGAATGACGCGAGTGCGACTCAGCAGACAAGAGTCCTGCGGCTGGATCCCGCGCAGCCAAACCTGTCTGATCTGTCGACGCTCGACTATGTCGCCGAACAGGTAATTGAGGGAAAGGTCGATGTCGTGGAGGCTACGCACCGGTTCCGGGAACTCGATCGGGCCTCGGACGCGAGGGACCGGTACTGGATGGTGTTCGCGTTCGGCCTGGCGTCGGCGGCGGTTGCGGGTCTGCTGCGCACCAGCTGGCTCGACATCGCGGTTGCTGGCGCGTTAGGCACGATGATCGGAGCCCTGGACCTGGCTTCCCGCAAGCGGCCGGACCTCGCGGCCGCGTCCGAAGCCATCGCCGCGATCCTGGCGACCGTGCTGACGGCCGCGTTTGCACATTTCGTGGCACCGCTATCCATCCAGACGGTGATCATTGCGGCCCTTATCGTGTTAATGCCGGGCCTGACGTTGACCACCGCGGTCACGGAGCTCGCGACGGGCCAGCTCGTGACCGGGACCGCTCGCTTCGCGGGTGCCCTGGTCACGCTGTTCAAGCTCACCTTCGGCAGCGTGGCCGGCGCGCACATCGTCAACGTCCTGGGCTGGACGCCGCGAATCGCGCAATCGGTTCCGCTGCCGGCAGCCGTAGAGGTTATCGCAACAGTCGCTGCGGCGTTCTCGTTCGCAATCCTGTTCCGGACTGCGCGTCGCGATATCCCGCTCGTCATGGCCAGCGCGATTCTGGGGTACGTCTTGACGCGCGTCGCCAGCGGCTGGTTCGCGCCGGCCGAAGCGGTGCAGGGGGTGACGTTTGCCGGAGCGGTGTTCGTGTCCAGCCTCACGATGGCAGCGATCGCGAATATCTACGGTCGTGTCATTGGTCGGCCCGGTACACTGGTGCGGCTCCCGTCGATCATGCTCCTCGTGCCGGGGAGTGTCGGCTTCCGCGGCATCGCCTCGCTCGTGGAGCGGGACTACACGTTAGGCATGGAGACGGCGGTGGCGGTGCTCAGCGCCCTGGTCGCGCTCATGGCAGGACTGCTATTCGGGAGCGTGCTGGTGGCGCCGAGACGGTATTTGTAGGATGGAACGATGCGGGAAGGGACTCGTGGGGGCTGCACCTGTGGTGCCGGAAAGGAGATTGATATGACAAAGCGAGCTGTGCGAGACGGAGTTGTCGTCGGCCTGATCGGATTCGCGGCAGTCGCGCTGTTCTACGCGGCGTTTGATGTGCTCGCGGCCAGGGGATTTCTGTTCACCGTGAACCTCCTCGGCCGGGCCGTCTTCTTCGGGCTTCGTGACCCGAGTGTCCTGATGCTGCCAGTTCCGATTGACGCCACCGCGGTCGCCCTGTACACCGTGCTCCATCTCGTGGTGGCATTGGCGATCGGGCTGGTCGTTTCCTGGCTGGTGGAGCAGATCGAGGGACCGCCGGCGCAGGGGCGGCTGGCGGCCATCGTGATCGTCGCCGGTTTCTTCGTGACCATCTTCGGGATCGGAATGGTGTCCGCTCCCATCAAGGCGCTCCTGCCCTGGTGGTCGGTGGTGCTGGCCAACGCGATCGCGGTCCTGGTAGCCGGGACGTACCTGCTGAAGAAACACCCTGGATTGAGCCGACGACTCCGCTCGCTCTGAGCGCGAACTCGTCTCGATGGTCGCCGATCGCTGGTTGGTCGCTGATCGCTAGCTGATGAGCACATTCACAATCGCATTCCCAATCCCTACCAGCGCCGCGCCCGAAATCAGCCCCGCGCAGATCGACTCGTAGCCCTCGACCCAGATGTCGTGCGCGCGAGTACCGGGCGCCGGTTTCTTGCGGCCCTGCCACCAGAAGATCATCGCGCCAACCCACATCGCGAGACACGACTCCGGGGGCAGCACGACCCCTAATCCAATCGAGACCGCGGAAAGCGGAAAGGCGTTCTTCGTCCGGATGCGCGCCACTTCAAAAATGATCGCCAGGATTGCGGCCACGATCATCGAGATCACCGCCGAGGCGGGAAGCTGACTCAAGCCGTTCGTAATCAGGTCTGCGACACCTTTCCACTGGATCGCCGCCGGCATCGCGAACTGTTCCGAAATGATCGTCGACGGCGACCGGGTGCCATCCGGGCCGGGCGGAAGGAAGAGCAGGAAGAACAGCGGCACCGTCGCCAGCGTGCCGGCGAAAATCCCGATGACGTGCCCAATGGCCTGCTGGCGCGGTTTCGCGCCTAACATGTAACCGGGCTTGATGTCGGACAGCAGATTGGAAGCGTTCGACGAGATCTCGGCAGTCATCGTCGCCGGAATCAGGTTCGTGGCAGGATTCACGCGATCGATCGCGCCCATCGTGAACTGGGTGATCTTCGAGAGCGCGCCCGTCGGCGTCCACGACGTCAAAGCCATGGAGTTCGTCGAGATGATCGTGAGCAGGAAGATCAGCGGCAGCGAGATCAGCGCAAGGAACCAGCTCACCCCGAAGAACTGGTGCGTGATGGCCGCGCCGACGATGCTGAGGATCGGAACGCCGACGAACGAGATCCAGAGGGGCACTTCGATGTTGCGGAGTGGGTCCACTTCTGGATTGGCGCGCTCCTTCCTTGTGGTGAGGGTCTTGAACGCCTTGGTGAAGATCTCGGGCTTGGCGAACAGTCCTACCATCGCCCCGACGACCATCATCGTCACGCCCCACCAGAGTGACCACTGGTTCACGATCTCGGGACGTGAAATCGCGACGAGGGCGCCGCTTGGTGACGTGTACGAACGGATGTCGCCTCGCTGAATCATGATCGGCGCCAGCACGGCGAAGTTCACCAGCGCGCCTAACAACACACTCGTGGCGACGCGGATCCCCATCAGGCCGCCCACGCCGAGCATGGCCGCGTCCAGCGTCAAGCGCAGCCCGAGCTGGCGAATGTCTGTTCCCATGATTTTCGGGATCCAGAGATTAAGTCTGGCTGCGGCGTTGTAATAGTACTGATCGAAACGCTCCTGCCAATGCCACGGTTCGGCCACGCCGGCCCACTTGTCCATGCGCAGGATCTTGAACTGCAGCAACCGCATCCACCCGTCGCTGGAAATGAACTGGTACAATGCGGTGAAGGCGGCGGTGACGCCTAACAACTTGGCGCGAAACATCCCCGCTTCGGCCTGGCCAGTGTACAGCGCGTCGAGCACCACGCCGGCGGCGCGCCCCTCGGGGAAGGGGAGCTGGTCCTCGTTGATGAAGCGGCGCTTCATTGGGAACGCGACCAGCACGCCAATCGACGAGATGATGACGTTGAAGATCATCAGCTGCCACCACGGCACGATGGTGTTCGTCACCATCATGTATGCCGCGAGCCCTGACACGATCGGCGTCACCATGTAGCCGGCAGCGGTCGCGATCGATTGCGTGCAGTTGTTCTCGAGGATGGTGAAGTCGCTGATGATCCCGGACCGGGACATGATGCGGAACATCGCGAAGGCCAGGATCACCGACGTCAGTCCGACGCCAATCGTGATTCCGGTCTTTCCCGCGATGTAGAGTGCGGTGGCCGAGAGGACGCCGCCCAGGAGGAATCCCGTGATGGCCGCGCGCACCGTGAGTTGCGGCATGTCGCCCCGATACACGTTGTCGTACCACCAGCGATCCTTTTCGAGACGGGACCAGGTGGCGGTCTGCTCGTCGGTCAGTTGCTTGATGGCCATTGGCGGGATTCGTGACGCGTGACTCGGCGAACGACGGGCTATCGTCGCCGTCGGGTTAATAGACCGCAAGCCTGAAAACTCAGGTTCTTTCCGAATCCCGTTGTCACACCTGACCCCTTAGCGATAGCTGCGCGCTGCGCTGTGCCGTTTTCACTGCCTGATTCAAGGATGTTCCATGGCTTGTCCACGAAGCATGTTGGCCCTGCTCCTTGTTCTTCCGGCGCTTGCCAGCGCCCAGGGCGACCCCAAACCGCGACCGATGCCGCGCGGCGTTGTCGTACAGGCGAGCATCGAGCGTTATCCGGTCTCCGGGGCAACGGTGGACCAGATCACCTATGCGTTGCGCGGAGTGCTGGACCAGGAGGGCGGCTTTCTTGGCCACTGGTTCGTGAATTGGCGGTATTCGTACCGCTTCGGCGAAAACGTCAGCGCGAAGGCTGGATGCCGAACGCAGAACGTCCGCGTCGACATGCAGACGAAGGTCAGGGTACCAGACTGGAAGACGTCATCGGAAGCAACGCCCGAGGTATCGGCGGCGTGGGAGAAGTTCACGCTCGCGCTGGAGGATCACATCCGCGAGCACGAGAACATCGCCATCCGAACAGCCGGCGACTTCGTGCAGAAACTGGAACGGATGACGGATATGTCCTGCACGCAGCTTCGGCTCGACATCGAACGTGAGGCGCGATCGATAAGCGATCGATTGCAGGAGCGTCACCGCAAGCTCGATGCTGACACCAAACATGGCGCGGCCGCTGGCGCGCGATGGCCACCGGTTCCGCCAGAACAGTGATTTGCGGCTCGTAGCGAGTTGACAATCCCACAACATTGAGACGCTGATCAGCGCGAATGTGGAGCTAATTCTCGCCGATACCGCCAAACCCTTTTCATGATCGGCTCTGATTCGCATCCCCTTGGCGGAAATCCGCGTCCAAAATGTCGTGGGACCAACCGAAGGGTACGAACCTGAATCTTGAGCCGTGTCCTTGACCGGTTAACGTCCGTACCCCGGGCCCCGCACTACGACCCCAGGCTTAGCGCCGGTGTGCTGATTGTTGCGGAGCACGGCTACGCCATTCACGAAGACATCGCGAATTCCAGTCGAGAGCCGGTGCGGGTTCTCGAATGTCGCATTGTCCGTGATCGTCGCCGGATCGAACACGATCACGTCGGCCTTCAGCCCGGCTTTCAATACGCCACGATCCGTGATCGACAGGCGTGAGGCCACCGATGAACTCGCCTTGCGCACCGCGTCCTCGAGCGGGATCACGTTCTGCTCGCGCACATAACGAGCGAAGAGTCGGGGAAAATTGCCGTAGGCGCGCGGGTGGACCATCCCCCGCGCCGTCGTCGGGTCCACCGAACCGGCATCCGTGCCGAACTTGATCCACGGCTGCTTCAACTGGAGACGGATGTTGTCCTCGCTCATCAGGAAGAGCAGCTCACCCAGCCGCAACTCCTCATCGACATTGAGGTCAATGATGACCTCGGCCCAATCCCTGCCTAACGCTGTCGCGATCTCGGACAGTCGCTTCCCCTCGAACCGTTTGTTCGCCTCCTTGCGGAAGCCGACGACCATCACGTTCTCCGGCGTCGCGATTTCGCACAGGTTCTCATAGCCGGCGTCGACGGCGTGCATTTCGGCAACCATAGTGGCGCGGAGCGACGGGTTCTTCAGGTTTTCCATCAGGCGACCACCGGCGGCGTATTTCGGCGGAATGCACGAGGCGAACGAGTTTCCGCCGGCGGGATACAGGTACATGTTCGCCTGCACGTCCTGCCCGGCAGCACGCGCCGAGTCGATCTTCGCGATCGCGACCGGCATCTTGGGCCAGTTGCGCGGACCGCTCGCCTTCAGGTGGAAGATCTCGACCGGCACTCCTCCCTCGCGGCCGATCCGCATCGCTTCATCAATCGCCTCGAGGAATTTGTCGCCCTCGGAGCGCATGTGGGTGATGTACACGCCGCCGAATGGCGCCATCGCTTTCGCGGCCTCGACGAGTTCTTCAGTGCTCGCATACGTGTTAGGCGGATAGATCAGCGCACTGGCGATGCCGAACGCTCCGTCGCGCATGGCACGGGCGACCATCGCCTTCATCGTGTCACGTTCGGCTGCGGTCAGCGCGCCCTGCTCGGTGCCCTTTGCGTACACGCGCACCGTTCCGTCGCCGAGGAAGGAGCCGACGTTCTGCGCCGTCCCGCGGCCGACCATGTATTCCAGCCACTTCGAGAACCCGTTTGGTCCGGTGAATCCCGACAACACTCGACGCGAGGCCGTGTCATCCTCCGACGCCAGCAGCTTGTCATTCATGGGCCCCAGTGACGAACCCTCCCCATGGATGGCGGTGGTGATCCCCTGGGTGATCATGGAGATCGCCTTGCCGTCGCCGTTCATGTAGTGGCCGATCGAGTGCGCCTGGATATCGATGAATCCCGGCGCCACGACGTGGCCTGACGCGTCCAGCCGGGTTCCGGCGCGCGCGGTGCGAAAGCTCCCCCGCGGGCCGATGGCGGCGATCCGGTCCCCGCGAATCGCGAGGTCGCCGTAGTACCAGGCCGCGCCGGTCCCATCCACAACTCGGCCATTTTCGATAACGACGTCGTACGCGTCGCCGCCGATCACCGTACTGACTCCAGCTCGGGGGGCGCAGGCGGCAAGAATCGTGGTCAGGCCAAGGGCAATCCGTAGGTGGCGAATCATCGGCGGGCAGGGTTAGTGTCGAATCGACGTCTCGGCGAAGGTAGCCCATGGGAGGCGGCGGTGGCCAGCGACCTGACCAGTCGCCAGAAAGCATTTTTCGCCGTATCGTTCTCGGCCTCATACCCATTCACCCTGGCCAAACCATGCACGGGCAATTCTGCTGGTACGAACTGACCACCCCCGACGTCGACGCGGCGAAAAGATTTTATACGCGCTTTACCGGGTGGGGGACGCAGGCGTTCGACAAGAACTACAACATGTTCACGGCCGGTGACGTGCCGGTCGCCGGGATCTTCCAGCTGAACTCCGAGATGCGGTCGAACGGCATTCCGCCGAACTGGATGCCGTACGTCGAGTCGGACAACGTCGATGACACGGTCGCGAAAGCGAAATCGTTAGGCGGCAAGGTCATGGTAGGACCGGATGACATTCCGGGCACCGGTCGGTTCGCGGTGGTGCAGGACCCGCAAGGTGCGACGTTCGGCGTGTATCGATCGAGCGGGCCATCGGGCGGCTGGGATGGCAAGAATGTCGTCGACCGCTTCTCGTGGCATGAGCTGATGACCAGCGATTACCAGAAGGCGTTCGACTTCTACTCGGCGCTCTTCGGGTGGAACCGCACGACCGCGATGGACATGGGCGGCGGGAACATGTACCAGGTATTCGGGCAGGGCGAAGCCCAATACGGCGGCATGTTGAACAAGATGCCGGGCATGGAGAGCATGCCTCCGTTCTGGCTCGTGTACATCCACGTCAATGACGTGGGCAAGGCGGTCGCGATCGCGACAAAGAACGGCGCGGTCATCCAGCGCGAACGGACGGAGATTCCGGGCGGAACGATCGCCATCCTCGGTGATTCGACTGGCGCCGGCTTCGCGCTCCATGACACCAAATCGATGCCGTCCGCGGCGGCGGCCACGGTTGCCAAGGCCAGCGCTGCTGTAAAGAAAGCGGCATCGAGTGTGGCGACAGCCGTGAAGAAGGCGGTGAAGAAGGCGAAGGCGAAGACAAAAGCGAAGGCGAAGCCAAAGGTGAAGGCGAAGGCGAAAGCAAAGGCATCTGCTCGTAAGGCGAAGCCCAAAGCCAAACCGCGCGCCAAGGCGAAATCGGCGCCGAAGAAAAAGGCCACGCGCCGGTCCGCGCCGAAGAAGGCGAAGAGCAGGGGACGCGCCAAGGCGAAGAAGTAGATCGAAATCCGAAGGGGGCCCGGGAGACCGGGCCTCTTTTTCGTCCAGGCAGTCTCGCGATGCAGTCCTTCCGATGACATTTTCATCTTCGTGTCAAACGCACGATCCCGGACGTCGGACGTGAGCATCCGCCTCGTGATGAAGCTTCGGCTGATTGCCGTTGCGCTGCTCGTCGGCCTGACGACGTGCACGCCTTCGGGCCGTGCCGTTACCGAGTCGACGAGCAATCGTGCGGTCTTCCCAACCGCCGAATGGGAACGCATTGCGCGACCGGAGGACGTCGGCTGGACAGCGGCGGACCTCGACAGCGTCCGTGCCAGACTGAGCCAACTCGCCACCACGGGTTTCATGGCGGTAGTGGGTGGACGCGTGCTGATGGAATACGGCGACGTTCAGGCTGTGAGTTATCTGGCGTCGGTTCGCAAAAGTATCCTCGCCATGCTGTACGGCAATTACGTCGCGAGCGGGAAGGTCCGCCTCGACAAGACGTTGGCCGAGATGGGCATCGACGAAATCGGCGGCCTGACGGAGGAGGAAAAGCAGGCGACGATTCGCGACCTGCTCACGGCCCGGTCGGGCGTCTACCACCCGGCGTCTAATGATGGCGACGACCTTGCCAGCGCTCCACCGCACGGTTCGCAGAAACATGGCACGTACATGCTGTACAGCAACTGGGACTTCAACGCCGCCGGCACGGCGTTCGAGCTGGAGACGGGCCGGAACATCTACGACGCGCTCGAGAGCGACCTCGCACGGCCGTTAGGCATGCGCGACTTCCGCAGGGAGAGTCACCGGCGTACCGGTGACTCTACCAAGTCAAAACACCTGGCGTACCACATCAACCTCTCGACGCGCGACATGGCCCGCATCGGCTACCTGATGTTGCGCGAAGGGAACTGGACCGGCCGGCAGCTCGTGCCGCGCACCTGGGTGCGTGAAATCACGCGGCCGTTCACGCCCGTGTCGGAGATGAATCCGCCGAGGCGTCGAGCGGGACCGTTCGGCTACGGGCACCTCTGGTGGGTCTGGGATGGGCCACATGCAATGGGCGCGTATCGCGGAGCATATACCGGGTTGGGCGCAGTCGGCCAGCACATCACGATCCTGCCGATGCTCGACCTGGTTGTGGTGCATAAGACGCGGCCGGGACAGGGACGGAGCGTGACACACCAGCAGTTTCTCGAAGTGCTCGACGTTCTGGTGAAGGCAGGTTGCCGGACGCGAAGGTGCTGAGTTGATACGCGCAAAGTTGAAAAGAGAAGAACACAAGGGTCAGCGATCCAGATTCTGGTAACGACTCAGCAGCCATGACTCATATCACGCGTTTCGTATTCTCAGCCCTCCTTGTTACGCTTGTTGCGGGTCCGGCGCGGGGACAGCAGCCGTACGACCTCATCATCCGCAACGGCCGCGTCCTCGACGGCACGGGGAATCCCTGGTTCCCCGCCGACATTGGTGTTCGCGGTGGGCGGATCGTGACCGTCGGTGCGTTGGCCGGTGCAACCGCGACGCGAACGATCGATGCATCGGGCAAGTATGTCACGCCGGGATTCATCGACATCCACTCGCACGCCGACGACGGCTCCAGCCCGCGCGGAGGGTTCCGGGATGCGAACCCACAGATCCGCTCGGCGCCGAACCTCGTGTCGCAGGGAATAACGACGGTGGTGGTGAATCACGACGGGCGATCGCCGCTGCCGGTGGCTGAACAGCGGTCGCTCCTCGAAAAAAACGGGATCGGCACCAACGCCATGCTGCTGGTCGGGCATGGAACGGTCCGCTCGCGCATCATGGGCCAGGACGTTCGTCGTCCGGCGACGCCTGACGAGATCACGCGAATGCGCGCCCTCGTTCGCGACGCGTTGCAGCAGGGCGCGGTCGGCCTCTCAGCAGGCCTGGAGTACGCGCCGGGACGATGGAGCACGACCGCCGAGGTAACCGAGCTCGCACGGGAGTTGCCGGCGGTGAATGGCATCTACATCTCACACGAGCGGAGCGAAGGGAGTGATCCGCTGTGGTATGTACCGAGCCAGGACGGACCCGGCCCGGTGACCCTGCTCGACGCCGTGCTCGAGACGATCGAGATCGGTGAAACATCCGGGGCGCGTGTGGTGGCGTCGCACATCAAGGCGAAAGGTGCGAACTACTGGGGATCGAGCGCGGCGGCGATCAGTTTGATCGAACGGGCGCGTGAACGCGGGGTCGATGTCTGGGCCGACCAGTATCCCTATCCCACGAGTGGCACCGATGGGTCGACGGTCCTGATTCCCGCGTGGGCTACACGATCGGACAGCGGTGCCCCACCGGCCAGCCGTGCCGACATGTTACGCCGAACGCTCACTGACTCCACTCGCGCACGACTCGTCCGGTCCGACATCGCTCACGAGATCGCCCGGCGTGGCGGCGCGCCTAACGTGATCGTATTCGACTACACCGACAAGGCACTCTACGGGAAGTCACTGGCCGACATCGCCGGCATGTGGAAGGTCGAACCGGTCGAGGCAGCAATCCGCATCCAGCTGGAAGGCCTGCCCAACCGCAACGGCGGCGCGCGCATGCGTGGCTTCTCGATGCACGAAATGGACATGGAGCTGATTGCGAAGCAGCCGTGGGTCGCGACGTCCACCGATGGGGGCATCGCGCTGCCGGAGGAAGGACCATCAACGCACGCGCGCTTCTATGGAAGCTTCACCCGCAAAATTCGACACTATGCGCTGGATCGGGGTGTCATCTCGCTGGAGCACGCGATCCGCTCGTCGACGTCACTTCCTGCGCAGATCATGCGGCTCAAGGACCGCGGCCAGATCCGCGAGGGTTTTGCAGCGGACCTGGTCGTGTTTGATCTCGCGACAATCCGCGACAAGGCAACGTTCTTCGAGCCGCACCAGCACTCCGAGGGCATCCTCTACGTATTCGTGAATGGAGTTGCGGTCGTCGACGGTACCAGGCTTACCGGTGCGATGCCCGGGAAGGTGCTCGTGCGTTGATCAGGTTTCCAGTGCGTCTTCGGATGGTCCCACGAGTTTTGGACGCGGATTTTCGCTAAAACATTGCGAATTACCGCTAATCAAACACAGCGTTAGGTGTAGGTGTGATCCCGCAGCTCACACCGCAAGAACTCGGAACACACCACGCGTACCGGGCATCTCAATGACGCGACGTCGGATTAGCGAGAATCCGACTGTTTTCGCGCGGATCCGCGTCTAAATGGTCGTGGGATCTTCCATGCGCACGAGACCC
>Ga0079216_10000054_pt1 | contig 19780 bp, 14 predicted proteins | sample NCAS100_FD_77008 | JGI IMG/M metagenome (GOLD analysis project Ga0079216, IMG submission 77008) | Agricultural soil microbial communities from Utah to study Nitrogen management - NC AS100 | ecosystem: Environmental > Terrestrial > Soil > Agricultural land | place: USA: North Logan, Utah...
CGTTACCCGGCTCTTTTGTTAGTAAGATGAGTGATTCCGAGGGTGAAGCCGAGGAGACACGAGTTTGGATAGAGTTCGCAGCACGTTGTCGTTATATCAGCAGTTCCGAAGCTACGGATCTTGACCACACGTACGACAGGATTCTTGCTCAACTGGTTAACATGATTATGAATAAAGATCACTGGACCATCCGTCCACTACGACGTGTATATCAAAGAGGCATCGATTGAAAGTTAGAGTCGTGCTTTCGCTCATCTTCTGCGGCGTCTTTTCACTTCTCATCCATAGAGATCCTTTTATTCGGGTCGCCGGGTCTCCCCATGTCCCATTGTCTCCGCCCGTCCCCGTGTCGCCGCGTCTCCGCGTCCCCGCGTCTCCCCGTCCCCCCGTCCCGGTGACGCAAGCACCCCCAAACGAATATCTCTGGTACGAAGCCGAAAACATGCGCGGCTTCACTACCGGGAAGCTCGGCGCACCGACGCTCAACCCGTCTTATTTGAACCTCCCACGAGCCAAGGCCCCGGGTTGGGGGATGAATGGTCCCGGTGTGTCGGCCGAGTGGACGCAGGGCGGTGAGAGTGAGTGGAACTCAGCGGCGGCGAGTGCTGACGAGACGAAGGCGACAATCTACCAGGATCTTGAGATTCCACGCGCCGGCGAGTACAGGCTCTGGGTTCGTTACGCTGATTGGGCCAGGAAGAACGAACACTTTACGGTCACGATCGCGCAGGATGGGCGGCAGACGTCTCTGCGCGAGTTTGGCGAGGGCGACATCATCAACGCGAATGACGAAACCAACTTGTACTGGGGTTGGACGTTCACCTGGAACTTTGTCGGCATGACGTTGAAGAAAGGACCGGCTCGCGTTTCCATCAACGTGGAAAAGGCCGCCACCGCTCGTAGACACGTCGACTGTTTTCTACTGACTACTGATTTCAACTACGTACCCAAGGGCCGGGAAAAACCGGACTTTGCCGCGCAACGTTATCTGCGCACGTGGTCCGATTCGCGCACGCCACTCGCTTCGTGGCTTACCAGCGATGCACCACTGACTGCTCCGGATCAATGGCTGCGTCCGAAAGTCGCAGGACGCGATTTCCTCCTGCCGTGGAACATCGCGAAAGAGTTCTGGCCCTTGCTGGACAAACCCGCTGAAGAACGGCCGCTCTATCCATTCAACGCCGAACCGATCGAGGAGTTTGTCGCGAAGTACAAAGGCGCGCGCGACGTGCCGCTGTTTCAGTCGAAACTCGTCGTTCCCGTCATTTACATCAACAACGTTCCCGAATACCTGAAAGAGGGAAGTCCGTTTCTTCGTTACCTGCGCGAAACGAAAGTGCCGTTCGGAATCCTGATCAACTACGGCGGTGCAACCATGAATGCAGAGCAGGGGAAGGCAGCGTGGCAATTGCTCACCGGGGAGCTCAAGGACCAGTTTCTCGGTTGGATATCGGGCGAGAGTGTCGGTTACGTGTGGGATTATGCGCCCGCGGAGCTGAAAATCTCGCCGGCGATGACGCGCCGGCAATTACTTGACGCGCACAAAGATTTCTACTCGCAGGCGCTGTCGCGCAAGTGGCGCGAGACGTTTCATACCGAGACCGGTCCAATGTGGGACAAGCTGATTCCCGCGCAATCGACGTCGAGCATCTCGTTTGCGCACGCGCTAACGAACTGGGGCGTTAAGTTGCTCGGTATGGAAACCGCCGCGGTGATGCCGATGACGGGCATGCGCATCGCGTTCACGCGCGGAGCGGTGCGGCAGTTTGGCGGCGCGTTTGCTTACTATCACGCGCCGAACTTTGGCGACACCGCGACGACGTTCACGCGCGCGCAAAACTTCGCTGGCCCGGACCACTTTTATCACTCGCGTTACGGCGCAACGATGGGCCCATCGATGTCGTGGTATCGCAAGAATTATTTTCTGTATTACATGTCGGGCGCGTCAGCAATCTATCTCGAACAGGGGCACGACCAGTTTTTCAAACCTGGACCGGGCGATCATCCGTTTCAACTCAATCCACTGGGACGAATCACCGACGAGTTTGTTCGCTTTGCGGAGAAGCATCCTGATCGCGGGACACCGTACACACCGATCGCGTTCTTGCTTGATCCGGCGCACGGGTTTGAAATGACAGACTATCCGCAGTGGCCGTTTGAAGTGTCGCAGATCGATCGCGGCGATCGAGCGCTGCGCGAGTTGTTTGGAGCAGCGTACTATCCGGCGCTCGTAGTCGAGGGAGAACCCGCGACTGCCGACAGGCAAGCGTTTGTTTCGGGTGTGTTTGGTGACGTTTTCGATGTGTTGACGGCGACCGATGAAAATGCGGGACCGGGAGAAGGGGCGACGGGGAGACAGGGGGACGCGGGGACGGGCCGATCACCGGATCGCCGCTTCTCCGCGCCCCGTCCTTCCGTAGCTCTCGGTGCGTATCGCGCGGTGGTCATTGGCGGAAGAATTGAGTGGTCGGCGGAGTGGACGCAGAAGGTCGCTGATTACGTACGCAACGGCGGGACAGTCGTGCTGAATGCCGCACAGATCAAAGGGGTACCTGCGCAGTTGCTCGGCGTTCGATTATCGAATGAGTTACGTGAAGCTGATAGCGCGCGGTGTCTCGCGTCCAATGAAGAGCGACAGGATCTGTCTGGACAGATGTTTCGGTACGAGAACGTAGAGCTCAAGGGTGCGACAGCATTGATGACAGCGCCGAACGGTGATTCGTTGGTGACGGTGAACAAAGTCGGAAAGGGAAGTGTGATCTTTTCATCTGTTCCCGATCTGCTGGGCGTTGATGAACGAATGACGCCGTTTGCGGCGCACATGCTGGCCCATCTTTTCGCCGAAGCGACGCCGGTGAAGGTTTCAGGCGACGTCGAGTATCTGATTAACCGCACGTCAAACGGGTGGGTCGTGACGCTGATCAATAACAACGGTGTGTTCAAGCCGCAGCAGGGTTTGGCTGAGGTCGATCACAGCGGCCGTTCGCACGTCAATGTAACGTTGAGCTTACGAAACGGAAGAATTCTTGGCGCGAGCAACTGGATAGACGATCATCTTTACCCGACTGATCCTCTGACGGTTTTAGTCGCGCCCGGTGGGGTTGCGGTGATCGAAATTCGGGCCAGACCGTGATCGAGTGTTAGACCGTCACCGTCGTGCCATCAAACTTCGTCAAACTGAATCCATTGAAAACCTCGTTGTAACAAGCCCGCTGGTCTCGCAGGATGCCAATCGCGATCTGCTCGCCGAGCTTTAGCGACTCGGTCGCATCTGAACGCCAGTGAACACCCGCAGTGTTTCTCCCCAGCGCGACGTTCGCGGCAATCTTATTTAGCTCGCCGCCGACTGTTAGATCGCCCGCATCCGCGCCAAGATAAGGAACGAGGCTCAAACCGTCATCGGTCGGTTGTACCGGATCGAGGCCAATGTCTACCAGCCGGGTGGCGTCGTTGAACCACGCCTTCAAAATCGTGACGCACGCGCCGGCAACTGTGGCGTGTCCTGCGCCAAACGCGGGATGTGTTGGCGATCCTTCCGGAAACGCCATCGGCAGCAGGGCATTACCAGCCGGCATGAATCCTTTGAGACGGTTGTTATCGGAGAATGAATTCAAGATCTCCGGATGCACCGGATGATTCGCTCCGTCGAAGAGCGTTCGATGCACTCGTTCAGCCTGGACTTCAGGACGCAAACGGCGATGCACAAACCACTTCTGAAACCAAACTGCTTTCAAAGCGCGCGTCGACACTTCGCACAGCAGCGTCGCGATGTGTGGACCACCAAACGTGCCAAAGCCGATCTGGCTCGGGTTGTTGTTGTACGGGTTGCCGTCGTCAAAGGGCGCGCCGGCGCCGGCGAGAACGAGGAAAGCATGAAAGTAGCCCTGGAACAGAACGTCGATGTGAACCCATTGTCCGATGTCGCGGCCGTTACGCATGTAACGCGGCACTGGGTCAAACACGTCGGGCGGTTGGCTGATGCCACGTTGGACCGCGAGCCAGGTGTCGAAGTCGGTCATGTAGTTAATGCCGGGAGCGGTGGTGGTGATCTTCTGTTCGAGCTTGTTCGCGCCGAAGTTGCAGTCCTGATAGAAGAACTGTGAGAGGTATGGTCCAAGCAGATCACCCGGCGTCAGGCCGCGAAAGAGCGTGGATGTCGTAACTGCGCCACCGTTTTTCGGTCCGTCGAAGTCGTTGCCATACAAAGTGAGATCCGCGGCAGCCGCATTGGCGATAACATTTGCCGAATACTGCGAGTAGGGAAGGTCTCGTAGCAAGGCCATCCAGTAGTTTTCTGAAATCTCCGCGGCTTGTGCGCGGCTTGCGAAAGCCGGCGCCGGTGGTTGCACCAGCGCGTGTGCGTCGGGTCCTTCCATATCGAACGCAAGACCCGCTTGCGGATTGGTTAGCCCGGCAGTGCCACCGAGTGGAATCGTGTCGAAGTCGGCGGGGCGGCCGCTGTTGATCGCTGTCAGTAGTGCGGCATAGGCACTGGCGACGACTGTTCCGTCGTTGTTGTGCGGCAATCCTTTTGAGTAGCTGCCGAGTTTGTCTGGATAGAGTTCTTCGTCGTTGTTGTCGGGATGCTGGAGGTTTTGCGGTGTGGCCTGAAGACCGGTCGTGGCCGCATCCCGGCGTAATTTGGCGCATCGATTAGCGCGTTGATTTGAGCCGGTTGCAGCCTGTAATTGCGAGCTTTCGTTTTGGAGTAACGGCTCGACGCCGATGACGCCGGCGGCGAGAGTAGCGGCGCTGACGCTGCCGAGGAACGCACGTCTGTTGGACTGCACAGGGGGAACCTGCCTTTCCGATGGGAAATGTCGGACCTAATGATATAAAGAGCTAATAGGGGAGAAGTGCGCGAATTTTTATCACAGATGACGTGAGTTGAGGAAGAAAAATTGGAAACACGGATTAGATATTAGTCCAATCCGTGTTCCCAACGAGGTTACGGTTTTTTGCCTTTGGCCTTACCGGCACCTTGCCCCTCTGCAGGAGCCTTGGCTTTCGGCTGAGGCTGAGGTCTCTCCGCCTTAGGCTGAGCCTTCGGTTGTGGCTGAGCGACGCGTTCACCCCTCGGTTGCTGCTGTTGCTGCTGTCGCGCCGGACGCTCAGCTTGCGCGGCCTGTCGTTTTTCCTGACCGCGGTTCACACGAGCGGGCTCTTGAACAACTTGCCGCTGTGGAGCCGGTTGTCGCTGTGGCGCGGCTTGGCGTCTTTCCTGACCGCGATTCACACGAGCGGGCTCTTGAACAACTTGCCGTTGCGGCGCTTGTCGCTGTGGCGCGGCCTGCCGTTTTTCTTGACCACGATTCACGCGCGGCTCTTGAACAACCTGCCGCTGTGGCGCAGCCTCGCGTTTTTCCTGACCCTGACCGCGTTCCTTACCCTGGCCGCGATTGATTTCCGCGGGACGCTGCTCAGGCTGTGCAGGTCTTTCCACGGATTGCGCGGCTCGACCGTTTCCACGTCCTCGTTCATCCTTCACGTTGAACTTCTGACCCTTGCCACGATCGGACACGGTTTCAACGCGTAACGATCGTCGCAATTCAGGCCGGAACGTTGTCGCCAACGGTGCGGTGCTCGTAACCACCACCGTGTCGTCCAGCTTCTTCGCGATTCCGGGAGGAATGTCTTTCTTGCCTCGACCCCATGCTGAATTCAGAACTGCATTACGCAGCGGCGTGTGCAGCAACGGATCAAGCACCGGATTCACTCCGGCCAACAGGTTGCGATCGGCCCTCCGTGCCTTGCGCCAGTCGAATCCGCGTGCGAAGTCGTCAACCGGCACGACCAGTACCGCGCCCGGCACGTCGAGATTTACGCCACGCATATATAGATTATCGTTGGTCAGGTAGTACGGCTGCCAACCGGCATTGTAATAATGCGGCACGTAAGTGTCGCCCGGTCCAAGCGCCACCCAGCCGATATCGTTATTACCAAACGGAATAAACGAAACCAGCGCAGGTGAATAGCTCGGTACCGTGTTTACACTGTCAGGCACCCAGTACCATCGATCGCCGACAAACGCCCAACGACCATAGTGATACGGCGCATAGCCCCACGGTTCATGTGAAACCCACGTTGGACCATACGGGTAGTCCGTCATCCAGTAACCATCATGATACGGCGCCCAACCCGCGTCGACGCGCGGCGACCACGCATAGCCATAGCCGTTCACGTTGTGCCAGTCGCCGTAGTAGTCAAGGTCATACAAGCCGGGGACGTATGAATTTACATACTGGTAGCTGACGTTACGTCGATACGGATCGAAGTAATAAGGATCGTTTACGTAGGTGTTGTAATCGCGGTAACGGCCGTCGTAATACTGCGGATACTGATATCCGTAATAATCGTCGACCAGGTATCCCGCATCACGTCCGTCGATCTGGGACAACACAACATCGGCTGCGGTTTGTCCGAGCAGCGTGAGCATTTCACCTTTGCTGATCTGTCCGCTGCCGCCGAGACCAACCACCTGCGCGAGTCCACTCAAGACGGAAACGAGCACTTGTCCGTTATCGATGCCGACGTTGTAGAGACCGGGTTGTTCGAAGTCGACCGCACCGTACGGAGTGGCCACTTCAAATAGATCCCCGTCGTCCAGGTAACCAATGTCAAACACCGCTGAGCCATCACGCAGCGCTAACTGCGTGCGTTGGTCGCTCAGCGTGAGAACGTCAAGCGAAGTGTTTGGATTGAGCCGCGCGAAGTTACGTCCCGTAAACGCGACACTCGCGCGCGAATTCTCGCGCGTGTAAATCCGGTCGCCGACAGAAAACGGTTGATTCGCTGTCGCGGCGATCCACTGCTCGTTACCTGCGTTCGCGGCGTTCGCATCCTGAGTATTGCTTAGCGCGACATCGCCGTCGACACGCTGAATCCGCGCCGCATACGGCACTTCTTTGGCGGATGCTGTGGGTTCACTTTTCATCCACCACGCTACGCCAACACCCGCCACCACCGCGACAAGGATCGCAATGATGGTGAGGTGCGGCCACACTTTTAGGTTCTTCATATTTGCCCCCTGCATTTTTGTTTCACTGTAGTTCGGCAAGGACCATGCCATGAGGAAAACAGCGGTTTTGCGGCTCATTCCTAACCCATATCGTGAGTGATGCACTCATATCGTTTCGTACAAATACACAGATTCTGGCGGTTTTCTTGCAATTTCGTGGTGCATCAGCATGGAACGCTGGTTGCTGAGAACTCTGAGTGTCGACCTCTCTCCGCTTGTCAGTACTGAAAGGAAACGAAGGAAGTGAGATACGTAAAACAGATCGGGTTGTCTCTAGCGATAACTGCCTCGCTGATCGGAGCAAGTGATTTAGCGAATGCTCAAGGCAGACGCGGTCGGGGAGAAGAGCGGAGGCAGGAAAACCAGGCATCGCGCGAGCAGCGCCAGCAGGAGCGTGAAACGCGACGCAACGAACGCGAGAGCCGCAGGAACGAACAGCAAGCCCAGCAGCCACTGCGTTCAGAGCAGCGACGCCAGGAACAACAGCAGAACAGCGCTGAAAGGCAGCAACGTTGGGAACAGCAGCGACAGCAGCAAGTCGAGCAGTCGCGCGAACGCCAGCAACGCTGGGAGCAACAGAATCGCAGTCAGGAACAGATCAACCGTTCACGCGAACAGCAGCAACGTTGGGAACAACAGCGTCAGCAGCAAATACAAAATTCGCGCGAGCGCGAAGAGCGTTGGCAGCAGCAACGCGAACAGCAGAGCCAGCGTCAACAGCAGGAACAACAGCGTCAGCGACAAGGCGACCGCGATCGCAACGACGGTCGATGGAACCGCGATCGGAACCGCAACGACGGTCGATGGGACCGCGATCGGGACCGCAACAACGATGGTCGATTCGATCGTGACCGTGACAACGACGGGCGTAGTCGTAACTGGCGGTGGGAGCAGGAGCAGCGCAACTTGCGCTATCGTCAGGAATGGCAGCGACGCCAGAGCTACAGTTCGCAGCGTCAGCGTCTGTTAGAGCAGCAACGCCGTATCGCGCAGTTGCGTTATCAGCAACGCTACCTCGACCAACTGCGGCGCGATCAATTGCGCTTGCAGCAGTGGCGCTATAACGACTACGGACCGTACAACTATCGCTATCGACGCGGCAACAGCTACTACAACACCAACCAGTATGGTGCCGAGATGCTGCGACGTGCGGTTAACGATGGATACCGCGAAGGCTACCAGGCCGGACAGGCCGACAGGCAGGACGGTTGGGGTTTCAATCCTCAGGAAGCGTACGGCTATCAGGACGCGAGCTACGGATACGACGGTTATTACGTCGACCTTAGCGAGTACCAGCACTACTTCCGTGAAGGGTTCCGCCGCGGTTACGAAGACGGCTACTACAGCCGTTCGCAATACGGCCGTTACTCAAACGGCGGCGCCAGCATCCTGGGAGCAATCCTCGAAGGTATCCTGGGATTCACGTTGAACTAAGACAACAAGGTCAGTTGTCAGTGGTCAGTTCGTCCGTGTCAGTTGCAACGAACAACTGACTACGGACAACTGACCAGGGACGCTCGGTCAGCTTTAACTCGCGATTGCCTTCTCAGCTTTAGCACGAACAAAAGCATAGTTCAGTTGCGGCAACGAATTGAACTTCGCCGCCTTCGTAAACGACTCCTTCGCCTTCGCGTCGTCTCCCTTTCCCTGATATGCCTCGCCCAGACGATAAAGATTGTTCGGGTTTTGCTGATTTGACTGGAGCAACTCGGTGATTGCCTGATCGTAGTTCTTCTCGGCCAGCGCCGTTATGCCTATCAGTTCGTGCGCCTGTTTGATCTGGTTCTCGTTCTTCGCCGCCTCGGCTCCACGTTTGAAAGCTTCAGTTTCAGTTTTCGCAGTGGCGAAGTCTTTCTTCCCGATAGCCACGCGCGCAAGGTTGTAGTGATGAAACAGCACGGTGTTGTCCTTAACTTCCTGTGAGAGGCTTGACTCCGTTGTTTACGAACTGCTTCCTCGTAGGCTTTCTTCGCATCGTCATAGCGTCCCATCTCGAGCAGGATATTTCCTTTCAATTGCAGATCGCCGGCCATAGCCGGTATGTCGTTGGTCTTCTGCCCCAACGCATACTGCTTTTCCACTTCGGCGAGCGCCTGGTCCAACTTCCCGCCGTCAGCCGCAACCACCATTTGCCCAAACAGCGCCGTGCGGCGTTCGCCGTCGGTACGCGCTTTCGCCGTGATCTTTTGCAACTCCGCCGCGACGAGTCAAGAGAATTTACGTGGGCGGTGGGTCCAGTTCTACCGGTTACTGGATCTAATCCAGATTCCCAGATCTATTGCAGCGCAAATCCCTTGCGTCGGATGTTCTTCACGCACGACGTGTCGAGACCTTTTGCCGTACCACGTGCCACAAATTCGGCACTCAGGCGCTGGATGCACTCAATGCCTTCCAGATTCCCGATACCGTGTGCTCCGTGCGGCACCACGATCTGAAGACTGTTTGGAAAAGTGCGCGCAACGAACTCACCGTTCGCCGGCGGCGTCACTGGATCCCACTCGCCTGTGAGTATCAAAACCGGCACATCTGAAAGGACCGGTTTGAAGTAATCGGAGTTGACAGTCGCGCGCGGCCACAACGCACAAGCCTCGCGCTGTTGCTCCAAACGATAGTCGCCGAGAAACGTGTTCAGCTTGAAATTCTTGCTTTCTCCTTCACCTCGTTTGACCCACGGAATATCTTCCGCACACGTCACCGTCAAATACATTCCGTTGCTTCCTGTGCCGACGAGGTTCTTGCGAAAGCGAAATGCGGCTTGGGCCAACGGAGCAAAGTTTCCTTCCGCTGCCTGGTGCAGGACCAGCGGCACGCGAGCCGCGCCGCCCGGGTTGTAAAGCATGTATCGAATTGCTTCCGCGGCGAGGTTGCGCGACAGAGTCACCTTGATCGGGCCCGGGACGCCCGAGATCTGGAACTCGACATCCTCCACCGGTCCCTTAATGAGGCGTGCGAGCACGGCCTGGCTTTCGCTCTTAATGTTCGGAAACGCTTTGTTACAAGCCTCGTCGGCTGCGCACTCCGCCAGCACACCCTGGAGCGCGCGCTCGGTTTGAACCGGATAGTCACCCGGCAGGTACATGTTCGTCGGCGACACGCCTTGAAGCATCACAGTGCGCACACTTTTCGGATGTTGCCGCAGATAGACCATCGCTGCGCGCGTACCGTAGGAAGCGCCGAAGAGATTGATCTTGTCGTATCCAAGCGCGGCCCGCACTTCGTCGATATCGTCCATCGCGATCGTGGTCGTGTAAAGCGTTAGCTCGGCTTTCGCTTCAAGCTCTGTTCGACACTTGCGTACGTCTTCCAGCGGGAAGAAGTACTCGAAATAACTCTGCGGATTCTTCGGATCGAAAAACGTGCAATCGAGTGCGTGCGATTGTCCGGTGCCGCGTTGGTCCACGAACACCAGGTCGCGATGCTCGCGTATCTTCGCGAATGCTTGCGCGATGCCGGGTGCATCTTCCGACGCGCCGGAACCTGGTCCACCAGCGAAGTAGAAGAACGGATCCGGTTCGCGTTTGTCGCCGGTTGCGGGCAGAACGATGATGTTGATGCTGATCTTTCTTCCTTTGCGAGTGGCACGGTTTTCAAACACTTCGAACGTGCCGCACTTCGCTGGTCCAGGAATCCCGCGGGGCTCACATGGACTCAACGTGATCGCGCCGGGGTTCTGGGGCGCGACGCTGCCCGTTTGTAGCGACGCGAATAGTCCCAGGATAATCACGAAGGTGAAACGGAAGAACGAGTGTTTGGTAATCATGGTTTATCTCGAAGCCCAACGCCAAACGGGAATATCGAGTCGATCAGCACCGACAATCTTAGTCTCGCCAAAGTCCTTTTCCAAGGTGATCGAATTGCAGTCTGGCTGTTTTTCAAGACTCGCAATCAATTGCGGCGCGTGCGTCACGACCAGCACCTGCGATCGTTCGGCGGCACTCGCGATCAAACGACCCAGCGCAGGCAACAGATCTGGATGCAAGCTGGTTTCCGGTTCATTCAATACGAGCAACTCCGGAGGTCGCGGAGTCAACAGGGCTGCTATCCATAGCAGATAACGCAGAGTGCCGTCAGATAGTTCAGCCGCTTTCAACGGGCGCAATAGTCCGTGCTGATGCATCGCGATCTCGAAACGGCCTTCGGTATTCAACACCGAAATCGACGATCCGGGGAAGGCGTCGTTAACAGCATCCGCGAGCGCGTCGGCGTCGCCAATTTCCTGGATGGTTTGCAGCGCCGCGGCCATGTCAGCGCCATCGTTTCCGAGTATCGGTGTGTGCGTGCCGATCTGCGGCAAGCGCGCCGGAGCTTGCGAGTCGGTGCGGAAGTGATCGTAAAAACGCCACGATCGAATCTGCTCACGCAGTCTGAGCATTTCGGGTGCATTTTTCGGATCGGCAAACTGCGTCATCATGCTGTCGAAGCTCGAGAGCTGATAAGCGAGCACTTGCCATTCGCCGTCCTCGCCTTTCGAACGAACTACCGATCCATGTCGATCGATGAGTAGCGCCGCAGGACGCAGTATTGCACCGGCCCAAATAGTTTCGGTCTTGATTTCCGGATCGAGCGCAAATGCGGACCGACTCGGTTCCGGTAAACCGAGATCGATCGCGTAACCAAAGTCATCGCCCGCGAAGCCGAGACGCAGGTTGGTGCGTTCTTTTCGCACGGTGCCCTCGACTTTGTACTGACCTCGTTTCACCGAGCGCCCGGTTTTCTCCGGTCCGGCCCAGAGTGTCGATTGCAAACCACCTTCACGCGCCAGCGACGGAATTACGCCGCCTTGCGCCGTTTCCGCCAGCAGTCGGAGCGCGCGGTATACGTTCGATTTGCCGCTACCATTCGGACCGGTGATCAGGTTCAGCCGCTGAAGGGGAATGATTACGTTGCGCAGCGAACGGTAATTGGCGATGGCGAGAGTTGTTAGCATTGCCGGCTCGTTTGCACTATATTATCCGGCCTGATTCCCCCGCAAACGAACCCTCGGAGAGCGCCCAGATGAGTTCCCCGGATCCGGAACGACAGCTACTGCACTATCGCATCATCAACAAGGTCGGCGAAGGCGGCATGGGCCAGGTTTTCAGAGCCGAAGACACGAGGCTCGGGAGACACGTTGCGATCAAGTTACTATCGCCGGACTCCACCCAGGATACGATAGCGCGGCGCCGTTTGCTTGCCGAAGCGCAGTCAGCCTCGGTTCTCAATCATCCGAACGTCGTCACGATCTACACGATCGAAGAGCAGGAAGACCTTAGCTTCATCGTGATGGAGTTCGTCGAAGGCGACACGTTAACTTCACACTTAACGCTTCATGGAGCGTTGCCGTTAACAAACCTGCTCGACATCGGCATTCAGGTCGCCGACGCACTAGAGGCTGCGCATGCAATCGGACTCATCCACCGCGACATTAAGCCCTCTAACATTCTGATCACTCCGAAGGGTGTCGCAAAGGTCGCCGACTTCGGTCTTGCGAAGATGCTTCGTGTGAACACGGAAGAGGTAGACCGCGAAGCGCAAACACTCGCCGCCAATCTCACTGGACCAGGCATGGTCCTCGGAACGACCGGTTACATGTCGCCGGAACAGACGCGTGGCGAGCAACTCGACAACCGCACCGACATCTTTTCGCTGGGTAGCGTGCTTTACGAAGCGGCGACGCGCACACGCGCGTTTAATGGTCCAAGTATATTGACTGTAATGCACTCCATCGCAACCATCGACCCGGCGCCGCCGAGCAAGTTGCGACCCGAGCTGCCGCGCGAGTTTGATGTGATCCTCGAACGAGCCCTCGCGAAAGATAAACTGATGCGTTACTCGACAGCGGGTGAGTTGGCGACCGCCTTGCGCAGCTTGCGCGCTTCGCTGAGTGGAACGTGGTCAGGCTTTCCGATTGTTTTCGATCCGGATCTCATCGATCGATCGTTGCCGTCGTTTGTCGGACGCGAACCGGAGATGCGCAGGCTTGAAGGTTTTCTGAAACAGGCGGTCGAAGGCACGGGCCGTGTTGTCTTTATCACGGGCGAACCCGGCATCGGTAAGACGTCGCTGTGTGACGAGTTTCTTCGCCGCGTGCGCAAGCAACAAGCTGGTCTGCTCATCGCGCGCGGCCGTTGCGTTGAACAGTACGGTACCGGCGAAGCGTATCTGCCGTTCCTCGATGCGATGGGCGAGTTGTTACAGGGACCGGGGCGCGAACGTATCGCCGCGATCCTGCGAACTTATGCGCCGACATGGTGTATGGAGTTACCCACCGCATTCGCCTCGAGTGGATCACTAGAAAAGCTACAGCAAGAGACGATCGGCGCGACCAAGGAACGAATGATGCGCGAAATGGGCGACGCGCTGGGCATGCTGTCAACGACTTCGCCAGTGGTCCTGTTGTTTGAAGATCTGCACTGGGCCGATCCGTCGAGCGTCGATCTGCTGCGTCATTTGTGTCAGCGCATCGGAGCGCAACGGATGATGATTGCCGGTACGTTCCGGCCTGAAGATCTCGAACGCACGGGCCATCCGCTGAAGAGTTACAAAGTCGAGATGCAGGCCCACAACCTGTGCGAAGAGATCGCGTTGAAGTCGCTTAGTCTCGAACACGTCGCCGCCTATCTCGATGCGACCTACGTCCCAAACGATTTCCCCTCGGAACTGGCGTCGCTCGTTCACGACAAGACCGAAGGCCATCCGTTGTTTGCCACCAACCTGATTCAATATCTCGGCGAGCGCGGAGACTTTTCGCGGAGCAGCGGTGTGTGGTCGTTGGCGCGGCCGCTTTCGGAGATGCACCTTGAAGCACCGGAGAGTGTGCGCGCGATGATCAGCAAAAAGATCGATGCGCTTTCAACTGAGGAGCGTCGCGCGTTGCAGTATGCGAGCGTTGAGGGTACGGAATTTCTTTCAACTGTCAGCGCGAAGCTTCTTGGCGTTGACGAAATCGATCTGGAGGAGTCGCTGTCGCGGATCGAAAAGACTCACCGCCTGATCGAAACCCTTGGCGAAGAAGAACTGCCCGATGGTTCGCTGACCACTCGTTACCGATTCGCGCACGCGCTTTATCAGAACTTTCTTTACGGTGATCTGGTCCCGAAAAGACGCGTTGCTCTTCACCAGCAGGCGGGTGAACAACTTGTGCTTCATTACGGCCAGCGCGCGCCGCTGTTGGCGACGCAGCTTGCGCTGCACTTCGAACGCGGCCGCGATTTCGCGCGCGCTGTCGAATACCTGATTCACGCCGGCGACCACGCTGCAAAACTTTACGGTTATGCCGAAGCTGCGAAGCATTATTCGAAGGCACTCGGTCTCGTCGACAAGCTACCCGCCCATTCACAAGTAGAAACGCTCGCGACGCTTTATCAAAAGCGCGGTACGGTGAATCACGCGCTCAGCAACTTTACGCAAGCCGCTTTGGATTTGAGCAACATGTTGGACCAGGCGCGAGCGATGGGATCGCTGGAGCTTCAGTCAGCCGCGCTTAACGCGTTGACGATGACGCTCTTCTTCTCGCATCGACTCGACGAGTGTGTAGCACGCGCGAAAGAAGCGCTCGAAGTCGCCGAACAAGCAGGCAACGAAATGTTACGCGTCGAGACGACGCTGCTGATCGGACTTAAGCACCTTTGTTACGGAGAGCTTAAGGAAGCTAAGGTCGCGCTGGACGACGTTGTCACAAACTCGCGCCGGTTGAACCACAAAGCGGCGCTCATGGGCGGAGTGACGTGGCGATCGTGCCTACATTTCTTCCAGTCGGAATACGAGGATGCGGTTGAAAAAGCGACGGAGGGCAGACGGTTAGCGTCTGAATTGCGCGACGGATTTCTGATGTTGACTGCGCTTTTCTTCATCGGACTCTCGCAAGGCAACCAGGGCAAGATGTCAGCTTCGCTTAAAACGCTTCACGAGGCGATCGATATTGCCAAACGCAACGGCGATCTTTTCTGGTATCCGCGCCTGCCGAACTGTATCGGTTGGATTTACCGCGAGTTGCATGACTTCGAATCCGCGCGACGGCATAACGATGACGGCATTGAAGTAGCGCGTCGGCATCACGTTCTGGAAGCAGAAGCTAATTCACTGATCAATCGCAGCATTGATTGTATTCGTAACGGCGATCACGCGTGTACCGACGCCGCGTTCAAGGACGTCCATGACATTTTCGCGCGCGACGCGTGGTTCCGCTGGCGCTATGAGATCCGTCTGTATGCCGCCACCGCGGAGCATTGGCTGCTTCAGGGCGATCTCGACAAGGCACGTGAGTTTGTAAACCGTTTGATGGAGACCGCGACGGAGCATGAGGTCCATAAATACAAAGCGGTGGCCCATCGGCTGATGGGAGAAATATCGATCGCGAGTGGTGATCCGAACGCCGCGGACGAGCACTTCAACGCCGCGCTCGCGGAATTGAAAGACTACCCGGCGCCGCTCGTTGCGTGGAAAACGTATGCTGGTGCAGCGCGCGCGAAAACTGCTACCGGAGACGTTTATGGTGGGATGGAAGCAGCGTCAAACGCTTCGGAGATCGTGAAAATGATCGCCGCGAATGTGGCTGATGAGAAGTTGCGCGAAACGTTCGTCGCCGCGGCGGAGGAGAGGCTGTCGACAGTCACTGCCACTTAAAGATCTTCAATGCCACGATAAAACTGACTACGCACCAGGCAAGCAGGATACTGATCGGGATCCAGTTGGTGGAAAGTGCCGCGCCTTCGTTCATCACGGATCGTAGTGCGGAGTTGAGCGCAGTGAGCGGCAGGGCCTGGATGAACGGTTGCAGCACTTGGGGAAATCGCTCCGACGAGAAGAAAGTGCCGGACAACAACCACATCGGCAGCATGATGAAGTTCATCAAGCCTGAGACTCCTTCGATAGTCGTTGGTCGGGCAGCGACGAGTAAGCCGAGACCGGAAAACGTGAAGCCGCCAAGCATCGTGATCAACGTAACGCTCAGCCATGACCCACGTACTGAAAAGTCAAAGACCAGCCACGCGAAGACGACGACAGCCGCGACCTCGAGCACGAGAAATACAAGACGCGACAGCATGAATGAAAACAAGTAATGCGAACGCCGCATCGGTGTCGCCGCAAGGCGCTTCAGAATTTTTCGCGAGCGCGCGATGACCACCGTGAATCCCAGGCCCCACAGGCCACTGCCCATGAGGTTCATTCCAATCAAACCGGGGACTAGAAAATCGACGTAACGTGCGCCGGGTTCGGTGATCCGTTCTTCGCCGACCTTCGCCACGTCTGCGCGGCCTCGACCACGTTGCAGTGCGTCGTCAACCATGAGTCGCGCGGTGCGACTCTCGGGCCGGGTTGGATCGAAACGATATTCGTAAGAGTCGTCGTGCGGTCTGACGACGATCGAAACTTTTCCGCTTCGCAAAGCCTGTGCGGCTTCGCTCTCGCTCATCATCGTTGCCGTGATTTCAGGTGAAGCAGATAGTGTTTGGACCACCTCGTTCCCTTTTGCCTGGTTGGTGGCTTCGATGGCTACTGGAGTTTTATCGGGGGCGGTGTTGCGAAACGCTATTCCCAGCGCAAACGTCATCAACACCGGAAAGATGAATACCCAGAACACGGCTTCCTTCTCGCGCAGGAACTCGCGAACGCGCATCGCGGTCAGCTCGAACAACGGGTGAAGCGACTCTGACTTCACGTTACCGATTGTCCCTGGTTCTTCTTCGCGGCTTTGCGCCTTTGCGGGAGAAATCCCCATTCTTTCCTCAGCCATCGCGCAGCATTCTCCCTGTCAAACTGACAAATACGTCTTCGAGCGTTGCCTGGTGTGTTGTGAGCGTAACCACTTCCGACTGCTGTTGCTTGATTTCGGCAAGCAACGCAGGCAAAGCGACTCCGATCTCTGAAACAGTTAGAGCATACACCTCGCCTCGTTTGTGCAGGTTCCTGACGGCAGGGAGACTCCTTAACGCATCTTCTGACAGTGCATTCGTGACGCTGAATTCGATGACCTGGTCTGCACCGAGTGAGGCGATTAGTTCCGCAGGTGTGCCGAGGGCGATGACTTTTCCATGGTCCATGATCGCGACACGGTCACAGAGACGCGTCGCCTCCTCCATGTAATGGGTGGTTAGAAGAATGGTGCCGCCGCGCGTGCGGAATTTTTCGACGATGTCCCACAACGAGAGACGCGCTTGCGGATCGAGTCCGGTAGTCGGCTCATCCAGAAAAAGGAGTTCCGGATCGCTGACGAGCGCGCACGCAACTGCGAGCCGCTGCTTTTGTCCACCTGAGAGTTTTCCGACTCTGGCGTTTCGCTTTTCCTCCAGCGCGACCGTTCGAATCACATCCTCGACGCTGTGACCGCGTTGGTAGAAACTGCGAAACAGCCGCAGCGTCTCGACTACGGTCACTTTTTCAGCCAACTGCGTTTCCTGTAGTTGGACGCCGATGCGTTCCCGCAACGCGCGATCGTCGCCGCCGTTCCACCGCTGGCCCAACAACTCAACCGATCCTTCATTTGCAACCGTCAGCCCCTCAAGTATCTCAACCGTCGTCGTCTTGCCGGCCCCATTCGGTCCAAGCAGACCAAAACACTCGCCGGCGAACACCTCGAGGTCAACCCCATTGACGGCCGTCACATCCGTAAACCTCTTCACCAACCCCACGCAGCGCAACGCCACGCGCTGCGGCTCTGGCGCACTTGGAGGCGCGACCGCCGATACTTGCATTGACATAAGCTGCGAGTATTACCGCTTTATCCAGGTTCGGACAAGACGCGAAATCTGACAACAAGCAGAAGCTGACCTGCGCGGCACTTCGGTGAGACTGTCCCACATTACAAACAGGACTGATACACAACTCAATTCCTGGTTGAAGTTGCTCCGTGACTCCGGTCGTCTGATCAATCGAAGGCGACTCGAAGAATGGACGGGAGTCTGGTCGGTCGAACGCGGGCGCCATCTTCGCATCGCTCTGTCACACGGCTCCGCTTCATGTGCTGTTTGCTAATCTTAACCATACTTGACATTGACTCAGTGTTGCAAAGATACGAAAATCTCTGAGTTTTCCTCGTATTCGAATGGTACAGTTATTCTTCTTCCGCCGGGAAAGCGCGCTGTTGAACGAGACATTCTCCCTCATCACATTTTGTAGCAAATCTGTTCGACTGACAGAGTCCCAATAAGTAGTCGACTGTAGGTCGAAGAGATTTCGTGTGACTCACCCAGGAGTCGAGGCGGATTCGAGGTTTCTGAGGCCGGGTGGTGGGACCAATCTCTTAAAAACACTGACGTTCAAGCGCATCACTGGGATCAGTATTGGATGATCATTTCTTCAATGAGCCGGACCGGAAGCCTATCCCTTTGGAATCTCGAACAGGCGTTGCCATCAGTTGTCGAATCGCGGCAAAGACAACTTTGAACTGTTTATCGTACTTGCCTTCGAGTTCATCCAGACGGTGAGCAAGCTCAGTGTTGGACGCAAGCATCTGTCGGAGCTTTACAAATGCGCGCATGATTTCGATGTTTACGGCTATGGCGCACTTGCTTCGTAAGACACTCGACAGCATAGCGACACCTTGTTCGGTAAATGCGTAAGGTCGAAGGCGAGGGTCGCGATGCTTCTCCGAACCTATCACAATTTGTGATAGGTTCAGTTGGACAACTTCAGTCGGTCCGCTTCGTTCTTTGTGGGTGTAGAAAACCTATAGCGTTGCGATTTTCGTTTGTCAATCGAAATCATGTTACACTCGGCGCGAAATTCAGTGCAGATTTAGCAATGGATCAAGTCGATGAAACTTACACGCGACATTCAGAGCCTTAGCACATTTAAACGTGACACCGCGAAGATCGTGCGGCAACTAAAGAAGACAGGACAGCCAGTGGTCCTGACAGTTAATGGCAAGGCTGAACTCGTAGTCCAGGACGCCGCAAGTTATCAGAAACTGCTCGACGCAAAGGAGCGGATGGAAGCAATTCAGGGTATCAGGCGTGGACTGGACAGTATGAAACGAAATGGTAAGCCGGCAGAAAAGTTCTTCAGGGAGTTGTTCGCTGAGAAAGGTATTTCGGAGCGCAAGTGAACCCTTTCGCATTACTAAGTCTTTTGGCGAGTGATTGACAACTACAAACGTGTATGCAAAATGCACCTATGAAGAAATCCAAAACCTCAAAACAAACAAAAACTGAACGCCCTCCCCGCGCTACAGTTTCAAAAGACGAAGCCTTGAAGCGCATGAAAGAGTTTGCTCAGCGAAAGGAGCGGTTCCTTGCCACTGCTCGAGCGAACAAGAGTTGAGGTCTATCAACCCGACCTCCCGTCATCCGAGTATCAAGACCTACTGCGATCGTTTGAAGAGGAACTCACTTACGCTTTCGGCGGGCAGTATTTTAAGAGGTTTGGAAGGCAGTTATCTGTCGGCATCTGGTCGGCGAATACCCGACCAAATCAATCTTCTCTATTCGGATGCACCTCTAGCCCTTTCAACGGACTTCGCAATAGTGGCTGCTTACGTGCGGGAGCTAAAAAATGCGGCCATGGAAGTTCTCTCGGAAGAAACAGTATTGATTTCGGTTGGCCAGGTTTACCATGCGGTTTGATTCTACGTAAAATTCGCGGCTGCCCTGACACGTTAGTCGCGGCGTTCAGCATGTCAGTAACGCTTTGGAGTAATGGTGCTTCAGTTCAGAAGCAAAAAGGAGTAAAGAGTGTCTGTTACAGAAATTGCCGCTGATTGCTATCGTATCTCAACTTACATTCCCGAAATCGATCTACAGTTCAATCAGTTCCTAATCAGGGACGAAGAGCCGCTGCTGTTTC
>Ga0079216_10000057_pt1 | contig 19527 bp, 12 predicted proteins | sample NCAS100_FD_77008 | JGI IMG/M metagenome (GOLD analysis project Ga0079216, IMG submission 77008) | Agricultural soil microbial communities from Utah to study Nitrogen management - NC AS100 | ecosystem: Environmental > Terrestrial > Soil > Agricultural land | place: USA: North Logan, Utah...
AACCAGACCCGCAAGACGTTCGGCACCTCGAATGCCGACTGGTCGCGCTTTGTGGGCGGCGACGGCTTCTACTCGGTCGCGGATCCCACCGACCACAACTTTGTGTACTCCGAGTCGCAGAATGGCGTCATTTCGCGGTACGACGCCCGTACGGGACAGGCTAAGAACATCCGCCCGGTCGCGAAGCTGGGCGAACCACACCGCTACAACTGGAGCGCCCCGATCCTGCCGTCGCGTCATGTGCCGCGTCGGCTGTATTTCGCTGCCAACTACCTCTTCCGCAGCAACGATCGCGGCGACAGCTGGCAGACCATCAGCCCGGACCTGACGCGCGCCATCGACCGCAACGTGCTGCCCATGCGTGGGGGGCCGGTCGACTCCACAGCGTTAGGCAGGCACGAAGGGACGGCCGAGTTCGGGAATGTCAGTACACTCGATGAGTCGCCGATGCGGGCCGGCCTGCTCGCCACTGGTAGCGATGACGGCGTCATCGCGGTGACGCGCGACGGCGGCCAGACCTGGGCCCGAACCGAGAAGTTCCCCACCGTTCCCGAGACGACGTATGTCAGTCGCGTCGCGTTTTCCCGATTCAATGAAGGGACGATTTACGCATCACTCGACGGGCATCGCAGCAACGACTTCAAGCCATACGTGCTCAAGAGCACCGATTACGGCCGAACCTGGACGTCCATTACGGGCAATCTTCCGGCAGAGGGGTCGGTGCAGGTTGTGCGCGAGCATCATCGCGAGCGCAATCTTCTGTTCGTCGGAACCGAGTACGGTGCGTACTTCACCGTTGACGGCGGAACGACCTGGACCCGACTCGGTTCGGGTATTCCCACGGTTCCCGTTCACGATCTCGCCATACAAGAACGCGAAAACGACCTGGTGGTAGGTACTCATGGCCGGGGCGTGTTCATCATCGACGACCTCACGCCGCTGGAACATCTCGCGCGCGCGAAGTCGAGCGCTGTCGCGCACCTCTTTCCTGTTCACGATGCGACGATCCTCCTGCCCGACGGATCGCGCAGCTCGGGCATGGGCAGCGGCGGTTACACGGGACAGAATCCGGCACCGGGACCGGTCATCTCGTTCCTCGTCAACTCGATTCCGGCCGACGCGACACCGAAACTCGAAGTGATCGACGCGGCGGGGACAGTCGTCAGGCAGTTGGCAGTCAATCGCAACCCGGGATTGCACCGGGTCACGTGGGACATGCGCGCGGGTCCACCGCTGACCGGTCCCGTCGCCCCTGCCGGGCGCGCTGCCGGAGGTGGCGGAGGTCCGGCAGGCGCGGGCGGTGGTGGGCGCGGAGGAGCGGGCGGCGGTGAAATCACATTCGTCGTTATGCCGGGCACCTATCGAGCCCGCCTCACCATTGCGTCGGCCGGTGGGGCGCCGCGAGTCATGGAGCAGGCGTTTGCACTGCGCCGCGACGGCGCCGTCATCCTGACCGATGCCGAACTGCGCCAGTTGCACGCGACGCGCCTGACAATTGCCCGACTGCAGTCCGGGCTCCGCGAGACACAGGCGCGACTCGACTCGGTCCAGCGTCAACTCGCCGATGCCCGGCGGTCGGCGGACTCCGGCTCAACTCCCGCAGCGGCGAAGGAGAAACTCTCGATGCTCGAGACTGACGTAGCGGCGATTGCGTCGATGCTGGGCGGCGCCGCTGGTCGTGGCGGTGGCGCCGGTGGAGGGGGCGGCCGCGGCGGTCGCGCCGGTGGTGCAGGTCGCGGTGGAGACGACGATGATCTGCAGGGCGCGCCGCCCACTCCGCCGACCCAGACGATCACAGCACGGTTAGGCACCATGAATGAGCTCATGACCGGTCAGTTCAACCCGAACCCTGACCAGCGCCGCGTCGCGTTGGAGTTGCCGGCATTGCTCCGGCAACAGGATGAGCAGCTGAACCGGATCCTGCGGGAACGATTGCCCGCCGTCGTGCAGGCACTCAAATCACCGGACAGGAGCAATGGGGTCAGATTCGATTGGTCCGAGTGACCCCGGTTTCTTCTGAGCTGGTCGTGACCAATCGAGTCTGACCCCATTGCTTTCACCTCATGCATACCTTTGTCACCAGTTCAGAACTCGAGATCGAGCCGTCGCAGTGGGGACCGCACGAGTGGTTGAGCCGTCCCGGTCTCACCGCGGCAGAGCAACTGCTCATGGTGCGCGTGCTCATGCCGCCGGGTCGCGCGCACCAGTTCCATCGTCATCCGACGATGGAAGAGATCATCTACGTCATTTCCGGCACTGCCGAACAGTGGGTGGGTCAGGAGAAAAGACTCCTTGGCCCCGGGGACGTCGCTCATATCCCGCAGGACGTCGTGCACGGGACCTACAATGCGGGGACTGACACGCTTGTGTTCCTCGCGATCCTCTCGCCGGCGAAATTCGAAGGACCGGCATTGATCGACGTGCACCTCGAAGAGCCGTGGCGCTCGCTCAAGCGACCGATCGTGTTCCCAGACGCGCCGCTCGGATGAAGACCGTCCTGCTCATTGGCACGCTCGACACAAAAAGAACCGAGTACGCATTCGTTCGTGACCTGATTCACGCTCGCGACGTGAATACGCTGGTGATGGATCTCGGCACGCTTGAAGAGCCATCGTTCATGGCAGACGTCAGCGCCGAAGACGTTGCACGACGCGGTGGATCGACTCTCACTGCAATACGCGAACGCAAAGATCGCGGCGAGGCCGTCAACATCATGCTGGCCGGCGCACGCGCGATCACGCGGGAGTTGTACGCCGCTGGCCGCTTTGACGGGATTCTCGGCTTAGGCGGTGGCGGTGGCAGTGCAATGATCTCGGCCGCCATGCGCGAGCTGCCTGTCGGCGTTCCCAAGGTCCTGGTGTCGACGATGGCGTCAGGCAACACCGCGCCGTATGTCGACGTGAAGGACCTGACGATGATGTATTCCGTTGTCGACATCGCCGGCCTGAATCCGTTGTCACGACGGATCCTCGCCAATGCCGCCGGCGCTATCGTGGGAATGGTGACACAGGGTCACCCATCAGCGGCCGATCGGCCGTTGATCGCGGCCACAATGTTCGGCGTTACGACACCATGTGTGACTGCCGCGCGTGAACGACTCGAAGCGGCAGGCTACGACGTCCTCGTGTTCCACGCGACTGGCAGCGGTGGCCGGGCGATGGAAGGCCTCATCGATGATGGCTGGTTTGCCGGAGTTCTCGACGTCACAACCACCGAGTGGGCCGATGAGATCGTCGGTGGCGTGCTCACTGCGGGACCGGATCGGTTGAGCGCCGCAGGTCGTCGAGGTGTTCCGCAAGTGGTGAGCGTTGGTGCGCTCGACATGGTGAACTTCGGCGCACCCGAGACCATGCCCGCCAGCTTCAATAGTCGCCGGTTGTATCGGCACAATCCGCAAGTGACGCTGATGCGTACGACGGCTGACGAATGTCGCGACATCGGACGTCGCGTTGCGGAGCAACTCAATCGCGCCACAGGGCCAACGGTCGTTCTTCTGCCTCTGCGTGGCATCAGCATGATTGACCGGGAAGGCCAGCCATTCCACGATCCGGTAGCAGACGAAGCGCTTTTCACTTCCCTGCGATCGGCGCTCAACCCGAACCTTCGTGTGCGCGAGCTTGACGCTCACATCAACGACGCCGAGTTTGCGCACGCGTTGGCCGACGAGCTGCTGGCACTGATGTAAGCGTCCCTCCATAGCTTTTTCTGCTTCCTGCTTCCTGCTTCCTGCTTCCTGCGTCCTCGTATTCAATGCCTTTCATTCCGTATCAGGAGTCTTTGCGTCGATTACGCGCGCAGATCTCGGCTGGCGAACCGATCATTGGTGCCGGCGCCGGGACCGGCATATCGGCAAAGTTTGCTGAACGCGGTGGCGTCGACCTGATCATCATCTACAACTCCGGCCGGTTTCGCATGGCGGGCCGCGGAAGCGCGTCAGGCATGATGCCATATGGAGACGCAAACGCGATTGTGGTCGACATGGCACGGGAGGTCCTGCCGGTAGTGCAGGACACGCCGGTTCTCGCCGGTGTATGCGGCACCGATCCGTTTCGGATGATGCGCGTGTTCCTTCCCGAGCTTCAACGTATCGGCTTTGATGGCGTACAGAACTTCCCGACGGTTGGGCTCATCGACGGCCAGTTCCGCCAGATCCTTGAAGAGACCGGGATGAGCATTCAGCTCGAAGTCGACATGATTGCGACGGCGCACTCACTCGGCATGTTGACATGCCCGTATGTGTTCGATGAGGACACCGCCGAACGGTTCACGCGTGCGGGTGCGGATGTCGTTGTTGCCCACGTCAACACCACCGTTGCCGGTTCCATCGGCGTGAAGACCGCCGCCATGTCGCTCGATGAAGCGGTTGATCGCGTGCAATCGATGCACGATGCCGCAAAGCGAGTGAATCCGGAAGTAATTGTGCTGTGCCACGGCGGGCCAATCGCCACACCGGAAGACGCGCAATACGTGCAGGAACGCACGCGTGGCGTGAACGGATTTTTCGGTGCGTCGAGTATCGAACGGCTGGCAACCGAATCGGCGATCGAGTCGCAAACCCGGCGATTCAAGGCGATCAGGATTTCATCGTGAAGTACGCGTTCCTGTTCCTGCTCGCGGTGCCTGGGAGCGCGGGATCTGCGCAGGAGCCGACGTCACTGGGTACGGTTGTGGTGGTCGCCGAACGCGCTCCCACGCCGATGAACCTGTCCACGGCCGCGGTCACGCGCCTGACGAGTGCCGACCTGGCGCGCTTCCCGAACGCCACGCTGGCCGACGTCCTGCGTCGAGTGCCTGGATTCGCGGTGGTGGACTTCGATGGATCCGGCCGTGATCCGCAAGTGATGGTGCGCGGGTTCTACGGCGGCGGTGAAGCAGACTACGTGCTCGTGATCGTCGATGGTCGCGTCGTGAACCAGGTGCATAACGGGACGATTACCTGGGAAACGTTGCCACCACTTTCCAGTATCGAATCGATCGAGGTCGTCAGAGGAAGCGCATCGTCGCTCCATGGCGATGCGGCGGTAGCTGGGGTGATCAACATCGTCACGCGCCGTCCATCGCGGGGAACGGCTTCCTGGCGGGTTGGGGCCGAGTCTGACGGCGGTGTAAACGGCTCCGCTGAATTGGCGAACCAGTTTCAGCAGCGCGATTTCAATGCGTCAGTGGGCTTCGATCGTACGGACGGATATCGCGATCATGCCTCACGAACCTCGGCCACGGCTCGCGCATCGATGCGCCTTGCGCGCGTTCTGCGTGCGTCACTCGGCCTCGGTTGGCGCAACTTCGAGGAACCGGGGCCACTGCTGGCGAGTCTGCGCCGTGGTGATGGCACCGGCAGCGATCCTCGCTTTCGCAATGATGGCGGCGAGGACAAGGAATGGAACCTGAACTTCGATCATGACGGGTCGCTTGGTGCCGGTGGAAATCTCTTTAGCTCGTTTCGCACAAGCGGCAGAAGCACTGACCTGACGCGAACGTTGCCGCTTTCGCCTGCGTTCGGTGACACCAAAGACCGCGAGCTACGCGTCATCCAGATGGGAGTGAGCACTCAGGCCAATTTGACGCCGACGATCCTGCCGCCCGGTGTCGATCGATTCTCGGTCGGCGCCTCAGCGGATGTCGCAACGTTCGATTCACGGTACACTTCAACTTCTATTGAGGGCATTTCCAACGAGCATTCCGTGGGCGAAGGGCGCCGTGGCACTCTCAACGCCTTCGCACACCTCGCCGCGACCAGTACCGAATGGCTCCGCTGGACCTTCGGCATTCGCGCTGACTACTTCAACGACTCGTTCGACGAGTCAGCCGCACCGCCAGCCGAGGGATTCAGCGCCAACAACTCGCATTTCGCGTTCAGCCCGAAGATGGGGATCAACGTTCGTTATGCAGCGTCGGGCCGCGCCTGGATTTCGGCGTCGCGAACGTTCAAGGCGCCTACCCTCGATCAGCAATTCGATCGCCGACCAATTCCCGTTCCTTTTCCGCCCGGCGAAGTGACCACGTCGAATCCTGACCTCGAGCCGCAACGCGGGACAAGTGCGGAGGTCGGGCTGTATCACGATCTCACGGTCGCGAATGCCCGTGTCGGCGTGACGCTCACGCTTTATGAAATCACGATGCGGAATGAATTGGACTTCGACCTCCAGACACTTCGCTACGTGAACATCGCCAGGAGCCGTCATCGGGGCACCGAGGCGGGATTGAACATCAGTCACGGAATCACGTCCGCGTTTGCATCTGTTTCACTGCAGAACGCCATTTCGCGCGCTGGACCCAATGTGGGCAAGCAATTGAAGGCCGTTCCCGGTGAGGTCCTGTCCGCTGGAGTGACGGTCACCCCACCCCGCCTCGGCACCGGTTCGCTTTCCATCACCCGCATGGCGGACATGTTCATCGACGACGCCAACACGGAGCGGATTCCATCCTGGACCCGCGTCGACCTGCAAGTTTCCCGACCCGTTGGTGCATTCGAGGTCATCGTTGGCGCGCGCAACGTGCTGGATGCAGACATCAACAGCACGGCGTTCCTCGACCCGGGCGGCAGCGGACAAGCCTATTACTATCCGGCCGCCGGGCGCGTATTGATCCTCGGGTTACGCCATGGTCGTTAGGCTCGATGGGCCGATCTGGCGCGTTGCCGACGGGTTATTCCTGCTGCTGTTCGCTTTTTCGGTGGTCGTGCAGGTCAACGATCCTGATCCCTTGCCGTGGATTGCCATGTACAGCGCCGCGGCGCTCGCCTGCCTCGTGTCGGGACAGCTGCACTGGATCTTTCCCGCTGGCGTCGGCCTGGTCGCATTGGCGTGGGCCGCGACGCTCGCCCCCCGCGTGATCGGAACGGTGCCGTTCCTGGCGATGTTCGAAGAGTTCGAGATGAAGAACATCGGCGTCGAGGAGTCACGCGAGATGTACGGACTGCTCCTCGTCGCCGGCTGGATGGCGGTACTCGCACACCGAGCCTTCTGGCGACCACGCTGACCGGTCGCCGGTTGCTACTTCAATGCGCGCAACGTCCCAAGCATCGAGTTAGCGTGTCCCGGAAAGAGACAGACGTAGGTGTATTCACCGGCCGCCGGCACCACAAAGGTCACTTCGACGGACTGCCCGGGCGATGCGAGCGTAGTCCAGCCGACCAGTTTCTCCTTCAGCTCCAATGGTACGTAGCCGGTTTCTCCCGCCTGGTACGCAGCCAGGGCCAACGCGTCGATATCGTCGTCAGTTCTCGGAACGACGAGATTATGCGGCAACGTCCCGTCGTTCACGAAGCGGATACGCACCCGAGTGCCGGCCTTTGCCGAAACGCGCGCAGGTGTGAACTCCAGCGTACTGCTCGCGGCGCGAATGGTAATGGTCGTATCAGCACCGCCCTGGGGAAGTGCGACGCCCGTCCGGCCGGCGGACGTGAATACCGCGGCGGTCCCCATGGCGAGGACCGTTATCATCAATTTGCTCAGCATCGACTCAAGGCACCTTGAAGACGTTAGGCAGGGTCCAGCGAGCAGCGACGCGGTCGAAGGCCGGGGTCAACTCGACCGACGAAGTCCGCGCTGCTTCGTACACCGTTGCCTTCTGTTCGGGCGTCAGCTGAGGGGCGCGCTCTTCGGGCCAGCCGGTGGCGATGCCCTCGAGCAGTGCCGTCGCGAGACCGGGGTGCGCGCGCGGAATCGTGTTGATCAACGACACGACCGGCCCGATCTCCGCCCTGGTCGAGTGAAGCCTCGCCAGGCGCTGCACGGCTCGCCTGAGGCCACTCACCGTTATGGAGTCCGCGTTCTGTGGCACTCGTTGCAACATCAGTTCGCCAAGAAACGCTGGCCCATGCGCTGCGGCGGCGATGGCGATTGCGTCAGGCATCCACGGATCGCGCGCATTATCGAGCGATCCGAAAAGCTCACGGATGACGTTTGCACTGCGATCGGAAGGAGGCAACTCCGACATAACGAGCGTCGCCTCCAGCCGCACGTGCATGTCCGCGTCGGAAAGGGTCGAATTGGGGACGGTGTACTCGACCGGCCACGGTGAGCCGCGGTCCGGCAGGATACCGGCGGCGAGGATATCGGTGAGGAGCTGCGCATCGCGCGGCAGCATCATCAGCGCGGCACGGCGCACCGAGGCAGCCGGATGACGCAGCGCGTTGCGCGTGGCGGTCATCGCGTCGGCATTGCTCCCCAGTGCACCCAGTCCGTGCAGCGTCCACAGCGCGTGCAGCGCGGCCGGATTGAGTCCGAGTGCGTCGACCGTGTGGTCGCTGGCGCGACGGATCAACGCTGGAATTGCGTCGGTCGCCTTCCGTTCGACCAGGAGCCGCTGCGCGGTCTGCCGCCAGAACATGTTGTCATCGGCCAGTGCGTCGACGAGTTGTGCCGAGGTGGCATTGTCGAGACGACGAGTGACTGCCTGACGAGTCTTCGCGCTGTCGTAGACGATCCGGTAGATGCGGCCGTGCAAGCGGTCACGGTTCGGTGTGTCGTAGGCCTGGCCGGCACCTGTCTGGCAGCACCCCATCATGTTTCGTGGCGTGGGATTGTGCTGCGCAACGAGCGTGTAGAAATCCGAGACCCATACGGCGCCATCGGGACCCACCTTCACTTGCACCGGCGCGACCCAGGAATCGCGCGCCGACATGAAGCTCCAGCGGTTGCGCGCGCGGAATCCACTGCCGTTGTCAACCAGCTCGAACTGGCCGATCACATGCGCCGTCGGCTCCGCGACAAAGGCGGCGCGATTCCAGTATTCCCGCGGGAAAGCACGCGCGGTGTAGATCTCGTGGGCCGCGCCCGCGGTGTAGCGGCCGAATTGATCAACCTGAAGGATGTCGATTTGCGGGAAGACGTCGAGCCGGTCGGCGATGTCCGGCAGCACCGGCTCACGATCGCCAATGCCTCGATAATACCGGATCGGGATGTGCACGAAATTGCTCGGCCGGCTGTTCGCCGTGGACCCGAAAACGAATCCATCTTCCGAGAACGCGACACCCCACGTGTTGTTGCTCGTGCGCGCGACGTAATCGAGCGAGCTGGCATCGATGGGAAACCGGAAGTAGCCGGCACCGAACTGGCCACGGTCGTACGTGGTCGAGCCAACGGTGCCGCGGAAGCCGTTATAGCCGACAGAACCCCAGACCTGGTTGTCGAATCCGTAGCGGAGGTTGCTGATCGCACCATGCGTGTCGGTGCGCGGCCATCCCGTGAAAAGGATCTTCCGTTCGTCCGCCTTGTCATCGGCGTTGGTGTCCTTGAAGAACAACATGTGCGGCGCCTGACCGACGACGAGTCCGCCGCCGGCAAACGTCAGGCTCGTGGCGAGATTGAGACCCGTTGCGAAAACCTTCACACGATCCGCCCGTCCATCGCGGTTCGCATCTTCAATGATGAGGATGCGATCGTTGCCCGGCACCGAATCCGGCAGCACGGTATTCGGGTAATCGTTGGTCTCGACAGCCCACATCCGTCCGCGCGCGTCCCACGTGAAGTCGATGATGTTGCCGATCATCGGCTCGGTGGCGAACGGTTCGGCGCGGAAGTGTGGACGCAGCGTCATCATGCGCAATGACTCGGTCGTTGGCAGCGCAGCCTGCGCGACCGTGATCGCCGTATCGAGGACATTCCATGGCGCCGGCGGCCGTTTATATGTCGGCAGCGGCACGTCGAGCTTCACCTGCTTCGTTTCCGGATCGCGCGCGATCTGCGTCAGCGCCCAATCCCCGATGGTCCAGCGAATTCCCTGCCCGATCAGACGCTGGAATCCCTCATTGCCCCACGTGCGCTGGTCGTGTCCCCACGCCGTGTAGAAGACGCGTCCCTTTCCGTACGTGCGGACCCATGTCCACGGCTCGTCGTGTCCGTTTTCCCGGCGAACTTCGAGGACCGTGCGATTTACGGGGTTGTGCTTGGTATGGAGGTAGGTCTCGTCCCACGAGTTGATCGTCGGCACACCTGCAATTGCCGGGTGCGACGAGTCGACACGGACAGCACTGAACGTTCCCGTTCCGTGGCTCTTGAACGCAGCGCCAACCAGGCGAATGAACTCCTCGGAATTCTGGAATGACGCCGAAGCGCAGTGAAGCACGACAAGTCCACCACCATCGCCCACAAAACGCATCAGCGCTGCCAACTGCGACTCACCAACGTTCAGGTGATTGTTGTACAGCACGAGCGCCTGATAACGATCGAGCTCGTTGTCGTTGAGATCTTCGAGCTTGTCGGTGTAAAAGAGGTCGATGCCGTTGCGCGCCAGTGCCGGCAACAGCTGTTGTGCGCGTTGCGTGGGACGATGGTGTCCGTTGTCGCCGAGGAAGAGCACTCGGAGTCGTTGGGGCGCGCCTTGCTGAAGTGACGCGCGGCCAGCCAGTAGTGCAGGCCCGGAAGTGAATCGTGAATCGTGAATCGTGAATTGTTGACTGCCCGTCTGCCCGTCTGCCCGCCTGCCCGAGAGCGCGAGCAGCACGACCAGTCCAACCGCCGCCGCGCGTTCAAGCTTCACCGCTTTATACCCGCCACGGGCACGATCTCTCATATACATCACTCCAAAGACCAGGATCAGGATGAGTGCGCCGGGCGCGACGTAACGGAACGATTGCTGGCCACCAGACGCTTCGGCGGGCTGCAGGATGCCATTCGCCTCGCCGACGAGCGGCTCACCAGGAATAGCCGTCGCCACGATCGCCCGGAGCGCATTGGCGGTGGCGTCGTTGTTGATGTTGCCGGTGCTCTGCTGCATGCCGAGCGCGGTCCGCGTGGCGGCCAGCGCATCTTCCACTTCACGCTGCCGGAAGCCGAGCGAGGCGAGGTCGGTGGTCGACCGGGCGCGGGCCACGTGCGCCGGGAACTGCTGGTCGACACGCTGCAGAACGCCTAACGTCGTCTCGGGCAGCGATTCCGCCAGGTACCGGTCGGCCAGTCGCCCCATCAGCGGTACCCCGACCGCGCCTGCCATGCCGAGGCCGATGCCGGCGGTGAGCACGATACCTAACGATCCCGTGCGAGGCACGCGTTCGCTCACTACGCCGACCATGGTTGGGAAGAAGAACGCCACGCCCCAGGCGAAGACGGTCGCCGCGGCAAACGCGGAAAGCGTCCCCTGGGCAAAGCTGAGCAGGAACAGGCCGGTCCCCGTCAGCGTCGCCGCGGCCAGCAGCATCCCGGTCGGCGCCAGTCGCTCGACGAAGTGCCCCGCCAATGCGCGCAGCACCACCATCCAGCCGCTGATCCACACCAGCACGAGGATGCCATGCAATCCTCCCGCCTGCAGCACGGCCGGCACCCACCGCATCGGACCCAGTTCCATCGACGTGGTGATCGCCATCATGGTGATCATCAACAGGAAAAACGGGTTGGTGAGCGTGTAGCGGAACATGTCGCCCACCGGAATGCCGACGGCGGCGTTTTCCGTGCGTGGAAACTTCTGCGGCAGCACCATCACCCCGTACACGATGATCGGGATGTAGATGATCGCGAGCTGATACGACCAGTTGCCGAACCGGCCGCCGTACGTGGACAGCAGCCAGCCGGCGATGCCGCCTAACACGATCCCAATCGGGAAAAATGCGTGAAACCAGTTCAGCCGCTTCGTCTTTTCATCCGGGTACAGCGCCGCGACCAGCGGGTTGCCGGTCACCTCGATCATGCCGTTACCCGCGGCCAGCGTGGCCGCGCCGGCCATCAACATCCAGAACGCCGACGGATCGCCGACGCGCGTTACGGCCGCGATCATGAGTGTGATGCCGATCAGGTGACCGGCGAACGCGAGGCGTGCGCCATTTTTCAGGCCAAATGCCTCGAGCAGCGGTCCCATGACCAGCAATGAGATCGCCATGCCCCACAGCGCCGCCCCGCCGATCAGCCCCACCTGATAATTGGTGAGGATGAATTCCTGCTTCAGCGGCACGAGGATGTTGCTCACCAGCGCGAACGATGCGCCGGTCGGAATCAGCGCCAGGCAGGTACCAAAGAACAACCGGCTGCGATGTACGCCCCCGCCGGTGTCCTCGGACGATACGGCCATCTCTCAGCTCCGGATGTAGGAACGCAGCAAGTATACGGGCCCGTTTGGGGTGCAGAAATAGGGGTCGCAGAATTGGGGTCAGACCCTCTTATCGGGGTGAAGCCTCTGATGCGTTTCAGGCCATGCTAAGAGGCTCTGACCCCAATTCTGCTGATGCTCAATCGTTCACCGAGTGAGTTCACGGTCAGGACGGAAATGAGGATCGCTGCGCCCGGGAAAAGCGCGAGCCACGGCTCCGTGGCCATGGTCGACTGCGCCTGATACAACATGTTTCCCCAGCTGGCTGTGGGCGGCTGCACGCCGACGCCGAAAAACGAGAGAGCCGATTCGAGCAGGATGGACCGGCCCACGGCGAGCGTCGTCGCCACAACGAGCGTCGGAATGACATTCGGCAGGATATGGCGCCAGAGGGACATCAGCGGTTTCACACCCATGGCGTGGGCCGCCTCGACAAACCCGCGCGTCACCAGCGACCGCACTTCCGCGCGCACAACACGCGCCGTTTCCATCCAGCTGACGGCAGCAACAAGCAGGATCAGCACCGGCACACCGGGCCGTACGATGACCGATGCGATCATGAGGAGCGGAAGTCGCGGCACGGCCAGGATCGCGTCGGCGATTCGCATCAACAGTGCATCGATCCACCGTCCAGCGGCTCCGGCCACCATTCCGACCCCGGCGCCTAACGCGACGGTCAGTGCCGCGGCCAGGATCCCGATTGCCAGCGATACCCGTGCGCCGTACAACACCCGGGACAGCAGGTCACGGCCGAGGTCGTCCGTGCCGAACCAGTGGACGGACGACGGCGCCGCGCGTCGGCCGGCGAGGTCGATTGCGTCGGGCGCGAACGGAGCGATCAATGGTGCGGCGAGCGCCAGCAAGACGAGCAAACCCGCCACCACGAGCGCCGCGTTGACACTGAACGTTGCGCGTTGCGCTCCAGGATCCATGCTCATGCCACTCTCGGATCGAGCGCACGGTGCATGAGGTCCGCCACGAGATTGAGCAGGATCACCGCTGCGGACGTGACCATGAGGAACGCCATCAACACCGGGTAGTCACGACGCACAATGGCTTCGGTGAACAAGGCGCCCAGTCCCGGCCACGCGAATACGCTTTCCGTAACAACGGCGCCCGACACCAGGAGCGCCGCGTCCATGAACACGATCGTCACCAGCGGTCCGGCGGCATTGCGTAGCGCATGTCGCAATACGACCGCTCGCTTCGGGACGCCCCGCCCTTCCGCCGCGAGGATGAATCGCTGCGACAGGACGCCGAGCATCGACGAACGCAGGAAGCGCGACCATGCGGCCGCATGCACCCCCGCCAGCACCGTCGCCGGCAGGATCAGGTGCCGGATCCGGTCGACGAACCCGCTGTCAAAAACAGCGGACCGTCCCGATGACGGTAACCAACCAAGCCCGATCGCAAGTGTGAGCTGGAGGATGAGCCCGAACCAGAAGACCGGCAGTGACACGCCGGCCAGGGCGATCACACCACTAACGCGGTCAACCCAGCGGCCACGCCGCACCGCCGAGACGATGCCTAACGGCACCGCGGCCAGCAACGCCACGATCAGCGAGGCTCCCGCGAGTTCCAGGGTAGCCGGGGCACGCTCCAGCATCCGCTGGGCCACCGGTCGCCCGTCGGAGAGACTGAAGCCCCAGTCGCCGGTAATGAAGGCGGACAACCATCGCACGTACTGGATGGATAACGGTTGGTCCAGGCCTAACGCCTTCCGCAGCCGCTCGATGTCCTCGGGCCGGACGCCGGGATTCTCGAGGTAGATCGCCAGCGGTCCGCCCGGAGCCGCATGCAGCAACGCGAAGACGAGCACCGACACGATCAGGAGCAGCGGGATCGATTGGGCGACTCGGCGCAGAAGGAGCATGGAACGAAGAGGAAGCTGGAAGCAGAAAACAGCGACGGAACGAAACGTCTACTTAAGGCATTTGTTCCTTCCCTGCTTCCTGCTTCCTCCTTCCTGTTTTCATTTTATCCTCCACCGCCAAACGTCCCAGAATATCCCCGCATTCGTCGGGTTGCCCGTAAACCCCTCCAACGTCGCCGGCACAGCATCGAGCCGAGTCACGTTGTAAAGCGGAATCTCCACCGCCAGGTCGGCGATCCGTTGCTGCGCCGCCACCAGCAACGCTCGGCGGCGCGCCTGATCCACGGTTCGGTCAGACGCATAGAGAAGGCGTGTCAGCGAGTCATCGCTGACGTAATTGATATTCCGCCCGTTCGGTGGTGTGCGATCAGCGGCAAAGAACAGTGTGAGTTCCGGATCGGCCGGCATGTGCCACCAGTGGAGCATGGCATCGAACTTTCCCTCGAACCACAGGCCGCTGATCGACGTCCCGTCGACAAGCTGGACCTGTGCGTCCACACCCACGTCGCGCCACATCCGCTGCAGCGCCTGTGACACGTTCTCGCGCACCGCAAAACCGGCTTGCGTGATCAGCGTAAACGCGAGGCGCTTCCCGTTCCGTTCGCGGACGCCGTCGTTGTCGCGGTCGTGCCATCCCGCGCTGTCGAGGAGCGCACGGGCGCGAGCCGGATCGTAATCGTAGCGCGCGACCTGATCGGTGAACGCCCAGCTGACCGCCTGAATCGGACCGTGGATCACTGGAGCGAGGCTGTCGAGGATGGTCCGCACGATCAGCTCGCGATCAATGGCGTGGGTCAACGCACGCCTGACGCGGACATCCCGGAACGCCTCGACCGCACGTTGATTCAGTGTGACATGTTCGTAGGAATTCCCCGGCATTTTGTGGATCGAAAGGCCGGGGACATCGCGCACTTCGCGGTATTTGTCCCAGGGCACCAGCGCCGTGACGTGAATCTCTCCACCACGAAGCTGGTTCATGCGTGTCGAGGTGTTGGCGACAAACCGGAAGACAATGCGCCGGATCGCGGGCAGCGAATCACCACGCCAGTAGTTCGGCACGCGCTCGAGCAACACATATTCGCCGGTCTTCCACTCCGCGACGCGATAGGGGCCGGTGCCTAACGGGTTGCGGTTGTAGTCCTGCGCTCCATCGATGTCACGGCCCTGCAGCACATGACGTGGGAGCGCGCCGCGAACGAACTGCAGCGCATAGGGAGCATACACTTCGCGGTAATGGATGATGGCGGTCAGGGAATCCGGCGTGTCGACACTCTCGATCCGGTCAAAGCCGTCGGTGCTCTCGGGGTTGTAGTCAGGGGAGTTGATTGCCTCGACCGTGAACTTGATGTCGGCCGAGGTGAACGGGACCCCGTCATGCCAGCGGATGCCGGGACGGATACGCCAGGTGACGTCCATCTTCCCGTTCGCATGCACCACGACCCCACCATTTTCCGGCGTCGGCACTTCACTCGCGAGTAATGGAATCACGTTCATCTGCTCATCGGTGACCGTGAGACCTTCGATGACGCAGGATTGGATGTCCTCGAGGATGTGGGTGCTGAACCGGTTCATGGTGTCCGGCTCGCGATCATATCCCACGATGAGCAGGTCATTCGACGCTCCGCCCCGGTCCGACCCGGCGCACGCGAATGACAGCAGGGCAATGGCTGCAATAATCCGGCGCTGAACGTTCACTTTCTCGCCTCTGGCCTCTGGCCTCTGGCCTCCGGCCTGGCAGCTGCCATCAGCTTCGCCGCCAGCGGAACGGGAATCGACCCGAAACTGAGCAACTCGTCATGGAAGCTTTTCGCTGAAAACGCACTGCCGCGTGACGCTTCTTCGGCGGAGCGCACGCGCCACAGATCGCGAAGCCCGAGCCAATACATCATCGCCGTGCCCGGGAACATCGAACACTTGGTGACCTCGCCGAGCGCCGCCGTTTGAGAAACTTGCGCCGCATCGACATGGAACTGCACTGCTTCGCGGAAGCTCATCCGCCCGGTATGCAACTCGAGGTCAACAACGGCCCGCACCATGAGCCGCACGCGGGTATGCTGCTCGGCGATACGCTCGTCAGGCGTGAGGAAACCAAGAGATTCCATGATTTCCGTGGCGTAACACGCCCATCCTTCGGCCATCGTGCCACCGCAAAACATGGCGATACGCGCCGCCGTATCGACCGCCGCGACCTGGCCGATGCGGGAAGGAGACCGGGCGGCATGCCAGTTCTGCACGTGGTGACCCAACCCGCCGTGATGGGCCACGTGGTTCAGTTTGATCGCCGAACGATTCCAGTTACGCGCGAATGCGTCCTGGGCTGCCGGATCAGTGGCATCGGGAAGGAGGACGTCGTAACGCCCGACCGTTCGCTCGAAGGGCGCCGGCGAGCGATATGGCAGGTAATAGAGGTAGGGCGCGGCGCGTCGCGCCCAGTCCGGGGTCGGGCGGTACGGCAGGGGCTCTTCAGGCCACGTCACCTCGCCTGACGAGAGCTCGCGGCATTCATTCCACGACAGGTGCACCGCGTGGAGGATATCGTCGGTATCGGGATGGGTGGCCGACAGCCGGGACGCGACGTCGGCCCACGACTCGCCAGCCAGTGCGTCGCGGAAATGGAACGTCTCCCGCTCGAGCGCGGCGCGCGCCTCGTGCTGGAGCCGTTCGATCGGGACGTCACACCAGTGACCGCGCCGGACGAGGGTCGCGAGCAGTCCATGGCCGGCCGCATAACGAGTTTCCGGCGCCGCCGGACGCACCGACAGGTACGACCGGAACCACTCGACGGCCGCTGAGGCATGTTCAGCCGCCTGTTGAAATTCACGGCATAACGCGACCGGTGCGCCACCGGCGACCGGCCATCCGGCGAGGTCGGCCAGCAGGAGCAGTCCCCCTTCGCACTCCCGGATGGCGCGGTCCCGCCAGGCCGCGAGCATGTCGCCATCGCCTAACGTGCGCCGGGCACCGTGCAGGAAGGCCGGGAACGCCTTGAGACGGGACACCGCGGCCTCGACGCGCGCCGTCACGCCCGAGGGATCGTTGCTGCCGGCGAGCGCGATGATCGAAAAGAGCGCCTCGCCGATCGCGATCGAGGGATTGCCGCGCATGCGGTGTGATTCATCCTCGCACAGACGAACCTCCAGCACCGAGTCTGCCAGCGCCCCGTCGATGGCCGCCCAATCCCGTCGTCGCAGCTCGTCCGAATGCAGGACGCCATATCCGGCTTCGGCCAGGGCGCGGCGCATGGCACTCATTTCATCGCGCGATGCCTGGATCGCCTCGGGCGAAAAGTCAGGCAGCGCGTGATCGTACTCATGAATACCGGTGTACGTCGCCGTCACGGGACGCCACCGGTAGAAATTCTCGAAGAACTCGTCGAGGGCAGTGCCGCTGGGCGAGATGGCGCCCTTCGCAGGGGCGAGGGAGTCGTGAGGGCTCACGACACGCGCTCCGCGTCCAGCGGTAATGAGACCCAGCGTCGCTCGCGGAACGACTGCTCCACCGCGTTGATGACTTCCTGCACGCGCGCCCCATCGGTGAAATCAGCCTCGTTTCGTTCATCGTTGGCAAGCAGCTCGGTGATGAAGGACGAAATGAGGTTGGCATAGAACAGGGTGCGCCACGATTCGTGCTTGCTGCCCCCGGGCGGGTAGAACCGTGCCGGGACCTCGAGCTCGCGAAACTCCACGGCGTCCGGACGCGCCGCGCGCAGCACCTCGCAGACACCGTTCTCCTCCACGAGCCGGCAGATCAGGGCCCCTTCCCTGCCATAGAGTCGTGCCTCGAGGCCCGGGTAATTGCCGACGGTGACGAAGCTCGTCTGCACCGTGCCTAACGCTCCGTTGGCGAACTCGCCCAGAAAGATGTCGCCATCGTCGATGTTCATGCGCATGATCCGACCCGTGGCGCGCACCATCCGCTCCGGAATGAAGTTGCGCATCGTGCCGACGACCTGCGCAAACGGGCTGCCCGTGAACCACATGCCGAGGTCGATGATCGGCGCCCCGTACCCCTCGAGCGACGACACCTGGATGACGGATTGGTCCGCGTTCGGATCGACCTGGCGGAGGGGATTGGATGGATCGAGCCATTGCGAGTTCTGCTCATATCCGTTGAAGATGAAGGGCGTGCCGATGAATCCTTCATCAATCAGCGACTTCATGTACCGCATGGCCGGACTGTAGCGGAACGTGAAGCCAAGACGCGTCTTGAGCTTTCGCGCCCGGGCAACCGCAGCCGCTCGCAGCGTCTCCCGATAGTCGAACGCAACCGGCTTTTCACACAGCACATGTTTTCCACCCTCCAGCGCCGCCATGCTCAGGTCGAAATGCGTCGCGCTCGGCGTGCATACGTCCACCAGGTCAACGTCCTCCCGGCCGACGATCTCCGTGTGATCCCGCGCCACGATGGGAATGTCGAAGTCGCGGGCCGCCTGCTCCGCCAGTTCACGGTTTGGATCGGCGATGGCCACGACCCGGCACCGCTCATCGCGTCGATAGCCGGGGAGGTGCGCATGACGCGCCCACGCACCGGCACCAAGAACGGCGACCCGGACGTGCTGGCTGGTGTTCACGAGCGGAATACGTTGCAGTTCATGCGCAGCGAATGTACCTGCCGTCCCGGCCAAAAGCAGAGGGCCGAGGCTTATCACGCTGCGCTGCCACTCGTTGGGGTGAATACACGGTATATCACCCGCGAACCGCGTGTGGCACGTGCTGAAGGGTAAGTTTTTGCCAATCGACTCGACTTCGAGGAGGATGGATGATCCGCATGGTTCTCGGCCTGGCGCTGCTGCTTTGCACGCACGCGGCAGGTCTTCACGCACAGCAGGGCACAGTCGTATTCAACGGTGTCGCGGTGATCCCGATGGACCGGGACGAGGTTCTGCAGAACCAGACCGTCATCGTCGAAAACGGGCGCATTTCGTACGTTGGCGCAGCGCGCAACGTACCTGCGGGCGCGACGGTGGTCGACGGCCGCGGGAAGTTCCTCATGCCGGGGATCGCCGAGTTCCACGCACATGTGCCGAGCGGCGCGGGAGCGATCCACGCGCACCGTGTCCTTTCATTATATGCGCTGGCTGGCGTGACCACGGCCCGGGGGATGCTCGGCGCACCATTGCATCTCGCCCTTCGCGACTCCATCCGCAACGGGCAGGTCTTCGGGCCGCGATTGCTGACATCGGGCCCCTCCTTCAACAACAACACGGTGTCGTCGCCCGCGGTTGCCGTTGCCATGGTGACGGACCAGAAGAATGCAGGCTACGACCTGTTGAAGATTCACCCCGGCGTTCCGCGAGTCGCCTTCGATTCCCTGGCGGCTACGGCAAACCGTCTTCGCATTCCGTTCGCAGGACATGTGCCGCTGGAAATCGGGCTGGATGTCGCCTTGACGTCGAAGTACTCGACCATCGATCACCTGGACGGCTTCCTCGAGGCGATGTACAACGGAACGCAGCCGCTCACGCCGGAGTTGAACGGATTTTTCGGGCTTGGCATCGTCAGGCAGCTGGATCCATCGCGCTTCCAATCGATTGTCGATCGCGTGAAGGCGTCAGGCGTGGCGATGGTTCCCACGCAGATCCTGATGGACAACTATACGAACGACCTGACGGGCGAGCAGTTGACGTCCACCGA
>Ga0079216_10000058_pt1 | contig 19469 bp, 16 predicted proteins | sample NCAS100_FD_77008 | JGI IMG/M metagenome (GOLD analysis project Ga0079216, IMG submission 77008) | Agricultural soil microbial communities from Utah to study Nitrogen management - NC AS100 | ecosystem: Environmental > Terrestrial > Soil > Agricultural land | place: USA: North Logan, Utah...
TCCCCCATCAGCCATCGCCCATCATTTTTTCAGGGCGCCAGCCGTTCAATCAGCCACTGCGCTTGCACCAGTCGATACTGCACCCGATCATGCAGCCGGCTCGGCCGTCCCTGCCAGAACTCGTAGACGCCTGGCGAAAGGATATACCCACCCCAGTGCGGCGGCAGCGGCACGTCGCCCTCGGGATGCCGGCTCTCGACTTCGCGCACCGCCTCGACCAGCCACTCGCGATCAGGTATGACACGGCTCTGCACGGACGCCCAGGCGCCATACCGCGAGCCTAACGGGCGCGTACGGAAGTAGTTTTCCGCTTCATCGGCCGGCATGCGCGAAACCGTTCCTTCGATCCGCACCTGCCGCTCGAGCTCCAGCCAGGCGAAAAGCAGCGCTGCCCTCGGGTTGCTCTCCAGCTCGACCGCCTTCCGGCTTCGGAAGTCGGTGAAGAATCCGAAGCCACGGGCATCGACCTCCTTCAAGAGTACGACCCTCGCCGACGGCTGCCCTTCAAGCGAGGATGTCGCCAGGGTCATGGCATTCGGTTCCGGGATCTCGGCGGTTACCGCTTCGGCGAACCATCGCTGGAATTGAGAGAGTGGGTCCTTGTCCACGTGCGCGATATCCAGCGATGCCAGGGCGTATTCGCGTCGCAGGTCAGCGGGATTCATCAGGGAATGGAGATGGCGGATGTCGGATGGCGGATGGCGGACGCCAAGAACAGTGACGTTGTTTCGCTTGTGCCGCAATTAAGGTCTGCCCGTCTGCCCGTTTACCCGTTTACCCGTTTACCCGTTTTATTTCAGGAACCACAAGCAGTCTCCCTGAATTCGTGACCAGGATGCCGGAAAGCCGCGACAGCGGACAGTCGAAGGACGACAGCTTCGCGCGCGACGCCATCCCATGGATGGACGACGTCTACCGGTTCGCGCTCTCACTGACGCGCGACTCGAACGACGCACAGGACATAGTTCAGGAGACGTACCTTCGTGCCTACCGATCATGGCACACCTTCGAGCCGGGGAGCGACTGCCGTCGCTGGCTCTTCACGATTTGCCGAAACGCCTTTCTTCGGTCGCGACAGCACTCCCGTCACGAGGTTGAAGCGATCGACGGCGACGCCGAAGCCCTCGCGTCGGCGCGAGAGCACAGCGAAATGATCGTGGACGGAACCGATCGCATCCTTGCTTCGGTCGATCTCGGTCCCGCGCTCGACCGCGCCATGGCAGACCTGGATGAGCCTTTCCGTTCAGTAGTCCAACTGGTGGATGTCGAAGACCAGTCATACGAAGCCGCCGCCGACATCCTTGGTGTACCAATAGGCACGGTGCGGTCGCGGCTCTTCCGGGCCCGGCGGCAGATGCAGCAGAAGCTGAGGGCTCACGCGAAGGACGCCGGCCTTGCCACGGTAGAAGCAGATCGGAAATCGCATGTCTGACGAACCTCGCGCGATCGATTGCCGAACGGCCGTCCAGCAGCTCTGGGACTACCTGGATGACGAGCTCAATGACGCCCGGATGGTCGAGGTGCGTCATCACCTGCTCACGTGCAAGAGTTGTCTGCCGCACGCGGAGTTTGGCCGCCTCTTCATCCAGGCCCTGAGCCGGGCTCGCGAGCGCCATGTGATGCCTCCCGCCGTGCGGAGCCAGGTCATGGCTGCCCTTGCCGAGGCTGGCTACTCCTCGGAATCCCCCGGTTGATATAGGGGGAGGGGGTATATAGCTTTCCTCACGGAATCCAGGCCGAGGAGGGCTATATGAAGCAACTGAAGCTGGAAGTGTCGGGGATGAGCTGCGGCCACTGCGTTGGCGCAGTTCGAGAGGCGCTGGCCGCCGTTCCCGGCGTGAAAGTCGACAGCGTGTCGATTGGATCCGCGTCGGTTTCGTTCGACGAAACAAAGACGACGGTGGGCGACCTGGTGGACGCGGTATCCGAAGCCGGCTACGAAGCCACTGAGGCGGCTGCGTAACGTGGCACCCGAGGAGCACGGCGCAACCGCGACGCTGGACACTCGTCAGGCAGCGAAGCTCAACATTCCTGTCTCGGGGATGACGTGTGCCGCCTGCCAGGCACGCGTACAGCGCGTCCTGGAAAAGACGCCGGGCGTCGATGAGGCGTCTGTCAGCCTCATGACGAACACCGCCACGGTTCACTTCGATCCAGCAGTAGTCGACGTGAACGCACTGGTGGAACGCATCCGCGGAACCGGATATGGCGCCGAGTTACCGCTCGACGATCTCAGTGCGGTGGAAGAGCAGGAAGCACAGGACAGAGCCAGGGTCGAAGACGCAAAGGAGCTGCGGATCAAGACGACTCTGTCGCTGATCACGGGCGTCGTGGCCATGGTTGTGTCGATGCCGCTCATGGCGGCCAACGCGCATCACGGCTCCGGTTCGGCGGATCCGGTCATGCGTTGGACGATGGTGTGGCTGGATCCCGTGCTGCGGCGCGCACTCCCGTCGTTGTATGCGGTTCCGATCACCGTCATCAGCTGGACTCTGATGTTGCTCACGGCCGTGATCATGGTCTGGGCCGGCGGCCGGTTCTACGTGCGTGCGTGGAAGGCATTCCGGCACCGTTCGGCGGACATGAACACACTCGTTGCCGTCGGCACAGGCGCCGCATTCCTGTTTTCTGTTTTTGCCACGGTCGCGCCTCAGGTATTCATCAGCCGAGGCATCGCGCCCGACGTCTACTACGAAGCGGTCATCATCATCATCGCGTTCATCCTCGGCGGGAACGCGCTTGAGGCACGGGCAAAGGCTGGCACGTCGTCGGCGATCCGCAAGCTGATCGATCTTCGGCCGCGACTGGCGCGCGTCAGGCAGGATGGTGCCGATCGCGACATCGACCTCGGCGACGTGCGCGAGGGGGATGAGGTCGTCGTGCGGCCTGGTGAGCGGCTTCCCGTCGACGGTGTGGTCATGACAGGATCAAGTGCCATCGACGAGTCGATGCTGACCGGAGAGCCGCTGCCGGTGGCCAAGGGCGTGGGCGACCGCGTCATCGGTGGCACGATCAACAAGACGGGAAGCTTCACCTACCGGGCGACGACGTTAGGCGCCAGTAGTGTGTTGTCGCAGATCGTCCGGTTGATGCGTGACGCGCAAGGGTCGCGTGCACCCATTCAACGGCTCGCCGATCGCGTCAGTGCGGTGTTCGTCCCGACGATCCTGGTGATTTCGGTGATCACGTTCGTCCTGTGGTACGTGCTGGCCGATTCGGCGCCACTGCTGCGGGCATTCACCGCTGCCATTTCGGTGCTCATCATCGCCTGCCCATGCGCGATGGGTCTGGCCGTCCCGACGGCGGTCATGGTCGCAACAGGTCGAGGCGCGGAACTGGGCGTGCTGATCAAGGGCGGGGAAGCGCTCGAACGCGCGGGGACTGCCGACACCGTTGTCATGGACAAGACAGGCACCGTCACTGAAGGCAGACCCGCTGTCGTTGCGCTGAAGGCACTGCAGCCGGACAGCGAAGAGGAATTGCTGGCGCTGGTCGGTTCCCTGGAGCGTGGTTCTGAACATCCGCTCGCGTCGGCCATTGTCGAATCAGCGTCGGCTCGCGGGGCGCGATTTTCGACGGTCGAGTCGTTTGCGGCTGTTCCGGGCAAGGGCGTCACCGGCGTGGTTGACGGACACTCCCTGGCCGTGGGGAACGCGAGCCTGATGAAGGATTGGGGCCTGGAGGTCGCAGCGTTGCGTGACTGGGTGCGTGAACGCACGGACCGCGCCGAGTCGGTGGTGTTTGTGAATGTGGATGGGAGGCTGGCGGGTGCGTTGAGCGTCGCGGATCCGGTGCGCCCTACATCGCTGCTTGCCGTCAGGCGGTTGCGTGAGGCAGGCCTGGATGTCGTTCTCCTGACCGGTGACGTGCCGGAAACCGCGCATGCCGTGGCGCACGAGGTGGGAATCGATCGCGTGATTGCGAGCGTGCTTCCCGCGGGAAAGGTGGATGTCATCCGGAAGCTTCAGGACGAAGGCCATGTCGTCGTTATGGTGGGCGACGGCATCAATGATGCGCCGGCGTTGGCACGAGCCGATGTCGGTGTGGCGATGGGTGGTGGCACGGACGTCGCGCTGGAAGCGGGCGACATCGCCCTGCTGCGTCCCGATCTTGGCGCAGTGGCGGATGCGGTCGCGCTTTCGCGCCGCACGATGCGGATCATGCGGCAGAATCTTTTCTGGGCATTCGTCTACAACGTACTGGGGGTGCCGATTGCGGCCGGGGTGCTTTATCCGGCTACCGGGTTGCTGCTCAGTCCAATTCTGGCGAGTGCGGCGATGGCTATGTCTTCAGTCAGCGTGGTTACTAACAGCTTGCGTCTGGGAAGGTGAGGGGCACACTGAGGGTGGACGTGGGACGTGGGAGAAACCGGATAAACACGGGTGCATCAATGGGAAAAGTTCTTGAATCTGAACACGACTCTTGTGCGTGTGGGAGCGCCACAACTTCGTCAGGCGGGCGCAGGGCGACTGGCGTTGATCCGGATATTCGCGATCGCAATCTCAAGCGACTTCGCCGAATCGAGGGGCAGGTGCGGGGGTTGCAGAAGATGGTCGATGAAGACCGGTACTGCGCCGACATTCTGACGCAAATCTCCTCGGTTCAGGAAGCGCTTCGCGGTGTGGGACGTGAGCTCATGCGCAACCATTTGAAACACTGTGCGACCTCTGCCATCAAGGCGGGGCCGGAACAGGCGGAACCCATGTACGATGAGCTCATCGACCTCATGTACCGGAACCTCCGGTAGCTTCCGAACGTCCACACCGAATCGTTAGACTCCGTCGTGCCCCGTCGCCCAGCCATTGGCATTCTCGCCGCGTTGCTCCTGATCCCACAGTTGGTGGGAGCGAGCGACGTCGGCTGTTCACGTCACGGCAGTGACGCCAAGCCAGCTGCCGCTGCGACGGAGATGATGGCCGGACACGAGCACCACCACGAGAGCTCCGGGGAGAACACGGTTCCGGGCGAGGATCATCCGGTTACGGACTGCTGCCCGGCAATGAGCACCTGTTCCACCGGTGCGATCCAGGTCGTCGATAACGACCTGACGAGCTGGTCCTGGCATAACGAGGAGCCGACGGATTTCGTGACGTCGTCGCGCACGCGCGTCGAGTCGCCGGACCCGCCTCCCCCGAAGGCGTAGTCGACCGGCAGATCACTTGTCATCCGCCAGGCGCCGTTTGGCGTTAGGCGGTGGGGCGTTCGTCACCATTCGCATCACACGGGTGCTGGTGCGCGTGCGTCCGGTCCCCTACTCCGACAGAATCATGCGTGTTTTTCGACGCACCGTTTTCACGTTGCTCAGTCTCATCCCGTGGCTGCGTGGTGGCATTGCGGTTGCCCAGGACATGCCCGGGATGCAAATGGGCAGTCCTTCCAGCGCGCCCCTCGGCATTTCGATGGAACGGATGGGCTCCGGCACAACCTGGATTCCGGACGCCGTCACGCTTCCTTCGCGCCATTTCATGGCCGGATCATGGGAGCTCATGCTCCACGGCGTCGCCTTTGCCCAGTATATCAACCAGGACGGTCCCCGCGGCGATAGCCAGTTTGGCTCGCTGAACTGGGGGATGTTCATGGCCAGTCGTGAGCTCGCCGGCGGGCGCTTTCAGGCGCGCACGATGCTGAGCATCGACCCGGCGACCGTTACAAAGCGCGGTTACCCCTTGCTGTTACAGAGCGGCGAAGCACTGGATGGTGAACCGATCCGGGACCGGCAGCATCCGCACGATTTCTGGATGGAACTCGGCGTCCTGTACGAACGACCGGTGTCCAGCACGCTCGGAATCAGCCTCTACGCCGCGCCGGCCGGCGAACCGGCCCTTGGCCCGGTGGCATTCATGCACCGGCCATCGGCAATGGATAACCCGTTCGCGCCGCTCGGTCACCATTGGCAGGACGCAACGCATATCTCGTTCGGCGTTCTTACGGCGGGCCTGTTCGGCCGGGCGTGGAAGCTCGAAGGATCGGTCTTCAACGGCCGCGAGCCTAACGAAGAGCGCTGGGATTTCGACCGGATAAAGCTGGATTCGTATTCCGGACGGCTGACGGTGAATCCTGCACCGGCGTGGAGCTTTTCGGCCGGTTACGGCTACCTGAAGAGCCCGGAAGTCCTGAATCCGGACGAGCCGACGCATCGCGTGACTGCGGCAGCATTGCACGGCGCGAAGCTCGGAACCGAGGGACAGTGGGCCAGCGCCGCAACGTACGGCCTCAACACGCACCACGGTGAACGCTCGCAAAGCATGACCTTCGAGACCCAGGCCATTCTTGATCGCTGGAACACGCTCCTCTCCCGTATCGAGTTCGTGGAGAAGTCGGCCGAGGATCTCGTGCTGGACGAACCTCCGTCGTCATTTGCTCCCGATGAGCAGTTTGCGATCTCCAGCCTGTCGTTAGGGTACATCCGCGAGCTGCGACGCGGCTGGGGGATGACGGTCGGTGTCGGGGCAATGGGGACCGTGAACATCGTGCCGTCGGCGCTCGAAAATGCGTACGGGTCCCGCACGCCGCTGGGGGCCGTCGTGTTCCTCCGCGTGCGGCCCTTCCATGCTGCCGGGGGAATGGCGGGGATGCACCACGATCACCGCGAGCCGCAGAGGTGAAAGCGCGCCGCGCGCTGATTGTCGCACGCGCGTTTGGCAGGCCCGCTTGTGTCGCGGGCCTGCTGGTCGCGAGTGTGGCGATGGTCGCGCTGGCGCATGCCACGCTTCGCCGCGCCGATCCCCCCGTTGGTGGTCGCGTGACCCTGCCACCGCGCGAGCTGAGGCTCGAGTTCAGTGAGGCGGTGGCGGCGCGCACGGCGCGGGTGGAGCTGGTTGCTCCGGACTCGCAGCGCGTCGCGCTCGCGGTTCGGGGGGATTCAGCGCTGCCTAACGTGCTTCGCGCCGATGTACCGCCGCTGACCGCGAGCGGAGCGTATCGCGTGGAGTGGAGGCTGGTGGGCCCCGATGGCCATGCCGTCACCGGCAAGTATGGATTCGTCGTCGATTCGATTCCGGTGGCGCAGACCGACACGGCCATCGCGCCCCATAAGGAAGAGGAGGCGCACATTCCTCCTTCGGATTCCCTGGCCCAGCAGTCGATCAGGTTCGCATCGTCCTTGGCATTGCTGGTCGCCGTCGGCAGTATCGCGTTCGCCCTGTTCGTGCTGCCCGCGGTTGCGCGATCCGATAATGCCACGTCCTACGGCGATGCAGTCGACAATCGATTGCGGTGGGCAGGGACTATGGCGGGATGGGCGCTGCTGCTCCTGGCAATAATCCGGCTGATCAGTCACGCAGCAGTGCTCAGCGGCTCCGTGGGAGCACTGCGTGTGAGCGATCTCGGTGACCTGATCACGAGTTCCACGTTCGGACGTGGATGGTCGCTGCAGGTACTCGGCTCAATCGCGCTCATCGTAGTCCTTCGCGCGCGTACGCCAGCACGTTGGCGGATGGCGGCAGGACCCGCGGTGGTGTTATCGATTGCCGCGGCCATGCTTGGCCACGCAGGAGCGATTGCGGATGTCCAGGCGCTCGCAGTGGCAGTGGACGCGACACATGCACTTGCTGCCAGTGGATGGGCAGGAACCATTCTGATCTTTTCAGCTGCGGCGCTGCCGTCGATTGGCCGGGTTACGGCCGAGCATCGCCTCACGGTGGCGCGGCATCTCCTGCGTGCGTTCTCGCCGCTGGCGCTCGTGTGCGCGCTGATCCTCGCTGCCACAGGCGTCGCGAGCGCCTGGCTGCAGCTCCGGGACGTGGGGCTGCTGTTGAACAGTCCGTACGGACTGGCGCTCATCCGGAAGGTCGTCGTTGTAGTCCTTATCGTGGCGTTGGGAGCATACCATTGGCGTATAGCGCAGCCGTCGCTCGACACCGAGCGGTCGCTTGCGCGCCTGCACACGTCGCTCGCGCTTGACGTCGTTCTCGTCGTACTGATCCTGGCCCTGACGGCGGTCCTGACCGGCACGGCACCTCCTGTTCGTTAGGCGCGAAGTCTTCTCCCGAGGGATACCCATGAGGCGAATCACCCTGGCGACAATCGCCACCGCACTCGCTGCCCTGTCCGCTCCTGCGTCGGCGCAGCATGAAGGTCACGGAAATCCGGGAGACTCAGCCGCGGTCGTTGCGGTGGTGTCGAAGTATCACGCGGCACTGGCCGCCGGAGACAGCGTTGGCGCACTCGCCCTGCTCGCAGATGATGCCGTCATCCTCGAGTCGGGCGGGGTGGAAACACGCGCCGAATATCGGTCACACCACCTGCCGGGTGACATAAGCTTCGCCAAGTCGATCAAAAGTGAGCGTGGGCCGGTCCACATGCGCGTCCGCGGCGACGTTGCGTGGACGACAGGCACCAGCACGACGCAAGGCGAGATGAACGGTCGCACCATCAACTCAACAGGCGCAGAGCTCATGGTGCTGGTGCGCACTGCACAGGGGTGGAAGATCTCGGCGATTCACTGGTCGTCGCGGCAGCGGCGTGCGGGCGGATAAAGGGATCGTGCTTCCCTTACCTGATCCGTGCCTCAGCGTAGGGGATCGCCCGACCCGTCGGGGATGTTCCCCTGACTGATGGCCCGCGCTCAAGGTCGTTCTGTAAAGACGAGAAACAGTGCGGCCGATCCGCAGCATTGTGCCTGAACCAGCAGTGGTCGAATGATCCGTCGAGTGACTTCGCTTCTTGCTGCTATCGCGCTGATCTTCGCGGTGGCGGCTCCTCCCGCGGCCGCGTGTGAAAGCGCGGCCGTGGAGAGAGGCGCGGCGCTGTCAGCGATGTCTGGCGCCACACATTCGATGGACGACATCACTCAGGCGGACTGCCCGGAATCCGGAATGCCGGCCAATCCCGAGCACGACTCCGACTGCATGGAAACGTGTCTGTCGATGATCGGGTGCTCCTCGCCGTGTTTTGTCGCCGAGGGCGCATTGGTTGGCAGCATGGGCCACGAGTCGCTGGCACCGCACACCGCTGCGACGCCGCATTCGACCCGTTACTCCGCGCCAGATCGACCGCCACCGCGGCTCTAGTTCTCCTCACAACTGACGTGCGCACTCGGCGATTCCGCCGGCGCATGATCGCATGCACCGACGCTCGGTGCGTGCTCCCGGGAGAACTCCATGAAAAGCGCTTTCATCTGGCCCGTCGCGGGCCAATTCACAAGTCGATCGTCGCTGATAGTCGGTTCGGTCGCCTGCATCGTAATTCCAGCTTTTACGGCCAGGTCACAGGAAAACGCGCGGACGCTTCGGCTGAGCGACGTGTACGTCGCCGTCGCCGAGCGTAATCCGAGGGCCGCGGCAGCCCGCTTCCTTGCCAGCGCTGCTGAAGCGCGGATTTCCCCGGCGGCGGCACTCCCGGATCCGCAGGTACAGCTCGGATTCATGAACTATGCACTGCCCGCGGTTCGTCCGATGGACCCGTTAGGCATGGTGCAGGTCCAGGTCATGCAGATGGTTCCGACTGGTGGAAAACTGCCGCTGTCGGGACGCATTGCCCGCCACCAGGCCACTGCTGAGCGGGAAAGGGCCGGCGATGTCGCGTGGGAGCAGCGAACCCGCGCCGCCATGGCGTTCTATGAGTTGTTCCAGGCCGAACAAGGTGTAGCCATCGCGACGGAGACGCGCCAGCTGGTGCAGAGTGTCGCGCGGATCGCGCAGACGATGTACGAAGTCGGTGAAGGGAACCAGGCGGATGCGCTCCGCGCCCAGGTCGAACTCGCCCGCATGACCGAGGAGATCGCGCGCATGGAAGCGATGCGCTCTTCGGCGGCCGCGAAGCTCAACGCGCTGATCGATCGCCCCTTCGAGTCCGAAGTCCCGAAAGCCGCACGGCCGATCTTTCCCGAGGCGTTGCCCATCATCGACTCGGTGCTGAGCCGCGCGATGCGAGACCGCCCGATGATCCGCGCGGGGCAACAGGAAGTGGAAGCCGCTGCTGTCATGTCAGTGCGCGCGCGCCGCGAGCTGATCCCTGATCTCGTCCTCGGCGTGCAGTACGGGCAGCGGGCGGACGCGATGGGCACAGAACGGATGGGAAGCCTGATGATCGGCGCCTCGGTGCCGCTGTTCGCTCGCCGACGGCAACTGAAGTGGCGCGATGAAGCCGACGCGATGCGCGCCATGGCGGAAGCCGACCTGACGTGGATGAAGGCGGACACGCGCGGACGCGTTGGCGAAGTCATGGCGATGCTGGCGCGCTCACGCCGGCTCGCAGAGCTCTACGCGGGGACGGTACTGCCGCAGGCAGAGGCGGCGGTCACCTCAGCGCTGTCTGCCTATCGAGTGGGACGCGTCGACTTCATGACCGTGCTCGACAACCGGATGACGGTGAACCGGTACCGGATGGAGCTGCTGGGCCTGCAGGCCGAGGAAGGAAAGGCCTGGGCCGAGCTGGAGATGCTGGCAGGGCGGGAGCTGATCGATTCAAGGTCGATCGATACGACAACGAAGGGAGAGGGCGGATGACAAACCCCGATATGCGCACCGATACCTCGCCCTTTGACGACCGCGTGGTCACGCGATCGCGCCGCTTGCTTCGCATCGCGGTCCCGGTTCTCGTGGTTGCGGCCTCGCTGGTCGCCGCGATCGTCCTGACGCGTGACGTGCCTGACAAGGCAAGTGCGTCGGGTCACGTTCACGGGGCCGCAGGCGCCACGGCCGCAACGCCGGTCGCCCTCGACCCCGAAGGGGCACGACGAATCGGCGTGACCTTCGCTGTGGTCGAAGCGGGTCCGATCAACGCGGAAATCCGTTCCCTCGGCCAGGTCACTTATGACGAGACCCGCACGACGGCCGTTTCACCGAAGGTGGACGGTTGGGTCGAGAAACTCCACGTCAACTTCACCGGACAGCAGGTGCAGCAGGGCGAGGCGCTGCTCGACATCTACTCACCCATGCTGGTTTCGGCGCAGGAAGAACTGCTGCTGGCGGTTCGCCTTGCCGCAGACGTTGCGAACGGAACGGTCGAGGCGCGTCGGTCGGCGGAGGAAATGCTCACCTCGGCCCGCCGTCGGCTTCAATACTGGGACATCCCGGCGTCCGACGTGGAGCGAATCGAACGCACGGGTCAGACGACGCGAACCATCACGTTGCGTTCAACTTCGCGCGGCATCGTCGTGGAGAAGGCGGTACTCAGCGGCCAGCGTATCATGGCCGGTGAAACGCTGTATCGTCTCGCGGACCTTCGCAGCGTGTGGGTGGACGGCCAGGTGTTCGAGCACGACCTCGCGCTCGTGCGCATGGGGCAGCGTGTGTCGGTCGAAATACAGGCCTACCCCGGCGAACGATGGCCGGGCAGCGTGACCTACGTCTATCCGCTCGTTGATGCTGCGACGCGAACGGCACGGATCCGTATCGAGCTCACGAATCCGGGACTACGGCTCAAGCCGGGAATGTTCGCGACCGTGCACCTGTCCGGCGCGGTTCGTGAGCGCGTGCTCACCGTGCCCCGCTCGGCGGTGCTGGCGACGGGTCAGCGTTCGATCGTGTTCCTCAAGGCAGCGGACGGCACGCTGCAACCGCGCGAGGTCGTGACTGGCGTTGCCAATGACGACCGCGTCGAGATCAGGAGTGGTGTGCAGGCAGGCGATACCGTTGTGGCGTCGGCCACGTTCCTGATCGATGCCGAATCAAACCTGAAGTCGGCGTTAGGCGGCATGGCCGGGATGCCGGGCATGGATTCGTCCGCGGCCAGGCCGGTCCCGCCGCCGCCTCCGCGCACGAGGACGGACTCGGTGAAGAAGATCCCGCCCGCAGAGGACCATTCAAAGCACGGCATGGCTGATACGGTCTCGAAACTGAATCCAGTCCTCCGCGAGGAGTAGCGACCATGCTCAAACGGATTATCGAATGGTCGGTGGCGAATCGCCTCCTCGTCCTCCTGTTCACGGCGGCAGCGATCGCCGGCGGGATCTGGGCGATACGAAACACGCCGCTCGAGGCGCTGCCTGACCTGTCGGACGTGCAGGTGATCGTCCAGACCGACTTCAACGAACAGGCACCGCGCATCGTCGAGGATCAGGTTACGTACCCGATCGCAGCCGAGATGCTGAAGGTGCCGGCAGCAAAAGTGGTTCGCGGCTACTCCTTCTTCGGCGTCTCGTTCGTCTACGTCATCTTCGACGACGGTACGGATCTCTACTGGGCGCGGACGCGGGTCCTGGAATACCTCAACGGCATTGCCGGCAAGTTGCCCGCCGGCGCAACGCCGCAGCTCGGTCCAGACGCGACGGGACTCGGCTGGGTCTACCAGTATGCGCTCGAGGACACAACCGGGAGGCTGGATCTCTCCGAGCTTCGCTCGCTACAGGACTGGTACCTTCGTTATGCACTGACCGCGGTGCCCGGCGTATCGGAAGTGGCGTCGGTCGGCGGATTCGAGAAACAATACCAGATCGATCTCGACCCGACCCGCCTCCAGGCGTACGGGATCTCGGTCACCGGCGTGATGAGCGCGGTGCGCAACGCCAACGCTGACATCGGCGCCATGGTCGTGGAATTGTCGGAGCGCGAGTACATGGTGCGCGGGCTCGGTTACCTGAAGTCGATCGGCGACATCGAGAACGTCGTGGTGAGCGCGAACGAGGCCGGTACGCCGATCCGTGTCGCCGACATCGGCCGCGTCTCGGTCGGGCCGGGGGTGCGTCGGGGGATCGCCGATCTCGACGGGCGCGGAGACGCCGTTGGCGGCATTGTCGTTATGCGGTTCGGCGAGAACGCGCTGGAGACGATCAAACGGGTGAAGACGCGACTGGCTGAAGTGGCTGCCGGGCTTCCACCAGGCGTCGTGGTTCGAACGACGTACGATCGCTCAGACCTCATCGAGCGCTCCATCGAAAACCTTCGTGGAAAGCTGCTCGAGGAAAGTGTGATCGTGGCGCTGGTCTGCGTGATCTTCCTGCTCCACGTGCAGTCGGCACTGGTCGCGATCATCACGCTGCCGCTGGGAATTCTCATCGCGTTCATCGGCATGCGATGGGTTGGCGTTGGCGCTGACATCATGTCGCTGGGTGGCATCGCCATCGCCATTGGCGCCATGATCGATGCTGCCATCGTCATGATCGAGAACATGCACAAGCATCTCGAGCGCGCCGTGCTGGCGAAGGATCCAGCTCAAGCAAGCCAACGTTCGTTCAGCACCAGGTCACTCAGCGTAGCCGAACGGACACAGATCGTGATCGACTCGGCCAAAGAGGTTGGGCCGGCGCTGTTCTTCTCGCTGCTCATCATCACGGTCTCCTTCCTGCCTGTATTCACGCTGGAAGGACAGGAAGGTCGCCTGTTCAAGCCACTCGCGTTCACGAAGACGTTTGCGATGGCGGCGGCAAGCCTGTTATCGGTGACCCTGGTTCCGGTGACGATGGGGCTGTTCATCCGGGGTCGCATGTACCGCGAGCGCGCCAATCCGTTGAACCGCGCGCTGATCCGGATCTATCGACCGGTGATCGACTTCGTGTTGCATCATCGGCTGCCGGTCATCGCGGTCAGTCTGGCCGTCCTTGTGCTGACGTGGATTCCCTGGCAACGCATCGGGAGCGAGTTCATGCCGCGGCTCGATGAGGGAACGGTGCTCTACATGCCCGTCACACTGCCCGGAGTAAGTGTCGCGCGCGCGCGGGAAATCATGCAGACGCAGGACCGGATCCTGAAGTCGATCCCTGAAGTGCAAACCGTGTTCGGAAAATCGGGTCGCGCGACCACCGCGACTGACCCGGCTGGTCTCGATATGTTCGAGACCACCATCACGCTCAAACCGGAAAGCGAGTGGCGCGCGGGCATGACCTGGGATCGGCTCATCGCCGAGATGGATTCCTCCGTCCGCATGCCCGGCGTGACGAACGCGTGGACGATGCCGATCAAGGGACGCATCGATATGCTGGCGACCGGGATCCGGACGCCGGTGGGCATCAAGATTTTCGGACCGGATTTGTCTGAGCTCGAGCGACTCGGCAAGGAAGTCGAAGCCATGGTGGCGATGGTCCCGGGCACGCGCAGTGTTTTCGCCGAGCGCGCCGTGTCGGGTTACTATCTCGACATCGACATCGATCGGGAAGCCGCCGCGAGATACGGGCTCAATGTTGGCGACATCCAGGCGGTCATTGCCACGGCCATTGGTGGGATGACAATCACGCAGACGGTTGAGGGTCGTGAACGATACGGCGTCCGCGTGAGGTACCCGCAGGAGCTGCGCGACAGTCCCGAACGGCTGGCGCAGGTGCTCGTTCCGGTGAACATCTCGGGCGCGTCAGGGCCGGCAACGGGGGGCATGACGGGCGCGGGCCCGATGAACACGACCGCAGGAATGCCGACGGGTCGTGTCGCCCAGGTGCCGTTAGGCCAGGTGGCAACGTTCCGACAAGTGCCGGGACCGATGGTGGTGCGTACCGAAGATGCGGTACCGACGGCGTGGGTGTACGTGGATGTCGTCGGGCGGGACATTGGCGGTTACGTGGAAGAAGCGCGGGAGATGGTCGAGTCGGCCGTCACGCTGCCGCCCGGATATACCATCAGGTGGAGCGGACAGTACGAATACATGCAGCGCGCTGCCGCCCGGATGAAGGTGGTGATACCGGCAACGCTGGCGATCATCTTCCTGCTGCTCTACTTCAATTTCCGGAACGTCGGCGAAACGCTCATCGTTATGCTGTCGCTGCCGTTTGCGCTCGTCGGTGGCATCTGGTTCATCTGGGCGCTCGGGTATAACTGGTCTGTTGCCGTCGCAATCGGGTTCGTCGCGCTCGCCGGCGTTGCAGCGGAAACAGGCGTTATCATGCTGATCTATCTCGACCACGCCTGGCGCGACCGGGTCACCCCCGGTGTCGCGCCCACGCTGCGTGATCTCTACGCGGCGGTCGTCGAAGGGGCCGTCGAACGGGTGCGGCCAAAGATGATGACGGTGACGGCAATCATGGCGGGACTCCTGCCGATCCTGTGGGGCTCCGGCGCGGGCGCCAGCGTCATGAAGCGGATCGCCGCACCAATGATCGGCGGCATGATCAGCAGCACCATCCTCACGCTGGTCGTGATCCCCGCGATCTACTCGTTATGGAGACAACGCACCATCGACTCGCGCGTCCGCATCCGCGGTCACGCAAGGGCTGGCGTGTCTGTTGCGGACAAGTTACCAGCCGGTTGACGCGACCGCGCGCCAGCCGGATGGAACGACTCACCGCCATAGGTCGCCATCTCCTCGTACTGCCGGTACTTCTCTGTCACCACCTGCTGCGCGTCTGCCAGAAGTGCCTCGGCCGCCTCAGGATTCGTGTTGATGAGCGACCGGTACCGCAGTTCGTTGTAGGCGTAGTCCCGGAATGCAATCGTCGGCCTTGGTGAATCGAGGCGGAATGGACGTTCACCCACGGTGCGCATCGCGGGATTGAACCGGAAGAGTGGCCAGTAGCCGCTGGCGGTGGCGAGGTCCTGCTGCTTCATCCCGTAGCGCAGGTCGATGCCGTGTGCGATGCACGGACTGTACGCCAGGATCAGCGAGGGACCGGGCCAGGCTTCGGCCTCGCGGAAGGCGATCAGCGTCTGCTGCGGATTCGCGCCCATCGCCACCTGCGCGACGTACACGTTCCCGTAGGCGATGGCTTGCAGGGCGAGGTCCTTTCGCGCGACGCGCTTGCCGGCGGCGGCGAACTTGGCGACCGCGCCTAACGGCGTAGCCTTCGACGCCTGCCCACCCGTGTTCGAATAGACCTCGGTATCCAGGACCAGTACGTTGACATCGCGGCCGGTCGCCAGCACGTGGTCCAGGCCACCATAGCCAATGTCATACGCCCACCCGTCGCCGCCGACGATCCAGATACTCCGCCGCACCAGGTGATCGACGACTGACAACAGGTCACGGGCGTCCGCGTTGTTGATTCTGCGGAGGCATTGCCGGAGCAGCTCGACTCGCTGGCGCTGGAGCAGCAGTTCCGATTCCCGCTCCTGCGGTGCCTCGAGGATGAATCGAACGAACTCCTCCCCTAACGCCGGCGCGAGCTTCCGCAGCAATGTCGCCGCCAGCTCTACGTGCTTGTCCGCGGCCAGACGGAAGCCGAGTCCGAATTCGGCGTTGTCCTCGAAAAGCGAATTCGACCAGGCAGGCCCGCGTCCAGCGGCATCTTTTGTCCACGCAGTCACAGGCAGGTTGCCTGCGTAAATCGACGAGCAGCCGGTCGCGTTGGCGACTTGGAGCCGGTCACCAAAGAGCTGTGACAGCAGCTTGAGGTACGGCGTCTCGCCGCAGCCCGCGCATGCGCCCGAAAACTCGAACAACGGCTGGAGAAATTGCACGCCACGCACGGTACCGAAGTCGACACGTGCGCGATCGTTTACGGGAAGTGCCTCGTAGAAGGCAATGTTCGTCCGCTCTGCTTCAAGAAACGGCGCCTTCGGTCCGAGGTTGATCGCCTTCATACCGGGGTCTTTCGGATCATGCTCCGGGCAGACCTCGACACACACACCGCATCCGGTGCAGTCCTCGACGTAGACTTGCAGCGAGTAGCGAGCGCCGGGATATCCCCTGGCATTCACTGGCGCCGACAGGAAGCTGTCGGGCGCGCCAGTCAGCAGGTCCTCGTCGTAGTAACGGGCGCGGATCACGCTGTGTGGGCACGCGAATCCACATTGGCCGCATTGCACGCACAGGTCCGGATCCCAGATAGCGACCGTGTCGGAGATGTTCCTTTTCTCGAAGGCGGCGGTACCGGTTGGCCATGTTCCGTCAACGGGAAGCTGGCTCACGCGCAGCTCGTCGCCACGACCGGCCATCATCCTGGCCGTGACCAGTTGGACGAACTCCGGAGCGTGCGCTGGCACGACCCGGGGACGCTCGAAACGGCTCGTTACCGTGGCGGGCACAACTACCTCGAACAGGTGTGTGAGCGCCCGGTCAACGGCGTCGAAGTTCTTTCGAACAACCTCCGCACCTTTGGACCCGTAGCTGTTCTCGATCGATTGCTTGATGCGCCTGATGGCCTCGGCGCGGGGCAGCACACCCGAGATCGCGAAAAAGCAGGTCTGCAGGATTGTATTGATCCGTCCGCCCAGGCCGGCGTCACGCGCAACCTTCGTGGCATCGATTACGAAGAAGCGAAGCTCCTTCTGCAGGATCTGTGTCTGCAACGAGCGAGGAAGATGGTCCCACACCTCGTGTGGCCCGTACGGCGTGTTGAGCAGGAATGTGCCGCCGGTGACGGCCAGTTGCAGTACGTCGGTCCGTTCCAGGATGCCCGCCTGATGGCACGCCACGAAATTCGCGGACTCGATCAGGTACGGCGCCTGGATCGGCTTTGTCCCGAAGCGCAGGTGGGAAATGGTCTGCGCGCCCGACTTGTGCGAGTCGTAGACGAAATAGCCTTGCGCGTACATCGCTTCATCGGCGGCAATGATCGTCACGCTGTTCTGGTTTGCGCCGACGGTGCCGTCAGAGCCGAGTCCGAAGAACAGAGCTCGCACCACGTCATCGCGCTCGAGCGAAAACGACGCGTCGAACGTCAGGCTGGTGTGTGAGACATCATCGTCGATACCGACGGTGAAGCCGTTCTTCGGTTCCGGCTTCTTCAATTCGTCGAACACCGCGTTGGCCTGCGCCGGGTTGAAGTTCTTGGACCCGAGGCCATAACGCCCGCCGACCACGCGCGGCATGTTCCTCCTCGCTCCGGCCGCAAAAGCCTGGGCCAGCGTGGTGACCACGTCGAGATACAGCGGCTCACCCGGTGCCCCCGATTCCTTGGTCTGTTCGAGCACTGCGATGGCGCGGCACGACTCAGGCAGCGCTGCGACAAAGCGGTCCGCGTCGAACGGTCGGTAGAGGCGAACCTGCAGTACGCCGACGCGTTCCCCGTTATCTCGCAGATAAACAGCCGTATCACGCACCGTCTCCACGCCTGACCCCATGAGCACGATCACCCGCTCGGCGTCAGGCGAGCCGTAATACTCGAACAGCTTGTAGGTGCGCCCGGTGAGTTCGGCGAAGCGATCCATGGCGCCCTGCACGATGGCGGGAACCCGTGTGTAAAACGGGTTTGCCGTCTCGCGTGCCTGGAAGAACGTGTCCTGGTTGTGCGCCGTCCCGCGCACGACGGGGTTCTCCGGTGTGAGTGCGCGCGCCCGATGCGCGTGGACCAGATCCTGGCGAATCATCGCGCGTATCTGGGCGTTGGACAGCAACGTGATCTTGTTGAGCTCGTGCGAGGTGCGAAAGCCATCGAAGAAATGCAGGAAGGGGATCCGCGATTCCAACGTGGCCGCCTGCGCGATCAGCGCCGCGTCATGTGCCTCCTGAACGGATGCCGACGCCAGCAATGCAAATCCCGTGGTGCGCGCGGCCATCACGTCGGAGTGATCGCCGAAGATCGAGAGGGCCTGCGTCGCCAGCGCCCGCGCGGCCACGTGGAAGACCGTAGACGTCAGCTCACCGGCGATCTTGTACATGTTCGGCAACATCAGCATGAGGCCCTGCGACGCCGTGAACGTCGTCGTCAGCGCGCCCGATTGCAGCGCGCCGTGTACGGCACCGGCCGCACCACCTTCGCTCTGCATCTCCTGCACGACGGGGATATCGCCCCAGATGTTCTTTACACCCTCCGCGGACCACTCGTCGCACAGCTCGGCCATCGTCGACGACGGCGTGATCGGGAAGATGGCGCAGACTTCGTTGGTGCGGTACGCGACGTACGCGACAGCGGTGTTGCCGTCGATGGTCGTCGCATGGGACGCGCCGTTCTCGCTGTGCATATCACACAACCGGTTCGGGAATCATGTCGATCGCGTGACACGGGCAGGACTCGAAGCAGACCGCGCACCCCGTGCAACGTTCGTACTGGAACCGGTAGCGCAGGCCCGTGCCCAGCTTCTCGATCGCGTTCTCCGGACAGGCAGCGAAGCACTGGTCGCACTCGTAGCACGTTCCGCACGAAAGGCAACGTTGCGCTTCATACGTCGCCTCCCCGGTAGTGAGTCCTGCCAGCACTTCGGCGAAACCGTCGGTGCGAGTTTCGGCTGGCAGTGAATGCTGCGTGGCCTGATCGGCGTCGCTGTAGATCGGAAGGTGCAGCATGTCGAACGCAACGAGCGCTGGCTTCGGCGGCGCCCAATGGTCGGCATATCGCAACCAGGCATCGATATGCAGCGCTGCTTTCTTGCCGTGACCCACGCCTGCGGTCACCGTCCGGTCGCCCGGCACCATGTCGCCGCCCGCAAAGATGCCCGGGTGACCCGTCATCATGTTCGCGGCGACTTGCACGGTGCCGTCAGTGTCAAACGTGATGCCCGGGACTTTCCGGAGGAAACCGCTCTCGGTCTGCTGGCCCAGCGCGAGAACTACAGCATCAGCGGTGAGCGTTTCGAACTCGCCAGTTGCGCGTGGCCGGCCAATCGCGTCGACCTCCATCTTCTCGACGGTCAGCGACGGACCGACGATCTCCTTGATGCTTGTCAGCCATTTGATCCGCACGCCCTCTTCGATGGCCTCGTCGGCCTCGAAAGCGTGCGCAGGCA
>Ga0079216_10000065_pt1 | contig 18661 bp, 11 predicted proteins | sample NCAS100_FD_77008 | JGI IMG/M metagenome (GOLD analysis project Ga0079216, IMG submission 77008) | Agricultural soil microbial communities from Utah to study Nitrogen management - NC AS100 | ecosystem: Environmental > Terrestrial > Soil > Agricultural land | place: USA: North Logan, Utah...
CCTCTACCAGCTCTATCAGTCGCGCGAGGTCACGGAGGAAGAGTGCCTGCGCGTGTCCAGCGATCCTAACGAGTTCCTGCGCATGATCGGTCGTTCACCGCAGGAAGAGGAGAACGAACGGCGGCCACTGCAGGCCGTGGGTGGAAAGCGTTGACGTTGATTCGGAGGACTGAGTGGTCCTGCGGTGGACGTGAGACGTGGGATGTGGGCGACTGCCCGCGGATCTACCTACCAGAATGCAGATCTGATCGCAGTACTCCCATGTCCCACGTCTCACGTCCGGTGTTCGCCTCCTCCCACATCTCACATCCCACATCCCACATCGGTTTCTAGATGCCAGCCTTTACCTACACTGCCCGCACCGCCGCCGGTGAGCTGAGGACCGCCACCGTCGAAGCGGCTACCGCGCAAGACGTCGTCGCGCAGCTGCGGCGACAGCGGATGACCGTCGTCAAGGTCGACGAGAACGCCAAGCCCAAGAAGATCAAGGGCAGCATCAAGATGCGTGACATCGTGATTTTCACGCGTCAGTTCTCGACGATGATCAACGCCGGCCTTCCCCTGGTGCAGGCGCTCGACATCCTGGCCAAGCAGACCGAGAACAAGGTGCTGGCCGCGGCCACTCGCGACATCGTCTTCGACGTCGAGTCGGGTCATACCGTGGCGGATGCACTTTCCAAGCACCCCAAGGCGTTCAGCGAATTGTACGTGAACATGGTGGCCGCCGGTGAAGCGGGCGGTATCCTCGACACGATCCTGATGCGCCTGGCGACGTTCATGGAAAAGAACGACGCCCTCATCCGGAAGGTGAAGGGCGCGATGATTTATCCGGCCGTGATCATGAGCGTGGCAGTGATCGCCATCGCGGTGCTCCTGATCTTCGTGATCCCGGTGTTCGAGACCATGTTTGCCGGCGTAGGACTCGCGCTGCCACTGCCGACCCGTATCGTCATCGGTGCCTCGGACTTCCTGCGCACCTACTGGTGGGCGGTCGGAGCCACCATTGGGGCAGGTGTCTGGCTGGGCAAGCGGTATTACGCGACGAATGGCGGCAAACTGGCGATTGACCGGGCGCTGCTGCGATTCCCCGTGCTCGGCGACGTGTTGCGCAAGAGCGCCGTGTCGCGGTTCACCCGCACGTTAGGCACGCTGATCAGCTCCGGCGTCAGCATCCTCGACGGGCTCGAGATCACGGCCAAGACGGCCGGCAACCGCGTCATTCAGGACGCGATCATGCAGTCGCGCGCAAGTATCGCCGGCGGCGACACGATCGCCGCGCCGCTGCAGAAGTCGGCGGTGTTTCCGCCCATGGTGATCTCCATGATCGCCGTCGGTGAGCAGACCGGTGGTCTCGACGAAATGCTTTCGAAGATCGCCGACTTCTACGATGAAGAAGTGGACGCGGCGGTCAGCGGCTTGTTGTCACTGCTCGAGCCGATCATGATCGTGTTCCTCGGCGTCATCGTCGGCGGCATGGTGGTCGCGATGTACCTGCCGATCTTCGACATGATCAATGCGGTGCAATAGAGGAAGCAGGAGGCAGGAAGCAGGAAGCAGGCAGTAGACGGAACGGTTGGAATCTTGAGGGCCCGGAGGCGTCAGCCTCCGGGCCCTCAATCCTTCCCTGTGTCCTGCTTCCTGCCTCCTGCTTCCTGATAGGTGATTGTGACAAACCTGGTCGCTCGGAGCGTGCCAACAGACCGTGCGATGTCGTCTTACATGCGGCAACCGCCCTTTCGCCTTCGTGCTGGGGCTTGCCTATCGAAGCCCTCGGGGAGACCCGAGGGTTTCGCATTTCTACGAATCGTCCGTGCCTCGTTTTTTGGTGACCCCTGCCGCCCCGTAGAAAGCACACGCCACACAGCGCCGCGCTCCTGAGCCTGGTTGATTTCCGTCAGGGGTAAGTGCACGCTTGTCCGGCGCTCGGGCGGCTGCAACTCCGTTCTCCATATGGGAGGATCCATGAGTCTTGTCCTCCGGCTCCAACTGCGTTCCATCGCCGGATTGCTTCTGCCGGTATTGGTGGCCTGTGCTGACGGCAACCGCGATTCCATACTCGGGCCGTCGGTCCAACTGAGCGTAGCCGGCGCTCAAGGCCTCGACGTTGCATTGGCGGCCCAGCAGCGGCACACGGAAGCGCTGATGCGAATCCCGGGGGTGGTCGGCACCTCGGTCGGGGTCACGCCTGGTGGCCAGGCCGTAGTGCAGATCTATCTCGTCGATGCGAGCGTGCCGGGTTTACCGGATGTCCTGGACGGAGTCCCCGTTAGGCGCCAGGTCACCGGCATCCTGATGGCGTACAGCGATCCGACGCTGAAGCTACGTCCGGCCCCGATCGGATATTCCGTGGGGCACCACCTGATCACCGCCGGCACGATCGGCGCGCGGGTGCTGGACGGCGCATCCAACATGTTCCTGCTCAGCAACAATCATGTGCTGGCGAACGGCAACGACGCCGCCATTGGCGACGCGATTCTCCAACCCGGGCCGGCAGACGGCGGCGTTGCCGCCGATCAGATCGGGACACTGGCGGCCTTCAAAGCCATCAACTTTTCCGGCGGAGACAACACCATCGACGCGGCCCTCGCCACAGCCAATGCGACGGTGCTGAGCAATACCACGCCGGACGACGCGTACGGGATGCCGTCAGGACAGATCTGGGGCGATGCCAACAGCGATGGCACGTTCGATAACAAGAACGCCCTGCTCAACCTGCAGCTGCAGAAGTATGGACGCACCACCCAGTTGACCAAGGGCGCCGTCACCGGGATCAACGCGATCCTCAACATCTGCTACGAGTCGCTCTTCATCTTCTGCGTCAAGTCGGCGCGGTTTGTCGACCAGATTGTCATCGAGCCGGGAGCATTCAGCGGCGGCGGCGATTCTGGTTCGCTCATCGTCACGGATGATGCGAACCGCAACCCCGTGGCTCTGCTCTTCGCCGGAAGCACCGCGCAGACGATCGCGAATCGTATTGACCTCGTACTGAACCATTTCGGCGTACATATCGACGCCGGGAGCGAGCCGCCACCGCCGGTGGACCTGCTGGACGTCGCCATTCAGGGTGTGAGCGGCCCGGCATCAGTAACTGTCGGCAACTCGGCGAACGTTGTCGTCACGATCCGGAACGCCGGTAATGAGAACGTCGCGACGTCGTTCGACGTCACCCTCCGTGATGCCCCGGACAACGTCGACATCGGGACGCAGAGCGTCGCCAGCCTTGCCGCTGGTGCGACGACCACTCTCACTTACACCTGGAACACGGCCGGCCGCAGCATCGGAGCGCATACGCTGACGGCGCAGCATAACTTCACTGATGAAAATGCGGCCAACGATCAGGCATCAACGGTCGTTTCAGTCACCCCGCAGAGTACCAGCATGCACATCGGCAACCTGACCGCGTTCCCAAGCAACGACGGAACCAGCTGGTCGGCGACTGTCGAGATCGAGGTGCATGACGCGGCGCACAATGTGATCGACGGTGCAACGGTGGTCGGCAGCTGGACGCCGCCCGGTTTGAACTCCAACACTTGCACGACCGGTGACCTTGGCGGAAACGGGACCTGTATCGTGCTGTACCCGGGGATCAGCAACAAGAAGAAGTCCGTCACCTTCTCGGTCAGCAGTCTGACGAAGAGCCTGTACACATACGCCAGCGGGAGCAATCACGACACCGATGGCGGAAGCAACGGGACGACGATCAAGGTGAATAAACCTTAAGCAGACAGGAAGCAGGAAGCAGGAAGCAGGAAGCAGGAACGGAACGAATCGTTTGAGAAATTGAGGGCCCGACGGCGCAAGCCGACGGGCCCTTAATCCTTCCCTGTTTTCTGCTTCCTGCTTCCTCTTCTTGAGTTCTACTATCGCGGTATCCAGAAGCTCGCCTTCACCAGGAACACGTTGTCAGGGACGTTCTCGAACATGCCCGTGAAGTCCCGGCTGAAACGGAAGTCACCCTGCGCCAGCGACGCCGAACGTGAGTGCGCCCACGCTACGTACATCACAGAGCCTGGCTTGAATTCCCAGCGGAACACGGCGTTTCCGCGGAGCGACCGGAAGTTGAAGTCGGGATTGTCGAACTGCATCGGCGCCGCCGGCCCACTCCCATCCGGATCGATCACGACCGTGGAAGGCGCACCCGGCGATGCCGGCGCGACCTCGCTGATCGTTCCGACATCCCGTCCAAACACACTGAACTCGCCACTGCGCGGCGCATCGAATTCCTTGAAGTCGTAATAGTCGCCGCTGGCGAGCAACGGCTGCGCGAACAGCTCGAACGACGTCGTCGGCGAGAACGTCCAGCTCAATCGTGTCTCGAGACCCAACTGCTTCTGATCGATCGACGCCAGGACGTACCGTGAGCCGTAAAAGGCCGTGTTGGTGTTGTCGGCCACGCGCCGCACGTACTGCAGAATCGAACGCGAGTCATTCCAGCTCGGGCCGAGCGTCAGCGTGGCGTTAGGCGCAGGCCGGTACGTGATTCCGGCACCGATGTTCCGCCCATAGCCGCCGCGCGTGTTGGTGGCATATTCGCCAAAGCTGTTGAAGATGATCCGGCCGCGGGAATCGGTGTTCATGTTCATCCCGATCACGTCGGTGCCGGGCTTTTCGACGATCGGTCCACCACGCAGCAGCCGGTCGTCCAGCAGGGCGGGACGGTAGATGTAGAACGTGTTGAAGTTCCAGAAGTTCTTCGCCGTCATGCCGAAGAATCCGTGCAGTTGGCGGTCGGTGACGTCCCCGTCGAAGTTCTGCTGCTCCTGCGCCCCGCCAATCAGTGCGAGGTCGCGGTACCAGGACGTCGGCTTGGTGAATGAACGGAAGACGTTCGCGTTGTACCAGATGTAGTCCGCCCGGGTGAGGAAGGCGAGATCATTGGCCTCGAAGCCCGGCGTCCGCACGTTCATCGCCGTCTCCCACAGCCAATTCCCGGCATCTTTGGCCAGGCGCAGATACGCCCCGCCGCCGCGCATTTCCGTCGCGTTGGCATCGAGCGTGTTGGTGAAGAAGCCGTTGCCGCCCGGCTTCCGGTCGGGACGCTGGAAATACCGGGCCGGGGCTCGTTGCCGCGCGCTGATCACCGCCGGGTCGCCTTCGATGTTGGTGATGGCGAAGTTGCCCGTGAGCGAGTAGTTCCGGTCCTTGAACGTGTATCGGACGTCGGTGCCAAGCAGCTCGGCATGCCTCGTCAGGCGCGGGGCGAACACGTCGTCCATGTCACGTAGAACAGACGTCAAGATTCCGCCGACGACGAGATTGCCGCGCATCATGTCCTTCTTCACGCGACCGACGAAATAATTCGTCAGTGGCTCGACGACCTGGGTCATGTCGGACCCGGTCTCCGGCCGCACCCGCGCTTCCTCACGATTGGTCACGGCATTGAGCATCCCGATCGTCAGGCCGTTCCGGGTCCGGCCAGTGATCTTGGCGGCGCCGAGGATGGTCGTGGCTTCGGGGACGTCCGCGTAAGCGCCGGCCCCGTGGGCGAGGTCCGCGCCCTGTGGCGACCGCCCGATGCGCCGCGTATAGAACGCGCTCAACGACGAGACGTTGCTGCAGAAGTAGCAGTTGAAGCCGCCGAAGCTGAACACCCCTGAGCTGGCGATGAAGAAGGGCCGCTTCTCCGGGAACGAGGTCTCGAACGCGGTCAGGTTCACGACCGCCGGATCGGCTTCCACCTGGCCGAAGTCGGGATTGAATGTGGCGTCGAGCGTGAAGTTGGAGCTCAGGTTGTATTTCACGTCCAGGCCGGCCCGAGCCGATTGCACGTTCCCCCCATTGAATGGGTCGCCGTTAGGCACGCTCAGGTTCTGGGTCTTGGCGGCGACATACGGCAACAGCTCGAGCTGCCGTCCCGACGCGCCATTGAGCTCCAGCCCCTCGAGGTGGCCGAAACGGGGCGGCCCGCCCGATTCGTTCTTCCGCCAGAACGCCCATTGCTGCAGCTCGTTGCGACGCTGGATCCATCGGCGAAGCTGCAGCCCCCATGTCTGGCTGGCCTCGCTCGAGAACCGGAGCTGCGACAGCGGGATCCTGATCTCGGCTGACCAGCCGTCGTCGTCGATGCGCGTGGCGGTTTCCCAGATCGGGTTCCAGCCATCGTCACAGCACGAGCTCCCGATGCCGAGCATGTCGAACTTCGAACCCGAGGGATTCACCTGGAAAAACGCGCGACCAAGGTGGTCGTGGAAGCCGTCGATCACGATTTCGATGAAGTCGGAGTTGAACGGCGCGTCACGCCTGACGAGTGACGTGCGCACGCCGGCCCGGCCTTCGGTGTCGTACATCCTGGCGCCGATATAGAGGGCACCCTCATCGAACAGGAAGCGCATTTCCGTGCGCTGGGTCGCCGGCTGCCCCTCGTTCGGATCCACCTGCGTGAATTCGGTGACAGGAGTGGCGGCCTGCCACGCGGCGTCGTCGAGTCGGCCATCCAGCGTCAGCTGTCCATTCTTACGAGCGGCATGAGCGGAGGGTACCGGAATGGAATGCCCGTCTCTGGTGGTGACCGTCGCCTCCCCGGGCCGCTGGGCAGAAGACGGTTTTGCGATTGCCAGAGCGAGGAATAGCGGAACGGTCGAGCGGAAAGCGCGAGTCATGCGCGGGAGGCGAGTTGGGGTTGGTGCACGTACTGGGGACTACGGTTCAATCAATGGATGGTTTTTGCGCAAAAAGCGTTGTTTGTTGTGACAGCCCGCCCGGGCCGGGCTGCAAGGCGTCCGCCGGACGAACCCAAGGGTGTGGCGCTGCGGCTGCTTGCCAACCCGTGGTGTTCTCGTAAGGCTCAACACGGTGGCCGCATCGCCGATTCAGATGTGTTGTACCTCTTTCCGGATCATGATCGCGTTTACCAGAGCTGTCCCATCGACCATCGTCGGGTGCGAGCTGACGCACCTGGCGCGAGAGCCTATCGATCTCGCCGTCGCGGTCGCGCAGCACGAGCGTTATGAGGTGGCACTTCGCGAAGCGGGCATGAGCGTGACGCGCGTGCCTGCGCGCGACGATCTTCCCGACTCGGTGTTTGTCGAGGATACCGCCATCGTGCTGGACGAAATTGCGGTGATGACCCGGCCGGGTGCCCCAAAGCGGCGCGACGAGGTCGAGTCAGTGCGCGATGTGCTGGCAGCGCATCGCCCGCTCGCGTCGATCTCCGAACCGTCAACGCTCGATGGCGGTGACGTGCTCGTGCTGGACCGGGACGTGTATGTCGGGCTCACCGCCCGCTCGAGCCTGTCCGGCGTGCAGCAGCTCCGCGCGATCCTGTCGCCGTTAGGCTACACGGTCCGCGCCGTGCCCGTCGGCGGTTGCCTGCACCTGAAGTCCGCGGTCACACGGGCCGGCGCACGCCTGCTCGTTGTGAACCCCGAATGGGTCGACCCGGCGACGTTCGCCGGCTGGGAGACGCTCCCCGTGGACTCGAGGGAGCCTCACGCGGCAAACGTACTCTGGTTAGGCAGCGTCACGATCGTACCGGAGGCATTCGAGCGCACCAACGCACGCCTGGCACGCGCGACCGACGTGAGGCTCGTGCCGGTTCCAGCTTCGGAACTGGCCAAGGCGGAAGGCGGGGTCACCTGCTGCAGCCTGATTCTTAACAACAGGCCGAGTGCTGATTACTGATTGCTACTGCTGCATGCGGCGTGCTTGTGCTGGTGCCCGCCTCCTGCAGCCCCAGCACCAGCACGTAGTAGCAGCCGCAGCAATCAGCAATCAGTACGCAGGTGCAGTTATTGGTATTGGATGTACAACGGCTTGGGAAACAACGCGAGGATATCGGAGGGCTTCATGAGCGGATGTCCCTTCTTCGTGTCGTTCTTGTAAAAGAGCTTGAAGCCCGTGTATTGCACCGGTTCCGCGTACACGTACGCCTGGTAGGAATCGATCTTCATCCACGGCGGACCCCAGCCGTCCATGTGCATGACGACCTGCACCCGTGGATCCAGCTTGATCTTGCTCGCGTTCGTGACCATCGGCCGCGTGAACCGGTGGATGACCAGGACCTTGGGTGGCAGGTTGTGCTTCTGCACCAGGTCCGCCAGGAAGTCGATGGCGTAGTTGATGTCGGCCGCGTCGTACGTCCCGATCCGTTTTCCGGGCGCGCCGCCGCGTTTCATCGAGAACTCGGGATCCAGCCCCAGGTGCACGTCGGGGCGCGACAGGAACGTCGTTAGGCGCGGCAACTCGGCTTGCAGCGTGCTCTTCGCCACCTGGATGTCCAGGAACATGATCGCCTTCTGCCGCTGCGCCCACCCGTACACCCGCTCGATCAGGGAATCCCCCATCCGGGCCCGGTACAGCCCGTCGCGACCGGCACTCCCCTGAGCCACCACCGCGATCAGGTGCAGCGCCGGCACCACCGGCGTCGTACTGTCGGCGCGCTCCCAGGCCTTGACCTCGCGGTCGAGACGCTTGAGCATCTCGTCAGGCGGTAATTCGCCCAGGATACCCATCCGCTTCGAGAGCGGATTGCCGTAATAGGCGACGATCCGCTTATTCGGAAGGATCGACCCCGGGAGCGGAGTCGGTCCCTTCACGGGCCACACCGGCTTTGGCTTCGGGGCAGGTTTTGCGGCCGTAGTGCCCTTGGACTGCGACTGTTTCTGCTTCGTCTGGCTCGCGCTGTCGCGTCGAGTGCTGGTGTCCTGGGCGGTGGCGGTCGAGGCGCGCGACGTAATCAGCGCGAGCGCCAGGGTGGCAAGACAAGCCACCCTGGTACGAATCGGGAGATGGAAACGTGGTGACGGCATGCGGGAGCGTAACGAGAGTCGCGTCTAAAATGCAAGCACAAAATTCGTGAGGCAGGCCACGTATCTGGTTTCCGCTGAACAAGTTGCATGAGTGGGGTATACAGCCTCCAAACGCGAACTCCTCTGTTTGCTTCGGAGCCCTCACACTCGTCTATTAGGGAATGTCCCTCTTCGTAAACGTGACTCGTTCTTCCCTCTGCATTTCGGCCATCCTGGCGTCGGCGTTTGTCACGTCTGCGAGTCAGGCGCAAGCTATCCGCTATGACCGGTCCATCGAGCTTGCCTCGTTCGACTCCGCGTGGACTCGCGTTCGTGACAGCTACTACGACGCGACCATGCGGGGCCTCAACTGGGTCGCGCTCCGCGATTCGTTGCGGCCGATCGTCGAACAGGGCACGTCGCGCAACGACACGCGACGGGCGATTTCGACCCTCCTCGGGAAGCTCGGCGAATCGCATTTTGGCGTCCTGCCTGGCGAGGCCATGGATGCCGGCGCCGCGAGCGTCAGCGGACTCCCTGGCGACGCCGGGCTCGTCGTCCGCTTCATCGATTCCACGCTCGTGGTGACCCGCGTCGAGGAAAAAGCGCCGGCGCGTACGTTAGGCATCCGCCCGGGGTGGATCATCGACGAAATCGACACCCTGCGCGTGATGAACGCGTTGCGGGCGGCGTCAGCCGTCCCCGAAGGGGCCCGCCGGTTTGCACTCGTCAGGCTGACGCTCAATCTCAACGGTCGCCTGACGGGACCGGCCGGTGGCACCATCCGCATTTCGGCACGCGACGCAAACAATGCCCGCCATGTCCTGAACCTCCCGCTCCGCGAGACACCGGGGCAGGTGGTGGAATACGGCGCGCTTCCGCCCATGCATGTGCAGTTCGAGGCATCGCGACAGTCGAATCACGGCGGATGCATCGGCATCGTCCGGTTCAACATTTTCATGACGCCAATCATGCCACAGTTCGAGGACGCGATGGCCTCGATGCGGTCGTGCAACGGGGTCATCCTCGACCTTCGCGGAAATCTCGGCGGCGTCGGGGCGATGATCATGGGGATGACGGGGCACTTCTTTGCTGAGCCGGAAACGCTCGGCACCATGCGATTACGCGGGGCGACCATGCGTTATGTCGCGAACCCCATTCGAGTGACCCGTGCCGGTGAACCGCTTACCCCTTTCAAGGGGCGCGTCGCTGTTCTCGTCGACGAGCTTTCCGCCAGCACCACGGAAATACTAGCTGCCGCACTGCAACGGCTGGGTCGCGCTCGCGTGTTCGGCGGCCCGTCAGCCGGTCAGGCGCTGCCCGCGGTCGTGACGAAACTTCCCAACGGTGATCGCCTGATGTACGTCATCGGTGATTTCGCTGGACCCGATGGGGTCCGACTCGAAGGTGCTGGGGTGAATCCTGATGTGTCGACACCGCTGTCGCGGTCCGTGCTACTGGCCGGACGTGACAGCGCCCTCGACGCTGCGGTGTTGTGGATCGCCGGAACTCACCCAGCGGGTGCACCCAGGTAACTTGCACGTGCGCGACGGGTATTCTGTTCGACTTCACCAGCCTCATGCTGGCTGCAATCTTTACCGCGCGATCGTCGCGCCTTCTCTCTCACGGAGTGGCAAATGAACGTCTTCGTCCGGCGCCTGAGCGTGGCTGCCGTTTCACTAACCGCGCTGATCGCGTCGTCCGCGGGCGCGCAGGAGCTCCCTGCCGCCAAGGATCTTATCCAGCGCTATGGAAAGGCAACCAACGGGTCGGCGTGGAAGGGTCACACGTCGGCGCGCATGAAGGCGACGATGGAATTCGCGGGCGCGGGAATGAAGGCTGACATCGAGGCCGCCAACATCTTCTCGACCAAGATGTTCCTGCTGAGGATGACCATCCCCGGCATGGGGGAAGTGGTGTCGGGCTTCGATGGCACAACCGCGTGGTCGAAAGAGCCCACGATGGGCGCTCGCATCCTCAGCGGCGCCGAAGCGGAGCAGGTGATCGAAGAGGCCGACCCGGACGCATCGCTGCGTACGACCGCAAACATCGTGAGCTCCGAGACGGTCGAGAAGACCACGATGAACGGCAAGGAGTGCTACAAGGTGAAACACACCTGGAAGTCGGGTCGTACGACGCACGACTGCTTTGGAGTGAGCGATGGCCTTCTCGTAGCAACCACCGGTAAGCAAGCCAGCCCGATGGGCGAAATGGAAGTCACGCAGTACTTCAGCGAATACAAGGAAATGGGCGGCATCAAGCGCGCCACGGTGATGAGCGGGCAGGTGATGGGCCAGGAGCTCAAGACCACGCTCACGTCGTGGGAGTGGGATACGGTGAAGCCCGCTGACGTCGAGCCGCCTGCAGACATCAAGGCGCTTCTGAAGAAGGGGTATTAGGAAGCAGGAGGCAGGAAGCAGGAAACAGGGGATGAACGAAACGGTTTGAAATCTTGAGGGGCCCTAGGCGTCAGCCGTGGGCCCCTCATCCATCCCTGCTTCCTGCTTCCTGCTTCCTGCTTCCTGCTCAGCCCATCCCTGCTTCCTGCTTCCTGCCTCCTGCTTCCGTCCTATTGGCCTCCCAACGAACCTGTTGCGGCCATCCCGTGTCATATTCCAGAATCGCGAAGGAGCTTGGAATGAGGGCAGGTAAGGCTTTCGTGTTCTGGCCGCTGGTGTCGCTGCTGGTCCTCGCGGACTGCACGACCAAACAGGTCGCCGCGGAACGGCTGGAGCCGGAACATGTGCCACACGAAGTGATCGGCGACGTCGTTCGCTTCACCCTGGCGTACAACCCGGGAGCGTCGTTCAGCGTCTCACTGGGCGAACACTCGCGGTGGATCCTGGCCGCTCTCGCGCTGGGAGTGCTCGGCGTTCTGATGATGCAGTACCGCCGCGCCGAGCCTCACGATCGCACCCTCGCGCTCGCGCTGGCGTTGATTGTTGCCGGCGCGTCCGGCAACCTGCTCGATCGTCTGCGCAGCTCACGCGGGGTCGTCGATTTCATCGACATCGGAATCGGGGACGCGCGGTTCTGGACCTTCAACCTTGCCGATGTCGCGGTGTTCTGTGGCGCGATCCTGCTTGCGAACCTGCTCATTCGCCGCGATCGTGACGAAGCCCTGACTACGCTCCCTCCAGCGTCTCCAACATGATTACGACCCTTTTGCTCGCAGTCGGCGCGACGGTCTGCTCGGTTGAGCCGAGTCACGAGTCACGAGCCACGAGTCACCAGGTTGCAGTCGACTCGACCTACAAAGCACTCTACGAGTCCGGCAGCACCTTCGCAGACTTCGTTGCCGCCGCGACGGCGCGAAAGGAACAATGGGAAGGGAATTACGCGCTGAAGATCGCGCCTGACGCGCTTGTCACACGTGCGACGGCGGCGGGCTCTGGGTGGAAGCTGCTGGTGGTGACTGTTCCAGGCTGCAGCGACTCCGTCAACATCGTTCCCTACGTCGCGAGTCTCCTCGACAAGGTTCCTTCCGTCGAGATGCGTCTGATAAACGCGACCGTGGGGAAGGCGGTCATGGAGGCACACCGCACGCCTGACGATCGTGCCGCCACGCCCACGTTCATCCTGCTGGACGCCGAGTTCAACGAGCGCGGGTGCTGGGTCGAACGGCCCTCGGAGCTGATCAAGCTCATGAGCTCCGGCACGGACTTCGAGGGGAAGATGGCCTGGTACGACAAGGACCGCGGCGCGTCATCGCTCGAGGAAATCGTGCAGGTGATCGAGGCCGCCCACGCCGGTTCGGTGAAGTGCGCGCCTAACGTCAAGACTCCGTAGTCCAGCGCAGTTCAGAAAAACATTTCAACACAGAGGTCACGGAGGTCACGGGGGCCAGCCTGCACGTTAGGCTTGGTCAATCATGGCTTGCCTCGGTGACCTCCGTGACCCCCGTGTTGAAGTCTTTTACGGGATGACCGGTAGGTCGGCGGCCGGCTACTATGGTCGAGGGGCTGACAAGAAGTCGATTGCCAGATTCGCCATCGCACGCATCCCCGGCACGAGTACCCCTTCGTCCGCGAAGAACTTCGGCGAGTGGTTAGGCGCTGCCTGACCCACGCGATCCTTCGGCGTCACGCCGATGAAGAAGAACATGCCCGGCGCCGCCTGCTGGAAGAAGGAGAAGTCTTCGGCCGTCGTCGTCGGTCTGGCGAGTTTCACGTTCGACTTGCCTAACACCCGCTCCAGCGTCGGGACCATGCGCTCCGTCAACGGCGGATCATTGTAGGTCACCGGTGTCATCTTCTGGATCCGCACGCTGGCGGTCGCGCCGTTGGCGGTCGCGATCGACTCGGCCAGTTTCGTCAGGCGTTCATGGAGCTGCGCCCGCACCCCTTCGTCAAACGTACGGATAGTGCCGGCCATCTCGACGCTGTCCGGGACGATGTTGGTGCGGATTCCGCCGCGCATCATCCCCACTGTCACGACGGCCGGTGTCAGGGTCAAGTCGGTCTGGCGGCTGATCAAGGTTTGAATGCCGAGGACGACCTGGGACGCCGTGACGATCGGATCGACGCCGTTCCATGGCAACGCACCGTGCGTTTGCCGGCCCTTCACCGTGATGTAGAAGTTGTCGCTGCTCGCCATCAGGCCGCCGGTCTTGTATTCCACCTGCCCGAGCTCATTCGGGAATACATGGAGACCGAAGACCGCGTCCACCTTGGGATTCGTGAACGCGCCTTCCTCGAGCATCATCGGCGCGCCGCCCTTCTCGCCTAACGGTGGCCCCTCTTCGGCGGGCTGGAAGATGAACTTCACGGTCCCGGGCAGCTCGGCCTTCATTCCCGCGAGCATCTCGGCGACGCCCATGAGGATCGCCACGTGATTGTCATGGCCGCAGGCGTGCATCACCCCGACCTCCTGCCCGTTGTACTGCGTCTTGGCGGTGGACTTGAACGGCAGGTCGACTTCCTCGGTGACAGGCAGCGCGTCCATGTCCGCGCGTAGCGCGACGACGGGACCGGGCCGGCCGCCCTTGAGCACGCCGACGACACCGGTGTGCGCGACACCGGTCTTCACCTCGATCCCGAGCGTCTGCAGATGCTCGGCCACGATCTTCGACGTCCGGAATTCCCGGTTGCCTAACTCGGGATTCTGATGGAAGTCGCGACGCCACGCGACGACCTTGGACTCGAGTTCCCTGGCGCGACGATCTATTTCCGAATGCAAACGGCTGACATTCTGTGCCCTGAGCGTCGGAGCAATTGCCAGCGTGAGCGCGATCAGTGTAATACGGCGCATGGATGTGGGAGGTGGGAGGTGGATAAACCTGCCGTTAGATACCGGCACATTTCAATGGAATCCGCGCGCGATCGGATCCAGGGTCCCACGTCCCACATCCGGTTTCGACCTAGCGACCCGCCCGGTAGCCCCACAGCTTTTCGTCGCCCCCATGCACACCGAACAGCTGAATAACGCCCTGTCTGGCCGCTACACCATCGACCGGCTGATCGGTGAGGGTGGCATGGCCACGGTGTACCTGGCGCGAGACGTTCGCCACCAGCGTAAGGTCGCACTCAAGGTCCTTCGTCCCGACCTTGGCGCTGTGCTCGGAGTCGACCGGTTCCTGAGCGAAATTCAGGTCACGGCGAACCTGCAGCACCCGAACCTGCTGCCGCTGTTCGACAGTGGAGCGGCGGACAATCTGTTGTTTTACGTGATGCCGTACATCGAGGGGGAGTCGCTGCGGGCCCGACTCGATCGTGAGAAGCAACTGCCGGTCGATGAAGCGGTGCGCATGGCGACCGCGATCGCCAGTGCGCTCGATTACGCCCATCGCCACGGGGTCATCCACCGAGATCTCAAGCCGGAGAACATCCTGCTGCACGAGGGGCAACCGCTGGTCGCCGATTTCGGCATTGCCCTCGCCGTCAGCAACGCCGGCGGCGCGCGCATTACGCAGACGGGGCTGTCGCTAGGCACGCCGCAATACATGTCGCCCGAGCAGGCCACGGGCGATCGCGCGATCGACGGGCGTACGGACCTGTACTCGTTAGGTGCAATCACCTACGAGATGCTGACCGGTGACGCACCGCACACCGGGAGCACGTCACAGGCGATCATCGCCCGGCTGTTGACGGAACGGCCCCGCTCCATTCGCACTGCGCGATCGGCGGTTCCCGAGTACGTCGAAGCCGCGGTCGAGCGAGCGCTGGAAAAACTGCCCGCAGACCGATGGGCGACCGCGAAGGAGTTCGCGGAGGCGCTCACGGGCGCCCGGGCCATTTCGCGGACTACCTCGGCCACGTCACCCGCGACGGCACCTTCCGTGTCGAGTCGGTCGAAACCTAACGCGAGAGAACTGGTGGCGTGGGGTCTCGCCGCGGCCGGCATCCTCGGCGCTGGCGTGCTGGCCACGCGGAGCGGACCGCCGGCGGATACGGGCAGTCCCGTGCTGTTCGAGGTCGCGTTGCCACCAGGTATGGACGCGTCTCCGGTCGGAAATCAGGCGAGCGTCGCCATCGATGAGGCGGGGACGACCCTCGTATTTCAGGGAAGAGATTCGGGTGGTAGAGAACCTGCCCTGTTCATTCGTCGTCTGGACGACCCGGCCATCGTGAGAATCCGCGGCACCGAAAATGCCCGAGCACCGATTCTCAGTCCGGACGGGAGTGACGTGCTGTTCATGCCTCCGGCACCGGGAACAGGTCGCGGTGGCGTGGCCGCCGGATTGCGCGTCGGGCTCCGCGGGGGTACGCCCCGAACGTTTATCGACTCGGCGTCACCCAACGGCCAGATTTCCTGGATCGACGGTGAGCTCATAGTTCTGGCAGTTCGCGACGCGCTCTGGACGATGCCGTCCTCCGGGGGCCCACGTACGTTGCTGGCAAAACCGGATTCCGGGCGAGAACACGTCCGTTATGGATTTCCGGCACTCTTGCCCGGCGGAAAAGCCGCGCTGATGGCGATCTGGAAACGAACGGTCGCGCTCGATGCCATCGAGCTTGGCGTTGTCGACATTGCTTCAGGTTCCGTGACCGAACTCGGCCTTCAAGGCACTTATCCGCGCTATTCGCCGACTGGCCACCTCTTGTTTGTTACTGCTGACGGTGTGCTGATGGCCGCCCCATTCGACCACAAGTCGCGCCGAATGACTGCGGCGGCGTTTGTCGTTGTCGAGGGCGTTCGTCTTGGAACCGGCGGCGCGGCCGCGGTGGCCGTCTCGCGGAATGGGACACTCGCCTGGCTTGGCGGCGGTGCCCAGCGCGGGACCACGAGCCTTATGGCTGTGAGCCGGTCCGGCGTCGAGCGCAGTATCCCCGTATCGCCGGGATACTTCGCCTTTCCTCGACTGTCGCCTGACGGCAAGCAGATCGCGCTCACCGTCGAGAATCGCGCCGGCGTGGGCGGACCGAGCGATATCTGGCGGGTCGACCTGACCTCGAATGCGTTACTTCGCGTTACTACTGACTCACTGAGCTTTCGAGCCAACTGGCTTCCCGACGGAGAACGGATTGTCTACATCAAGGTGACTGATACGCGCGCGGGAACTGGAGTACCGATGGTTCGACCATTGTACCGTACTGGCGAGGCCGCGCCGATGACTGGGCTCGCCGGAGGCGCATTCAACCTTTCGATCGGCCCGACTCCTGGCTATTCGGCTTTGGCTGTTGACCCGGACAACTCAGGCCAGGATGACATCTGGCTCGTGCATAGCGACTCCCTGTCCACGCCTCGCCCGTTCCTGACGCAATCGTATCGCGAGATCTCCGCGCGGGTCTCGCCAGACGGGCGTTGGCTCGCTTACGTGTCAGACAGGACGGGTCGCCAGGAAGTGTACGTGCAGCCCATTCCGCGGGGAGGCGACGAAGTCCCCATTTCGCTGGACGGCGGATTCGATCCAGTATGGTCGCGCAGCGGCAAGGAACTGTTTTACCGCACCGCCACGCACCTGGTGGCGGCAAGCGTCTCGCCGGCTTCGCCGGCCGCTCGATTCAGGATCGTGCAACGGGACACTCTGTTTGTCGTCGCCGGCCGGTACCGACTGGGCACACCGAGCTACGATGTGCTTCCCGGCGACCAGGAGTTTGTCATGCTCCGCGCGGGCGATCTGGGCACCATCTTCCCGCTCATGGTGATGACAAACTGGCACAAGGCGCGGGCGAACAGCATTCCGAATCGTTAGGGTCCCCACCGGGGTTGATCGTTTGACGTGCTGGTCGCCGCCTCACGTCGCTTCCACCGGGTCAACTCGAACGTCCATCGATGACCGGCGTCGCCCCGGACGTCTCTTCTGTCGGCCAACCAGCAGGGCAGGTACGACAAACAGTGCCCCGATCGTCCCGAAGATGGTTCCGCCCGCCGTCGCCAGGGCAATGGCGCCAAAGATGTCCTGCGTGGACGTGCCCACCGCCAGCGGAATGAGGCTGGCCATGGACGTGAGCGTTACCAGGATCACCATGCCGGCCCGGTCGAGGGCGGCGCGTAATGCCTCGATCCGGCCCAGACCGCCCAGCCCGCGGGCTGCCCTCGCCCGTCGCCGGGCCAGACCCGCGTCGGTTACCAGGATCGACTGGTTCACCGCCAGTCCGATCACGAGGATCACGCCAACCGCTGCCTCTCGAGTGAACGCAGCCTTCATGACCCAGAACGCGAAAATCACGCCGCCTAACGCGATGGGCAGGCTGAGGAAGATGATCGACGTGGCCCAGATGGAGTCGAACACGAGGGCGACGGCGAGGATCACGAGGATGATGCCGATGGCGAACACCAGCCACAGCCCCTTCTCGCTGTTGTCTGGCGTGAAGAACCCGAACCCTGCCTCTTCAACTTTGTAGCCCGGCGGCGTGGAGACGGATTTCATGAACGCGTCGTGCGTACGCTGCGCCAGCCGGTTGGGACCGCGGAATTCGTAGGCGACGGTCCGCATGTACTGCTGATCTTCACGATCGATCGCCGACAGCAATTCGCGCTCACTTACGGTCGATACCGCGCCGATCGGCACTGACCCACCATCCGGCGTGGCCAGCAACGCTTCGCGCAGGTCGTCGAGCGACCGGGTATTGGCGCCGAGTGCCTTCACGTTGACGGGAATCTCGTCTCCCCCGATCTCGAGTGGTTGGGCACCGACTGAACCCTGCATCTCACGCCCGACCGCTGCGCCGAAATCGGCAGACGTCAGCCCGAAACGCGCGAGCGCGGCCCGATCCGGCTCAATGGCGACGCCCACCGCCTTTTCGCTGCGGAAACTCGACGCCGTGGTGATGTCGACGTTCCGCACGCGCGCGATGCGCTCGAGCCGTTCCTTCAGGTCGATCGCCATCTGCTCGACGCCGGCGAACGAGTAGCCCATCACGCGAATCCGGAACGAGGCCATGCTTGACGAGCCGTAGCCTGACGAGAAGCCCGGACCCTGGCCACGAACGCTGACCGATGCTCCGCCGATGAACACGGCCCGCTGCGTCAAGCGTTCCTCCATCTCGAGCGGGATCGCCGTCAGCTCATGCTCGCGGGTGAAGATGACCTGCATCATCGCACCGTTTGCGCCGTAACTCTGGGCGCGAACCTGCTCGACGCCCGGTTGACCAACTGCCAGCGCTTCGAGCTCGCGAATCGAGTTGTCGAGCGTCACCGGATCAGAACCCCGCGGGAAGCTCAGGAACGCGGTGACGGTAGTCCGCTGCCCGAATCCGAATCCGCCAAAAGCGAAGCGCGGCACCTTCTTGATGAACACCCACGTCAGGCCCGCCAGCATGAGCGCGGTGAAGCCAATGGTGACCCAGCGGACCCGGATCAGCGGCCCCAGCACGCGAGCATAGAAGCGCCTCGACCGTCGCCACGACGTCTCGTGGATCCGGTGACCGGCCGCGAGCGACGGGATCATCACAACCGACGCCACGACGGAAAAGCCCAGCGCCATCGTGAACGCGGCCGCGAACGGCATGAACGCCGCCCGCGCATTCCCTTGCAGGTAGAGGAACGGGAAG
>Ga0079216_10000068_pt1 | contig 18330 bp, 13 predicted proteins | sample NCAS100_FD_77008 | JGI IMG/M metagenome (GOLD analysis project Ga0079216, IMG submission 77008) | Agricultural soil microbial communities from Utah to study Nitrogen management - NC AS100 | ecosystem: Environmental > Terrestrial > Soil > Agricultural land | place: USA: North Logan, Utah...
AACTTCCCTGAGACAGATGTGATCGTGATGGGCCATATACTGCATGACTGGGACATGGACCAGAAGCGAATGCTGTTGAAGAAGGCTTACGATGCGCTTCCCACGGGAGGATCTCTGCTGGTGTTTGAAGCGCTTATCGACGATGAGCGCCGAAATAATCCGTTTGGGTTGCTGATGAGTCTCAATATGTTGATCGAAACTCCAGGTGGTTTCGATTACACGGGTCGGGATGCTTGCGAGTGGATGCGTGAAACGGGCTTCAGCTCGACGCGTGTGGAACACTTAGCAGGACCGGATTCGATGGTCGTGGGCGTTAAATAAACAGGTCCAAAGTCCAATGTCCAAGGTCCAAGGTCTGTGTAAGTGAAATCTATTGGTGCTCGTAAGTTGGGTGAGGGCCGGCACATTTATTAACCGGACTTTGGACTTTGGACCTTGGACTTTGGACTGGTCCGGTTTTCTTTTGCGATCAAAGGGACGATCTTTCGCGGGACGTCGATCGCAGCTTTGATATGTCGCTGGTGAGTGAAATGTCCGGCGACGTACACGCCAGGTACATTCGTTTCAAAGGTTTCCGGATCGTAGACAGGCACTTCCGTCAGTTTTCCTGGTTCACTCTTCACACCCAGTTTCTTCAGCAGCGTCAGATCAGCATCACTTCCAATCAAAACAAAAACCACGTCATTGGGGATAGTTAGCTCTTCACCGTCTTCGGTGGTTAACGTCACGCTGTCTTCTGTGATCCTGATCACGTCCTTATAAAGCACGACCCGCAAACGGCCGGCAGCGACTTCTTTCTCGAGTGGTGAGCGTACCCAATGCTTCATGGCCCCGGCTTTGGGATCGCGGTTTTCCCAGTCTTCGCGCCAAATTGCCAGTGTCGTGCGCGCGCCTTCTTCCGAGAGAAACAAGGCAGCTTCGGCAGCGCTGTTTCCGCCGCCGACAACAAGCGCATCTTTGCGAACGTACGCATAGGGCTCGACAAAAAGATGGTGGACCTTCGGTAATTCCTCACCGGGAATGTTGAGCCGGCGCGGGTATGCCATGGCGCCTATGGCGAATAATATTCGGGCTGCACGATAGGTTTGGCGAGTTGTCTCAATGAGAAACTCATTCGCGCTTGATTGGTGGACATCTACGACGGTCTCATCTGTATTGATATGCAAGTCGTTCTCAAGGACATACTGAATGTAATGCGACAGTAGTTCCTCACGCGTAGGCTTCTCGCGGCACGGTTTTAACGTTCCCGGTCTCATTTCTAATTCATTCGGAGTCGAAAACAAGGTCCGGCCGACAGGGTAGGTGCGAATGGTGTCGGCGATAGTGCCCTTCTCGATTACCACGTAACTCAAGCCCTCGCGCGCCGCAGCTTCCGCAGCCGACAAGCCAGCCGGCCCGGCGCCGATAATTAATAAGTCGAGAGCGTCGTTCATACGTTGTTCAGGTTGAAGAGTACTTATTTCGTGTGGTTCGTGTGGTTCGTGTAATTCGTGTACTGCTTTTAGTTCTCACGGATAAAGCGATCCACGAATTACACGAAAGGGCACGAAACGAAAAACTAAACGAATACCTCGCCGTGTGCCACGACAACCGAAGAGCCTCCAACGCGAACTTCTTCAACCGCACCAGCCTCACCTCTAACATCGAGGTTTATGCGGCTGGGACGCTTAATGAAATCGCCTTGCTCGATCACAAACTTGTGTCGCCCGTCCACTGGTTCAACTCCGGAAACGCCATGATGGACCAGGTACGCACCCAGGGCCCCGCATGCACTTCCGGTCGCAGGGTCCTCTGGAATGTTGTCGGCGGGAGCAAACATACGCGCGTGGGCCCGAGAGTCTCCTATCTCCAATGTTTCACGACTGAACACGAGACAGCCGGTGCCGCCGGCTCGCACGTAAATCTCCGCAAGCAAATTAGCATTCACTTTGCATCGTCCCAGATCCGCAAGCGCTCTCACCGGAACGGCAAGAAAGGAGAGTCCCGTAGAGATGATCTGGATGGGCAATGTTTCATCCAAATCTTCTCTTGCCAGACCCAGGGCCCTGGCGATTTCCGCCTGCTCGTTCCCATCATCAACTTCATCCATTACCTTAAACTGTCCCTGCGTCATTACGACCTGTGACGGCACTCCGTCCGCGAATTCAATATCAACCGGAAGAACTCCTATTCCGACTTCGTGTTGAATCGTGGTCCATCCATTGCCCCCTTCGGGCAACGGCACTACGTCCTCTCGCGCCAGCGCATTCCAGGTGCCAACAACCGGATGACCGGCAAATGGGATCTCACGTGTGGGAGTAAAAATGCGTAGTTGACGCAATGTATTTTGATCGCGAGCAGGCAACACAAAAACCGTCTCCGACAAGTTCATCTCCCGGGCAATTTTCATCATCACTTCGTCGGTGATGCCCTCAGCCTCAGGAAATACAGCTAACGGATTTCCAGCAAAAGGCTCCTGAGTAAACACATCCAGTTGAACGAACCGATAGGTTTCCATGTTGATCTCCGTGCAGGGGTTGATACTGCAATCCTAACATTGCCATTGCTGATCCAGTCATTCCGGACAAGCGTTAAAAAAGCCTCGACACTTCCTTATGAAATGTTTGGCTCGGGGAAGCATTAACAAGTGAAGTCAAAAATTTGAAATGGACAAGACGCCGTTTTAGCGAGGTATTTGGCCGTTCACAACGTTCAAACGCCTAGCAAAAACTCTGGCATAAATTTCTTGACAAGAGCGTGGGCCTCAACTATCGTGCGCGCGTTTTCTCAAAAAAGTCGTTTCACCGTGACTTCTATCCCACGGGTTTTATAGGTCTTCGTCTCTCTCACGCCGCACCGGTTTGGATGAGGACATCAACTTGAACTTAGCCTTCAGATCTAATTTTGCCGTTGCCGCTTGTTCTGTTTGAACAGTCGCTTGGTGGAGTTAACGCAACCAATCCGCTGTCCGCAGGAGAGTGAGATGCGGTGGGCAACAATAACAATTTTCTAAAGCTGCACAGACGGAGAATCAGATGCAACAAATCACGCGTTCAATTTACCTGGTTGCAAATGGAGAGCAGGTGACACTCGAGATAGAAGCTACGAAAGTTGGTTATTTTACGACCTTCGTCGTGGATGGAAAGTTGATTCCGAGCGAACCCGGCAGCGATCCCCTCACCCATGAACCGTTCACAGTTACCATCGGGCCTGGACTGACGCACTTTGGGAGGGTGGACACTCACTTTCCTACTTCGGCTCCCGATGATGCTCGCTACCAACTTTTTCTGACCGGGAGCCAGGGCGGGGCAAGGTTTGAGGGTTCAGACATCCTGAAAACGGACCCGAGTTGGGCGCGCGGGCTTGAGTTCAGGCGTGCGTAGAGTTGAGTCCGGTTCGTCAAAGGACATAAGAGCTCTCAAACGCCGAAGTATTCGTTCTCGGTTTCAAAACATGGTCCATTAACCCGGAGAATGTAATGTCAAAACGAAATCCCCTTTCGAGAATCCTGGGCCTGATCTGCATCTCTGCCCTCCTCTCACCTGGACTTGCGGTAGCCCAACAAACCGCCGTAACCACTAAAAAGCTGCGTGACCAAATTGCGTTGATGGAGAAGATCGATCAAGACGAGGGTACCAGCGACGAAGTACGAGCGTTGAATCGAACTCTGCTGGACGAGCGAAAATCGCAACTTGCAGCTCGTTTGGTTAAAGAACTCGATGGTTTGAAAAAGTATTCGCAGACAATGGAAGGTTCGCTGTCCGAGGGTGAGACACAGAAAATTTCAAGTCTCCTCGAGGGCTTACAACGTGAGCTGGACGGCCTTAAACAGGGGAACAACTCGATTCGTGACATGGCAGCCAGAACCAACGTCTCGACGTCCGCACCTGCCAGAACCACCGGGTCGACGGCGTCAACTAACTTAGCACCTCCCGCCAACGAGGCAAGTCGCAACACCTCGAATCATGCATTACGATCGACTTCAAACACCGCTCCTCTTCTAGTGGCAGCATGTTTTCCGGACGCTCCTGACGAACTTGTCAGGACCGCCAAAACCGCGGCCGTAGCTTTTGTCGACAATCGCGATACAACGGGTCTATTTGGTGACCTGATGTTTTTTACCGTGTCACACACTGTGGCAATCGATGCAAATCGTGAAGACCTGTTGAAAGCTCTTGAGATCAAACAACTTCAGGAGCAAACCAGGCGAACCGACAAACAAGTTGGCCCACCAGCGAGTGCGGCCGGTACAACCACGCTCGCGGAGAAACCAGGTTTTGCTGAGATTCTCGGATTCGCGATCGAGCACGGGGCAATTCAGAAAGCAGTCAGCGGAACAACTCTGAATCTGAGTACCACGCCTTACGCATTTACGACGTTGAATGGCGGCGACACGCATAGCAACTATAAAAAATACGGGTATCTGACCCGGCTAGGAATCTCGGCAGATTTTAATATTCAAAATCAGGACAATCCGCTTGCCAGCGCAAGACGGAGCCAATTGGCTGATTGGTCGGTGCGGCTGCGTCTGTCCAAGGACAGATCGACGCGATCGGACGATGTGGAAGCAATTTGGCACGACATCAGCGCCGAGTTTGCGAGACTCAGTATCGTAATTACAGACATGCTACGTAGCACGTTTCAAAGCGACGTTGAACTGGAAACTCAACGCAGACTGATCGTGGATCGCTTGATTGGCGTAACCGCGCAGCCGTCTTTGGTAGCCATTCGGGTCAACAATGCCTTGACGCGCGACCAAAAAATCGATCAGGTCGCCGAAAAATTCATTTGCCAGGCAAAGACGGACATCGTCGATGGAGTTAGGAGTGGCAGTTTCAAGATTAGCGAAGACAGCAAGGACAGGATCATACGCGTTACTCTGCCGGCATACGAACAAGCAAGGACGGCGAAGGCCGCCGCGCTAAAAATCTTTGATGAAAGAATTGAAGCGTTGAGCTACAAGCCGATTTTTACGCTGGCTTACAACGATGTGCGACCCACCTCGGAAATAAACTATTCCGAACTAAAGATGCTTTACCAGAAGAAGACTGGGAAGCCGATAAGCCTGATCGCTAACGCTGGTCTGTCGCTCTATCACAAGCCGAACACTGTGTTGCGTCAGCAGACAGTTCGAGATTTCGCAGCAACACTTTCGTTTGAAGGAACAACGGGGCGGAGTCCGTTCATGCTGGAATCCATGGATGAAAGCCAAATCACGTATTCATTTTCCGGCAGGTACCAGCGCATTTTCGAAAATCGATTCGTTCCAGGCAGGAAGGCCGACATCGCGTTTGCGCAGTTCAAATTTAACCTGCCGATGTTCTCCGGCATGGCGTTCCCGTTCTCGGTTACTTATGCGAATGCCTCTGAGCTGATCAAGGAGAAACACGTGCGCACGAATTTCGGCTTCTCTTTCGACACGGACAAACTTCTTAAGGCACTGGCTCTCGCTAAACTTGCCAACCCTTAATTCGAAATTGAAAACGTGTGCTCTGGTACAAAGATCCGACGGGCCTTTTGCCGGTGGTGCCGACGAAATTATTCAGCGCTGGAGTTTGGTCTGACCGCTTCCCTTAACAATGTGAAAGGAGACATGGAGCCATGGCTGAGAAGGCCGTTGTAGTTGATAAGGCAAAGTCGGGGGATAACGGAAACGCTACGGGGCCAGGGGCGGGGCCAATGAGCCCGCTTTGGATTGGAGTCGTGGCGCTCTACCTGGTGGTCATCAGCCTCATGGTTCTGTATGGACTGCTGAAAGTCTGGCCTTACCCGACGCCCAGCGGTGAACCAAAAAACGAGTTGTCGGCGCCCGCCGCCGACCCTTCAGCTACAACAGCAAGTCCTACATCGGCTTTGGCGACGGCCGCGGCGTCTCCAGCAGCGCCATCCGGTGCCTCAAGCGCAGCCGGGACGGCCACAACACCCGGTGCTGCCTCTGGTCCACCCGCCAGCACCACCCCCGCGACTACTGCACCGCAAACGATTCCGGCTCGGACGGAGACGCGTGAACCGGCAGCTGCTCCCGGGAAGGAATTACCTGATCCTGAATTGATCTCTTTCTTTGGTGGTTTCATCAAAGCGACTATCTCTCTTGAGACTCGGCTCCTTTTGCTCGTGATGTTAGCTGGGGCTTTGGGTAGCTTAATGCATTCACTTCGCTCTCTTTACTGGTACACGGGAAACAGAGAAATGGTTTGGAGTTGGGTGGCGTTCTATCTGTTGCTGCCGCTCACGGGTGCGATGTTGGCCGTGATCTTTTATTTAGTAGTGCGCGGAGGTTTCTTCTCTCCGCAGGCTTCAACTGAAACCACCAGCCCCTTCGGATTTGCCGCCCTGTCTGCGTTGGTTGGGCTCTTTAGTCCGCAAGCTACTCTGAAGCTAAAAGAGGTCGCGGAAACAATATTTACGAAACCTGGGGCAGGCACTGATCACAAGCCTCAAGAATCCGAGGACGAGGACTCTGCTACTCCTGCGCCCATCATAAGCACGGTCACACCCAGCTCAGGCAAACCCACCGAGAAGGTCACTATTACAGGCGCAGGCTTTTTGAACGGTGCGCAAGTAAAGTTTGGAGGCATAGGCGGCACAGTAACTTCAACATCGAGTACTGCGATCGAAGTTATCGTCCCCACAAGTTCAGCAGGGCCAGCAACAGTTGACGTCGAAATCACGAATCCCAATGGCACGAGTGTGACTCTAAATCAAGCGTATACATATCTCGCCAATGGCCGGATAGCAATAACTGGAGAGGGGGCTACTGTAGAAAAGCCCGTGACTGGCGAAGGCGGTGACGACGAATTAATCGATGGCTGTGACGTTGATTTGCAAGCAGATACAGCAGACGAAGAGCTGCCGATCACTGAAGGAGGTGTTAAGTAATGCCCTTCAAACTAACATGGTTACCTGATGTTCTAATGGAAGCCGGCCTAAGGGTTTCGTTGGTGGATGGGTGGGAAAATCGTGGGCACGGCGATATGGGACAGGTATTTGGGGTTATATGTCACCACACCGCCGTTTCAAACCCACAGAGACAAAACATGCCTACATTGCGTTCACTCCGTGACGGCCGGCGAGCCAGTGCAAACTTGAGCGCGCTCCCTGGGCCGCTGGCCCAACTTGGGCTGGGACGTGATGGAACTTACTTCGTGGTGGCAGCCGGAAAAGCGATCCATGCTGGCCCAGGTAGCTTTAGAACCGTGTCCGGGAACTCCCGATTCATCGGTATCGAAGCGGAAAACGAAGGAAGCCTTGGCGATTTTCCGTGGCCCGCCGTGCAAGTCGAAGCTTATCACCGAGGCGTCGCGGCTATCCTTAAGCACTTGGGAAAGGATGCCTCATTCTGCTGTGGTCATAAGGAATACGCGCCCGATCGGAAGCCGGATCCTAACCTGAACATGACCGTGTTTCGTGAAGCTGTAACCGGATTCATAAACGGTACAACACAGCCGACGCCATTGATCCCGGATGAGGAGTCGCAGCCTCAGCCTGGTCAGCCTGGGCCACGTCCGACATTGCGGAGGCCTATGAGGCATGAACTGGTAAAAGTAATCCAGGCAAAAGTTGGCGTTTCTGCAGATGGGAAGTTTGGACCACGGACGGAAGCTGCGGTGCGCACGTTTCAGCGTAATCATGGACTCGTGGCGGACGGAATCGTGGGTCCAAACACGTGGCGCGCATTGGATGCTGCATAATTGCTTGATTAACACCGGGCGCAAGCCGAGCAGATCCACAGATTACGCAGAGTACACAGATTAAGAATTACAACATCAGCAATGGGAAGATGGTCACGTTGTTAATTAATTTGAATCTGCGTAATCCGCGTAATCTGCGGATTAGCGTGTTAATGATTTAAGGCAGGGCTATCCTTTCGCCGTTTTTAAAACGTCTCCTATAATCCCTCCATCGCTAAACTGACTTCACTATTCATACCGGAGTTTAAAATGAGTGTTCTCAAACAGGGTGCCAGCGGGCCGCAGGTAGTTGATCTACAAAGCAAACTCAAACAACTGGGTTTTAGTTCTGGTATCGTCGATGGAAAATTTGGACCAGGCACTAAGAAAGCTGTGATGGCGTTTCAGAAAAGCAAAGGCATAACAGCGGATGGAGTCGCCGGTCCCGTCACTTTAAAAGCTCTAACCAGCGCGATAAAAAAAGCCACCGACAACAAAGGTGATGCCCCTTCTGACCCAAAACCAACAGTGCCACTCAATCTGTTGACAGAGTCTGACTTCAAAGAAGCGGCCAGGTTGCTGAACTGTGACATCGCGGCAATCAAGGCAGTAGCAGAAGTGGAAAGCAGCGGCAGCGGTTTCCTGTCTGACGGACGCGTGAAAATTCTGTTTGAGGGCCATCAGTTTCACAAACACACCAAAGGCGCATACGCGGAATCGCATCCGACCATCTGTCACGAGAAATGGACCAGGAAGCATTACACCAAAGGCCCAAACGCAGACGTGCGTGGGACGGGCGAACTTGCGCGCCTGGAGCAGGCGATGAGTTTGGACCGTGAGGCCGCAATCAAATCAGCTAGTTACGGTAGGTTTCAAATTATGGGCTTCAACTTTTCGTCGTGCGACTTTGACGACATCGAGGAGTTCTATGCGGCCATGCAAGCGAGCGAAGGCGCGCAACTGAAAGCCTTTTGCTGTTTTATCAAGGCAAACAATCTCGACGGCCATTTGCGCAAACATAGATGGGCGAGCTTTGCGCGTGGCTACAACGGTCCCGCGTATGCGGAGAACAAGTATGACAAGAAGCTGGCCGCTGCCTATGCCAAGTATTCGAAGCGATGAAGAAGTCCTATGTCCAAAGCCCAAAGTCCAAAGTCCATCTTGCGTAATTGAGCAAGTTCGTTCGTAGGACTAGTCGCAATGAAGTGGCCTCGTGTGAAGCACAGACTTTGGTCTTTGGACTTTCGACATTGGACTATCCAAGTGGTAACTGACCTAACCCGCTCGCTATAATCCCAAGCATCTTGTTGGAACAATTACCAAACAACCCGCGAACAACTCGACTCTCTAAAAAAGAGTTGAGCGGTCTTTTGTTGCCAATCACCACTCCGTTTACGGCAGACGGTGAACTCGATCTACCTGCGCTCCAACGAAACATCGCGAAGTGGAATGAAACCGGCATCGCGGGCTACGTGATGCTGGGATCAACCGGCGAACGTGTTCACCTTGATGAAAAAGAATACGAGCAGGTAATCGCCACCGCGCGCACAGCGATACCTGGAGAGTTGCTATTGATCGCAGGCGCGGGACAACACAGTACCCGGCTCACTATCAATGAAATTACGCGCGTGAGCTCAATCGGCGGAGTCGATGCCGTTCTCGTGCTGACGCCACACTTTTATCGTCCGGCCATCACGCAGCAGCTATTGGAGGATCATTACCGCAGCGTTGCTGACGCCTCTCAAGTTCCGTTGATCCTTTACAGCATGCCGCCATTCACCGAAATCAAGATCGATCCGGCGACAGTTGCGCGTCTCAGCTCACACAAAAATATTATCGGCATCAAAGACAGTTCGGCCGACGTGGCGGGCTTGAAACAAACAGTCGATCAAGTAGACGACCAGTTCGCAGTATTGACCGGCAATGGAACCATCCTCGCTCAGGCCCTGCGCGCCGGCGCTTGTGGAGCAATACTGGCGGTTGGCTGCGTCGCGCCGCATCTCGCGTCAGCCATTATTGATGCGACAAGGGAAGGTGACCACGAAGAAGCCACGAAGCTACAGGGGAAACTAACTCCACTCGCAACGGCGGTGACGACGACCTATGGAATTGGCGGATTAAAAGTTGCGCTGGATCTCGCCGGTTACGAAGGGGGCTACGTTCGCGCGCCTTTGAAAATGCCGGACAATGAAGCGCGGGAAGAAATGTCGGACTTGTTGAGTGAAGCGTTGAAAGCTGTTGAAAATGCAGGCGTGGCTGGTTAGTAGAACAATCTTCCCCTCCCTCTGGGAGGGGTTAGGGGAGGGCCTACGACGACCGATATCCTTTTGGTCTGATGGAAGCGTCAACATTGATTTCAACACTCTCAAACGGCGGTTGACGCTACCTTCAATTAAAAAAAACTTAGATCGCCTCAGACCCTCTCCCCAACCCTCTCCCAAGGGGAGAGGGAGATGTATGATTAATTGCTCGTTCCTTCCCTAAAACTCCATCCGCTAGCACAACCCGCGGCTCACGCGTAAAATGCTCTGCTTAGGAGCAATCATAAATTGAGCACCGCAGAAACTGCCTGTTACAGTACTCCGGAAGAATTTGGATTACGCGTCGAGAGCGTTGCTTTCGATCAGGTCCCCAGTCAGTCACGGCTGTTTCTGGACTACCTCAAAGACCCGACGGCCTTACGTGAGTTCTATCCCACAGCTGTTAAGTTTCATCACGAACTCCCAGCGCGCGTACCTGAGGTGCTCGCGGCTTACCAAAACGATCGAGCAGCGTTGTGCGATGCGTTGCGGGATATGAATGCATCGTGGGGCGCCGGGGCGGAGACGCTGAACAACATCGAATTACTTCGCGAGTCCGACAGCATCGCCATTGTTTCAGGACAACAGGCAGGGCTCTTTGCAGGTCCGCTTTACACCATCTACAAAGCACTGTCGGCGGTGAAGCTCGCCGGCTGTCTCAACCAACGCAATACCAAAGCAGTGCCTGTCTTCTGGGTAGCGACCGAAGACCACGATTTTCCGGAAGTCGCCAAAGCAGAATTCATTGGTCGCGACTGTTTACTCGCTGAAGTTGAGGTCCCACCTGCCATTCACCGGGAGGGACAACCGGTCGGTCGAGTGTTGATTGATGAAACTGTCAATGCAGTTGTCGATCGAATTCTTGAGTTGCTGCCGGCTTCTGAATTTACTCCGGATCTTGAAACGTTGCTGCGCGATGCTTACCGGCCGGGACGTGCATACGGTGAAGCATTCGCGCGCATGATGACGGCGTTGCTTGGCAAGTACGGTTTGGTTCTACTCGACCCTTTGGACCAGCGCATGAAGATGCAAGCTGCGCCGCTTTATGCGAAGGCCGCCCTGCACGCGCATGAAATTGCCACCGCCATCGAGTCCCGCAGCCGCCGTCTGGAAGAAGCGGGTTATCATGCGCAGGTGACACCTTCGGAAAATGCGTTCCCCTTGTTTATGCATGACAACGATGGTGCACGTCACGCGATGGTTCGAAGGGCCGACGGCAAGTACGAAACGAAAAACACTGGCGCGGTGCACTCGGCGCAGGAACTATCAGAGATGGCCCTGGCCGATCCGGAGAAATTTAGTCCGAACGTTACCCTGCGCGCGGTGGTCCAGGACTTCCTGTTGCCAACCATTGCTTACTATGGCGGTGCGGCGGAGATCGCTTATTTTGCGCAGACCACCGAGGTTTACCGCTTACTCGAACGGCCAGTCACACCAATTCTGCCGCGTTCGAGTTTGACTGTGGTTGAAAGACACACTGGGCGTGTGCTTGAAAAATACGGGCTGCGTCTTCCGGACTTGTTTGGCGGTTTAGATAACGTACTGGCGCGCGTAGTCGAAGAACATCTGGGGGCAGCCACCGCCAAAACGTTCGAGTCGACTGAAGAAGCAGTGAACAGGAGACTCGACGAGCTACGCGAAGAGCTACGCAACGTCGATCCGACACTTGCCGACGCACTCGAAACCGGACGACGCAAAATCAACTACCAGCTTGAAGGACTACGGACGCGTTTTCATCGCGCCCAAATGTCGCGCGACGAGGCCGCTCATCGCCAGTTGCAGAGGGCTTTCGAACAACTTTATCCGCACAAGAATTTGCAGGAGCGCCATATCAACATCACCTCCTTGCTGGCGCGACACGGCCGCTACTGCGTGGAATGGATCTATAACACGATCAACATTGGATCGGTCGAGCATCAGGTTGTTTATTTGTAGATACTAGATGCTGGATGCTGGATGCTGGATCTTTGGTAGATAATGTCAGATGTTCAGGTGCATGATCTTTTGCATCGTCGAACTAACGACTACATTTAATCAACGCTTGGGCCTTCTGGCGGTGGTGCTACTATTCACTCAGGAAGAGTGGAATGACACAGAATCCGCCAACCAAGTCGTCGATCAAGAGTCATCGAGATCTAATCGTTTGGCAAAAAGCAATGGATTTGGTGGTTAGTGTCTACCGTGAAACGGAGACGTTTCCTAAGTCGGAGCTATATTCACTAACTCGCCAGATACGCCGAGCCGCCGCGTCAATTCCGGCAAACATCGCCGAAGGTCAGGGCCGTAGATTTGCGAAGGAGTTTCTGTACTATCTAGCTAATGCACGAGGTTCGTTGTGGGAATTGGATACTCATCTTGAGTTAGCAATGCGATTGGGTTTTCTCGATCAACCGTTACATTTCCGCTTACAAAATCAAATGGATGAAGTTGGCCGAATCCTGAGCGGACTCATTAGATCGGTCACCAATTCTTCGCAAGCTTAACAGCCAGCATCTAGCATCCAGCATCCAGCATCTATGTCCCGTATAAGAGTACTCCCAGACCACGTTGCTAATCAGATCGCGGCCGGCGAAGTCGTAGAACGACCGGCGTCGGTTGCCAAGGAGCTGGTTGAGAATGCGATTGACGCTGGAGCGCAGCGGATCACGATCGATATTGAGGCGGGTGGTCGCAGACTGCTGAAAGTGTCAGATGATGGTCATGGCATGGTCCGTGACGACGCTATACTTGCCTTTGAACGCCACGCCACCTCTAAGATTAGTAAATCAGAAGACCTCGCAGGCATCGCCACGCTGGGCTTTCGCGGTGAAGCATTAGCCTCCATTGCGTCAGTGGCGCGGGTTGAATTAATTACCCACACTGAAGGTGCGACGGCGGGCACGCGTGTAGTTATCGAGGGCGGCAAGATGCGCGATGTCAAAGACGCCGCACATCCTCGCGGCACTACAATCGTGGTTCGCGACCTGTTCTTCAATGTTCCTGCGCGCCGCAAGTTCTTGAGATCAGAAGCTACCGAGAGCTTTCATCTTACGAACCTCGTCACACACTACGCCCTCGCGCATCCTGAGATAGCGTTTACGCTAACCAACAATGGCCGCGAGGTGTTGCGGGTCTCACCGGCAAAAGACCTGAAGGAACGCGCATATCAAATTTTCGGCGCTGAGTTTCTCGACAATCTGCTCGCGGTGGATGGGAGCCGAAATCCCGTGGCACGCGTCAGTGGTTTTGTGTCAGCGCCGCGTGACCGGCGCACCTCTCGCGATGCCCAGTATCTGTTTGTTAATGGCCGTTTCGTCCGGGACCGTCTGATCGGGCGCGCGTTATCGGAAGGTTATCGCTCAATTCTGCCGCACGGCGTTTATCCGGCAGCACTCTTGTTCATCGACATCCCGCTGGAAGAAGTTGACGTGAACGTTCATCCGGCGAAGACAGAAGTGAGGTTCCGGCGCGCGCCTGCTGTCGCGGATGCGGTGCGCGACTCAGTACGGACCGCTCTCGCGAGCGCTGGTTATTCACGCGCTGAAGTGAAAGAGACCCAGGACGAGCACGGGATTGCAGAGTCCCATGAAAAACCAGCGACTATGTCGGCAGCCGCGAGCGAATCCGGCCGGTCTACTCCGCCCCCGGTGGTTCCGTCGCCACTGCCGGCAGCATTCGATGAATTCGATGTTCATCACAGCCAGCCTAAAATCGAATTCACTTGTGACACTGATGAAGAAGAGGACTCAGGAAATCGGTTGATGGCTGAGCGCCAGGCTGCGGTAGCCGCAAAGTCAGATACCGGGCGCGACCTCGATGCGATTTTGCGTGAAGCGCTTTCAAACGAAACAGTGCCGAATGAATCGCCTGCCGCCGAACAGCAATCTGCAATCCGCAATCCGCAATCGACGGAAGTCGCACTTCCGCCACTAAATTCCGCTGCCCGATATGCACGCGTCGTTTCAACGGATTCACTGTCCAACAATATTCGTCCGCTCGGCCAGCTCGACGAGAGTTTCATCATCGCCACAGACAACGACGGACTGCTGCTGATCGATCAACACGTCGCGCATGAGCGCGTGTTGTTCGACAAGTATCGAGCGCTGGAAGCGTCACGGCAGTCAGTATCACAACAGCTGCTGATTCCCGAGACGTTTGATCTGACGCCGGCGCAGGCAACCGTTTTTGACGACATCGCTGCTGAGCTCGATCACTATGGATTCGAGACCATGCGTCTGTCAGGACGAACAGTGGCGATCAAGGCTACACCTGCTGACTTACCTGCCGGCGAAGCACGTAACATGTTGTCTGAATTGCTGGATGCTGTGGATGCGGAAAAGAAGGGAAGCGCACGCGATACGTTGCGCGATGAGATCGCAGCTTCGCTAGCCTGTCACGCAGCGATCAAAGTAAACATGCCGCTGACTCCGGAAAAGATGCGCTGGCTGATCGATCGTCTATTGAAAACGTCTTCACCGACGACGTGTCCACATGGACGTCCGGTAATACTCAGACTTACAACCCGCGACATCCTCAAAGGGTTTCATCGGATTTAGGAGTGACCTCTTGGTGCGACTACTTAGTTCCGTTCGCCGAGCTTTCGTCCGTTAATTTCTTAACAACCTCTTTCGCTGCGGCTGCGTTAGGATAGCCTGGATTTATATCCAAAGCTTTCTTGTACGATGCCAGCGCTTTCGCCTTCTGGCCTTTTCTCAACAGAAACTCGCCCGTGCTGTCATAGAGGTTCGCTTCTTTCGGATACAACTGGATCGCTACATTCAGAATCGCAAGCGCCTCATCGACTTTGCCCGCACCAGCCAGTTGATACGCGACGTTGTTCAAACCGCCCGCGCTGGCAGGCCCGCCTGGATTAAGGGACGCTGATTTCTTTAATGCGGTGATCGCTGCGGCTTCTTCTCCATTGATGATTGACGTCAAGCCTGCCATGAAGTTGGCCGTGGTAGATTCGGGATAAAACTCCAAAGCCAGTTTGCCGGCCTGCCGTGCGCGCACTTTGTCGCCGCGCAATACATAAATGCGAGTCACACTGAATAAGTCGTCCACGAGATTTGGATAAATCGTGGACCCGCCGAAAGTTTGGCGCATGGTTTTTCCCAAAGCGTCGAGGTCCGAGTCAGGTAATACCCACAACTGGCGCACATACTCGGAGTTGGTGCGGGTCCAGTCTCGCGCCATCGCAGTGACCAGAGTTTCAAAACTCTCTTTGAAGCGCATCTCGTTCGGGATGCTGGTATCAGTTTTAGTTAACGCAATGTAGTCTTCGAAAAAAACAAGTCCACCTTTTATGGGGTAGGAGTTCAGCGAAGACTTCGCGCTGAGTCGTTGGGCCATGTAAGCGCCGACCTTTGTGAAAGCGTGCTTCGAAGCAGGATGAACACCCTGGCGTATCTTGTTCATCGCCTCCTGCGGCTTCGATTTAAGATTTTCGGGATCAACAGCGGCGTTGAATTCTGCAAACGCTTCAGCAAGTTCCTTGTTGACAGTTGCCGTTGGTTTTTGACCACGCTCAAAACTTGCCATGCCGTAGTCAAATGTTGCTCTTACGGCTTCCAAAACTGCGGCTTTGAGTTTGTCGGGAGAGTAGAGATTCATTTCAACCGGCGCGCCGGTCAGTAGTTGAAACAAACGCTCCACGTAAGTGCCGGGATTTGAACCTTCAAAATTCAACCCGACGGCTATTGCCATTCGTTGAGCCGGGATAATGTAAAGCAGCGTGCGGGTTTCCTGTTGCCCGCCGGAGTGGACCAGCATGTAGCGGCCGTTGTAAGGAGTCGTTTCCCAGCCCATTCCGTAGTTAGTCAGTCGCCCCGCTTTTGTGCTCATCGAAGTCGACATCGCGTTCCATGTTTCGGGCTTAAGAAGCTTTTGATCCATAACGCCTTTGGCAAACTTCAACATGTCCGGCACTGTCGAGCGTGTGCCGCCGCCGCCAAAACGGCTGCTGATATCAATAAACTCTGAGTTCTTTACCTGGCCATTCACCAGCTGATAACCACGAACCCGATTGGGAATGACGTCGAGCGGATCGTCCATTCGCGTATCGTTCATGCCCAACGGCTGCCAGACGTTCTGTCGCATGTACTCGCCGAACGACATACCACTCACGGCCTCAACAATTGCGCCCAGCAGGTTGTAACCATAACTGGAATAGCTGTAGCGAGTACCGGGTTCGGCGACCAGATCAAAACTTTCAAAGATCGCGATGGACTCGCGCGTGTTCTTGTGAGTCTTGATGTGTAGCTCGTTTTCGGGATTCTTGTAGTGACTGATGCCGCCAATGTGTCCCAGGACCTGGCGTACCGTCACCGGCCACTGCTTTTTAGGAAAGTAGGGAACGTAGGTTTGCACTTCTGCGTCGAGATCGATTTTGCCTTTGTCGACCAGTTGTAGAACCGCCAAAGCAGTCATGGGTTTGGAGACCGATGCGAGACGGTATGCTGACTCGGCTTTCGCAGGCGACTTGTTTTCCAGGTCCGCGTAGCCGTAACCCTTTACCCAGACGAAGTCGTCCTTCATGAAACCGATAGTTACACCGACCGTTTTGTCTATCGCCATTTGCTTACGCGCAAATTCGTCAAAGTGCTGAAGCGCCTTCGAGTACTGGGCAGCCGCTTTAGCGCTTGTGCCCGACTTGGCTGATCTTGCTTTCTGCCCGAGCGTCGAGGGAACGAATAGAGATGTGTTCAGCAGCAGTGCGAGCGTCAGGAGCTGCGCAAATTTCTTCATGGAAAACCTCCGAAAGGGGCGAAAATGGAGACAGTAATAGACGATTGAAGGACGCTCTAGAACCAGCAGACGTTAACAGGAAGACTGAATTTCAGTGGGAAGATTGCGCGCACTATACACCAAAAGCGACCGCGAAGCAGAACCGGGAGCGACCGGGTCCGGATTGAATACCACATACAAGCAGTACAGACGGCCGTTGGAGAGTCTTCTTCAACGTGGACCCGGTCGCTCCGCTCCGCTTCGCTCCCGGTTTCTGCTTAGCTGAACGTCACCAAACACAGTTTCATTTGCGTGGAACGCTTATTCACACGCGCTATAGGCTGGCCAACGTGTTCATTACTTTATTGAGGTCAGATAAATCCGGCAGCAACGCGTCGGGTTTGCATTCGATAAGTTCGTCGAGGCTGTAGAAGCGTCCGGTATGAACTGCCAGGGAGCGGGCACCGAAATGCTGTGCACACCCTATGTCGTTAGGCGTGTCGCCGATCACGATAAATTGTTCCGGCGCGAGATCTAATCCGAGATGACCTCGAATCCGTTCGGCCGCCAAAGTGGGCAGGTCGCGGCGGTCGTGTGACTCGTCGCCAAACGCGCCGGGAAGTGGAAAGAATTCAGCGAGACCCATTAGCTCCATCTTTAACCAGGCAGCCGGTTCGATGTTGCCGGTCAGCAAAGCTGACTGGTAACGCGGATGTTCATTAACTGCTCCTAACACTTCTCGCACGCCCGGCAGTACTTCAAACACAGGTTCGCCGTTGCCGGTGAACTTGTGCATGGCTTTCATGTAGCTCTCGCGCAAATCATGCACGCGTTCCCGAATGTGATCGTGCGTAAAGCCCTCGTGCTTTAGTGCCTCGCCGACAATCTGCAAATCGGTCATACCCGAGACTCTCATTTCAGGTAGTCGACCGGCAGTTCCAAACACTTCTTCCAACATGGGAATCGTGTAGTCCTTGAACGAGCCAACCTTGGTGGAACGGATAAGAGTTCCATCGATGTCCCAGAGGAGTATGCGCAAATCTTTATTTGAAGAATCCATATGTATGCTGACTATTCTTACCCTGGTAGGTTATCCGCAGATTACACAGATTACGCAGATTTCAAAACGAAGCAGTTAAGAGGCTAGAACGCCTCCGCGGTTTGGAGAGCCTCTTAGCTTTGTGATGTTCGGTTTTAAATCCGTGTAATCTGCGTAATCTGCGGATAGCTATTCGATCACCGCCAGGACATCACCAGCGTTCACTGTGGCGCCGGGTGCGACGTTGATTGAAACCACTACGCCGGCTTTTGGTGCTTTCATTTCGTTCTGCATCTTCATCGCTTCAACCACGATGATTCCCGCGCCCGCCTCGACCGTGTTTCCCTGTGCAACGAGTACGCGCACTACCTTGCCCGGCATGGGTGAAACTATCTCTGCAGCGCCGTGTCCATGACCGGCGGCATTCTCGCTGCTGCGGAGGCGTTTTGGATCGATGATGCTGATCAATAAGGCCTGGCCCCGCAAAACCACCTCGTATTTTCCTGTTTCGCGCCTTGCTTCGACCCGACATCGATAAACAGAAGTCCCATTCTTAATTAACAACACTCCACCGGCGCTCTCGCGTACTTCCAATTCGTAACGGCGTCCGTCGATTTCGGCAGTTACGCCGTTCTCG